>Ga0116146_1001087_pt1 | contig 29472 bp, 51 predicted proteins | sample AD_JPNHG2_MetaG_FD_89748 | JGI IMG/M metagenome (GOLD analysis project Ga0116146, IMG submission 89748) | Active sludge microbial communities of municipal wastewater-treating anaerobic digesters from Japan - AD_JPNHG2_MetaG | ecosystem: Engineered > Bioreactor > Anaerobic > Digestate | place... | reverse complement strand
GTTTTGAAATTAAATCTAATAAATATTTTAATTGGTCAATACACTCAGAAGAAACATCCGCATACTTAGACGAAGATTGTCTCATAGATTCCTTCTTTCAATTGAAATAGCCTAATAGATAACTACTAAGCTGGGGGCCAATTGCCTTTTGTAATATGATTTTTCATCATATCTAAGGCACGTAAAACTTCTTCTTTTTCAATCGAACGTGTACCAGAAGCAGTGTTTACTGCTGTGGTAGCTAGCTCAACTGTAAGTTCTACTGTGTCAGAGTTAACTGCTGCGCCCGCTTCTTCAACAATTGCGAATTCAGTTTCTCCGACTGAAATTTTATATCGTCGTGTTGCCATTGTAATCTCCTAATAAATAAAGATAGGAGTGAGGGGTATTACTCCCCCACTCCCAATCTAAATTAGATAGCGTATTTACCTTTTAACGTAAAGGTACCAGCGGCATCTGCTGCTGCTGTCAGCGTGAGCACAACATCATAAAAGAGGTTGGGGTCAGCTGTAAGACCTAATGCAGACCATAAAGGTTTTTCTGCATCGTCAGCATCGTATACGCCAGATTCGTGAACGACATCTACTGCGCTAAGAGCACCACCAGCTAGGTTAAGTGCACTTGCGAAGAAGTCGGCATCCACAACCGCGCTGCCATTAGCTGTAGTTTGATACAAGCCAATGTCACCAGCTGTAGTTGTTCCGATATCATCAGACCATACTAACAACTGAGATACGCGTGCATTGCTAGGTACTTGAAACATAATGTACTTAGAAGCAATGCTGTCTCCGTTTGCGACTTCGACGGTTCCTACGTTTTCACGTAAAAGACCTTCGGTAAGTATCGCGTTATTTTTTACTCTAGGGCTAGCATCACGATTAGTGATACCGCCTGATTTTGTAGTAACGACTGCCATAAAATAGTCCTTTCTTTAGAATTATGAGTTATTAAGCGCAGCTAACTTGAACAACTTTTTCTTCTTCAAGTCTTGTTGCACCAGCGGTCATAAATACATAAGCTTGCCAAGGTAAGCTTTGAATGTCTTTACGACGGTCAATATCTGTAGAGATATCGTTCCATAATCCAAGATAAACACCACTTTTTGCGTACACAGGAACTAAGTCGTACGTTGAAGTTTCGACTAGTTCTGAGTGAACAAAGTTGATGCCTAAGAAGCGCATGATTTTTCCTTCGACTAGAACGGGTTTATCGTTGAAGTCTGTAGAAATCACTTGAGCTTCAGCCAACAAATTGTCGTGTTGTTTTGCTTTTACAACACAAGTGAGTTGGTTCATTGGGTCATCGAGGTCAAGGTCAGCAGCCATGAGAATTCTTTTTGCTTCTCTTAATTTAGCAACTGTTAGACCAGTGTTTGCAGATGCGCCAAAGTTTACAGCAACTTTTTGAGCTGCTGGTAACGTTGTTGCAGTGCTTCCAGTTTCGCCAGTTTGGTTCGTGCCGTTAATTGCAGCAAGAATCAATTGGTCGAATTTACGACCAGCAGCGAATACTGCGTTTTGAACGTAAGATGAAGTTGGGTCATTTAACAAACGAAGTTTGTCATAGCTATCGATTAATTGTGGTAAATCGAAGTCACTTGGGAAAACCCATCGACGGTCTAGAGCTGCGTCTACTCGACCCATTGCTCCGAAGCGTCCAATGACTTGTTGCATTTCAATAGCACCAATTTGGTCAACTGGGCTAGCTTGTTTACCAATATGACTTCCAGTCATAACAGTAGAACGTAGTTTACTTCCTTTTTGTTGAAGCAACAGTTGGATATTTGTCGCAAACTGTTGCACAAAATGTGTAGGTATATTTACAGACATATGCGTCTCCCTCTTTAAAGTTTAAGTTTTTTGAGTTTGGTTAGCTTATCTGCAAATAGCAGGGCTAGAAATTTTCACTGTCTTTCCAGTGTGTCATTCTGGCTCTATGATAGGTTTTCAGAGTTCCCAGGCTTTAAATGAGTTTTCTTTTTTTTCTCATTTTGCTTTTCATCTTGAGATTCGAAAATGTAATTTTCTAAGTCTCTTGCACGACCAATGGCTTCTGCGGTATCGCGACCATGGGTGTAAGTGAGCTTGATAATCTCAAGGCGAAGTAAAGCCCTATCCATCTAAAAATACTACACGCAAGTTATTAAAATAACAATATCCGCTTTTATTCTGGATATGCCATTTTGTGAAGACGATTCATTTCTTCTCGTGCTGACATCTCACCATTCATAAATCTTTTAGCAAAATCAGTATCTGATTTTAATAAATTGATTCTATTTCGTGCAGCTTCTGGAGTCATAACTCCGAAACTTTGTTGTTGGCTACTTGTGACAAATCCATGCTCTCCTAATTTACTTCCAACATTGTGCATGAATTTAATAACGCCAGTCCATCCCATAGCGTCTTCTAGTTTATCGATAGTCTCATTATCCAAACCAAATTCATGGGCGGCGGCTCTAGCAGTCTCCATGTTTTTATCGAATGCCATACCCCATTCTTTTTTAAGTTCTGATTCTTGATTAGCTATATTTTGATTACTGGTCTCTACTGTTTGTTTTGCATTGTTTAATACATACTCATTCCACTTTGCAGCAATCTTTTCGCCTTGAGCTTTTGATAATCCTGCTTCGTGAAATAATCCCTTTGCCCATTTAGCAAAGTTTTCATCACCGACGCCTTGAGGGACATCAATTTTATAATCATCAGCTTTATCAGGACGACCGAGTTTTTTATAAACATCATTCCATCCTGCTTGGTCATCTGGTTTTTGTGGTAACTTAACCAATCTATCAGGGCCTGCGCCATTAATTTTTTCTAGATTACGATAAGATTCTGTAATAGCAGCAGCATCTTTAAAACCTTTTGCAGATACCCAGCCTTTCAACTCGTCATTAAATCCTGACGTCCAGTCCTGTGTGACGGAAGGATTTGTGTTATTTGCTTGGGTTACATTTCCACTATCTGAAACTGGTATTGGCGCTTGTGCACCATCTTGTGGTGTTACTTGTGTTTCGTTCATTGCGAGTCTCCTTTATTGCCGTACAATTCCCATAATTGTTCAGGCGTTAATTTTAAATGTTGTTGAATCCTAAGCCATACTTCACGTCTGCCCTCAAGCATTGCATGAGCTCTTGAGTCTGGAAGGAATGTGGTTTGATTTGCCCGACAGAATTTAGCCAGGTCTTTTAGAACTACTTGTGCGGATTGATTATTTTTATCGAAGGTTTGTAAATAAGAAAGCCTACGGCCAAATAAAAATTCTTTCGCTTTTTTTATTAAATCCATAACTACCTAGGTGCCTGATTCTTCTGTGCCATAGCACCTGCTTTAATCATTGCAGCTGCTGCTGGAGCTGCTTGAATTAATTTTTGTTGTTCTTGTTCTTTAGCTCTACCTGCACGCATTTCTTCTACTTGCTCTTGTGAGCGCATCCATCTTTCAGGCACTGCCTGAATGGTTCCCATTTCTGGGATAATGACATCCCAATCGAAATAATCGAGGGGACTTGGGTCTTGAGTTACATTTACTACCTGAATTGCTGTCTCTATCGTTCTCATTAAACCAGAAGCTTCTTCAGCTCTTTGAGCTCTCGATAATGGAGAATCATATTCGATTCTGTACTCACCACGTGCTTCAATTAAAGCTTGTGGCATTGGGGGAATAAGTCTTTGTTTTGTTAAAACATCAATCTCTCTCTCAATGAGAGGCCCAAGATATTCTGATTGCTGACGACCGATAGTTGGAGCAAGTAAAATTCCTTTTTCTTTCGTTCGCTCTAAAACTTCGGTAGCAGTCATTTGCGGAGATTCGGTAAGAATTTGGAAGATGGTAATTAGAAAAGCGTCATTGATGAGGTTTCTTTCTTCATCCATCATCTCTTTGCCAATTGCGACGCTACCCACTGGAAGTGGTTGAACTAGAGGTACACCATCGGCAGTAATACCACCGAAGTTTATAGAACCTGGTTTTAGTGAAAAGCTATCTAAGACACCATCATCATGAGCAAGTAATACAGGGTCAACAGCTCTGTGCCCCTGTTTGAGCATTGTCTTTTTTTGTTCATTTAAAGTTTTAATAGAAGGTAGTACGTCCATTGCTGGGCTTCTACCGTAAACTTCACCTGGCGCTTGTTCGTATCTAGAAATTGCATATGGAAATGAGGTAAACCCACCTTCATCAACGATGGACTGGTCTTGAATAGAAACATAGTAAGAGCCATATGGCATTCCCTTGTAATCTTTTCTAGAAGGGTCTGCGTCCATTCTAGGCTTTACACAATGTAAAAATTCAAAGTCTTGGTTTTGGTTAGTGCCTAAAGCAGCTCTGCATCTTTCGGGAGCTTTCTTTCCCCATTTTTGAATTGCTTGTCTGGCATCTAATTTAAAATATCTAATAGCTTTATCTACAATGCCTTGGTGATTCTCAGAGAAATATATTTCTGCTAAATGAATGTTTCTATAGCGAAGACCGATATCATCTGCAAGCTCATCAATGAACATGCAGCCTGTGCCGTAAGCGCCTAATGATTTATAATTTTGTTGGTTTTGAGAAGCGAAGTTTCCTTTTGGAGCATAGCGGTATTTAAATAATAATCTGTTGATTTCATCGAACCAAAGTCTGACTTCTTTAACTTTATTTAGGTTCATGTCAGATGCCATGAGCCTGTGCCATGTTTGGTTTCTTGGAGTTAATAAAGAATCTAAAATTGCAGAGAACCGACCTAAAGCAATAGAAGCTGTAGAATCAAAAATAAATTCTGTTTTCTTTTCTCCACCAGCCCCATTTCTTCCTTGAGACATGAACATGTCTTTATGAGAAGGAATAACTCTTTCAGCTATTTCTTTCCAATGGGTTTCAAAATTACCACGGTCGCCCGTTAGTAATTGATACTCCCTTATTATCTCAGAAGCTTTATTGTCTGGTTTCATAGATTTTTCTTTTTATTAAGCAGAAAGCGTTCGCTTTGCTGTAGTAGCAGGCGTACTAGTTAAACTACCACCTGCGGTTCCACCTATAATTGTGGATGCTCTACCTTTAATTTTTCTTTCAGCTTCAGCAGCATCAGCTTGTGCTTTTGCAACGGCAGGGTCTGTTGGGGTAGGTGGTGGGGGTGGTTTATATGCATTTCCTCTTAGTGGTGCTTCTCCGCCCATAATACTTCTCCTTTATTTTAGATAGTGTTTATCTTTGGGTTTTTGGCTACCCGTAGTTTGCAGAATATCTGGGGTAACTGTTTCTTGTGGTCTTTCAGGTGGAGGTGGAACAGGAGTATTGTTTTTACTTGTTGTTACATCCCCAGCCATAAAAATCCCCTTTAAACTTTAAAAAGCCGTATTACTTATTATCTAACTCTGCGTATTTTTTCGCAAGTCGAGTCTTAAGCTCTTCTGCTGTGTACTTTGCTTTGTCTGTAAGCTCAGCTTTAACTTTAAAAGTTTTTCCACGAACAGTGAATTTCATTACTTTTGGAGCAGGAGGTTTTGGTTTATCTCCACCTCCGCAGCTTGATAAAATAAGTACCGTTACTAATAGTGTAATTAAATTATTCATTGTCTTCCTCTAAGTCTTCAACTTCGTTAGTGGTTACTTTTTTGAAGTCCTCAACTGTGTACTTTGCAGTAGGTTCAATAGTGACCTTAAGCTTCACAGTTTCAAATACCATTTCAAATTCTTTTGGCATTGGAGGAGGTACTGGGTCATTTTTAATTTTAGCAAAAACAGAATCTTCCCCTAAAGAGTTACACAACTGACCGTTGTTACCCTTCCATTTAATTTTCATGTAGCCTTGTTCGCCCCACTCTTTCCCCCAACTATTTCGCATAATCCAAGATTGAGTATCGTCATCCCATCCAACAACGTTGGTCATATGGTTTGTAGAACTAGAGTTACATGCGTTGTAAACACCTGACTTATATGCAGAGAATGAACCGTTCGCAGCGACTGTTGTAGAGATTGGGCCATATGCAAATATTGCTTTTTTCATAGCAACAATTTTTTCATCTACTGATAAATTTTCTGTCCCTACATAGTTCCATTCAATAATAGAACCAACGATTGTTTTACCTGCTAGATTACAACGACCATTAGTTGCAGTGTAAGGCCATTCAGAAAGAAGAGGTGCGCCTTTTGGAGTTACCATCCATTTCATTGCAGATGGGAATCCACCATCACAACCATAGTTATCACTTGCACAAGAAACTAAATACTGTTCAGAGAGTTGCCCCTTATATAAGGATGGAGCAAATATCATGTAGATATCATTCACTACTGAAGTGAGTGAGAAAGACCAGCAGCTCCCGCAGCTTCCTTGGTCACGGATGTCTCCGATTTTTACTTTCTCACGCCAATCGAATTTTTTTGGGAGTTCGTCAGTAATCTCTTTAAGGGCATCAAAACTCTTTCCTTCTTTTTTACCTTTTTGTAATCCTGGATTTAATAACCCTGTTCTATATTCTCTAACTGGTACTTGATATTCGAACGTCCATTTCTGTTGAATGGCCTGAATATCTAATTCCTTTTGCATTTGCTTTACATCGATTTGTCCGTAAGCAAAAATCGAAAAGAAAACGAGAAAGAAGAATTTCATTTGAATCGCCCCCAAAAATTATACAATTATACTTAATACTATCAGCCAAATATACTATAATCCATATCTTTGGCTTGTCGTGTTCTATTTGAATTCTTATACGATTTCGTATCATGCCTTGCAACATTAACTGAGAACGTACAACATAAAGCATCCGCGTCATCAGGAGATGCAAACCCGCGCTGTTTCATTTGTTCTTTTGTTTCTAACATCTGTCTGTCAGAAGTTCCCATGAATCTATATTCGGGAGAAACAAGGTCAGTCATTAAATGCTCATCCGAATCTATACATGCACCGTTTAACCACTCACGCATTTTTGCCCACAGCTCTGTTCTTTTATTTGCATACTCTGGCATATCTGATTTGGAACCAAACCAAACTTCGTGCACTTTATAATTCATCTCTCTAAGTCTATCGATAATTCCTGTGCCGTTACCAGCGTCCACACAAATCATATCTACTCTAAGCTCTTGTGCGAGTCTTGCCACAGTGTTTGCGACGTACATATTGTCCGCACCTTTTAATTTAAATGGAGCAATACTTCTCGCATCTCGTCCTCTTCTAAATCGAATAACTGTTTTATCGTCACCAAATCTCGCTGGGTCTACTCCCATAATTAAAGGCGCCCATGGGTCTAGAATTAAATCTCTATGAACTGCATCATCTACAATCTGACGAGAAATGAATTGTTTATCCCCTTGTTTTGGGAATTGTCCGTAAACTTCAACTCGCGCTTCGTCTGAGTCTTCACCATTTTGTTTAATGATTGCTTCGTAAACTTGTTTGTCGTTATCTTCAATCGTTCTACAATCTATATATCGTGTATGCCAAAATTCTCGGTTCTTATGAAAGCACTCAAAGAAAGCACCTGTATTTCTTCGTGGGTTTGAAAAAGCAAACTGATAACGATGTAAAGATTTCTCTGTATAAAATCCATCAGTCACATCCCAAATTGGTTTTGGAATACCAGACGCTTCATCGAAAAGTACCATCAATCCCTTAGCATTATGAGCTCCCGCAAACCCTTCAGGCTTCTCTTCGTTCCATAATTGAAAATGGATATAGTAATACTGTGAATCGATTTTGAGTTGATTCTTAAGTGCTGTCTGTAACCACTCACTTGGCCTTACATACTCTGCTGTCTTATCAAACCACGATTCGTTAAGTGCTAATGTTAACCAAGCACCTAATTCTGGGCCCGTTCTTGTACGTAATTGTTCTTCGTTATTTGCAGAGATGATTGTTGTCGAACCAAGTTGAGTGCTAATCATCCAATGAGCAAGCCATGAAGAGAATGCAGATTTACCAGAACCTCGACCAGAAGATGTTGCTGATTTATAGACTATAGGGTTTTTGCCCTCAGCTATTAATATTTTATTTTTCTTAATATGGTCTGTAATTCTTTGAAGCTCATCACGCTGCCAAGTGCGTGGGCCTTTCTTATCATGTAATGGGGTATTCTCTTTTCCCCACGGATAAATAAACATTACAAAGTTTTCTATGTTTTCAGAAATGTGTGGGTCTAAAATCTCTGTCATTAATGCTTTTTGGTCTCGTGCGGTAATCAATGGAAGTCCCCATGAGGGTGTTGTTCAAACGTTAAAATAGTTTCAATAAGGGATTCAGGGTCTTCAGCATTATCCCAATCGTGATAAGCTTTTGCTTCTATAGGGAATGCAAATGATAGTCTTTCAAATTCAAAAGGCTCTGCCATTTGAAATAGTGCATATAAATTAGAATAAAAACTCGTCTCATCACCATCTTGCCACAACTGTAAATCTCTCATGGCCGCTTGATAATCTGTGAATTCTATTTGTCCTCGACCGTTTAGTTCTCTCATAGAAATGCACTGACAATCCTTCTTACCGCTTCGTAAATTACTACCGCACATATCATCATTATCCCGCTTCGTTTAATTCTTGCCCAAGGCGTATTATTTAACCACTCAGATTCTGGGGTCATGTAGAAAAATAAATGAGATAAACAAGCTCCAGCCATTATAGAAAATACTGGTGATTTAAATCCTGCATTGATTAGAAAGTTAGATACAGAAGAACCTGTACCACCGAAAAGAACAAAGCCTAAGTCAATCGTCCCACCAACAATCAATATAATAAAAACGACAAGCCCTGCCTTAGACATAGTCATCTTCATCTCACCCATGATGCCCCCAATAAGAAAGCCCCCGTTATAGTATGTGGTAGTTAAATAACGAGGGCCCAACTTGTTAACAAAGAAGCAAGGTCTCTAGTCTTACTTTTTGTAGAAATATTCTAGCACATTGTTTGCGTCTTCGATAAACAGCTTTTTCATAAGCTTTAAGACCTCTTTTATCTGTGCGATATTTACTTGTTTTTTCTTCCCCTCTAATTCAGAAATGATTTTTGCAAGTTTGTTTCCGTTCATGTTTTTCTCCTTATGACTCATGTTCATATTTGTATTCTAATTCTTCTTTAAATGTTTGTTTAATTTCAGTAAGAGTGAAATCAATTTCGGCAAGTCTTACGGCACACTCGATAATGTCGTGCCATAATTCGTTGTGGTATTTATTAATTAATTGGCCCATTAGATTAGTTTTTTCTTTTTCTAACTTCTGAACTAGGGCCTTTGATTTCATTACAATTATTGTATTACAACTCTCTGCCATATCAAAATCTACCTATCGTTTATCTCATGGCAAGAGACTGTAAACTTCTTTCCGTTATAGCTAAACATTCTGGGAATTTTTAATTTAGACAACCATTCCATGAATCTTTCATTAGAAATATCAGCCATCTCAAGTCCCATACACCACTCCCAATGTCTTTCATCAGGACATCCACATGGGTAAATATCTGGTAAGCAAATATCTAGTGGCATGTTCATTTGTGCATCCGTTCCATATTTACTAATTTTAAATTTTTATCACACCCCATACACTCAAATTCAATTTCTGATTTATCTTCTGGCATTGAGAAAACTGTTTGCTGTCCACATTCGCATTTAAATAAATACGCTTCTGCCTCTGTGGTCTCCCAATATGTAGGTTTTAATTTTGTAAGAGTACTTCTAGTTTCAATTCTCATTTTGGATTCCTGAAAGTAAGTATTAAAAACATCATGTACATATCGCAAAGAAAAGATTTAATCGGAGATTTTAATGACAAGGGACTATTGCCCTCAATCGCGAAATGGCTGAACCAGGCTAGCCCGTAACCAATAAATATCCCAGAAAAACAAAACCAATAAGAGCTGTAAATAACCCCAGTAGTAACAGTGTACATTCCAATGGCACTTCCAATAGCATGGAAAAATCTTGTCGGATAGAATTGATGAGCTTGTAAATATTTCCCCCAGAATTCATTCATGTGTCCCCTCTCGTTGTTATTTTATCAGGGCCCGTTTTCCCCTAGCGGGCAACCCGTAACAGCACAGCTGACTTAAAGAAACGTTTAAGGTGCAAAAGGATATTAGCCCCCGTTGCTGATTGTTTCTTATATGCTCCTGTTATCAACTCCCAAACTGCTACCTTCAAGCAGTCCTGATAAACTTTTTAATCTACTACCAATCTAAATTTAATTCCGTCTAGAACTTTCTCTTTATAAATATTGGCAGTCCTACAAATACCATTAGGCCCATAAGTATCTGGGCTTGTATAAGTTACCCAAATATCTATATGAGGATTTGCATATTTAATTTCTGTTGTTGTGCCAGTGGTAACTGTTGTGTGTTGGTTATTACAGGTATAGCACTCGGGTGTGATTGGTGAATAAGCCTTCTGACACTTAGGACACGTCCATCCCATATTCCATGAATATGATTGCATCATAAAATACTCCACTGTTTCACGGATTCTTGTTCCATATTTCTTATCACTTTATTTGTTCCAACTAAGTGAGGAAAATTTTCCTGAACTTTGCGACGAGCTCGAGACAAAGATTCAAACACAGGAGTAGTCTCACTTAAAATCCAGTCTCTAAACGAAGCGTAGTTCCACTGAATCCCTTGTAAATTATTGTAAAGGCAATTGTAAGCTAGCCACAACTTTTTATCCGAGTCTCTGCATGCAGGATACTTTTCTAAAATATCCTTCACACGGTCTTCTACTTTTAAAAGGTCTTGAATCACTCTTTAAGTCCTACATCTATCATTCGAAATAATTCATCCATTTGGTTAATTGCACACCGACCTACATCTCCTTCGTATGGATAAACTTCCCAATATGGCTCGCCCATTATTCCTAGCATGTCGTAACAATCCAAATAAACAGACACGCTCTTTTCGGATTTCTCCGTTAGTGCAACTCGAAATCTTATGATTGCGTTCATGAAGGGAGGAGTTATTTTTACAAACCACTCTTGTTTAAATTTAAGATATGGAATTTGTTGAGACCACTTTCTCCACTCAAATTCTTTCTCCATTGCGCAAGAAAGCATTGTTTTATCGAGCATATTGGTTGCCATTTTATCAGCTACATTCTTCCATGTTTCTGAATTTGGCCCAAGTAATCCTGTTGGTTCATCACCATTTGTTTGCTGGATTCCCATACCTACAGTTCCTTTCATTTCCGTAGTATCCCTTGGTGCCGTACAAACATGTTCATTATCGTTAAAAACTAAAACCCCACAATCAGAGCATTTAAAAACCATTATGCCGTTATTTGTTTTTTCAAAGATGAGACTCAAAACTTTACCTTCCCCTTGTAATAAACCACTTGCTCGTGGTTGTAGGGATAACAGAAATATCCCTGTCTCCAATGCTTTTTATCCTCTACAAACTGATACCCCTTAAAATGCACTGAGAAATTTAAATGCCCATGTGGACAATCTTCGAGCGCATAATAATCGTGAATCCAAAACTTTTTATAACCCATTGCTGCGAGATTATCTAAAACCGTTTTCTTTGTATCTGGAGATAAATGCTTCCCAAGTTCATCATCTGGCTCTTGCCTATCCTTCCACTCTGGGTCTTGCTTTGGTTTAGATAACTCAATCCCCTTTGGTGGATTCATCTCATTTAATCTCTTATCTTCCCAATACTGCCATCCAAAATATCCAGAGATTAATCCCACTAAAATAAAAAAAGATATCTTCATTTTCCCCTCTGGTTTGTAACGATTACTTTTGGTTCTAGCTTTGTCACCACAACATAGTTATCGGTTACTGAGACTCTAAGGTCTGAACGCTCTTTTAAAAATGTCACAAACTGTGGATGCTTAGGTCTATCCACTACCTGCACTTCTCCCACATTCATACTGTTTGCACGAAGCTCAATAGCTAAACGCAAATCCCTGTTCTCAATATATGGGTCAACAACAAGTTGAAGAAACATGGCGCAGGTCATTTTTTAATCTCTTCTAATCGATTCACTTCAATGCACCTCTCTCAAACTTGTCCTCTACCAATAACTTCCCTTCCGCAAGCTCTATACTCCCCCCAGGTGGTATAGCCCACGCTTCTTTCGTGTCATTCATCAGCACCGAAGTATTTAAAACTTTGATTAATCTCTTATTCGCTATCTGTGCCGATATCACTGCAGAACAAATATCCTCGTGCTCCATCTTCACATCCACTGGATAGCAATCACACACTGCCCCAAAATCCACCTCATTAAAAATAAACTTACTCACTTCTCATTCCTCTTAATCAGTTCATCCATCATTCTTTGAGCCCCACTCTCCATACACCCTCTACAAATAACCCCTGTTCTAGGACGGCCCATCAATGAAAACGTAGTCCCAACCACTTGCTCACAAAGAGCACAAATCACATCCACCATCTCAGGAGGAGAGAACTCCTTTTGAGGTTTACTCTTCTTTGCTTTAGACTTCTTCACCATCGTCCTTATTTCCTCGTAATGCTGATTCGATACAATCAAGTCTGTATTGCAAAACAGCATTCTCTTTTTCCAATTTCTCGATATATTCTTTATCTCTCAAAGTTAAATTTATTTTTTGATGAATCTGTACCTTACCAGTGGAGTGGTCTTGAGTAAGTACTGGCTCTGTTTTCTCTACAACCAATAATCCTCGGGAAAGCAAATCACTAAGTTGCTCTAATAATAGACTCTCCGTTTGCTCTGCTACCTCACGGATAAACCCAGTTGCTTCTGTGTAATCGTAAACCCTGCTCATCCAACCACCAACGTTACCTTCATTCCATTTGGTAAAAATTCACTGTAGTTTAAAATGGGGCCCCCTGTTTCAATTACTGGGTCTTCTACTCCCTCTATCTTTTCAAGTGGCTCGTATTCTCTTTCCCAAGAAGCATCCCAATATTCTTGAATATAACTCTTATAAAGCCCCTGAATCTCATTCTCCATCTCTGGAAAGAATTTCATCAATTGCTCATGAAGTGACCTAACACATGGTTGGCATCCACCGTCTGCTGTTTCTAGTACCTTCGCTATTTTGATTAATTCCTCAGACGTCATTTTTTTTCTTTCGTAAATATGAAATATCAAAAAGCAGCTTACTATCTAGAGCTACTAAAATACTAAGAACTGTCTCTATGGTAGGGTTACCGTCAGAACTTAAGGCTTTATAAAGATGGGTTCTAGGTATCTTTGTCTTTTTAGAAAGCTCCACAATACCGTAATCTTTTGCGTAACTGTTTAAGGCACTAAGAAACATCTTTTGATTTTGCTTAACAATCTTCTTATGCGCTACGTTTGAGTTCATTGACGCAATATAATATACTGTTGCATGAAACGCAACATATGGGAATTGAACAATAAAATATAAATACGGTTGGTAAGAAGGGCTATCCCTGCCCATTTCAAAAAATTTAACCAATATGCAAAACGGACTAGACACCATGCCTAGCCCGTTCCACAGCACCTTTAATCTAAATCCACATCACTTTTAATTGTTAGATTTAATTCTCTCACAAAAATAATAGGATTTTGTGAAACTTTTTATCCCAGAAATAACAAACAGGATGGATAAAGGGTACGTTGAGGGAAGTGGAGGGGGGTCATCGGCCAGCCCGTCCCCCACCCCACCCAGGTCTATTTGGCCAAATCCCAGCCAATGAAAATGCCAGGGTAAAATATGCTGCATCCCTTCTACAGAGGGGGGTGCAAATACCCCAGAAGTTTTATTGTCATTTATTATTTAGGCACGTTATTAGTTATAAATCTAATTATAGCTAATAAAACCTATTGCTCTTCTTTATCAGTATTTGCGACTAGGAGAGTTGGTTGAGGTTCGGTCGGTGTGACAACCCTGACTCTTTTCTTGGCCTCTTCGATAGCACCCTTAACGTCTACGTTCTGAGTAATGGTGATATCAATCTTCTCACCAAACTTGTGTGGAAGTATCTTGGAAGCATACCATTTGCGAATATCAATCTGATTGCGAGCTTTCATCGCATCATCTGAATTATCAGCGATATCAATAGCTTCATCGACGAGTAATTCAGCCTTAACAGCTTGCGCGCGATTGTATAAATCTGAATATATAGGGTTCTCCGCCACCGCTTTAAAGAACGCATTCTTATCGAAGCTGTGGGCTTTTAGAGCATTGATTATGGAGTGTCCTTCCATGAGGGTATCGAATATTTTCGGCATGGATTCTTCAATGAATTGAGGGGTGTATTTTTGGAGTCTTCCCATTGTCTAAGGATATCACAGTGTTTAGAAGTTAGTCGAAGTAGGTAAGTCCTTTTACTAACAGAGTTATCCGTCGTTTTTTTCACAATCTTCATAATTCTGTCAACAACCTAAACGAATTTCGAATGGAGTTAGTGCGTATTGGGTGTGGCATATCGAATGCAATAGTAATTTGTGTGAGGTTTATATGAAAACGATTACGAAGTTAGTTATCTGGTTTTTTGAGCCTATGTTTGGCGATGATTTTGACACCTTAGAGTAGGCACAATTCTTTAACAATTAACGGAGAGAATGGAATAGGAGAGATTTTATGTTTAAGAAGCTATTAAAAGAGAACACAAAATTAGATTTATTGATTAAGGATTTAGTAGAAAAGCATTCTGATGGTATTGGGTCAAACGAAGGTAGAATTGAAGCTATTGAGTGTGAGAGCCGTGCTGGTTTCATTGCGAGTTCGCACAATTGTGGTGGTTATGATTATACAACGTTTGATTACGTATCAGCGGGCAATGCTTATTCTTCTAAAGAAGCTACTGCGCGATTAAATGAAACATTAAATAATGCATTTACAGTGGCTATTAAAGAGCTTGGTTTACCTAAAGATTCTACATATCAAGATTTAACCCCAGAACAGCAAGATAAGCTTTCAGAAATTGAGCAGGAGTATCTCAGTGATGAGACTTTCATGCTTCAAATTCGAGTTATGTATGGCGGTGTGGATGCGAAAGGTAAGCATATTGCTTATGTTTCAAGTGTAATCAACTGGGAAGCACCATATCACCGTAGTTCAATTTCTTGGATGCCTAGTATGAAGTGTGAAACGGCTAAAGAAGTTACGGTTACATTTAAGAATCTTCGTGAGGCTAAAACAAAAATCAATGCTGCACTATTAAAAGTGAAGCGTATTTTTTAAGGAGTAGTTATGAAAAACAATTTAAAAACCCAATGGGCTAAATTCGTTAAGTCTGGATTTAACGCATCAAGATTCACTAAAGACTTATATGAAGCAATGTACCCAAGAGGCAGATTCATTGCCCATTTCGATAAGAATGGATTTCACAAAGCACGTTTTTGGACAGTGAATGATTTAGATTTCACTTTCACAATGATGCGTGAAGTGAAGGAACTTAAAGAACTCTTATACAGCATAGATACTGAAGAATTAATAAAAGCAAGATTAAGAGTAGCAAAAATAGAAGTCAGCACCATGCAAGCTCAAATAGGAGTTCTTCAATGGCACATTCAAAAAATTAAAGACAGATATAAACCAGAAATATTTAAGGAGTAGTTTATGAAGAACGTAATTTTATCAATTTTAGGCATCTTTGCAGTGAGCATAATTTTATCAGGATGTGGAAGAGCTACAGCTAGTGCAGGAGCGTGTGCATCAATAACTACAGATATCAGCCATGTTTCATTAATTGGGACGTGGGTATATACGAGTGGTGGGAACACGAACACGTTGGTATTTAGTGCTAACTGTACGGTAACGAGTCAGGGTTCAGGAGGAATGAGTGCTCAGAACTTTGTGGGTACATGGGGACAGCCAGTGCTTGGAGGAATTCCGATTAATGTAACAGCAACTACTGGTGGAGCCTATTATCCTCCTAGTACAGGAAGTAACAATACTGGGTATAACGACAACGTAGCGAATCAATTGCAGATACAGTTTGCGGGACAAGTTCCTGGCAGTGCTGTGGTTTATGTTAAACAGTGAGGTAAGTTGCTTAAAGCAAAACAGGGAGAAAAGAAATGAAATTATTAATATTTGGGTTTTTATTAACATGGCGATTAATGGATGTTGATAGTAGATATTGGTTGATAACCAACGATGGAGAGATAACAGAGATTCAAATTAGCGATACCGAAATAGGCTGAAAAGCGAGCTTAAAACGATTAATACCTAATGGGTCCCCGCTTTTTTTGTTTTTTCGATGAAAACTAATTTTAGTGAAAATGGATTTTTCAGGCACAAAAAATGAAAATTGCAGATTCAAGAATACAAAAATGGAAGAGTAAAAAATGATTAGCATCCTTAAAAATAGGCTAGTTAACGCAGTGAATGAATATTCAGCGGTGTTCAAAGAAGGTATACCGTATGCGGTACTGAGTAGAAAGTATGGGAAGAAGTTAATTCAATTAGGCACAGATTTAGACACAGTGCTTAAAGAATTAGGTGACTTAAAGCAGATAAATATTTACATGAAGCGTAATGGAGCAAAGATTGTAACGCCTAGTGACGAAGCACAAATAAAGATTCCCACTGATTACGGACGAGTGTCATAAAGGACACACTTCTGTTGCGTTTCTTGCAAAATATCAAAAATCCGCCTATGTTTAGGATTAATGGGTGAAGAATTTAAGAATCAGGCCGAGAAGTTACTGCATAAGTTTGGTGGAGCTGGGAGGCTAGCCAGGATATTTAAGCAGCTAGGGATTAAAAAGAACAGGTCATCAATTCATAGGTGGACGTATCCAAAGCCGAAGGGTACTGGTGGGTTTATACCTGCGTCAAATTGGCCACACATACTCCTTGCTGCAAGGTACGATGGGATAATTCTGACTCACGAGGACTTAGACCCGAGACTTAATTTCAATGCCACTTCAATCAAGGCATTTCCGAAAGTAATAAGAGAGAAAAATGTTTGAGTGCACAATTCCACTGAGTGCAGTAGCAAAGGGTAGGGCTCGAGTGTTTAGGACAAAGACTGGTGTCAGGGCATTTACACCGAAGAAGACGGCTAATTTTGAGTTCATGGTGAGATTTTTTCTGTCTCAGAAGGCTGATTATGAGTTACTGGATAATCCGATTGATGTGCCTGTGAGACTAGTGTGTGATTTTCAACTCACTAGACCTAAGAAGCCACGTCATCCGTATCCTGCGGTGAGACCTGATTTGGATAATTACATCAAAGCGATTCTTGATGCGATGAATGGGATTATTTTAAAAGACGATGCTTTAGTTTGTCAGATTGTGGCAAAGAAATCGTACGCAATTAAAACTCCGCAGATTTGGATTAAGCTCGAAGCATTATGAGATTTAAAACTAAATGCGTTATGTGTGATGCGCTGTTTAATACAAATAACAGACAGCAAGTATATTGCGGAGCGAAGTGTAGGTCTTTAGGCACAGGGAAAATCCAAATTAAGAAAAGTCGTAAATTGTCACCACGGACCTTAATTAAAAATCCATTTAAACGCTCAATAACGTACCAAGGAGTGATAGAGATTAAAAACGAGGGGTTGAGTATGGATGAGATTCAGAAATTGATTTTAAGCCGTAAGAAAACGAAATTCTATTATGAACGAAATAAAACTCCCTCCAATTAAATTTGATACTACTTTTATAAAGCCCACTGATGTCGATTTCAAAGAGGTGAGTTCATTCTTCCATTTTTTCCTGCCTCTCAACAGAACGAAAGAGATGTATGAGCGTTTAAAGCAGGATGAGGATTTGATTTTAGCAATTATCAAAAATACGACAATCAGCCTGAATCTTTTAAAAACCCTTGAAGGAATTTATTCCAGTGTCTCGCTTTTAAGGCGTTATGAGGGAGTGAGAAAAGCTCGTGCTGTAGCAAGGCTCATCAACGAGGAATTAAAGAAAGATATTAAAAAGAAGTTTGCGGTCTTTTGTGTTCATGCGGATGTGATGCATGAGATAAGACGAAACGTTCTGCCGATTTATAGAACACAGACTTGCTTTAATAATATCGACCCAGCCGATAGGAGAAAGAAAATTAGAAAGTTTCACGCCTATCAATCGTACAAGGTGTTTATTTCAAATATTATGGCAGCGGGAAATGGGATTGAGCTATCGAATGCGGATGAGGTTTTGTTTGTGGAACTTGATTGGTATTTTTATAGAAACGTTCAAGCGATACTAAGAGTGCATAACATGCGAAGAAAGAAACCAGTGAGAGTGAGATTTATTGCTCTTACGGATTCGAATACGGATTCAAAGATTATTTATATATTTAAACGCTATATCAAGAAAGCTGTGACAGATACCGAAACTGGAGTGCTGACACTAGACCCCAAACACGATAATCAGGCAAAAGCCCAATAAAATAATGAACTGCACTTTTTCAGCCGTAGTGTATTCCATTGGCGTTATTTTGCAGGGTTTTAAAAATTCACAGAAATCAATCGTATCGTCTTTACTTTTTAGAAGCATGGATTTTATTTAAGGCCCTTGGGATGATTTTAGATATATGCTCTGGGTCATTACCTTTAGCGAGTTTGTTTGGTTTTGGTCTCATTACTTCTTTTAGCAGTACGAAATTTTCGCATGGTAGATTCATTTTCTTTCTCAAATCCATTTCTTTCTGAGTGATTATTTTTTTCATGGTGGAATTCTTATCGCGTTCTTTGCAAAGACGAATCATTTCGTCGCGTTCTTTTTTATCAATATCTGCTTGGCTCATGTTCGTAGCTCCTTTGCGTGTTTCATCCATTTTGGAAAGTGTTGAATCTCAATTGGTTTAATTAGTGAATAGTCAGGTGTGATTTTATATGGATAGTAATGGCCTTCGTATTTTCGAGTGAGTAAATCAAACTTTGTAATTGCGACGACGTTACCGCCTTGTCCAGTACGAGTCTTTGGCATTGCGATAAAGGTTGTTCCATCTGGTGCAATAACTTCTTCGGCACTATTTGGTTTTGGTAGTTTATAGCAAGATGAGATTGTGATGACGTGGTTACTTTGTTTGCTGAGTTCGCTGCTACCGTGAAGTTCTTCGATTGGTGGCACTAGTGCTCTTTCTTTGAACGAAGTTTTTCTAAGATGGCTCATGGCAATGATTGGCACTTTGTTTTTATTAATTAAATTTCTTAGCAGTATCATAGTTTTTTTAAGATGATCGTATTCAGATTCACGGTCTTCTGGAAGTAGGTAATGAACGTGGTCGATGATAACAAGGTCAACTTCTTTGCAGTATTCTTCGTAGAGCATATCAAGAGACATTTTATTAAACTCTGCGGTCTCTGGAGTATAAACTTGGAGGCCATTTAATTTTAAATCTAGGCGTTTACATACTTGCATTTCGAGCTGTTCAATTTCTGGGTACTGTTCGTAATTGCAATTAAGCCAGTCTGTAAAATTGAAAGTGATTTCTGGATTAAATAGGCTTCTATTTTCGAAATAGATTTTAGCCATTTCCATGTATTTGATTCGGTCTATGATTTCGTTTTGATAGGCTTCGAGGGCAAAGAAGAAAACTTTCTTTCCTTGCTCAATTGCGTTGAGAGCAATCTGTGTGGCTATTTGAGTTTTACCAGAACCAGTACGAGCTCCGATGGTGATTAACTCTTCGTGATGAATGCCTCCTGTCATATCGTCTAGAAAGTTGATGCCGTATTTAATTCGTTTTACTTTTCTAAGTAGACGTTCGGTATAAGAGGCAATGTAAGCAGCTTCGTTCATGACTGTTTCCAGATATCTAATTCTTCTGTTTTAGGAATAACTTTGTTAGAGGGAAGAGTTTTTCGATGTTGTTCCCAAGCCCTAGTTAACCAAGTTCTAACGAAGCTCGTGTAATTAGATTTTGGTTTTCTATGTGGGTTTGCATCTAACCAACCCAGCATTTTTAAGAACTCAAATTTTAGCCATTCTGTATTTTCGTAGGTTTTTAGCCAAAGTAAAACTGATGAAGTTTTAATTTTGCTTCTAGTAATAAATTCCATAACGACCTGGTCAGAAGAAATTTCTGTTGGTAGCAACGTGACATCAAGTTCGTGTTGGAGTGTCTGTATGTTTGTCTGTTTGTCTGTCTGTAGCGTACGCGGAAGTAACGTGGACGTCACGCAGACGTTACGTGAGAGTTTTTCTATAGCAGATTCAAACACTTGACGCGTTACACCACATTTATCAACGAACCAATCACTATTTATGGACAATTCTCCACATTGTTTCTTTGATGCGTGGCATAAAAGGCAAATCCACACCCATTTTTCTTCCGCTGTTAATCCAAAAACTGATTCAGAAATCCAGATATCGTTTTGCAAACGAAACCAAGTTGGATTGGTTACATCTTTTCGAGTGTTGTATTTTTCCCAATTAAGAATAGTAATCTCCAGTTGCATAATGCCCCCTCAAGCTGAAATAAATTTTATATTTAGAATTGAGAAAAGAAGATAGGTGTGTTATCTAGGTCTCTCAATTCTGAAAAATGAAGTTCTGTTATATACAGCCCCCATTTTGAACGTCAAGTTCAAGTGGGGGTTTTTATTTGACTAACCTCAATAAATTCGGTACTCAAAATCCCTGTATATAAGGAGAACTAAAAATGAAATTATTAAAACCTGCCGAGAATAGAACTGCATTTGCAAAAATTGGAATCATGGGAGAAGCGGGGAGCGGAAAAACATTCACTGCTTCAATGCTAGCACGAGGACTTGCTGCACAATCTAAATCAAAACAAATAGCTTTTTTCGATACAGAAAAAGGTTCTGATTTTGAAGTCTCTCGTATGAAAAAAGAAGGCTTTGAACTTTTAGTTCATAAAGGAAGAGCGTTCTCAGATTTAGTTTCGATTATTAAAGAAGCCCAAGAGGCAAAGATACCATGCCTTATCATCGATTCGATTACTCACGTATGGCGCGAACTTTGTGATAGCTATCAAAAAAAATATAACAAAAAGTTTTTAACGATGTACGATTGGGGAACACTTAAAACACAGTGGAAAGAATACACAGACCTGTTTGTAAATTCACAAATTCATATCATGATGTGTGGCAGACTTGGTTTTACTTATGACCAAGGGGTTAACGAAGACACAGGTAAAAAAGAGTTAATTAAAACTGGAACCAGAATGAAAGTAGAAGGAGAGACTGGATATGAGCCAGACTTACTCCTTGAAATGGAAGCAGTAAATATCAACGATAAAATAGTAAATCGTGCATGGGTTATTAAAGACAGAAGCGATACGATGAATGGAAAATCTATAGACTATCCATCATTTTCCTCGTTTAAAACATTCTTTGCGGCATTAAATATTGGTGGAGAACACCACGGTGTAGATACAGAAAGAACGAGTGAGGGCAGATTTGCTGACCCAGATTGGAGTGCAGCAGAAGTTCAAAAGAAAAAAGAAATATTACTCGATGAATTAAAAGCCTGCTTAATTAAAGCTGATATGGATGGGACAAGTTCTGAGTCGAAGAAGAAGCGAGTTACGCTTTTGGAAAAACACTTCGGAACATCTTCTGGCACCGCAATAGAAAACCTACACCCAAAACAATTAGCACCAATAATAGAAGAAATAAAAAAAGAGTTATTTCCACATAAACCTTTAGAAGGGGCTCCACAATCTTCTTAATAGTCTTCTTCATCGTCTTTGCTCTTTTCTAGATAAGAAACGATATCTTCTTTGTATCTTTCTTTTGGGTCTTTCTTCATCCAGACACTTCGTTCTGGGTCGTGAGAGCTAGCAGCATAAAAAGATTGGCTAGATGGCAATACCTTAAATGTTTCGCCACAACCACACTTACAAGTGCGAGTAACCAGTTCAAATGTTTGCATAAATTTATTATAATGTATAAACAAACTTAATTTGGAGTGTTAAAAATGCCAGTGCACAAAACAAAAGATGGTGGATATCAGTGGGGAAATTCAGGGAAAGTTTACAAAGGAAAAGATGCTAAACAAAAAGCGATGCGACAAGCACGTGCAATTTATGCTAGTGGTTATAAAGGAGAGATGAAGTCTGCTGCGAATTCATTAAAGAAAAAATAATTATCTAACACCTTGATGCTCTATAGAGAAATGATTTCCATCCCCAAAACGCCCACCCCAGCAACACTTATAAACACCCGTCGATAAACTCTCCCAGTACTCCCCCGCTGCTTTGTAATCCTCAGATTTACTAAGCCAATTCCCTTGCATGAACAAGTTGATATCAATCGCGAGCCGACTTTTGTGAAGAGAGTTAGAAATCCCCTGACCACGCTGTTCATAAAGCTTTGCCATTTCAGGAGGACGCCACGCCTCTCCAAATGTGAGTTCATATCCATTTGATTCTAACCATTGAATGAGTTGAGCTACTAGACGAGGAAACAAAATTTGTTTCTCAAGCAGTGTCATTGAATAAATTATACGATTATTATTTTGGAATAGGTACTTTTCTTACACGGCAGACAACATTTTTATCTCGGAATTCTTTATTGGTAACAGGGTCATTTAAATCAAATAGCTCTTTTACTATTGTCCACTCACGGCATTTACCGAGTAATCCTTTTCGAGTGCACTCAGAGTGAGTGTATTTTAAAGCACCTTTACCTGGCTCAATTCTAAAATTTCTAAGCTCAAATGCTGGGGGCTTTGGCCTATCAGTAGAGGCACACGCACTTAATATTAAGAATAGTAGAGTCGCCATAGTTTTCATTTTGTTTGTAGTTCTGCTGCCATCGCTTGTATCAAGATTACCAATTGGTATTCAATACTATCAAGCATAGCATCATCAATTTCTTCTTCTGGTTTATTATATTCTTCGTAATATTGCTTTTCTAATTCTAGTTTTTTATCGATATATTTACGTCGCTCTTTCAACTCAATGAGAGAAATTAGAGAGGCAAATATTTGGAGTATAGGCCCAATTAACATTAGGTTCCTTTAGTAAAGAATCCTTTTATAAAATCTATAATCTTAGCAATTATTTCTAAGAGTTTTGCCCAGTTCATTATTTGCTCAAGTATGAAGAAGCTTTATTAGCACGAGTTAAATAAGTAGAAGCTTTTTTAGTATCTTCTTTTTGCTTATCTTCTTCGGTTTTATCAGGCCCACCAAATACAGCAGCAATTCCTTCTGCCATCTTTTGACCTTCTGGGCCGTATAATGAATCTTCTTTTTTCTTTTTATCTGCTGGCATGATTTATCCCTTTATTTTTTAAGCGCTTCTACAAATTTAGGTACATATCCAACTTGAACCCCAACTAATTCGATTACTTCGTTAAGTTGTAAGTCTTTAATTTCTTCTGGAATTGCACCGATATTTTCATATGCAGCTTGTAGTTTTGCTTGAAACTCTGCATCGCTCATAAGCTTTGCTACTACAGCAGAGATGTCTTCAACTACTTGGAAACCATCTTTTAAACGCACTGCGATTACTAGTGCCAACTCGTTCAAACCAATTAACGCTTCTTTTGTTTCTTTAATGTCCATGACATCCCCCAGAATATTTAAGGCCCACATATATTATGGTACATGTGGGCCCCAATATCAAATTACTCTTGGTCTACTGGTGTTCCAGCTGTAAGAGTGATGAATTGTGCTTCTAAAGCAACTAAATCAATCATCAATTCGCCAACAATTAGCGTTTCGCCTTCGCCAATTTTAGCGTCAGCTTTTACTTGAATAGTTGTTTGGCCTACAATGCCTTTAGCTTTTACTAAAGCGCTCATTGCACCTTCAGCAACTTCAATGTCCACTAATTCTGGGTTTGTTGCAGACCATACTGGAAGACCGTCTACTAGAGCTGCATTTCCCAATGCGTCTGTAATAGCGATTGTGACTGGTACGTTTTGGTTAACTTTCATAATCATATTTTTTACCCTTATTTTTTGTCCATCTACGATTTTATAAAACTCAATACGAGAAGCTTTACCGATGGACTTTAGGAAAGCCTCAATGCTATTGAGAGATTTGGTACAACTTTTTAAAAGCTTAATTATTTTAATTAAAGAATCACAAATAAAACATAAGAATATTATTAAGATTGAAACAAGAAAGAAATTTTGCATGATTTTATTTTCCTATTTTGGTTACTTCTATCTCAAGTCTTGCGAGTTGTGACTTGAGTAGTTCATCGTTCATTCGAAGTGTGGTTAGCGCATCAGATATTCCCTCGAACTTCTGAGTACAATATTGTCGCCAAGATTCATCTGGCTTGTAACATTGTTGCTCTGATTCTTCTTCTCGTTTTCGATGAACGATATATGGTAGCAGTTCTTTTACAGCCCATGCAATACCCACAGCGGCACCACCTGTTGCTAGTTGCGATAACTCAATCTCCATTATGCTACTTTCTTTATTGAAAAGTTTGTATCTTTGGTCGTAGTACTTGAAGTGCTTCTATTGCTTCCAGAGGTGCTCTTCACAAATACTTCCACATAATCTCCAGCATTAAGTTTTAACATCCCCTGCATTACTAATCCGTCACCACCACCCACGACGTTTTTGTTGGTGCGCAAAACTTCTACTCCATTTTTATAGAAAGCAGTTTCCGTTTCGTTTGCTGAGAAACCACCATCCAATCTCACTTGTGTAAATAATTCATAGATGCCAGACATTGGCGCTGTGTATCTATCGTTAGCTGTACTAAATGCTCCATGAGTATCAAAATCAGTGTTAGTGAAATTGATTTTTGTAAACACAGTATCTACTAAAATTGTTTGAACTGAATCAGCGTAAGCATAACAGGCTACTGTTTCTCCAGCGACTGGAAGAGCAGGCCCTGTAATTCTATTGATAGATACGTAAGTGTAATCATCACCAGATACACAAAGATTTAAGTTTCCACCAGAGGATTGGTATCCATAAAGTTCTAAGTAATCACCTGCATTTAAATAGAGGGTTGTATTCCCAAATACTCTTGATGTGAAACTTGCGGAAACTGTAGCATGCGCTCCAAGTTCACAAAACAAAGAACCATTTTTATAAAGCTGCGTTGCTCTTTGACCAGTACCATTTGCAGCGTATTCTGTAGATACCGCTATAGCGTAATACCCAGCCAGTGGCGCTGTATATCTATCCGTAGATAAATTAAATGCCCCATGAGTATCATAATCAACAGTTTCATAATCAATTAAAGTATCTGTATTGGTTGGTATTGATTGAGATGTGGTCTTAGTAAATCGTGCAGCACAGACTCTTGTGTCAGCATCTTGGCTCATTAAAACATTTGAACCCCAACCAACAATTGGAACATGGAATGAAAAACTAACTACGTTTGAATTTCCGCAGATAGTAGAGCCAGCTACTGGATTATTTATTCCTGCTGTTGTGCTACTTTGCACACCAAAATGAACTACAGATGTTGTTCCGTAAAGTATTTCCCATCCAAAAACAGAACCACTGTTTTGGTCTACACCCGCAGAACCTAAAACTTGTTTGGAAGTACTTATTTTACTCGTGTCTACTGTAACGTTTCCATTAGCACCAGCATATCCTAATGAAATAGTTGCATCTGTTCCATCTACAGTTCCTGCGGTAAATCTTCCATGAACTTCTAGAGTATCACCAACTCTTCTCGAATATACAGCTACACTAGTAGGTGTACCAAACCCAGTAATCGTTGGTGTATAAGCTTTCCAATCATCCATTGCTGCGGCCATTAATAAAACTTGAGGACCAACAACAACGTTATCAAAATCAAATGTCCATGCACTGGCAGTTGTTCCAGCAATATGTAGAATTAATCTATAAGAAGTTGAGTTAGAAGCAGCTTGGAATCTACCCGTAAACTTATGGTTGTTTCCAGTTCCACCTACTACTTTGAAAGGTGTTGGTTGGATTAATTGAGAGTTTGTAACGTCATAAATATAAACGTTCAAATCTCCAAGTGTTGTATCACTGCCAGCTACAAAGTTGGCACTAACTGCGTATTCAAAAGAAATATTTAAAGACTGAGCTTTATCTGCGCTTGCTATTGTGAAGTCGTACGATACGCCCTCACCCTGTCTATTAGATGCATCTTTTGTAAGACGAAACATTCCAAGTCCACGAAGCGGAGAACTTGTTACGCGAGTTACTGTAACCGTAGGTGAACCACCAGTTCCATTGACTGGAGTTGTAGCAGCAGCATCTGCATAAGTTGCCCAACCCGTAGTCGCAGACTCAGCATCTGGATTAGTGATGTAGTTGATACCACCTGCACCACCACCACTTACTAAACTTTCGTTGCCAAGAGAATCAAGAGCATAAAGTTTACCGTCTGATTTTACATAGAGTCTTCGAGAACCAGATGGAGGATTCGAACCTGGTGTAGCGTTCTCAGTCCAGTCTGTATACGTAGTAAACTTAGGTGCGGGTAAAGTTTTATTAGTTAAAGTCTCAGTACCTGTATATGTAGCTAAAGTTAATTCGATTGGAGTTTTATATTCTAATCCATCAGAACTTGCAGAGTCCGCTGTTAATATTTCTCCGTCTGCGCCAACTGGTTTTCTAACGTTGTTTGTTCCATCATGAACAATCAAATCACCTTTGGTAGTAGATGGAGCAGCTCCGTCAAAGTTGAATTGTGATTGGTCTACGAAATCAAATGCATCTCCTGTAGCGTTGATTCGTAAAACTTGCAACGGGTTAAAGATTGCAGGAATTCGTGGGTCGAAAGTATCTGTATAACCATCGGTTAAACCAACAAATCTGTCAGCTCTATCACCCAAACGCTGAGCAATCATCGTTAATTTATCTAATCTTTTTTCTAATTCTTCTGCTGGAAGAGGGTCGTTCTCAACCAAGTCTAAGTCTTGTGTTTTTGCAGGGTCACGATAAATGATTAAGCTTTCACCTGCGGCTGGTGCCACAAGCATGGTTACTGTTCCACCAGAAGGATTGCCTTCACCACTTACTGTGTAGTTAGTACTTAGAACTTTTGTTGTCTCAACACCAGTAGATTCAATTCTCAAAATTACTACTAAGTCTTCGTCTTGTAAGAAGTAATAAGGGAAAGAGAATGCTGTAGTTACACCATTACCTGCATAGGATATACGATTGTTTGTTGAGTTTAATGACATTGTTTCCCCTAACCGTTAATGCAGTATAAGAAATTATACCGCGATTATTTAAATTCAAATACCCCTATTTTTTTTCCTTCAATGCCTTATTAATTTCGCCCATGATATCATTCCCAGCTTGCGACATCTTAATCATTGAGTAATAAAGAGAGTCTAAAATTTGACGCTTCTGCGTCTTGTCTAAATCTAAAACTTCATACTTTCTAATTGTAGTTCCGACGTTGTTTAAAGATTGAGCTAGTCCATCTAATTTATAAATCTGAGTTGAATACCTATCGTAAACCTCATTCATTTTATCTACCTGGCCAGTAGATGCATAGAACTTCATGGTGTCATATACGCGTTTGTTCTCGCGATACTGTTCTTGGAAATCGGTAATACTCTGAGCTCTTGCACTTGGATGCCTGATTAAAAATGCTTTTACAAACGGATAGTCGTTTAAAGATTTCTCTGGTCTTAAATCTTTTACAGCTCCACTTTGATACACCGCCTCATCCACTGCTTGAAGTATGTATCCACCAGCACTACCAGTCCATGACTTGATGTAGTTATCAATCACAGCAGGACTTGAGAATTTCAAATCACCCACACCAGCATCTTTAATTCCTGGGATGTAGCTAATAGCTTTGCCAAGCATTTTAGAAATCACGCTTGTGTATGGAGTTACTTGCTCTTCTGGTAAAAGCTTCTCGGCATACGATGGAACTATTGGCCCGCCAGTAAATAAACTCTTATTCGCAAACTGTTCAATAACAGGAGTAGCTAAGTCAGGAATATAGTTCGGAGTTAACTTTCCAATCAATGCATCAAATACTTTTCCAAAGTGAGTAGGATTATTGTTGTACATATTATCCAGCATCATTACTGGCAACGCCCCGTATACTTGTCCCAATCCCTCAGCATATGGGATTCTAATTTTTACTGGTTGTTTAATTTGATAGACGCCATCTTTTTCTCTCACTAAAGATTTATCTACATACTTTAAATCCCTTAATGGGTCTTTAACATCAGACCACCAATCAAATCCCACAATCATGTAGTTTGCTTTTTGCCATGCTGGAATTTCTTTGTAATCAGGGTCATCTTTATTTGTGAGCCAAGCGATAATAGATGGAATCGTAATGTACGTTAAAGCTCTAATTGAAGTTCCAGTTGGGTCTGTTTTAAATGATGTGTAAAGTTTATCAGCGCCCTGAATACCCGCATTTAAATAAGCAATGTACCCATTAACTGCTTCAGTCTTAAGACCAACTCTTTGGAAGTCTAATGATATATCTCGAGAAGCCATCCCAGCTTGCCTTAAAGACTCACCAGATTTTGTAGCTCTTTTAAATTCAGCAAAACGTGTAGCGTTCTCAGCTAGACTTCCCATCCAACCAAGCGCTTCGAGTGGCGATTTAACTACGTTCCATGCTGTGTCTTTATAAGAAGACTCGCCAGATTGTTTTAAAAGTTTTCGATATAGATAATCGTTATTAAGTTCAATGAAAGAACTGTTGGCACCACCTGATAGTAACCACTTTTGATACTCTGGTGACTTACCAATGATTCCTTCCATCGCAGATAAGATATCTCTGAATGGAACAGTACCGTACTTAGAAGTAACACCACTCATCGCTTGGTCACGAATGATATTGTTTACTTGGTACTCAACGGTATTAGAAATACCAACCTTCTTTAATGCAGTAATTCCTCGCATTGCTTTTAAAAATAAATTCTGAGAACGAGGCATGTTATCCAAAGCTTTTACAGCAGCAGCAATCTCAGGGTCTGTCTTATAAATCTCTCGCTTACCGTCTTTATAAACAGCAAACTCATTATCATTTAATTTAAAGTTCTGTTCTTTTCTAAATATCTCAAAGCCCTTTGCTGCCTCTTCTATATTCTGAGACTTAAGAGCCTTCTCCATTTCTTTATCGGTAACTTGAATAGCTTTTGTTTTTTCTGGAACTTTCTCAAATACAGAATCAATTCCCTCTTGTCCCTCGATAAGAGTTCTGATGCCACGGTTTTTCTCCGCAAGCTGCATCATCGTTTCTGTATTCTCTAGGATAGAAGTAAAAGGATTTTGGATTTGCTTCTCACTACCCTTGATAGCCTTAAGAGAACCTGCGCCCTTACCTTGCTTCTTACCTGCTTCTAAATCAGAAGCTTCTAGAATTCTACGGAATGGAATGTAATTTTTATTTGCTTCTTTAAATGCTTTTAATTTTGTATCAGAAAGAACGCCACTCTGATTTAAATAATCAAGAGCTCTGTTTTGAAAGTCTACTAGCTCTGTAGCTACAGTATCGTACTTACCTTTGTATTCTTCGATAACTTTATTAGCTGCTTCTAAATCAAACCCACTCTTGATACCACGCTTATCTAACTCTATAGCCCGCTTAGAAATTAAATAGGCACCCAACTCTTCTGTATTGTTTCTAACAGGTCTTAATATTTCTTCTAAACTCTTACCTGTTTTTTCCCCAGTAAAAAAATCTGTGGTTCCAAATTCAAAGAAGTGTCTTGCCTTTGCTTTATAATCTACAGCTTGTCGAAACTCTGTGTATGCCTGTTCATCGAT
>Ga0116146_1001069_pt1 | contig 30053 bp, 28 predicted proteins | sample AD_JPNHG2_MetaG_FD_89748 | JGI IMG/M metagenome (GOLD analysis project Ga0116146, IMG submission 89748) | Active sludge microbial communities of municipal wastewater-treating anaerobic digesters from Japan - AD_JPNHG2_MetaG | ecosystem: Engineered > Bioreactor > Anaerobic > Digestate | place... | reverse complement strand
GAACCCGCTGAACCTGCCCCAGGGCATCTACCTGACGGGGGCGGAGGTGTTCGCGGTGCCCGAGCCGGGCACGCTGGCGTTGCTGGGGCTGGGGGCCTTGGCGCTCTCGCGCCGCCGGCGCCGCGCCGCGTGACGCTCTGCGGCATTCGATGCCGAACGCAAAGCGGGGGCGACCCCAGGGCCGCCCCCGCGTCATGTTGGGTGCCTCTGAGGCAAGCGCCGGAAGCTATAGCTCCCAGCCCTTCCTCGCCTCGTAGTGCAGCAGCCGGTTCGCCTCGGGCTTGTTGGTGAACTGGAGCTTCTCAGCGTCCCAGAGCAGCTTCTCGCCGGGGTACCAGAGGGCGACATTGCCGAGGAGAATCGCCTCGGTCATCGGGCCCGAGTAGCCGAAGTTGGAGCCGGGGACGATCTTGGCTCCCTTGGCGGCCTCGACCCACTCTTTGTAGTGCCCGATGGAGCGCGGCAGGGTCCTGGGCGGCGCCGGGAACTCCTTCATCTTCGCCTCGGGTATGATGCGGCAGAAGCCGGCCCAGCCGCCGCCCATCATCTTGCCCTTGGTGCCCACGAACAGGCAGCCGTTGCTGTCCATCTTGCGGTCGGGCTCGAGCTCCTCGGGCCGGGGCGGCTGCTTGCCGCCGTCGTGCCAGAAGACCTTCACGGCCGGCCGCTCGCCCTTCGCGGGGAACTCCCACTCGATGACCGACCAGAGCGGGAAGATGACGCCGTTGAACTCGGAGCACTGGGCCTTCACCGAGGTGGGCGCGCCCAGGTCGAGACACCAGAAGGCGGGGTCCATGTTGTGGCAGGCCATGTCGCCCATGGCGCCCGCCCCGAAGTCCCACCACCCGCGCCAGTTGTGGGGATGGTAGACGGGCTTGCCTTTGTGGGCTCCCTCGCGCCACTTGTCGGCGAACGGGCGGTCGGCCATGGGGCCGAGCCACAGGTCCCAGTGCAGGTGCTTGGGCACGGGGTCGCTGTAGGCGGGGGCGGCGCAGCCCTGGGGCCACCAGCCCATCGGGCGGTCGCTCCAGGTGTGGACCTCGGTGACCGTGCCGATGGCGCCGGCCTTGAGGTACTCGGCGGTGCCCTGGAGGCCGCCGCCGCCGTGGCCCTGGTTGCCCATCTGCGTGGCCACGCCGGCCTTGCGGGCGGCCTCGGTGAGCAGGCGGGCCTCCTTGACCGTGCGGGTGAGCGGCTTCTGCGTGTAGCAGGCCTTGCCGCGTTTCACCGCCCACATCGAAGCGACGGCGTGGGTGACGTCGGCCGTCGAGACGACCGCTGCGTCAATGTCCTTCTCCATCTCGTCGAACATCTTGCGGAAGTCGTTGTAGGTCTTGGCCTGGGCGAAGTTCTTGGCCGCGCCGCCCAGGGTGTTGTCGTCCACGTCGCACAGGGCGACGATGTTGGCTCCGCAGTTGACCACCTCGCGCAGGTCGGCGCCGCCCATGCCGCCGACGCCGATCTTGGCGACGTTGAGGGTGTTGCTCGGAGCGTCGCCGGCCGCGCCGCCCAGGATGCGGCGCGGCACCACAACCAGCCCGGCCGCGGCGACAGCGGCTCCTCCGAGAAACCCGCGGCGCGAAACACCGCTCTGCTTCATGGCCTCTGCTTCCTTCCGTATAGAATGTTTCCTGAAGCCTCCGCGGCTTCAGTCGCCCGCCACGGGCAGGAACTTCACACACACGGGCAATGGCACCTCGACGCGCTCGCCCGTCGGCGCGAGGCGGCCGGTCTCGGCGTCAATCCTGAAAACGAAGAGATCATTGGAGTCCTGGTTCGCCGCGACGAGCCAGGCGCCGGCCGGGTCCATCCCGAAGTTCCGCGGGGTCTTGCCGCGCGTAGACTCGTGGCCGACGGGCGTGAGCTTGCCCGTCTCCGCGTCCACGCGGAAGATGGCGATCGTGTTGTGGCCGCGGTTCGAGCCGTAGACGAACCTGCCGCTGGGGTGCACTTGCACCTCGGCCGTCGAGAGGCCCGGGCCGGGGCCGCCCCCGTCGGGCAGGGTCGGCACGGTTTGAATCTCCTTGAGCGCGCCGCGTCCGGCATCGTAGGCGAAGGCGGTTACGGTCATCGCCATCTCGTTGATCACGTAGGCGAAGCGCCCGTTGGGGTGGAACGCGAAGTGCCGCGGGCCGGCCCCCGGCGCCACCGATGCGAACGGCGGGTCGTTGGGCTCGAGCTTGCCGGCGGCCGCGTCGAAACGGTAGATGAGCAGTTTGTCGAGGCCCAGGTCGGCGGCGAAGGCGAAGCGCCCGGCCGCATCGAGGTTGATCGAGTGCGCGTGCGGCCCTTCCTGCCGTTTCGGGTCGGGCCCCTTGCCCTGGTGCTGGATCGCGCACGACGGCTCGCGCAGGCTGCCATCGTCGGCAATGGGCAGCACCGCCACGCTGCCGCTGCCGTAGTTGGCCGCCAGCGCGTTCTTCCCCTCCCGGTCCACGATCACGTGGCAGGGGCCGGAGCCGCCCGAGGGCTGCTGGTTCAGGGGCTTGAGCTTGCCGCTCTCGGGCAGAATGGCGAAGGCGCTGATCGCGCCGCTCTTGCCGCCGCGGAAGTTGCCGATCTCCCCCACCGCGTAAAGGAACCGCCGCGAGGGGTGGATGGCGAGGAACGTGGGATTGGTCGCCTCGGCCGCCAGCTCGGGCGCCGAGAGCCTCCCCGTGGCCACGTCCAGCTCGGCCGTATAGATGCCCTTGCTCGCCTTCCACGTGTAGGTGCCGATGTAGAGACGCACCCTGGCTGGCCTGGCCGAAGCCTCGGCCTCGCCCGCGCGCGAAGCCGCTGCCATCGAAAGCACCAGCGCCGGGCTCAACAACATCAGCCAGCTCAGCACGCTCATCGCCACCTCCGTCGCCTCGCCAGGAGTTCCGGGGGTCCTTCTCGCCGCGCCAGCCGACATCATAGCGTTCGCGGCGGGGAAGTCAACCGCGCGCCAGGGGTGCGACGGAATCGTAGGTGGTTTCTGCTGCGAGAATCCCCGGAACAGGGGAAGGCCCGCGGCAGAGGTAGCGGCTCTCTTCATCCGTTCGACAAGCGGGACGCTTGTCGCTACGGGAATCCGCAGCAGAAGCTACCTACAGAAATGGCCCACACCCCCAGGGTGGCCCCAGGGTTCTCGGGTTCGCCCCGGTCACCCGGGCGGCGTCCGGCGGGCAGGGAAAAAGCCGCGCTTTGGCGACCCGGCGGCTACTATGGCGACGGTTGCCATACTTGCTCAATCCCCGGATGATGCTGTATGGGCGCTTTGGCGATCCGGCGGCCTCCGTGGCCATTCCCGCCATACTTGCTCACCTCCCCCCCTCAAGGTTGAGCAAGTATGGGCGACATGTTGCCGAAACGCCACATGCCGGCCGAGCCCGCGCCCGACACGGGCGCCCCGCCACGCTCCCGCCGCCGTCACCAGGGGACCCGAGGGCGTGCGAACCAAGGCCGTCAGGGCCGACGCGTCCGCCCTGCCAGCCGGGCGCGCACGCGCAGGCGCAAGGCATTGAGGCGGATGAACCCCGTGGCGTCGGCCTGGTTGTAGACCTGGTCCGCCCCAAACGTGGCCAGCTCGGGGTTGTAGAGCAACACATCCTTGGGCGCCTTGCGGCCGACCACGGTGATGCCGCCCTTGAGGAGCTTGAGGCGGGCCGTGCCGGTCACGGTCTCCTGCGCCTTATCCACCGCCGCCTGGAGCATTTCGCGCTCGGGCGAGAACCAGAAGCCGTAGTAGACGAGCTCCGCATAGCGGGGAATCCAACTGTCGCGCAGGTGCATCACCTCGCGGTCCATCGTGATGGATTCGACGGCGCGATGGGCAGCATGGAGGATGCTGCCGCCGGGCGTCTCGTACACGCCGCGGCACTTGATCCCCACGAAGCGGTTCTCCACCATGTCCACGCGGCCCACGCCGTTCCGCCCGCCGACCTCGTTGAGGTGGGCGAGCAGCTTGGCCGGGCTCATCCGCTTGCCGTCCACGGCCACGGGGTTGCCCCTCTCGTATTCGACCTCGATGTAGGTGGCCTTGTTGGGCGCCTTCTCGGGCGGCACGGCGAGAACGAAGGTGCTGGCCGGCGGCTCGGCCCAGGGGTCCTCCAGCACGCCGCCCTCGAAGCTCAGGTGCAGCAGGTTGCGATCCATGCTGTACGGCTTGGCCTTGGTGACGGGCACGGGGATGCCGTGCTCCTTGGCATAGGCGATGAGGGCGTCGCGCGAGTTCAGGCTCCACTCGCGCCAGGGGGCGATGATGCGGATTTCGGGGGCCAGGGCGAAGGCGGTGAGTTCGAAGCGCACCTGGTCGTTGCCCTTGCCCGTGGCGCCGTGCGCGATGGCGTCGGCGCCCTCCAGCCGCGCGATCTCCACCTGCCGCTTGGCGATCAAGGGGCGGGCAATCGAGGTGCCGAGCATGTACGTGCCCTCGTAGATCGCGTTGGCGCGCAGCATGGGGAACACGAAGTCGCGCACGAACTCCTCGCGCAGATCGTCAATGTACACCTTGCTGGCGCCGGTCTGGAGGGCCTTGGCGCGCACGGGCTGGAGCTCCTCGCCCTGCCCCAGATCGGCGCAGAAGGCGATGATCTCACAGCCGTACGTCTCCTTGAGCCACTTCAGGATCACCGAGGTATCGAGGCCGCCGGAATAGGCCAACACGATCTTCTTGGGGCTGGTGCTCATCGCGGGTCTTCCTGCAAGGCAAGAGGGATGAATGGATGATTGGATGAATGGATGGGAACACGACCGAGCTGGCGGGCAGGCGAACGTCTCTCTCTCTCCGACATCCGCCCACCCATCCAACCATCCATTCATCCACGCTCTGGTCTACTTCTCGAACCTGACCTTCGGGGGGTTTATGTAGTCGTGGTACTTCTCGCGCACGTGCCCCTGACTGGCGTCGCCCAGGTGCATGAAGATGCGGTAGCGGAAGACCAGTTGGCCGCCCTTCTCGAGCACGTGGTCGCCGCGCTCGCCCGAGCCAGGGCGGAAGTGGCTGAGGCCGAAGGGGTTGGCCGTCATCAGGCCGTAGTCGCGCACGTGCCAGGTGGTCGGGTAGCGCAGGTTGCCGGGGGTGTCGAAGATGGCAATGCCCACCACCTTGCCCCCGACCGGCCCCGAGTAGTCGCACCAGGGCGCCGGACGGCCCCAGCACTCGGCCTCCGTGGTCGCGCCGTACGAGTTCTCGATCCTCCCGCCGCGGCTGCCGTCCATCGAGGTCGCCACCCGCACCGAGCAGATCCCGCCCTCCTTCGTGTCGCCGAACGTCACCTTCTCCCACGGGGCCTTGAATGTGACGGTGAGGTCGATGACTCGCTCGCTGGTGGGCACGGCGTAGATGCGCACCTCGCGCTCCTCGGCAAGCACCCGCTTGCCGCGGCACGACACCCACTCGAGGTCCTGGCGCAGCACGGCCACCACGGGGCCATCCACCAGTTCCTTGATGCGCTTGCTCACTTGCAGGCCGTGGTCCTTCTCCTCCGACCAATTGTCCACGCCATTCACGTCGCCGTGGGCGACCCAGATGCTCTTGTGGTGATGGTGGTCGGTGGTCTCGCCTGGCACGCCCTCGAGGAGCGGGTAGTTGCGGGTGATCTGGACGCCCTCGGGGCCGAGCACGGGATAGAAGAACGGGCGCGCCCACTCCTTGCCGAAGTTGTACGTGGTGAACGGGCTGCCGAAGACGGCGAACTCGATCTTGTCGTCCTTGCGCGTGGCCGCGACGCCGGGCGCCGCCGTGGCGCCGCCCTTGTCCACCTCGACCACGTAGGCCTTGTCTGCGCCGGCCGGGGCATAGTCGAGGAGCCAGTGGATGTTGCCGTGCAGCACCTGGCATGCCACGGGCCGCCCCGTGGCCTCATCCGTCAGCTTGGCCTTGGTGTGGCGGCCCAACGGCGCGCTCATGGGCACGTTGTAGCGGGGCCGAGGGCCGGCTTCAACCACCATTCGCTTCTTCGGCATCAGTCGAGGCCTCCGCCCAGGGGGATGGAGCTACCGGTTGCCAAACGTCTCTCGAAGGTATGCCAGCGACCGCGTGGCGACTGTCTCCGGGTCCGGCGAGTAGTCGAAGACCTCCACCGACACGTACCCGCGGTAGCCGATCTCGTGCAGAGCCCTGGCGATAGGTGCGAAGTCCGTGTCTCCAAAGCCCGGCCCACGCAGGTTCGCATCGTTGGCGTGGAAGTGCGCCAGATGCTCTCGGTGCTCGGCGATGACCTGAGCCGGCGGCCGCTGCTCGCCGCCGACCATCGCCTTCACGTCCAGATGCAGCCGCACGGCGGGGCAGCCCACCGCCTCGATGAGCCGCACGGTCTCGGCCGCCGTCGTGAGGAAATTGGTTTCTCGGGTCGTGAGAGGCTCCAGGGCGATGACCGCGCCGCGCCGCGCGGCTTCCTCGCCGCAAGTCCTGAACATCTCGATGCTTCGGGCCCACGCCGCCTCGTAGCTGTCGTTCTCGCCGATGCTCCGCTGCGCCGGCGACCCGAACACCAGCACCTCGCCGCCCAGCTCGCGGCACAGGCGGATGAGCGCGAACATGAAGTCGCGCGTGTTCTCCCGAGCCGCCGCGTCCGGGCCATTGATCGAGAGCCCGGCAGGGCTCTTGAGGAGCCAATGGAGGCCCACGATCGAGATCCCCGCGGTCTCGGCTGCGCGACGAAGCTCCCCAGCGCGCGACGCCGGCAGCGCGCGGATGTCGTCCGCTAACGTGAAGGGGGCCATCTCCACCCCGTCGTAGCCCACGTCGGCGCAGTACTGGAACACCCGTTCCTGCGGCCAGCCCTCGAACAACTCGTTGCAGATGGCGAACCGCATGCTCAACCCAACCCCCGATAGAAGCCCAACAGCGTGTCCAGCAACGACTTAAGCGCCGTTGCCTGAAGCGCTTGCAGGGCAAGAAGCGCAACCAGGACCACGCGACGATACGGCGCGTAACGCTCCACCTGAGCGGCCGCGGCGATCAGGCAGCCGGGCATCAGGAACATCCAGAGCCGGGCCACCTCGCCGCGGTTCACCCCCAGCAGGTTCAGGGCAACCACGAGCACGACGACGATCACCGTCGGCCAGTCGGCCTCGCCCCAGCGCCTGCGACACAAGCCGCCCACGCTGCCCGCGGCGCGAGCCACAAACAGGCACGCCGACGGAACGCCCAGGAACACGAGGAACTCGATGGGGTTGACCCAGAGCCACGTGCCATAGGCTCGCCCCGACTTGGCATTGAACTCTGCATTGGCTCCAACGCAGGCCGCTGCGACGGCCAGCGAGTTGTAACCAGTTGCCAAATAGAGCGTTACGGCAGGCGCTGCTAGCCCAATCGCCCCCGTGACAGCCAACCACAACAGCGTCCGCACTGACGGTCGTCCGCCCGTCCCAAACAGCGACGCCATGGCCAGCAACCCGGCCCACCCGGCCACGACGAGAAACGAAAGCGAAAAGAACAGCCCCACCGACACGGTCAGGCCGGCGCACCCCGCTCGCCACAGGCTGCGGCGAGTGCCCGCCGTCCAGCCCAGCCAGCAGGCCGTCGTCGCAAGCACCGGGAGAGCCTGGTCAATCCCCGGACTGAAGAGTAAGAAGCTGGGCACCATGCCGGCCAGCGCGGCGGCCACTATTCCCACGCTCACCCCGTGGAGCGCTCCCGCAAAGGCGTAGACGGGCAGCACGACGAGGGCAGCGGCCAGCCGCAGCACGAACGAGGCCAGCCACACCCCGGCCAGATCGGCGTCCGGCATCTTCCGGAACAGCTCAACCATCGCCACAGGACCCTGGGGGTCCTTGGCTCGTATCCCCCAGGCAAAGCGGTCCTCGCACCAGTGGACGAAGCCCCGCGCCGCCCCCTCCGCGCCCGCGAACACCCGGTTCAGAGACCAGAAGAGCGTGAGCGGGCCGGCCGGGTGGGTGATGATCAGCTTGTGCGACCTGTCGCGCATCCAACGCGGGTAGTCGCCCAGTACCGCACGGAGGCTTTGCACCCCCCTCGCTGCCGCGTGGTAGCGGTTGGCCCCCGGCTTGCCGAGGGCTACGATGGACTCATTGTAGCCGCCTGGAAGTTGCCTTGCCGCAGACACTTGGGCCGCGAAGGCCAAGGCGGCCAGCGCGGCCACCGCCAGCGCCCGCCGGGCCGGCGACCACTGGGGCGCGCAGCGTGCGCCGAGGATCGCCAGAAGCCCCATCAGGGCGAAGATCGCCAGCGTCGGCGCCGCGCTCGCCCAGTCGGCGCCAGACAGCCTGTGCCAAGCCCAGTCATCCACGCGGAGGGGGAAATGCCCCCACGCCGTATAGGCCACGACGAGGCCGGTCAACACCAGCATGCCAAGCACCGCAAGCATCGCCGGTCGGCCGGTGGTCTGGCTCATGGCCTCACCGTCGCGCGGTTCTGCTTTTCAAAGAGCTGACGAGCCGGGTCCATGCCCTGACTCCTGCGAGGGCGCTTGACCCGTGCGGCGCGTGTAGCGCCGCCCCTCACAACGGCAGCAGTATAGCATCCTGGCCTATGGGAGTCAACGCGCAATCGCCCCGGGGGCTAGACACCGGCCAATGAAGTGTCGTTGAGCACATCACTTACGACACTAATTCATTGTCGCATAGATGGTTACACACACAGCTTCCCTTCATGGCTCCCCCAGAGACGCCACGCAGGCCTCTGCGGAGGGCCCCATTGACCGGGGCAAATGGTCTGGTATAATCGCCTGTGGGGAGCCGCCCGATCCGTGGCGGCGAGCTTTCCGCCTTCCTCCGTCCGAAGGAGAATCCCACGGGTGCATCGCCGTACAGAGTGGTTGTCCTCGGCGTCGGGCATGAGCTGATGACCGATGACGGGATAGGCCCCGCGGTGGTTCGGTGTCTCCGCGACGATGGCTTGGGGCCAGGCGTGCTGGCCGTAGATGCCTGCACTGCGCTGGTGGACGCGCTGGACCTTGTGCCCTCAGGGGCCGACGTGCTGGTGGTTGATGCGGTGTCGGGCGGCGGCGCGCCGGGCACCGTGTACCGCATCCCCCTCGGCGACCTGGCGGCCCAGCGCGCGGTGACGCTGCACGACCCGTCGTTGCCCGAGGCGTTCGCGATGGCGCGCCTGTCGGGGGCCTCGTTCGGCACAGTGACGGTGCTCGGGGTGGAGCCGGCGAGGGTGGCGCCCGGCGCGGAACTCAGCCCGGTGCTTGCGCAGCGCCTGCCCGCGATTGTCGAGACCGTGCGGGGCGAAATCGAGCGGCTGTCGGGCTTGACTCGCGCGCGGTGACCGCTATAATGCCCTGAACAAGGTACAGGTCCCCAGACATTCCGGTGAGCCGCCGAAGGATCGACTCTGCCGGAGTTGGCGCCGAGCAGAGCAGGGAAGACGCGCCTGCGCCGGCGTCGCCAGGATAAGGAGGTCTCCACTCTTGGCAACCGCAACCGCCAGCCCCGAGATCGTGGTCGAGCACTGCGCCACGTGCAGCGCCGCGTGCCCCGTCCGCACCGACACGCGGGCCTATGTGGACCTCATCGCCCGCGGACGGTACGAGGAGGCGTTCGAGAAGATTCGCGAGTTCAACCCCTTCCCTTCGGTGTGCAGCCTGGTGTGCCACCACCCCTGCGAACAGGCCTGCCGCCGGCAGGACGTGGATGACCCCGTGGCGCTGCGCAACCTCAAGCGGTTCGCGGCCGAGCGCGCCCTCGAGTACCGCTTGAGCAAGCGCCAGAAGGCACCCATCACGAAGGCGCAAACCATCGGCGTCGTGGGCGCAGGCCCCGCCGGCTTGACCGTGGCCAAGGACTGCATTCAGCACGGCTACGCGGTGACGGTCTATGACGCCAACCCCCAGCCGGGCGGCCTGCTGGCCTGCGCGATCCCCAAGTACCGCCTGCCCGACGCCGTGCTGGGGCAGGACATTGGGGATCTGCTGGCCCTCGGGATCGAGGTGAAGAGCGGCGTGCGCGTGGGCCGCGACGTGTCGCTGGCCGATCTCCGCCAGCGCCACCAGGCGGTGGCCCTGGCCGTGGGCCTCTCCGAGAGCCGCGGCCTGCCGCTCGAGAACGGCAACCACCCCGACGTGGTGCTCGCCCTGCCCTTCCTGGCCGCGGCGGCCCTGGGCAGGCCGATGCCCGTGCGCGACCACGTGCTGGTCATCGGCGGCGGCAATGTGGCGGTGGATGTGGCCCGCACCGCCGTGCGCCTCGGCGCCAGGACGGTGAAGATGGTGTGCCTCGAAAACGAGGAGGAGATGCCCGCGTGGGACTGGGAGTGCCACGAGGCGCTCGAGGAGGGCATCTCGTTCGTCTACCGCCGCGGCCCGACCAAGGTGGTGGTCGAGAACGGCCAGATCACCGGCCTCGTGGTGCGCGAGGTGGCCCGCGTGTTCGATGAGAACAAGCGTTTCAGCCCCACCTATTACGACGACCGCGTAAGCACCCTCGAGGGGCAGATGGTGGTCCTGGCCATCGGCCAGAAGTCCAATCTCGACCTGGTGAAGGGCACCGACGTTCAGCTCACCGACCGCGGCCTGCTGGTCTTCGACAAGGCCACGATGGCCACCTCGGCCAAGGGCGTGTTCGCCTGCGGCGAGGTGGTGACAGGGCCCGGCGCAGCCATCGAGGCCGTGGCCAGCGGCCACCGCGCGGCGGCGGCCATCCTCCAGTTCCTCGCCACCGGCGAGGTGCGGCCCGTCGAGGAGGCGGCTCAGCCCGAGAAGGTGGGCGATCTGCCCAAGGACCTCTTGCCCAAGATCCGCCGCATCCAGCGCCTGGCCATGCCCACCGTGGCCGCCGAGGAGCGCAAGAAGAGCTTCATGCAGTTCGAGCTCGGTTACTCGGAGCGCGAGGCGCTCATGGAGGCCCGCCGCTGCCTGTCCTGCGTGGCCGGCGCCACGGTGGACAAGAACAAGTGCGCCGCCTGCCTCACGTGCCTGCGCGTGTGCCCGTTCGGCGTGCCGGCGGTGGACGACGTGGCGGTGATGGCCTCCGAGATGTGCCAGTCGTGCGGCCTGTGCGCGCCCGAGTGCCCCGGCCTCGCCATCAGCATCCGCCGCTTCGCCGTCGGCGACATCCGCCACCGCATCGTCCAGCTCATCCAGGGCGCAGGCCGCCCCATCCGCCGCGTCGAGATCGTGTGCTCGCAGGACGCCGTGTCGCGCGAGGCCCTGCTCGACCGCATCGAGGGGAACAACGGCGACTCGACGGCGATCCTGCCCGTGAGCTGCGCCGCGCGGGTGGAGGAGGTGGACATGATGAAGCCCTTTGAGCTGGGCGTGCAGGCCGTGGTGGTGAAGCGCTGCGAGAAGTGCCGCTACCCCGGCGCCGACGATCGGCTGACCAAGCGCGTGAACCGCACCAAGGGCATCCTCGACGCCGCGGGCGTCGGCGGCGACAAACTGAGTCTCGTGTAGGCATTCTCTCTCAAGGAGCGCGTAGCATGATTGTGGCAGCGAGCAAGCCGCTCGACGAGGTGTTCGGCTTCATCCAGAACTGCCGGAAGGTGCTGGTCCTCGGCTGCGCCGAGTGCGTGGCCGTGTGCCAGGTGGGCGGCGAGAAGGAGGTGGGCGTGCTCGCCCAGGCCCTCCGCCTCAAAGCCCAGACCAGCGGCAAGCAGATCGAGTTCCTCGAAAACACCGTCCGCCGCCAGTGCGAGACCGAGTTCGTCGCCCCCATCCTCGAGAAGCTCGACGGCGTGCAGGCCATCGTCTCCATCGCCTGCGGCGTGGGCGTGAACTTCCTGTCGGACCAGGGGCCGGCCATCCCGGTGTTCCCCGGCGTGAACACCACGTTCATGGGCGCCACGGTGCAGCACGGCGAATGGGCCGAGCGGTGCGCCGGCTGCGGCCAGTGCCTCCTCGACCTCACGGGCGGCATCTGCCCCGTCGCCCGCTGCGCCAAGACCATCCTCAACGGCCCGTGCGGCGGCACGAAGGACGGCAAGTGCGAGATCAGCCGCCCCGAGGCCCCCGTGGACTGCGCCTGGTACCTGATCGTCGAGCGCTGCAAGAAGCTGGGCACGCTCGACCGGCTCAAGGCGGTGGTGGCGGCCAAGGACTGGTCCAAGGCCCGCGACGGCGGTCCGCGCCGCATGGTGCGGCCCGACCTGATGATCGCCAAGGAAACCCAGGCCTGACCCCCCGAAGGCCCTGCCTCTGCGATACAAGGAGAAACAGGTGAAAAGCGGCAGCAATCTCGAACGGGTGCTCGCAGCGGGACACTTCGCGGTGACGGCCGAGCTGGGCCCGCCGATGAGCGCCGACGCCAACGAAGTGCGCCACAAGATGAAGCTCCTGCGCGGTGCGGCCGACGCCTACAACATCACCGACTGCCAGACCGCGGTCGTGCGCCTCTCCTCCATCGCCAGCGCCATCATGCTCGTGCAGGACGGCATGGAACCCGTGATGCAGATGACCACGCGCGATCGCAACCGCATCGCCATCCAGGCCGACATCCTGGGCGCGGCCGCCTTCGGCATCAAGAACTGCCTGTGCATCGCGGGCGACCACCAGTCGTTCAGCGCCGCAGGCCGCCTCAAGGGCCATCCGGGCGCCAAGAACGTCTACGACGTCGACTCCATCCAGCTCGTGGCCATCCTGAAGAAGATGCGCGACGAGGCGCTCCAGGAGGGCGGCGACCCGCTCACCGTGCCGCCCAAGCTCTTCATCGGCGCCGCCTGGACCCCGATGGGCGACCCGATGGACTTCCGCGTGCTGCGCCTGGCCAAGAAGGTGGCGGCGGGGGCCGACTTCATCCAGACGCAGGGCGTCTACGACGTCGAGCTCTTCGCCAAGCAGATGAAGGAGGCCCGCAACCTGGGCCTCCACGAGAAGACGGCCATCCTGGCCGGCATCATCGTGCCCAAGAACGCCGGCATGCTCCGCTATATGAACTCCTCGGTCGCCGGCGTCAAGGTGCCTGAGTCGCTCATCGCGCGCTTCCCCAAGCCGCCGAAGAAGGACGCCTCGAAGGAGGAGAAGAAGGCGGCCGCCGCCGAGGCCGAGCGCATCGGCAAGCAGATCGCCGTCGAGCTCATCCAGCAGTGCCGCGAGATCGAGGGCGTGCGCGGCGTGCACCTCCAGGCCATCGAGTGGGAGAGCGCCGTGCCCGAGATCGTCAAGGCTGCCGGCCTCCTGCCGAGGCCCGTCGTGCCCGCCGAGCCCGCGCAGGCCTGAACCACCCCGCGACCGCAGAACGCAAGACGGCTCCCGGGCACCGCGTGTGCCCGGGAGCCGTCGCCGTTTCCGCCCGCGCGCCGCCGCGCGGTCAGTCGCCCTTGAGGAACTCGCCGACCTCCTGTTGGGCCTGGGACGGAGGCTTGGGCGCCGCGGGGGTCTTCACGGTGCGGATCACGGTCTTGATCGGCTTCTCGCCGGGCAGGCGAATCGCCACGTCGTAGCGCGCCGTCATGTCCTCATCCTTGAGGATTTCGCCGGCGAGGATCTTCTTGCGGTGCTCGGCGTAGACGGCGTTGATGCGCGCCGTGCGCTCCTCGAACTTCTCCTTGACCTTCTTCTCCTCGGCGCGGATGGTGGCCTTGAGCTTGCTGGCGGCCGACTTGGCCACCTCGTAGTCGCGCTGGTCCTGGGCCAGGTTGTCGTAGCGCTCGAGCCGCTCGCGCTCGCTCATCTGCTGGCGGCCGCTCGAGCCGGAGACCGACGTGCCGCCGGTCCGCGTGGACGCCTCCTCGCGACGCTGGAGCTTGTTCGTGATGGTCCGCTCCAGGCGCTTGAGGTCGTTCACAGCCTGCCGCACCCTGTCCATGTACTTCGTCTTGATAGCCTCGTAGGCATCGTCTTTCATCTGTTCGGCGGTGTCAGCATAGCCCTTGGCGAACTCGCGGTTCTTGAGAAGCGCCTGCTTCTGCTCGTCGGTGAGCTGGGATTTCTCCTCCTCTTTCTGTTCGGCCTCCTGCTTCTCGGCGCTCTTGAGCGCCTCCACGGTGGTCGCATTGTCGAGGGTGATCGCCTCGATCTTGTCGCGGGGCACGGAACGCAGGCCGCCCGGGGAGTCGAACATCACCGACACCAGCTTGCCCTCGAGCTTCGCCTCGCTGCGCACCTCGAGCACGTCGTTGCCGTCCTTCGACAGGGTGATGGCGACGACCTCTTCGCGGGGGTAGATGTTCTGAACGTCCTTGACGAGGATCGTGACCAGTTGCACTGTGCCGCGGAGGTCTCCCCCCATGCGCATCTTGAGGATGTCTGCGTCAGCCCCCTGGCCGAGCCATGCCAGAATGCACCCGAGCAGGACCGTCTTGCGCATCGCACTCGCTCCTCACAGCCCCTCGTGCAGGAATCTAGCTTCCCTGTCCAGTAGTCTACCAGGAAAGCCTGGGGGACTTCAAGAGAAAGACCCGGGTCACGTATGAAGGGTCAGCGCGCCGGTCAGATCGGCGATCCGGGGCACGCCCTGGCCCTCGAGGAGGGCGGCCAGGTCGTCCAGCAGGCGGCCGCAGGCGGCAGCCTCGCGCAGCAGCAGCGTGCCCACGAAGCAGGCCGAGGCGCCGGCAAGGATGAACTCCAGGAGGTCGGCCCCGGTCATGATGCCGCCGCCGCCGAGGAGCGGCACGCCCGCGCCCCGCACCGCCTGCCAGGTCTCGTGCACCTTGAGCAGGGCGAGCGGCTTGATGGCAGGGCCCGAGAGGCCGCCGAAGTTGGCGCCGAGCACGGGCTGGCGGCTCTTGACGTCAATCGCCAGGGCGCGGAAGGTGTTCGACACGCTCAGCGCATCGGCCCCCGCCTCCACGCACGCGCGGGCGATGGGCGCGATGTCGGTGACGTTCGGCGTGAGTTTGGCGATGACCGGCTTGTCGGTCACGGCGCGCACGGCAGCGACCACGGCGGCGGCTCCCTCGGGGTCTATGCCGAAGAGCAGCCCGCCCTTCTTGACGTTGGGGCAGGAGATGTTCACCTCGATGGCCCGAACCACGGGCGAGGAACACAGGCGCCCGGCCGTGGCCGCGTAGTCGTCGGGCGTGTTGCCGGCCGCGTTGGCGATGACTACGGTGTCGGCCTCGGCCAGGCGCGGCAGGTAGTCGCGCACCACCACGTCCACGCCGGGGTTCTCGAGGCCGATCGAGTTGATGAGGCCGGCCCCGCCCGCGGCCTCCACCACGCGCGGGGTGGCATTGCCCAGGCGCGGCTCGCGGGTGGTGGACTTCAGGATGATGGCGCCCAGGAGCCTGGAGGAGAAGCCCTCGATCCTGTCGAGTTCCTCGCCCCAGCCGCACGTGCCCGAGGCGGCGACCAGAGGGTTCCGGAGCCGCAGGCCGGCGAAGTCCACGCCCAGGTCCGCGCTTCGCGACACTATGATGCCTCCTCGATGGAGCCCCGCGGGTGGGTGGGGCCTACTCGTTCCATGCGATCTCCTCGGCGTCCAGCACCGGCCCGTCTACGCACAGCTTCTTGTGGCCGAGCGAGCCGTCGGGCAGCACGACGCTCACCACGCACGAGTTGCACACGCCCATGCCGCAGGCCATGTGCTCCTCCATCGCCACCTGGCAAGGGACGCCGTGCTCGCGCGCCAGCTCGGCCACGCGGCGCAGCATGGCCCACGGGCCGCAGGCGTAGACGTGGGTGGTGGCGGCGGGCCTCTTGCGGAGGAACGCCGCCAGGAGGTCGGTCACGAAGCCGCCATAGACCTTGCCGCCGGTCTCGGCGGCCAGCGCCACCACGACGCCCAGGGCCTCGAGCTCGGCCGAGGTGAGGCACACGCCGGGCAGTTCGTCGAGGAACGAGGCCCCTTGTGCGGTCGCCGGCGTGGTCTGGACGGGCAGGGTTTCGACGCTCTGCGCGCCGATGAAGGCATAGGTCGGGTGGCCATGGCGGCGCAGCTCCCGGGCGAGGAGGCCCAGGCTCGCCCAGCCGCAGCCGCCGGCCACGAGAGCCGCCGCGGCGCCCGCAGGCGGCAGACGAAAGGCGTTGCCCAGCGGCCCGAGGAGCTTCACCATCGAGCCCTCCGGCAGCTCGGCGAGGCGGCGCGTGCCATCGCCCACCACCTTCACCAGCACCGCCAGGGCCTCCGCGCCGCCGGCAGCGCCCGCAGCAGCGTGCCGCCTGTAGATGCTGAACGGACGCCGCAGGAGAAAGGAGCGCGCCGGGCGCCACCCCTCCTCGCCGTCGAGGATGCGGTAGCCGTAGTCGGGCGAGGGCAGGAGCACGTTGACGAACTGCCCCGGCCGCGCGGCAGCGGCGATGCGCGGGGCGTGGAAGCTCACCTCAACCGTGTCGGCCGACACCTGGGTGCGAGCGACGATTGGGGCGGCCTCGTCGAAGACGCGCTCCGTTGCGAGAGCATGGCCCATGCGGCCCCCATGGCCTTCCACTGCCAATTGCCTGCTGGCTGCTGCCCAGTACCCGCTGGCCGCTGTCTTCAGCCGCTCAGCTTCGCGGCCTCGACGACGTTGCGCAGCAGCAGCGCGGTGGTCATCGGCCCCACGCCGCCGGGCACGGGCGTGATCCACCCGGCCACCTCCTTCGCGGCCTCGAAATCCACGTCGCCGCACGTCACCATGTCCGGCTTGCCCTTCGCGTTCAGCACGGGCTCGCCGTTCGCATCGAGGGCCTTGGGCAGGCGGTTGATCGCCACGTCAATCACCACGGCGCCGGGTTTGATCATGTCGGCCTTGATGAGCGCGCTGAGGTCGGGCAGCGGCGGCTTCTTGGCCTTCGAGGGGTCCTTCTGCCACTTCTTGAGACGCGCCGAGTAGCCGTTCCACACGCCTTGCGGCTTGCCGGTGGCGACGACCAGGATGTCGGCCTGGCGGGTGATCTCGGCGAGGTTGGGCGTGGCAATGTGGGCGCACGACACCGTGCAGAAGTGCGCCAGCAGCAGCAACACCACGGGCTTGCCGACGATCTCGCTGTGGCCCACCACCACGGCGTGCTTGCCGTAGAGGTCAATGCCGGTGGAGCGAATCAGCTCGACCGAGCCCACGGCGGTGCAGGGCGCGGGGGCGGGCATGTTCCAGGTGAGCGAGGACTTGAGCCACTCGTCGTAGTTGTCGGGCGTGCCGCGCCGAGCGAGCGCCGGCTGGCTGCACGCGAGCACTACGCGCCCGAGGTTGGCCGGGCACATGCCCTCGGCGTCCTTCGTCGGGCTGATCTGCTCCTGGAGCAGCCGCGAGTCGCACCCCTCGGGCAGCGGCATCTGGATGATGATGCCTGTGACGTCCTTCATCGCGTTCAGCTCGGCGATGCGCTGGGCGAGCTGCGCCTGCGTGCTGGTAAGCGGTTGCTCGTCCACGTCGTAGCGGATGCCGATCTCCTCGCAGCTCTTCTTCTGGCTGGCCACGTAGATGCGCGAGCCCGCGTTGTCATTGGCCTGGAGGGCCACGAGGTGCGGGGCCTTGCCGATGGATTTCAGGTGCTCGACTTCCCGGGCCAGCCGCTCCTTGAGCCTGGCGGCAATCGCCTCGCCGTCAATGATCGTTGCAGACACTCGACGACCTCCTACGAAGGGCTTCAGGACCGCCCCGATCCGGGGCGCAGCGGCTCTTTATGATAGCAGCCTGTGCTCCCAATGCAAGCGCGAAGAGAGAACCTCCCGCGGGCCGTCGGCCCGCGGGAGGTTGCGGAGGGATTCGCGATGGACTCTCAGGCGCTCGGGGCGGCCTTGCGGCGTCGGAGCGTCCGGCGCAGGCGCGGGAGGCCGAAGACGCCCATGGCCGCGGCTCCCGCCGCAATCGCCAGGTCGGCCTGGTTCCCTGTGAAGGCGCCGGCGAGGGTCACGGCGGGGGTCAGCGCCACGCGGGTGGCGGCCCGCGCCCAGGGCCGTTCCGCGATCCAGTGGGCCAGCGGCGGGCTGACCGCGTAGTAGAGCGACACCGCGCCACGCCCGACCGGGCTCTGGAGCAGGCACTCGTCGCGGAAGGTGCGCAGGATGCTCACGTTCGCCGCCCAGGCAGTGCCGTAGGCCGCGGTGGCCACGAAGCAGTCGTGGTGGTCGCGATGGCGCGGGTACCAGCCACCTCCGCCCCAGCCGCCGCCACCCCAGCCGCCCTTCTTGCCCGCGGGGTAGAGCCAGCCGGCGCCGTTGCACTCCTTGCAGGGCTTCCAGCGGCCGTCGTCCCAGCGCCAGCCCTGTCCGTTGCACTTGTGGCACTTCACGGCGCCGGGCACAAAGCTCCCTGTGGGCGGGGGCGGCGGACCGGCAGGCGGGGGCGCGGCCAGACTGGCGCCACCCAGGCTCGATACCAGAAAAAGACACCCCAGCAACAGTCGCCCGACCATGGCTAGCCTCCTCTCCATTCGAGGTGCCTCGTGACCCATGTCTTCTACTGATACGGATACCATGCGGGGCGCGTCCTGTCAAGCTCGCTGTCGAGTTCAGCCGACCGTGGCTCGGACACTGGCCTCCGTGACGGGCGCGATGACGCCGCGCTCGGTGATGATGCCCGCGATGAGGCGCGCGGGGGTGACGTCGAAGGCGGGGTTGTAGACGTCCACGCCGTCGGGCGCGGTCTGCCGCCCAAGGCCGTGGGTGACCTCCTCGGGCCGCCGCTCTTCGATGGGGATGCCGTCGCCGCTGGGCAGCGAGAGGTCGAAGGTGGAGACCGGCGCGGCGACGTAGAACGGCACGCCGTGCTCCTTCGCCAGAATGGCCACGCCGTAAGTGCCGATCTTGTTTGCCGTGTCGCCGTTGGCCGCGATGCGGTCCGCGCCCACGATGACCAGGTTCACTTTCCCCTGCCGCATCACCACGGCGGCCATGTTGTCGCAGATGAGCGTCACGTCTATCCCCGCCTGCATCAGCTCCCAGGCGGTGAGGCGCGCGCCCTGGAGCAGGGGGCGCGTCTCGTCGGCGAACACGCGGAAGCGCTTGCCCTGCTCGTGTGCGGCGAACATCACGGCGAGAGCCGTGCCGTAGTCGGCCGTGGCCAGGCCGCCGGCGTTGCAGTGGGTGAGGACGCCGGCTCCGTCGCGGATCAGGGCCGCGCCGTGGCGGCCGATGGCGCGGCAGATCGCCTTGTCTTCCTCGGCAATGGCGAGGGCCTCATCGAGCAGGCGACGCTTGAGCTGGGGGATGGGCAGGGCGCGGTTCTCGGCGGCCACGCGCTTCATTCGCTCGAGCGCCCAGAACAAGTTGACGGCCGTGGGGCGCGAGGTGGCCAGATAGTCGGTCGCCCGGCGCAGGTCGGCCTCGAAGTCGGCGTAGGTGCCGGCCGTGGAGTTCTGAATGCCCAGGATCGCGCCGAAGGCGGCGGCCACGCCGATGGCGGGAGCGCCCCGCACGCGCAGCACCTTGATCGCCTCCCACATGGCCTCGAGGGTGCGGCACTCGATCTGGCGGAACTCGGTGGGCAGCAGCGTCTGGTCAATCAGGCGGGCGCAGCCATCCACGCCGCCGAGCCATTCGATGGTGGGAACAGGCATCTTGGATTCCCCATCTCCTGTTGCCGATCTCGGAACCGCCAGGGCGGGCCGTCTGCGGCCGCGAGTCCTCACGACCTTCGCCATCATAGCGGCGGGCGGCGGGCGTGTCGAGCGCGGTTCACTGGTACCGGTAGCGGGCGGCACTCCACGAGTCCGCCGCAAGGGCCAGGCTGGCCGTCGCCGCCAGTGCCCACAGGGTCGGCTCGCGCAGGGCGAGGCCCGCGAACAGCACGGGCGGCACCGCCTTGAAGAGCGTGTAGGTGAGGGCCAGGTAGTGGCAGGGCAGTTCCCCGATGAGCGCGGTGGCCCGGCCCGCGCGGCGGCGGGCAAAGGTGGCATAGGCGCCCGAGGCCGCCAACACGGCGCCCGCCGCAATGGCGCCCCACGGGGGCAGGCGTTCCATAACCAGCCACACGAGCGTCAGCAGCATCGCCAGCGAGGCCGCGGCGGCCGCCCACGCGAGCGTTCGCCGCGCCCGTTCCAGCCCCACGCGCACAGCGAAAGTGGCGCTTCCCTGCCGAAGGTCGGCGTCGTAGTCCACTATCTGGTGGAAGTGCAGGTGGACCCACTTGTCGAGGAAGACGGCGGGCGCCGTGAGCCCCAGAACTGCCGCCGGCCCGCCCAGCCAGGCCCAGGGCAGCGCGGCGCAGGCGATGGCCACCGACGCCGCGCACGAGAGCGGGCCGAGGAGTCCTCGCTCCTTGAGCCGCAAGGGCGGTGCCGAGTAGGCCACGCCCAGCGCCACCGCGCCCAGGTAGCCCCCGAGGACGCCCACCCCCGCGCCGGAGAGCACGATCGGCAACATGCCCAGACTCATCAGCCCGGTGACCACGCCGATGCCCACGGCAGGCGGGAGGGTGAGGATCCATCGTTCCTTGCCCGCCGCCAGGTCCTCGGCCCGGTCGGCCAGGTCATTGGCCAGGGTGCCCGACAGGCTCCAGCAGGCCACCGATGCGAGAATGAGCAGGCAGGCCGCCCAGGCGTGGGGGAGCGCCGCGTCGGGCAGTGTGGAAACCACAACCGCCAGGGGGAGCCACAGCGGCCCCGTCTTCCCGAGGCCCCGGCGGCCCCACAGGCTCTCGCGGCAAATGCGCCGCCACAGGGGCGGCGAAGCACTCGCGGGCATCGGCTCAGGCCCTCACCGCGGCCGCGGCGCGAACCAGGGGGCAGGACGGGTCTGGAGCATGCAACCGCCCCGTGAGCGCCAGGGCCATCGCGCGGCATCCCGCGCCGCAGCGGGTCACGTGCTTGCAGTCCGCGCACACCCCGTGCTCCCAGGGCCGACGCATCATCTGGGCGATCGGCGCGTCGTGGAAGATCGCGCCGAGGTCGTCCCGCAGCACATTCCCCAGCGTGGTCGCGGGCGTGTCCAGGCACAGGCAGGGGCTCACGCGGCCTGAGGGCTGTACGGCCATCGAGGCCCGGCACGCCCGGCAGCCGAGGTGCGAGAACTCGATGCGGCCGCTGAACCGTTGCACGAGGGGATGATGCTCGGCCCAGGGCACACGCGTCTCCACCAGCCAGTGGTCGGGCAGCGACAGGAAGTGCTCGAAGACGGGCTCGAGCATCGCGATGACATCGGTCTCGGGGGCAAACGTGCCTGCCGTTCGCCCCACGGGCAGCGGCAGCATGAGGCCGAGCGTGCGCCAGTCCTCGGCCGCGGCGAGGTCGAGGATATCGGGGATGCCGCGCAGCGTGGCCGGCAGGAGGCGCACGGCGAGGGTGGTGTGGAAGCCGTGCGCGCGCACCCGGCGCAGCGCCGTCACCGCCGACGAGACGGCCTCGGGCGGCGTGCCGTGAATCGCGCCATACGTGGCGGGGTCGAGCGAATCGAGGTTGATCATGAAGGAGACCGTCATGGTCTCCTCGCGCAGGCGGCGCAGCAGGTCATCGGTCAGCAGGCTGCCGTTCGAGGCGATGCGCGCCGTGATGCCCAGGTCGGCCATGTGGCGCAGCAGGTCGAGCAGATCGGGACGCACGAACGGCTCGCCGCCCGAGAGGATAAGGCTCTTGACCCCCAGGGCGTGGACACGGCGGATGAACTCGCGCGCCTGGGCCGTCGTCATCTCGTTGGCTTCGGCCGCCCCGGCGTTCGAGAAGCACACGGGGCAGTGGAAGTTGCACCGATAGGTCACGTTCCAGAACAGCGCGCGCAGCGGCGAGGGCGCCATCCAGTCGCCGGGGTCTCGATGGCCAGGCTTGAGCTTCAGCTTGATGTCGAGCATCGGCCCTCCGGGACATCCAGTCCGTGCTACTGGCGAGCAGGTCTGAGGAACTCGGAAGCGAGGTCGCCGCGCATCTTCACCAGGTACTCGACGAGCGAGCCGCAAGCCGAGATGGTGGCCGCCCAGGCCAGGAACCAGGTGGCCTCCCAGGCCAGGTCGGAGAGGGCGATGGGCACGAGGAGATAGAGCATGAAGGTCTTGAGCTTGCCGAACATCGCGATGGGCAGCGGCTTGCCGTGCTCGGCCGCGACCACGCGCAGGAACAGCACGATCAACTCGCGCGAGGTGATGAGCCAGGCCGCCCACACGGGCGAGCGCCCCATCGCCCCGAGCACGATGAGCAGGGTGCACAGGAACACCTTGTCGCCCGTCATGTCGAGCAGAGCGCCCAGGGGCTTGGCGTCGCCGGCGCGGCGGGCGAGCGGGCCGTCCACGAAATCGCTCACGCCCGCGAGGATGGCCAGCGCGATGGCGGCCGGGCGCGTGCCTTCGTTCCAGGCCAGCGCTGCGACGACGGGGGTGAGCAGGTAACGGGAGAGCGACAGGGCATTGTGGAGGGGCAGCATCGCAGTTCCCTGTGTTCAGACGGCTTCGGCCCGCTTCTCCGACTCCAGCACCAGCGTGACCGGCCCGTCGTTGACGAGTTCCACGTCCATCATCGCGCCGAAGACGCCGGTCTCGACGCGGTAGCCGTGCTGGCGGAGGCGTCCGCAGAAGTAGTCGTAGAGCCGAGTCGCCTCGGCGGGGTCGGCGGCCCGCTCGAAACTCGGGCGGCGGCCCTTGCGGCAGTCGCCGCACAGGGTGAACTGCGAGACCACGAGCATGTCGCCGCCCACGTCGCTTGCCGCGAGATTCATCTTCCCCTGATCGTCGGCGAAGATGCGCAGGCCGGCGGCCTTGGCGGCCAGGAAGTCGGCGTCGCGGTCCGCATCGCCCCTGGCCACGCCGAGCAGAATCAGCAGCCCGCGGCCGATCCGGCCCGTGACGCGCCCCTCGACCGTCACGGACGCGCGGCTCACCCGTTGCACGACCGCGATCACGGGTTCTGCATCCCCCATGGGGCACGAGCAGATGACGCTACCGCTTTCCATCATGCATGGCGGCGTCGCCACGTGTCAAGCGGGGATCCGGGGGCGGGCCGGAGTCGTAGGTGGTTTCCGATGCGAGAATCCCCGGAACACGGGAAGGCCCGCGGCAGAGGTAGCCGCGAGCGTCCCGCTTGCGGCTCTCTTCATCCGTTCGACAAGCGGGACGCTTGTCGCTACGAGAATCCGCAGCAGAAGCTGCCTACAGAGATGGTCCACACCCTCCGGGGGGCGTGCGCCAGCAGAGGAGAGCGGCCGACCGTGTGGCGATGGCCCGCCGACTCTGGCGGGCATTGTGGGCGGCGCGTGCCCCATGAGACGCGTCTTGACCCACGCACCGCCTCCCGGTAGGATCGCCCTCGCGGTCCGCCAGCGGCGCAGGACTGGGGCTCGAGCCGCTTGCGGCTCGGCCGAGCGCCCGCGCACAGGATACGAAGCGAGGACTGTGAGGCCCGCCCCGTGTTGCCCCGCCGCTCGATAGCGCGACTCGCTGCCATCCTGCTCGCCTGCCACGCCGTGGCGAGCGCTGCCGCGCTGGACCCCAAGGCGCTCTACCACGCCCTTCGCGGGGACGCCGAACGCGTGCTTCAGCGCTTCTCACCCGAGCGGGTCGAGAAGCCCCCCGACTGGGCTAGACGCCCGGACGCCCCCTTGGCCCGAATCGCCGTGCTCGCCGACGTGCACTACGACGACACGGGCCGCCGCGACTGGACCCAGCACACCCGCCCGAGCCTGCTCAAGGCGGTGCGCTACCTCAACGACACGGTGAGGCCCGACCGTTTGGTGATCCTCGGCGACCTGATCGCCTCGGGCCGCGTCGAGCAGCTCCGGCGCATCAAGGAACTCCTCGACGCCGAGTCCAAGGCTCCCTGCTCGGCCGTGTGGGGCAACCACGACGGGAGGGACTTCGAGAGCGTGTTCGGCCCCGCCAGCTACAGCCTCTCCGTCGGGGGCGTTCGCCTGGTCGCTCTCCAGATCGCCTACAACCTGTGGGACTCGGGCTGGGGCGCCTGCGAGCGCGTCGAGTGGCTCGCCCGGGAGTTCGCCGCTCACGGCCGCGAGCCGACCCTGCTGCTCGTTCACAACCCTGTGGTGCTGCCCACCTTCGCCAACAATGCCGCCGTGCTGCAACTCGTCGAGGCGCAGCCGCAGGTGCTCGGCGTGCTAGCCGGCCACATGCACGTGGACTACGAGCTTCGCCAGGCGAAGGCCCATCTCGGCCTGCCCATGTTCGGGAGGCCGCCTCACGCCTTCAAGGTCATTCACGTCCACCCCGACGCCCTCCTCCTGTCCACCTACGAGCAGTCGGACGGCGCTTACACGCAGGCTCCCATCTATCAGAAGATTGACATCCCGCCCGGCCTGCGCGCACCCGGTGCACCGTGACGCGCTCCTCGGAGCGGGTTCGGGGTGCCCCGCGGGGCGCCGCGTGAGAGGGTTGGCTCAGCAAACATCGGGCGCGCGGGCACCCTCGCCTGGCATCGTGAGGGCGGACGCCCAAGCTACTGGGCTGCGGGCGACGGGTCGGTGTGGCCGAGGCGCTGGCGGATGTCGCGCGACGCCTGCACAACCCGGGCCGCCATGTCGGCCTTGTGGTGGGCGAGCTTCTGGCGAAGATCGGGGTCGCTGCGGGCGAGAATCTGGGCGGCGAGAATGGCGGCATTGACAGCGCCGCTCTTGCCCGTGCCCATCGTGGCGACCGGGACGCCCTGGGGCATCTGGACCATGGAGAGGAGGGAGTCGAGTCCGCCGGCGAGCCCCGTCTCCATCGGGCAGCCGATGACGGGCAGGGTGGTCTTGGAGGCGATGACGCCGGCCAGGTGGGCGGCCTTGCCCGCGGCGGCGATGAAGAGCTCGATGCCCTGGGCTTCGGCGCCGGCGGCCAGCTCGGCCACAGCGTCGGGCGACCGGTGGGCGGAGAGGACGTGAATGTCGTAGGGGATGCCGAACCGGGCGAGTTGCTCGAGGGCGGCGGTCATCGTGGCGAGGTCGGCCTCGCTGCCCATCACGACGGCGACTTTGCGGGCGGCCATGGCATTCTCCTTCCGGGATGGCGGGGGCGGCGGGGCGCACTATAGCAGATTAGCCCCGGCGGCGCAAGGCACAAGGCTCATCAGGGTTTGACGGTTCTGGCCTGACCGGCCTTGTGCAGGGCGCGAGCACTCCCGCTGCTTGCGGACCTGGCGGGTCCTTGGGAGGAGTGACGTGGAGATAGGGCAACTGGTCACTCGCCCACCGGAGGAGAAGACCGTCTGAAGGCGGGACTCCCAGCAGGTGACGGACTCGTTTGGAGTCCCGCCTTCAGGCGACGTTGCCTTATCTCCACGCCATCTGTCTTTGGGAGGGTTCTGCCGAGTGCCCGGTGGGTGCACCCTGCCCATACTTGCTCAAACCGAGAGGGTGGGGAATTGAGCAAGTATGGACAGATGGGCGAGGATTGGCGATTCTCGCGGCTCCGGCCATATCTGCTCATCTGCGGGGTGAGCAGGTATGTGTGTGGGGGGCGCGAGAGCGTAAGGCATTGCGGCATAGAGGGTTGTGGGGCGGCCCTCGCTGGCGCCGCAGGACCCGTCTCATGCTCCCCGACGGCGGCCACGCGAGGATCGGTGGACTCTGGATGAGGCGGCACAAAGATTTGAATCGCGCGCGGGCGATTGGTATACTATGGCCTTGCCTTACGACCCTGAGGAGAGAGAGAAATCATGTCCAGAGTGTGCGAATTCTGCGGGAAGAGCGTGTCGTTCGGGCGCCAGATCGCGCGGCGCGGCCTGGCCAAGAGCAAGGGCGGCATCGGCCTGAAGACGACCGGCATCACGAAGCGGGTGTTCCGGCCGAACCTCCAGAGCGTGCGCATCACCGACCAGGGCCGCGTGCGGCGCGCCCGGGTCTGCACGGCGTGCATCCGCTCGGGACGCATCCGCAAGGCTCCGTGAGCCGCCGCGCTCCCGCCGCCCCCCTTCTAGACACCGGAGGAGTGCCCGTGGATCAGCAGCCTGCCATCGGCGAACGCAGGGCCGAGGACATCGAGGCCGTCGAGAAGTTGGGCAAGGCGCGGGATATCCTGCTGCGCGAGATCCACAAGGTCATCGTGGGGCAGAGCGAGGCGATCGAGCACCTGCTGTGCTGCCTCTTCGCGCGCGGCCACTGCCTGATGATCGGCGTGCCGGGCCTGGCGAAGACGCTGATGATCAGCACCCTGGCGCGTGTGCTCAAGCTCAAGTTCAACCGCATCCAGTTCACGCCCGACCTGATGCCGTCGGACATCACGGGCACCGAGATCATCGAGGAGGACCACACCACGGGCAAGCGGGCCTTCCGCTTCGTCCGCGGGCCGGTCTTCGCCAATATCATCCTCGCCGATGAGATCAACCGCACGCCGCCCAAGACCCAGGCCGCGCTCCTCCAGTCCATGCAAGAGCACCAGGTCACGTGCAGCGGCGTCACTTACGATCTCGAGCCGCCCTTCTTCGTGCTCGCCACGCAGAACCCCATCGAGCAGGAAGGCACGTATCCGCTGCCGGAGGCCCAGCTCGACCGGTTCATGCTGAACGTGATCATTGACTATCCCACGCGCGACGAGGAACGCGACATCGTGAAGACCACCACGTACGACACCGACGTGGAGGTTCAACCGGTCCTGCGCGGCAGCGACATCCTGGCCATCCAGAAGATCGTCCGCCGCGTGCCCGTCTCCGACCACGTGGTGGACTACGCGGTGAACCTCGTGCGCGCCTCGCGGCCGAAGGACCCCACCGCCCCGCAGTTCGTGAAGGACTGGCTGTCGTGGGGCGCCGGGCCCCGGGCCTGCCAGTATCTCATCCTCGGGGCCAAGGCCCGCGCGATCATCAACGGCCGTTACAACGTCTCGTGCAGCGACATCCGCGCCCTCGCGGTGCCCGTCATGCGCCACCGCATCTTCACCAACTTCAACGCCGATGCCGAAGGCGTGACCTCGGTGGACATCATCAACGAGCTGCTCAAGGTCGTCCCCGAGCCGTCCGAGCCCGACTACGCCAAGAAGCCCAAGGCCGCCGCCAAGGAGGCGGCTGCCGCGAAAGCCTGACGTCTTCGCACCTTCCGCCGTCGAGGGGTCACCGATGCCCGAGCTCACCTATGAGCAGTTCAAGCAGATGGACCTCCGCGTGGGGCGCATCACCGCCATCGAAGAGCACCCCAATGCCAACAAGCTCTACGTTCTGAAGGTGGACCTGGGCGAGGGTTGCGACCGCCAGCTCGTCGCCGGCCTGAGGCCCTATTACCCCGACAAGGCCACACTCCTCGGCAAGCGAATCGTCGTCGTCGCCAACCTCGCGCCGGCCGTTCTCCGCGGCGTCGAGAGCCGCGGCATGCTCCTCGCCGCGCAGACGCCGGACGGCGCCCGGGTCATCATCCTTACCACGGACGACGAGATGCCCCCCGGGTCCAAGGTCCTCTAGCGGGCACAGCCGGTCCTTGCTTCCCCATCGCCCCGCGTCCACACGGAGTCCTTGCCGCCGCCCTTCGCCGCGACATGCGAGGGGCACGCGTGAGGCATCGCCTTTGACTCGCTTCGGGGCCTCTGGTAAGATCGCCGCGTACACGTGACCCGGAGACGTTGTGCCATGGCTCTGCCCGATTCGCTCGGCCACTTCGGCCCTTACGGGGGCATGTTCGTGCCCGAGACGCTCATGCCGGCCCTTCAGGAGGTCGAGGCGGCCTACGTGGCGGCGAAAGCCGACGCGGCCTTCCAGAAGGAACTGGCCTACTACCTGGCCGACTACGCGGGCCGGCCCACGCCGCTCTACTTCGCCGAACGTCTCACGCGCCACCTGGGCGGGGCCAGGGTGTACCTGAAGCGCGAGGACCTGCTGCACACGGGCGCGCACAAGATCAACAACACGATCGGCCAGGCGCTCCTCGCCCGCCGAATGGGCAAGGGCCGCCTCATCGCCGAAACCGGCGCCGGCCAGCACGGCGTGGCCAGCGCCACGGCCGCGGCGCTCTTCGGCCTCGAATGCGTGGTCTACATGGGCGCCGTGGACATGCGCCGCCAGGCCCTCAACGTCTTCCGCATGCGCCAGATGGGCGCCGAGGTCCGCGAGGTCGCGAGCGGCTCGCAGACGCTCAAGGACGCCATCAACGAGGCCATGCGCGACTGGGTGACGAACGTGCGCTCGACCCACTACTGCTTCGGCTCGGTCTCGGGCGTCCACCCCTTCCCGATGATCGTGCGCGACCTCCAGGGCGTGATCGGGCGCGAGACGCGCCAGCAGATGCTCGAGAAGGAGGGGCGGCTGCCCGACGTGCTGGTCGCCTGCGTGGGCGGGGGCAGCAACTCGATCGGGCTGTGGCACGAGTTCGTCGGCGAACCCTCGGTGGCGCTCGTGGGCGTCGAGGCGGGCGGCGAGGGCATCGCCTCGGGCCGCCACGCGGCGCGCTTCGCCGAGCGCACCGTGGGCGTGCTGCACGGCTCGCGCAGCTACGTGCTCCAGGTGAACGAGGGGCAGATACGCGAGACCCACAGCGTATCGGCCGGGCTCGACTATCCCGGCGTGGGCCCCGAGCACGGGCACCTGCACGACACGGGCCGCGCCCGGTACACGTGGGCGACCGATGCGGAGGCGCTGGCCGCGTTCCAGACGCTCAGCCGCCTCGAGGGAATCATCCCGGCCCTCGAGAGCGCCCACGCCGTGGCCGAGGCGATCAAGCTGGCCCCCACGCTGGCCCCTGACACGCTCCTGGTGGTCAACCTCTCCGGCCGCGGCGACAAGGATGTGCAGACCGTAGCCGCGATTCTGGAAGCCAGTTAGCAGTCGGCAGGAGGCAGTCGGCAGTAGCCGTGTCCCTTCGGTCCTCTTTGTCCCTTGGGTCCCTTCTTCATGAACCGCATTGACGCCCTCTACGCCAGGAAGAAGCAAGCAGGTGGCTTTGCCCTCAACGTCTACCTCTGCGCCGGCAACCCGTCGCTGGAGGCCACCGAGGCGCTGATCCTGGAGATGGAGCGGCGGGGCGTGGATGCCATCGAGCTGGGCATGCCGTTCTCGGACCCGGTGGCCGACGGCCCGGACCTCCAGCCCGCGCACGCCCGGGGCGTGGCGGCGGGCATCACGCTCGGCCACGTGCTCGCCCTGGTGCGGTCGCTGCGGCGGAAGAGCCAGATACCGATCGCTCTGATGTCGTACTACAACCCGATCCACTACCGCGGCCCGGCCCGCCTGGTGGCCGAGGCGGCCGCGGCCGGCATTGACGGCCTGATCGTGCCCGACCTGCCGCCCGAGGAGGCCACCGAGCTGATCGCCGCAGGCCGACAGCACGACGTGAAGACCGTCTTCTTCGTCGCGCCCACCAGCACGCCCGAGCGGGTGGCGCTCGTGAAGCGTTCGAGCACGGGCTTCCTCTACTGCATCTCGGTCACGGGGGTCACCGGCGCCCGCACGCAGCTCCCGCCCGAGCTGGCCGGCCAGCTTCGCGACCTGCGGCAGGCGACCGATCTGCCGCTCGTCGTCGGGTTCGGGGTCTCCACGCCCGCGCACGTGAGGGCGATGGCCGAGGTGGCCGACGGATGCATCGTGGGCAGCGCCGTGGCCCGCGTCCTCGAGGCCCATCTCGCCGAGCCGCTCGACGCCCTGGTGCGCGCCGCGGGCGACTTCGTGCAGCCCCTCGCCCAGGCGGCCCATCGGTCCCGAGAATGATCCCCCCTCCGTCGCACCTTCCGACCGCCCGGCGCACGCGCCGGCGGCGTTCGCGCCGCCCGGCGCGGGGCAAGCTCATCGCGTGGCGGCCGGACCTCCGATGGCTCACGGGCCGCTCGCGGCGCGCGCAGCGCAACCGCTTCCTTATCCTGGCCGGCGCCGGGTTGGTGCTGCTCGTGGCCGTGATCGTGTCGCTGGTCGAGCTGTCGGCGCGCGAGCACCACTGGCGCGTGCTCGCCGTACGCTACGCCTACGCCACCGGGCTGCCGCCCGGCCTGGTGGCCGGGGTGATCCGCGCCGAGAGCGCGGGCAGGCCCTCCGCCGTCTCGCGCAGCGGGGCGCGCGGCCTGATGCAGCTCATGCCCGCCACGGCCGAAGAGGTGGCCCGGAAACACGGCATCCGCTACTCGGGGCCCGACGACCTGTTCCGCCCCGACCTCAACGTGCGGCTGGGCACGCTGTACCTGGCCTGGCTGCGCAAGCGGTTCCGCGACGACCCGTGGCTCTACATCGCCGCGTACAACGCCGGCCCCGGCGCCATCGAGCGCCTGCGGTTGAGGAACCCAGAGCTTTCATCGGAGGAACTCATCCGCCAGTGCGCGCCCGCGGAAACGCGCGCCTACGTGCCCACCGTGCTGCGCTACTGGCGCGAAGAAAGCCGCTAGGAGCCTGTCCAAGAATCCGCGTGAGGCTGCGACGCCGCCGATTCGGGCCGCACGCAAGGAGCGAGGAGGAGGCGATGCAACGGAGCGCATCGCGGACGACGAGCGACACAGCGGG
>Ga0116146_1001068_pt1 | contig 30062 bp, 18 predicted proteins | sample AD_JPNHG2_MetaG_FD_89748 | JGI IMG/M metagenome (GOLD analysis project Ga0116146, IMG submission 89748) | Active sludge microbial communities of municipal wastewater-treating anaerobic digesters from Japan - AD_JPNHG2_MetaG | ecosystem: Engineered > Bioreactor > Anaerobic > Digestate | place... | reverse complement strand
TGCTCCTTTCATGGTGAGTCGGGCCCCGGCCCACAGACTCCAGCACCTTTCTCTGACAGAAACCATTACCACGCACGCCAAACACGTACCTTTGGTCGCCCTGGGCTGCGGCTCAAACGCCCCCATTCGGAGGCTAAGACCTGCCCCCCCAGAACATGTGGGCAAAGATGAGTCTCTCAGGAAGGGGGGAGTCAATGCAATTTTCAGTTGCGATTGTGCGCCTCCCGGGTGTCTCTCATGCCACCCCCTTTTCTTCAGCGTCGCCGGCTTCCTGGGCTTCGCAGCCGGGCAGGCTGAGTTCCCGCTGGATCGCCTGCCGCAGTGGCGGTAGGTGCTGATACCCCCGGATGCGCCGGAGCCGCGGCTCGATGTCCAGCAGAGCCGCCGCGAGCCAGCGGTGCTTCTGTGAGGAGTTCTTCCAGTGGCACACGCGGCCCGTCCGGGTCTCGACCTGGCTGAAGACCGACTCCAGGCAGTTCGTCGTCTTCAGGCTGATGCCCACCAAGGGGAAGACCACCAGGCGGTGAAGCGTCAGCGTCTCCTCGAGGCCTTCCTCCAGGCTCTTGACGGCCGAGAGGTTGCGCTCCTCGAGGTCGCGGCGGATCTCCTTCAAGGCGGTCTTCGCCTCCTCGTAGGTCGGCCGCTCGTAGGCACGCTGGAGGCGCCGCCGCCACCACGCCTTCTCGCTCTTCGAGAGGTGGTCCACCACATTCTCGCGCTTGTGCCACTGGCAGCGATGCACCAGGGCCTTCTTCCCGAAGGCCCGCCGCACCGCGGCCCGAAGGCCCTTGCCGCCGTCGAGCACCACGAGGATGCCCTGGGCAATCTTCAGGCCACGGTCCAAGAGGCTTCGAAGGAAAGGCGTCAGAATCTCGGCGTTCTCCGTGCTCGCCTCGACAAAGCCGAGAACGACCTTATGGCCGTCGAGCGTGACGCCCAGAGCGGTCACCATCGTGTCCGCGGCGAAGGCCTTGCCATCAAGGACCATGGCCACCAGGTCGATGCCCGAGAGGTCGCGCTCGCACAGCTCGCGGAGCTTCGCCGAACTCGCCTCGATGAACTACCGAGACACCGTCGAGGCCGACAGCCCGATCGAGCCAGGAACGGCGGCTGCTGCCGCCTCGTAGTCGTGGCAAGACAGCCCGTAGAGCACCCGCCGCAGGAGGGTCTCATCCACCGACCCCGAAGCCGCTCGCAAGGCCTGGAGGGAGGCCAGAGGGACTTCCTGGCCCTCCGCCAGGTTCCGCACCCGAGGCACGTTGAGCGGCACGCGCTGGCCCGCCAGGCGCACGCTCGAGCGATTCGAGCCGTGGCGAGCCAGGCCAGGCTGACCGCCTTCCCGGCAGTAGCGCGCCCCGGCCAGCTGCGTCACGTCGTCGGCCAACGTCTGCTCCACCGCCCTCAGGCCCAGCGGGATGAGGTCCCGGATGAGTGCCACCTTCGCGTCCAACTCCATCCCCGCGAACTCCTCTGCGCTCACCACGGTCAGCTCCCCCAAGACCCGCCGCTTCTTGCCTCGACGGCTACCACCTGCTACACTTCTCATTGCCGGCTCCTTTCTTCCTGGTTGGGGTTCCCAACGAACCAGGTTAGACACAGCCAGTGTGAAGGGAGCCGCCTTTCATTTCAACTAAGAATAGCACAAAGTCAAAAGTGAGCGCGGAGAGCGAGAAGTGAGCAGGCGCGAGGACGGTGTTCGGTTGTCGGGCGTCGCTTGTCGGCGCTCAGGGTTCGCCTGATTCGCTCGATTCGCGGTTTCACTGACCGGGGAGGACGAGTCGGGCGAACTTGCGTTTGCCGACGCGCAGGACTTCGCCGCCTTTGAGGTTCAGGCGGGCGTCCACGCTTTCGATGCGGGTGCCGTCGAGCGATACGCCGCCCTGGGCGATGAGGCGACGCGCTTCGCTGCTGCTGGACGCAAGTGCAGTGTCCACAATGAGTTTGACGATCCAGACGCCGGCCGGCTCGAAGAGGCCGGGAGGGACCTCGACAGAGGGGATGTCGCCGGGCAGGCCGCCTTCGCGGAAGACTTTGTCGAACTCGGCGGCGACGGAGGCGGCGTCGGCCTGGGTGTGGTAGAAGGCGACTATCTCCTTGGCCAGCCGCACTTTAGCGTCGCGCGGGTGGCCGGCGAGGAGGGTCTCGACCTCGGGCAGGGGCAGGTTGGTGAGGAGGATGTAGTAGTCGCGCATGAGGTTGTCAGGTATAGACATGAGTTTGCCGAACATCTGGGCTGGCGGGTCGGTGACGCCGATGTGGTTGCCGAGGCTCTTGGACATTTTGTTGACGCCGTCGAGGCCGGGCAGGATGGGGGTGGTGATGCAGACCTGGGGTTCGAGGCCGGCGTCGCGCTGGAAGTCGCGTCCTACCATGAGGTTGAAGGTCTGGTCGGTGCCGCCGAGTTCGACGTCGGCCTTGATTTCGACGCTGTCCTGGCCTTGCATGAGGCAGTAGACGAATTCGTGGAGGGCGATCGGGTTGCCAGCGGCGTAGCGCTTGGCAAAGTCGTCGCGCTCGAGCATGCGGGCGACGGTCATCTTGCCGGCGAGACGCAAGACGTCCAGGAAGCTCATCTTGCGGAACCAGTCGCCGTTGCGGACGACTTCGAGGCGGTCGCTGCGGAGGATGTGGGAGACTTGGGCGACATAGGTCTGGGCGTTAGCTTCGACCTGGTCGTAGGTGAGCTGGGGACGAGTCTTGGAACGGCCCGATGGGTCGCCGACCATGGCCGTGTAGTCGCCGATGATGAGGACCGCGGTGTGGCCTAAGTCCTGGAATTGCCGTAGCTTGCGAAGGACAACGGTGTGGCCAAGGTGGATGTCGGGGGCGGTGGGGTCTACGCCGAGCTTGACGCGGAGGGGCCTGGCTTCGGCGAGGGAGCGCGCGAGCTTGCTGCGGAGTTCGTCCTCGGTGACGATGCCGCCGGGCACGACGCCGCGGCGTATCACGTCAAGCTGGCGCTCGACTTCGGTGCTCATGGGCGGCGCCCTTGTACGAAATGGCCCGGGCTCGCGGGCCAGTGCTGGCTGCCTCGCGGCCCGGGCCAAGGGGGTGCGGAGTAGCGGAGCGCCTACGTTTCGGTTCCGGCCTGGTCGCCGCCGGCCGAGGGCTTGCCGGCGGAGGCGTCCTCGGGCTTCGGCGGGGCCTTCGGGGCCTCGGCCTTGCGGACCCGGCTGGCGAGGGCGTCGAGGCCCTCGATGCTGCTCATGCGCGGCCGCTCGGTGGTGACTTCCTCGAGGGCTGCGCGCTCGGCGCGCTCGTCCATTTCGCGCTCGGTCTCAAGATCGGCTTGGCTCACCTGACGCAGGCTGAGGCCGATTTTCCGGTCGCGCGTGTCCACGCGGATGATGCGGACCTCGACCTCGTCGCCGACCTGGACCACTTCTTCTGGCGTTTCGACCTTGCGGTCGGCGAGTTCGGAAATGTGCAGAAGGCCCTCCAACTCGGGCTCGAGTTCCACGAACACACCAAAGCTGGTCAGCTTGGTGATCTTGCCGCGGGCGATGTCGCCGACGTGGTACTTGCTGGGAATCTCCTCCTGCCAGGGGTCCGGCTTGAGTTGCTTGAGACCAAGGGCGACGCGCTTCTTCTCCTGGTTGACACTGAGGACCACGGCCTCCACCTTGTCGCCCTTCTTGAGCATCTCGGACGGGTGCGTGACCTTCTTCGTCCAGCTCATGTCCGAGATGTGCAGCAGGCCGTCAATGCCCTGCTCGATCTCGATGAAGGCGCCGTAGTTGGCCAGGTTGCGCACGCGGCCCTTGATGACGGTGCCCGGCGGGAACTTCTCTTCGACGACCTCCCAGGGGTTCGCCTCGGTCTGCTTCATGCCGAGGGAGATCTCCTCCTTGGAAAGGTCAATGCCCAGCACCACCACCTCGACCGTGTCGCCGATGGCGACCAGGTCGCCGGGATGGTTGATGCGGCGGGTCCAGCTCATCTCGGAGATGTGCACGAGGCCCTCGACGCCATCTTCGAGTTTCACGAAGGCGCCGTAGCTCACAATGTTCACCACCTGGCCGCGCACGCGCGAGCCCACGGGGTACTTCTGCTCGATGCCCTCCCACGGGCTGGGCGTCTTCTGCTTGAGGCCCAGCGAGATCTTCTCCTTCTCGCGGTCCACGTTGAGGATCATCACCTCGACCTCTTCGTCGATCTTCAGCATCTCGCTCGGGTGGCTGATCCGGCCCCAGCTCATGTCGGTGATGTGCAGCAGGCCGTCTATGCCGCCCAGGTCAATGAAGGCGCCGAAGTCGGTGATGTTCTTCACCACGCCCTTGCGCAGCTCGCCGATCTTGATCTCGGCCAGGAGCTTCTTTTTCTGCTCCTCGCGCCGCTCTTCGATCAGCTTGCGGCGCGAGACCACGATGTTCCGCCGCTCCTTGTCAATCTTGATGATCTTGCACTCGAGTTCCTGCCCGATGTAGTCGGCGATATCGCCGGTCCGGCGGATGCTGATCTGCGAGGCGGGCAGGAACACCGGCACACCGATATCCACGAGCAACCCGCCCTTGATCTTGCGGATGGCCGTGCCGCGCACGATGTCGCCCTCGGCGTTGTTCTCGATCACGCGCTCCCAGCCGCGGATGCGGTCGGCCTTGCGCTTTGAGAGGACGATCATCCCGGCCTCGTCCTCCACCGCCTCGAGCAGCACCTCCACCTTGTCGCCCCGCTTGACCTGGTGGGCCCGGTCGCCGAACTCGTCCAGGTAGACCAGCCCCTCGCTCTTGTAGCCGATGTCAATGATCACGTCGTTGCCGCGGCGGTCAATGACCCTGCCCTCGAGGATCGTGCCCACCTCGAAGTTGCGGATGGACTTGTCGTAGAGGGTGCCGAGTTCGTCCAGGCTCTGCCCTTCGAGGGCCGCCTGCACCTCGCCGTCAAGCCATTCCCTGTCCTTGCCGATTTCCTTCACCAATTCGTTTGCGCCCATTCCGGGAACACACCTCGAAACTCAAAAAGAGGCCCGGGAACCCCTGGCGGCCGCCCCTCACAACGAGGGACCTGAACGCCGCCACGGCAGCCGGCCCATCCCATAGGCCGGCCGTTCATTCACGCGTTCTCAAGTCCTCCAGCAGCGCCACCACGCGCCGCCTCACCTCGTCGGCGGCCGCCACCGCGGCCGCCTTGCCCGACTCGGGCGGCGCCAGCGGCTCGCCGTAGGCCACCCGCACCCGCCCCCAGGTCGGCACCTTGCGCCAGCGGGGCCACACGTCCATCCCCCCATCCACCGCCACGGGCACCACGGGCACCTGGGCCCGGGCCGCCACCACGGCGAAGCCGGGCTGGAACACGCCCACCGCCCCATCGTGCGACCGGGTGCCCTCCGGGAACAACACCAGCCCCTGGCCCCGACGCAACAGGTTCACCGCCGTGCGGATGGCCGACACATCGGCCGCCCCGCGCTCCAGCGGCACCGCGTGCTGCCCGCGCAGCAGGCCGCCCAGCAGCGGCACATCGAACAGCGTGCTCCGCGCCATGAAGTACACCTGGCGCCCCAGACCCATGCCCACCGCCGGCGGGTCGAGGAAGCTCTGGTGGTTCGCCGCCAGGATCACGCCCCCCTCCCGCGGCACCCGCTCGGCACCCCAGACTCGGATGCGAAAGAACAAGATGAACGCCAACTGGTAGAAGAGCCGCCAGCAGGCGTAGCCGAAGTCGTTATCGCTCAGGCCCGGTGGCCCATCGCCCGAAGCAGCCGTTCGACGACCTCCTCAACGGAGAGCCTCGTGGTATCCACCCGCACGGCGCCCTCCACCTGGCGGAGCGGGGCCGCCTGGCGCGAGCTGTCGCGGCGGTCGCGCGCCGCGATCTCGTCCACCAGCCGCCCCTCGTCGGCCTCCTCGCCGCGCTCGCGCAGGTCAACGGCACGGCGCCGGGCCCGCTCCTCCACCGACGCGTCGAGGTAGAATTTGTGCTCCGCCTTGGGAAAGACCACGCTCGCCATGTCGCGGCCTTCGGCCACGATCGAGCGCTCCTGGGCGAACCGCCGCTGGAGTTCCACCATCCGGCGCCGCACCTCGGGGAACACCGAGATGCGCGATGCCGCGTCGCCCACGGCTGCGCTGCCCAAGGCGGCGCTCACATCCGTGCCGTCCACCCGCGCCACGCAGCATCCGTCGTCGGCCACGCGCACATCAATCGCCGTGGCATCCGCCAGACGCGCCAGCGCCGCCTCATCGTCCAGCGGCGTGCCCGTCTCCAGCGCCTTCCAGGCCAGCGCGCGGTAGAACGTCCCACTCGGCAGATACACATAGCCCAGACGGGCCGCCAGCGCGCGAGCCACCGTCGTCTTCCCGGCGCCGGCCGGTCCATCAATGGCCACGACCTTCTGGTGCATTCCGCCCTCGCGCGGGCCGCTGGGGCCGCAAGTCGCAAGTTCTTAATTGTATCGTATTCGGCAGGCAAGTCAAGGAAAAAACTCGGGCCGCGGCGGGCCGGAGTTGTAGGTGGTTTCTGATGCGAGAACCCCCGGAACAGGGGAAGGCCCGCGGCAGAGGTAGCCGCGAGCGTCCCGCTTGCGGCTCTCTTCATTCGTTCGACAAGCGGGACGCTTGTCGCTACAAGAATCCGCAGCAGAAGCTACCTACAGAAATGGCCCACACCCACTCGGGCCGGGACGGGCCGGAATTGTGGGTGGCTGCGGGAGCTCCGAAGCAGCGGAATGGGATAGCCCAGGCAGCACCCTTCCCCTTGCCCACCATGTTCTCGAGAGTCCGTCCCCAGGGCTCCCTTCGGCCGCCCTGGGCTACGGCCCGGTCGCCCGGGTTCGCGGGGTACGAGGCCCTGCCAGGTGGGCAAAGATGAGGGTGTTGCCCTGGCTACACATGCGATCCCTCCAGGCTCCAGAGAGGATCACCCTGCCTACAATGCCGGCCCACACCTTCTCGCCCCTGCGCTCCGCGTGGGGGCGATGATGCGGACGCTCCCGCGTCCAACCCCAACCTCCCGCGGGTTCGCAACCCGCGGGAGGTTCCTGCTCCGGAGGCGAAGCGGCCACAGTGCGGCCACGAGGCCCGTCCCCACGCAGAGCGCAGGCACGAGGAGAGAGCTTTTCGCATTGAAAACAGCCCGGACGGCGCTATAATCGAGGAGATTGCAGCGGTTCCTCCCGGTGCGCACATCCCGCGCTGCTCGGTGCGCGATTCTATTTGCGGTCCACTGATGCTCAAGCCTCTTTGCCCCAAGTGCGGCGGCCCGCTTCATCAGCCCCAGGGCGGCAGCACGGCTTTCTGCCCCCATTGCACCCCGCACGCCGACAGCGACACGGCGACCCGCACGTCGAGTGACAGCGCGCCGGCCGCCGCGTCGCAGGACTATCGGGGCCGCACGTTCGGCAACCACACGATCCTCGAGGAGATCTCGCGCGGAGCCATGGGCGTGGTCTACAAGGCCCGCCAGCACCACCTGGACCGCATCGTGGCGCTCAAGGTGCTCCTGGCCGGCGACATGGCCAGCGAGGGCCAGGTGGCGCGCTTCCGCCGCGAGGCCCAGGCCGCGGCACGCCTGCGCCACCCCGCCATCGTGCCCATCCACGAGGTGGGCGTGGTGGACGACCGCCACTACTACACGATGGACTACATCAAGGGGCGCGACCTCGCCAGCCTGATCCAGGCCGGCGAGGTGACCACGCGCCGCGCCCTGGACATCGCGACCCAGGTGGCCGACGCCCTCGACTATGCGCACAGCCGCGGCGTGGTGCACCGCGACATCAAGCCCAGCAACATCATGATTGACGCCGAGGACCGCGTGCACATCCTGGACTTCGGCCTGGCCAAGCAGCTCGACTCGGACACGAAGTTCACCCGCACGGGCACCACGATCGGCACCCCCGCGTACATGCCGCCGGAGCAGGCGAGCGGCGAGAGCGCGCGCGTGGACCACCGGGCCGACGTCTACTCGCTGGGCGCCGTGCTCTACGAGATGCTCACCGGCCGCCCGCCCTTCAGCGGCGACACCATGATGAACACCCTCATCAAGGTGATGAACGACGAGCCCACGCCGCTCAAGAAGCTCAACCCGCGCGTCCACCGCGACATCCAGACGATCGTGCTGAAGGCCATGGAGAAGACGCCCGAGCGCCGCTACGCCTCGATGCGCGCCCTGGCCGACGACATCCGCCGCTTCATCGCGGGCGAGAGCATCAGCGCGCGGCCCGCCGGCCCCCTCTACCGCGCCTGGCGCTTCGTCAAGCGCCACTACACGGCCCTCTTCGCCACCGCCGCCGTGCTGGGCGTGGGCCTCACCGCGGCCGCCGTGGTGCTCGACGCGCGCCGCGACAGCGACCTGCGCGCCCGCGTCGCCCTCGAAACCGGCAAGCGCATCGGCGCCGAGGCCCTCGAGCGCGAAATGGCCCGCCAGGAGAAGCCCACCACCAAGATCGTCTTCGAGGATGAGTTCCAGGACCCCGCGCTCGCGCCGCGCTGGGTCGTCGAGGACAACACCCCCTGGCGCATCACCGAGGACGGCCAGCTCGAGGCCGCCGCGGCCCCCTTCGCCGCCATCCACACCCAGACCCTCATCGCCGGAAAGGTCACGGTCACCTTCGAGGCCAGCGTGCCGCCCAACCCCGACGGCACCCCCCAACCCAACCCCGTGATCGGCTGCTTCCTGGGCTCCGACTGGCGCCACAGTTGCCGCTTCTCCTTCGGCGGCAAGGAGCAGCCCCACCCTCGCCTGGTGCTGATGAACCAGCAGCAGGAGGTGGCCGAACGCAAATGCCCGCCCCTGCGCCCCGGCGTCTGGTACCGCATGACCCTGAGCCGCGACGCCATGGGCATGAGCCTCCGCATCGCCGCCGCCGACGGCGAGCCGCCGGTGCACCTCGCCTACAACGACCTCACGCTCGCGCGCCAGCTCCACCGCGACCGCCGCGAGTTCGCCGCCGGCCTCTTCACCGAGCGCACCCGGCTGCGGGTGCGCCGCTTCACCGTCGAGCAGGAGTTCCCCCCCGCCAGGCTGAGCCTCACCGACGCCGCCGAGGTGCTCTTCCGCGACGGCAACGTGGAGGAGGCCCGCATCCAGTATCAGAAGATCGCGCAGGGCTACGAGGGGCGCTACGAGGGCCTCGAGGCCCTGGTGGGCCTGGCCCAGTGCCACGAGGCCGAGCGCCGCCACCGCGAGGCCGCCGACGCCCTGCGCCGCGTCGAGGAACTGGCCCCCCGCGTCGCGCACGAACAGGTGCCCGGCCTCCTCTCGCGCGCGCGCCTCCACCGCTTCTTCTGCTCGGCCAGCCTCAACGACTTCGCCGACGCCGTGCAGGCGCTCGCGCAGATCGCGGCCAGCGGCGGCGAGGTGGCCGAGGCCTGGTTCTGGCAGTTCCCGCCGTACATCGCGCAGATGCTCAACAACCGCGCCTACGACGAGGCCCTGGCCGTGCTGCGGGCCGGCCTGTTCGCGCCCGAGCGCCGGAACCTGGCCAGCGTCGTCAAAGCGCTCGGCGCCGGCGCCGTGCACGCCTTCCTGGCCGCGCGCGTGCGCCAGCTCGGCGACGGCCTGTGCAACAACGGGCGCTTCGACAAGCTGCGCGAGCTCTACGACGCCTACCCCACCGAGGGCCTGGCCGACGCCTTCGCCCGCGCGAGCGACCACTACACCCAGCGTGGCAAGCAGGACGAGGCCATGGCCGTGCTCACCTTCTGCGCGGCCGAGAAGCTGGCCGGCCCGGCCCTCACCAAGTCGGCCGTCGAACTGGCCAACGCCTTCTGCGCCACGGGCTCCCACACGCGGGTGGCGCGCCTCGCCGAGGCCCTCCACGACCCCAAGCTGGCGCCCGTGCTGCTGCGGGCCGTGCGCGAGACGACCGACGCGGGCCGCCTCGACGACGCCTTCACCCTCGTGCGCGACACGCTCAAGACCTTCCCCGGCGAGACCGCCAAGCTCGTGGGGCCCGACGGCCCGGCCGTGCGCCTGGCCCAGGCCTTCGTGGCGCGCGGCGAGTGGCTGAAGCCCATCGCCATCCACGAGCTCTTCGCCCAGCCGCTGGACGACCCGCAGATGGTGGCCGTGTTCGCCGCCGCCACCGATGCGGCCCTGGCGGCGAAGAGGCCGGCCGACGCGCTGCAACTGCTCGATTACGCGCGCCTGCACCTGGGCGTGCTGCACCCCCCGCTGGCCGCAGCGGCCAACCGCCTGCTGTCGCTTCACATCGCAGCCGGCGCCTTCAGCCAGGCGGCCGCCGCCTATGCGGCCTACCCCAACGACGCGCTGGCGCCCGCTGTGGCCAAGGCCATCGGCACCGCGGCCGCCGCCGGCCGGCGCCGCGAAGCCCTCGCCCTCCTCGCCCACTACGCCCGCCAGCGCCAGCCGCTCCCCGCCGAGGCCCTGCGCGCGCTGGCCGACTCCATAGCCGCCATCGAGCCCGATGATCCGGACGGCCCCGCGCTGCTCGGCGACTACCGCCGCGCCTGCGAGCTCTACGACAGCCCGGTCGCGCGCTCCAGCTTCAGCCTGGCCCTGGGCGATGCCTACGTGCGCGCGGGCGCCTTGTCGAGCGCGCTGCCGCAGTACGAGGCCGCCGGCAGCGCCGAGGGCCTGCTGCGCGCCGCGTGCGTCGCCGTGGAGATGGGCGACGCGAACCGAGCGGCCGCGCTGTGGCAGAAGCTGGCCATCGCCGCCGAGGGCGATGCGCCGCGGGCCGCGGCCGCTGCCTTCATGCTGCGGCAGACGACCCCCGCCGCCTTCCAGCAGGCGGCGCAGGCGGCCGGCATGCCGGCCCCGCTTGCGCACTACCTGCTCGCCCTGCGGCTGTGGGCCGAGGCCGACGACCGCGCCGCCGAGGCCTTCGCCCCGGCGGCCGCCGAGGCGTCCGCGTGGTTCGCGCCTCTGGCCACGCGCGAGCGCAGCCCCGAGTAGCTGCCTTTTCCTTGCTGCCGTGACGGCAATTTGGGGAGGACGGCTCAGACGCCGAGCGCGCTGAGGAGTTCGTCCTTGCGCGGACCGAGCCGCCGCGCGAGGGTGCGCAGGGCGGCCGCGTGGAGCTGCGAGACGCGGCTCTCGCTGACCTCGAGCACCTTTCCCACCTGGGCCATGGTGAGCTTCTCGAAGTAGTAAAGGAGCAGTGTGTAGCGTTGCTTGTCCGGCAGCTCCTTGAGGGCATTGAGCAGCAGCTCGCGCGCCTCTTTAGCCAGCAGGAGTTGCGCGGGGTCGGCCTGGCGGTCGGCCAGGGCCGGGTCGCTGTCGGCGCCGCCGTCCTCGTGCGCGCTGTCGAGGGAGACGGGGCGGCGCCGCTCGGCGCGGCGCCAGAGCTCGGCCACCTCGGCCGTGGAGACGCCGAGGGCCTCGGCCAGCTCGTCGTCGGTGGGGGTGCGGCCGCGCGCGCTGGCCATCTCGGCGGCGGCGCGGCGCAGGCGCTGGGCCTTCAGGCGCACGGCCTCGCTCGCCCAGGCGCGCTTGCGCTGGTCGTCGCGCATCGCGCCCAGCACGCGCCACGAGCACCAGGTTTCGAAGTAGACGCCGCGCGCGGGGTCGAAGCGCTCGAAGGCCTCCATGAGGCCCACCAGGCCCGCGTCCACCAGGTCCTGGAGGCTGGGCACGCCGCCCATCTCGGCGCGCAGCTTCTTGGCGATGGCGTAGACGCGCCGCATGCAGGCGCGGGCGAGGTCGGCCTTCAGCCGCTCGTCGCGGGTGCGCTGGTAGTCGAGCCAGAGCTGGTCCACTCGGCGGGGCGAGGGGCTCAAGGCGCCACTCCTGGTCGGTCGGCGAGGGGCGGGCAGCGGCCGCGGCCCGTGGCCGGGGGCTCAGTAGTCGAACTGCTGGTACGACTCGCGCTGGTAGGCGTTGAGGCCGGCGCGCAGGTCGCGCGTGTATTCGAGGCCGCTGATGAGTTCGCGGCGGCCCTTGGGTTGCAGGCTCACGCCCACCAGGTTGTTCAGGCCCGATTGGTCGTTCTGGAAGACGAACTCGATGATCCAGTCGTGCAGGTCGCGGGTGAGGCGGAAGGCGGTGTTGCTGTCGTAGCCGCGTTCGGTGTTGGTCTCGTACTGGGCGTCCACGCGCCACTTGTTGTTGATCTGGTAGATGAGGCGGGCGGCCCATTGGTTCGAGTAGGGGTCCTCGACGCGGTGGGAGAGGAAGAGAGCCCAGCGCTCGCTGAGTTCGATGGCCGCGCCGGTGTTGACGAAGGTCACGTCGTGCGGGCGGTCGAAGGCGTCGCCGCAGACGCGTTCGCCGAAGTCGAGGTAGAAGTGCAGGCCGTGCACGGGGGTGAAGCGGGTGTCAATGCTCCAGTCGCCGCGGGAGCGGCCCCAGTTGTCGCGGCCGCTGTCGGTGTAGAAGGTGATGTTCGGGTCAATCGAGAGAAAGTCCACCACGCTGCCGCCGCGGCGGGTCTGCCAGCGGTTGAGGAAGCTGAAGTTCACCAGGCTCACGGGCGTGATGGCGTCTATGTCGCCGAACGCCAGGCCGGTGGTGTCGAGGGGGCGGTAGGGGCGCGCGGGGAAGGCGTGGCGCGGGTTCCGGGGCGGCTGGTAGAAGTCGGTGTCGTCGGTCAGGATCAGCTCGTCCACTTCCAGGGAGGGCTTGTGGATGGAGAGGAAGCGGATTTCGGGGGCGATGACGTGGCGCACGCCCTGGAGGTCGAGGAGCGGGGTGTGGACGCGCACGTCGTCCCACGAGCGCCAGAACTGGGTGGAGATGCGGGCGCCGTAGGCGAAGATGCTGCGCCAGTCGCTGCCGCCGTCGAGGGTATCGGAGTAGTAGGTGCCGCGGAAGCCCACGAACGGCTCGATGTGGAAGATCGAGAGGTCGAATGGCAGGGCGAGCTGGTGGTAGGTGTTGAGGCGCCAGAGGTCGCGGCCGTCGGACATGTATTCCTGGGGCGTGGACTCCAGAGGGAGGATGGGGTAGCTGGTGTCGCCGTCGTAGAAGAAGTTCCACTTGCGCCGCTTGCGCTGGTAGTCGGGGTCAAAGGGCGACTGCCCCGGGTCGAGGCGCAGCACCGAAAGGCGGCGGCGGATGTAGGCGAACTCGACGTGTCCTGTGTACAGCAGGTTGCCGAGGATGGGGTAGGAGAAGACGTTGAGGCCCACCTGCGGGAGGTACTCGGTGCTGTCGAGCCACTTCTCGTTGCGCAGGCGCACGTGGGCGTAGGCGGCGGCAGGGCCGAACGGGTATTTCACGTAGGCGCGGTTCTCCATCGGCTTGCCGGTCTCGTAGTCTGTCGGGAAGTACTCCTGGCGGAAGCCGGCGTCGGTGTAGTACTGGTACTCGAGGTCCAGTTCGAGGCCCGAGGGGAAGTCCTGCGAGTGGAAGAAGCGCACGCGGTACCGGTCGGTGGTGCCGAGGTCGAACTTGCCGTAGTCCTCGCCTTTGTCGTTGGGGACTCGGTAGGCGTCGAAGCGGCCGCGGATGAGGTCGCGCCCAAGGGGGCTGGGGTCGCGGCGGTTCTCGCTCCGGTAGGCGAGGCTACCGCCGTACGCGAAGCCGCGCTTGGAGAAGTAGTCGAGGTTCACGCCCACGTCGGCGCGCAGGACGCCGAAGAGGCGCTCGGGGATTTCGTAGATGATCTCGTTGCGCGCATAAAAGCCGAAGCGGGAGGAACTGCCGACCTCGATGTTGAACTCGGGCCATTGCCAGCCCAGGGGAATGTAGAGCTTGGGCCAGTAGATGGGGAAGAGCCAGATGGGCGGCAGGGAGACGCCGCGGACGTGATAGGTGAGGTGGTTGGCGATGAGGCGCTCGTCGGTGACGAGTTCGACCTCGCTGGCGCGGAAGAAGGCGTGGGGTTCGTGGAACTGGCAGGGGCTGAGGGTGAGGCCGCCGCGGGCGAGGAAGCGCTGCACGTCGGTCTGGAGGACCTCTTCGGCCCGCACCTGCCAGGTCACCTGGTCGGGCCGCTCGCTCCAGCGGATGACGGCATTGAACATGAAGCCGCGGTCCACCCTGGTCTTCTCGGCGCCGGTCAACTCGTCCTTCACTGTGCCCCACCGCACGTAGGCGCGCTCGGCCTCCATCACGCTCTTGCCGGTGCGGTAGAGGATGTGGCCCTCGAGGTAGGCTTCCTGGTCGGCGGTCCAGATCACGGCGGCGTCGCAGGTGATCACGGCCTCGCCGCGCTCGAGGTGCACATTGCCGAGGGCGTAGAGGATATCGGCGCCCTCGCGCGCGAAGATGTCGGCCCGGATCAGCACGGGGGGCGTTGGGGTCTGGCCGGCGACGGCGTGCCCGGCGGCGAGGACCGCCGCCGCGCACAGGAGGGCGGCGGCCTTGGCGGAGATGGGATGGCGTGCCGCGGGGGCCTCGTTCATGCCTCCTCCGCGCCGGCGGCCTGCCGCGCCTCCGAGCGCAGTTCGGCGAGGGCCTCGATGGCCTCGGCGTCGAACTGCCGGCCCGAGTTGAGGCGCAGCTCGGCGATCGCCTCCTTCGCCGAGTAGGGCGAGCGATAGGGCCGGTTGGACCGCATGGCGTCGTAGGCGTCGGCCACCGACAGGATGCGGGCGCCGAGCGGGATGGCGTCGCCCGTCAGGCCGTCGGGGTAGCCCGTGCCATCGAGCCGTTCGTGGTGGTGTCGCACGAGCTGGCAGAGCATGGCCACGCGGTCGCTGCCCATCTGGCGGATGATGCTCTCGCCGATCTGGGGGTGGCTGCGCACGTAGGCCCACTCGTCGTCGGTCAGGTGTCCGCGCTGGCTCAGCACGGCCTCGGGGATGCCGATCTTGCCGATGTCGTGGAGGAGGCCGGCGAGCTTCACCTGCTCCTGCTCGGGTTCGGCGAGGCCCATGCCCTCGGCGATGCGGCGGGCCAGCTTGCTCACGCGCGCCGAGTGACCGTACGTGTAGATGTCCTTCGCCTCCACCGCGGCCACGAGAGTTTCGATGGCGCCCACGAAGAGGCGTTCGAGGTCGTCCACCAGCTCGGCCTTGTGGAGGGCGAGGCCCGTGTGGCGGGCGATCGCGCCCACGATCTCGGCGTCCTGCTTCGTGAATTGCCAGGTGCTCGCCGCCACGTCCAGGTAGAGCGCGCCGAGCACGCGGTCGCCCGACTGGAGCGGGGCGCACAGCACCGAGCGGGTGTGGCCGGTGGGCGCCTGGGCGCCGTTGGCGCCGTTGGCGCCGGCCTGGAGGTCGGGGCAGAGCACGGAGGCGCCGCGCTCGATGGAGGCCCGCAGCACCGAGCGGCTGACCGGCAGGCGGGGGTCCACCGAGGCCCAGGGCGCCGTGCGGGCCACCTGCGCGCGCAGGCCGCCGCCGCGCTCGCTGAGGAGCAGAAAGCCCCGCTCGGCGCGCACGACCTCGAGCACGGTGTCCATCACCATCGCCATCAGCCGCGCAGGGCGCTCCTCGGCCGCGATGGCCTTGTAGACTTTCTCGAGGGCGCCCAGGTGGCGGCGCAGTTCCTGGTCGCCCTGGCCCGCGGCACCCGGGAACGCGGCTTCTGTGGCGTCCGGCAGCTTGACGACCGGCACCACGCGCGTCTCGCTGCCGCTCGACTCGGTGAAGTAGCAGCTCACGGGCTCGGCCCGCCGCTGAGGCACGGCCTCCACCACCAGTTTGATCGTGCCGATCTCGATCTCGTCGCCCACGCGGAGCGGCTGGCGCTTGACCCGCTGGCCGTTCACGAACGTGCCGTTGCTGGAGTTGAGGTCGGCCACCACCACGTCGTCGGCGTGCTCTTCGACCACGCAGTGGAAGCGCGAGACGCCCAGGCCCAGAAGCTGGAGGTCGCTCTCCCCGGAGCGTCCGATGGAGAGGGTCTCCCCAGCGCCCACGGTGACCCGCTGCCCCGCTCGCTGGCCGTTCACGACTCGAAGGATCGCTGCCATACTCGTGTCTCGGCGCCCGATGGCGCAAGTCGGGGGGGGCACCCCTCCCGAACGCGACAGCCCAGGGGCAGCGCGAACACCTGCCCTCCAACCGGACCATCCCCGCCAAACCCCGCGCGAGGCGGACCCTGATTATAGCACAACCGGCCCAGAGGGGTCAACACGAAAAGCGGCGGGGCGGCTCAGTCACAACTCTTAGCGGCATCAAGGGTTGCACTGTCGCCGCCCGCGGTGGGAACGGCCCGCCGGCGCAGTTGCCCGCAGGCTCCCTCGATGTCGGCGCCCCGTCGCCGGCGCACCTGCACCCGCACCCCCCGCCGCTGGAGTTCGGCCACGAACCGCTCGACCCGCGTCGGCGGCGGCTCCTCCAGGCCCCGGCCCGCCGCCGGGTTGAGGGGCAGAAGGTTCACCAGGATCGGCTCGCGCCCGACCGCGTCGGCGAGGCCCTGGGCGTCGGCAGGCGAGTCGTTCACGCCGGCCACGAGCACGCACTCGAAGGTCACCTCGCGCCCTGTGTGGTGCAGGTAGTGGCGTGCCGCCGCCACCACCTGGGCCACGGGGCGCGCGTGGGGCACGAGGCGCGCGCGCGTCACGTCGTCGGCGGCGTGCAGCGAGACGGCCAGGTTCACCCCCGGCCCCTCGGCGGCCAGCCGCCGGATGCCCTCGGGAAGGCCGACGGTGGACACCGTGACCCGCCGCGGGCCGAGGGCGAGGCCCCACGGGGCAGTGAACACACCGAGCGCACGCAGCAGCGCGTCCAGATTCATCAGCGGCTCGCCCATGCCCATGACCACGAGGTGGGTGAGGTGCGCCGGGGCCATGGCCCGCCGGGCGTGGAGGGCCTGCTCGACAATCTCCCCGGACGCCAGATTCCGCACAAGCCCGCCGGCGCCGCTCGCGCAGAAGAGGCAGCCAATCGCGCAGCCCACCTGGGTCGAGACGCATACCGTACGCCGCCGGCCTTCGGGGATGATCACGGTCTCCACGGCCTCCCCGTCGGCCAGGGCGACGAGGAGCTTCTGGGTGCCGTCGGCGCTGATGCGGGTGGCGGCAACGCGGGTGGTATAGGCCACGGCCCGCTGGGCGAGTGCGGCGCGGAGGGCCTTGGGCAGGTTGGCCATCACCTCGAAGCTGGCGGCCTCGGAGGCGTAGAGCCAGTGGAGCAACTGGTCGGCGCGGTACGCGGGCTGGCCCTGGGCCGAGAGCCAGGCGCGCAGATCGTCCCGCGTGGCGCCGAGAAGGTGGAACGGCTCGTGCGGGCTCATTCAGGCGAGCTCCGCCTGGGGCTGGCTTGACGGCGCCTCGCGCGCTATAATCCCCCGGGCCTCCAGCAGGCGCTCGAACTGGCCGTCGCGCACGAAGCGCTCGAAGGCCTCGAGGTCGGGCAGCAGCACGTCGGCCAGGAAGCGCACGGCCCAGTTGGCCGCCATCGGCGAGATGGCCACCACGAGGCGCCCGTTGCGGTGGGCCTGCCACATTTCGATGGCCGTGCCCATGCTGGCCTCGGGCACATAGGCCACCAGCACATCGGCCTGGGCAGCGCGCGCCATCAGGCCCAGGAAGGTGCCGCGGGCCACGGCGTCGGAGAAGCTCAGCGAGTTCGGGTAGTTCTCGATCGGACAGTAGACCTGGACCCCGGGCAGCCTGGCCCGCAGGAGGCCCACGATGCGCTCGCGGTACGACTGGGCGTGGATCGAGCGGTCCTGAAGCGAGCCCTGGATGATGCCTGCCACGAAGATTTCCGGCACGCTGCGTGCTCCTGCCCGAGGGGCCTCGCCATTTAACCAGACGCGGCGCGCGCGGTCAAGTGGCTCGGCGCGCGCCGGCCTCGCCCTGGCGCTGGCCGCGACGCTGCTGGCGGGGTGCGTGCGGAAGTGGCCCGTCTATTACCCGCCGGCCTGGTCGCCCGATGGAAGGACGCTGCGGTACGCCGCCCTGCATCCCGACGGCACGGTGGCGGTGCGCGAGGTGGACGTGGCATCGGGCCGCCGCTCCGAGCTGGCGGCGGCTCGCTTGGCCGCGCCGCCGGTGGCCATCGCCCCTTCGCCGCAGGGCGACCAGGTGGCCTGCGCCGTGGTGGTCCGCGATCCGGGCCAGCCGCCCCTGCTTCGCCTTCACATCCTGTCGGCGGGGGGCGCGGCCGACCGCGCGGCCTGGGAGACCCCCTGCGCGCAGGGGGCGGCGGAGCTGGCCTGGTCGCCCGACGGGCGCTCGGTGGTCGTGTCGGCCGATGGCCCGGGCGGCTGGGCGCTGCACTGCGTGCCGGCCGCGGGCGGCCCGCCGCGCGCCATTGCCGCCGGCCTGTGCGAGGCCCGGGGCCCGGCCGTGGCGCCCGACGGCCGCCGCGTGGCATTCGTGGCGCGGGCGAGGCCGGACGAGCCCTGGGCGCTCTGCCTCGCCACTCTGGACGGCACGACGTACCGCGTGGCCGCGCCCGCGATCTTCCGCGAGTACGTGCCCGGCTACTGGCCCGCCTGGTCGCCGCGGGGCGACCTGTTGGCTTACGTGACCGAGCGGCACCTGTGCGCCGGCTTCGCCGAGATCGCGCTGTGGAGCCCCGCCTCGGGGGCCAGCCGGGCGCTCGCGCGCAACCTGGCAGGCGCCTGCCTCGCCCCGGCCTGGGCGCCGAAGGGCGATGCGCTGGCCTTCGTGTCGCTGCCGCTCGGCCCGGCCGCGGGCGACCCGGGCGCCGGAGGGCAGCCGGCCGACATCCTGGTGGTGGACCCCGAGGGGAAGTCCACCCTCACCCTCGCCGCCGACGGCCTGGCGAACCTGATGCCCTCCTGGTCGCCCGACGGCGCGTCCATCGCGTTCCACACGTGCGCCGAGCCGGGCGCTCCGCCCCAGTGCGTGCGAATCGCCACGCTGGACGGCGCGACGCCCCGCCTGGCCGAGACGGAGGCCGAGGCGCGCTTCGCCCTCGAGCTGGCCCGCCACCGACGCAAGGGCATGCCGGGCCCCGCGGCTCTCGCCGCCCTGGCCGGCCAGATCGGCGTCCCCCAGGCCGCGGCGTTTGCCCACCAGGCCGTGGCCGAGGCATTCGCCGCGCAGGGCGAGTGGGCGACCGCCGCCTCCCACGCGCAGCGGGCGTCTGTGTCGGAGGGCCGGGGGCAGGCGGACGCCCTCCGCCTGCTGGCGACCGCGAGGATGCGCGTGGGCGACCCCGCAGGCGCCTTGGAGGCCATCGCCCTGCTGCGTGCGCGGCGGGATTCGGACGAGGTCCGCGCGCTCGAGCAGGCCGTTCGCCAGGGAATCGAGACGGCGTCGCGGCTGGAGGGCGAGTTTCGCGAGGCTCCGTCGCCGCTGGTGCTCCAGGCGCTGGCCGACACGCAGCTTCAGCTCGGCAACCCGCGCAAGGCGCTGGAACTTCTCGTCCGCCTCGCGCGCGCGTATCCCAACGGCACTCATCTCACGGCCGCCGCCGCTTCCGTCTTCCGGGCGTGCGAGCAACTGGGTCCCAAGGGTGCCAGCTCGCGCCTCCTGGAGTGGGCGGCGGGGGCCGCGGGTGCGGAGACCCTGGGGCCCGAACACCTGACCCTGCTCGCCGAGAGTTGCGCGGCCGATGGCGACGCGGCGGGCGCGGCGCGCTGGGCGGGCCGCGTGCCGGCCGGCAAGCTCGCGCCGGCCCTCGCCTGCCGCGCGGCGGAGGCGGCGCTGGCGGCGGCGGCCCAACTCGCCCCCGCCGATGCGGAGGCGGCGCTGGGCGCCTGCCGCCACGCGATGGCTCTCGCCCCCGGCGGAGCTGTGGGGGCCCGCGCGGCGCTGGAGACCGCCCGGCTGCTGGCCGAGCGAGGCGACCACTGGGAGGCGAGCACGCTGCTCCTGGCCGCCTTGGCGCCGGCGGCCGCGCCGGCCACCCGCCGCGAGGCCATCCGCCTGCTTGCGGCAGGCCGGGTCCAGCGCCGCCACCCGATCGCCTACGACACGGCCGAGGTGGCCGAGCTGGCGGCCTTCGGCTTCCTCGAGAGCGCAGTGGCCCGCGGCCAGCAACTGCTCCAGGTGCTGCCGGGCGACCCAGCGCGGCGCGCCCGTCTCCGGGGCGCTGTGGACGCGGCCTACGCGGGGCTTTTCGACTGCCACCGGGTGCGGGGCGACGTGGCGGCGGCCCGGGCCGTGGCCGACGCCTGGGCGCGCTGGGCGACACACGACGAGCGCCCCCGCGCCCTCGCCGCGCTCGCCGCCTGCCACCGCATGGCGGGAGACCTGGGGGCGCTGGTCGAGACCCTGGCCCAACTGGCCCTGGAGTTCGCCGATCGGCCCGAGGGGGTGGAGGCGCGGTGGGAGCTCCTGCGGCTGGACACGGGCCCCGCCTCGTCGGCCCGGGGGCAATGACTGCCGGCGGCGCGCCAGAATGGCAGGCGCGGGGGCGGCGCGGGGTGTGCTCCGGTGTCTGCCGGCCGTCCATCGCCAAACATAACTTTTCACTATTCAATACGTTACGATTGGCCAGCGGAGGAGGCACTAGCCCCGCAATGGCCGGCACACGATTTGCGGCTTGGGACCGGTGCGCGTAGCGTAGGCATTGAGGGGTTCTGCTATGGCGATTCAGCGAGCGCTGGTCATTGACGACAACGAGAGCCTCGCCGAGACTCTGGCCGAGGTGCTGGAGGAGAGCGGCTTCGAGGTGACGGTGGCGTCGTCGGGCGTGGAGGCGCTGCTGGCGTGGCGCGCGCGCCCAGCCGACCTGGTGGTGGTGGATATTGACTTGCCGGACATTGGGGGTCTGCGCCTCGCGCGGCGGTTTGTTCGGAGGGCCGAGGGCTGCAAGTTCGTGGTGATGAGCGCGGGCGACCCGCGCCACCTGGCGGGGCCGTGCGAGGAGCTGGGCGCGGTGTTTCTTGCCAAGCCGTTCAGCCTGGCGCACCTGGCGGCCACGCTGCGGGTGGTGGTCGAGCGCGCGGAGCCTCCGGCGCTGCCGCCGCCCCGCGCGGCCCGCCGCCTGCTGGGGGCGCAGCGTCCCAGAGCGCTCCTCCAGCCGGCTCACGGCCCCCGCGGCGACGACTGAGCGCCGGCACGCGCCGCCGACATGAGCGTGCCGCCGGGTGAGTTGCCCGGCGGCACGCGGCGTTCTTCAGAGCTGTGCGCTCGCGGCGTTACTTCTTGTAGACCGGCAGGAAGCGGTAGTAGACTTCGAGGCTGAGCACGGCCATGGCCGTGGCGTAGACGCGGCCGCCGCGGCCCTTGGCCCAGAAGTGGTTCGCGGGGTCCCAGCTTCCGCGCACGAATCGCCCGCGCTCGTCGTTCACCTGCGAGATCTGGCACTTGACGAGCGGGTCGCGGAACAGCTTGTTCCAGTCGTTCCAGTACTCGCGTCCCATCTGGAACATGGCCAGGACGGAGTAGTAGGTGTAGTAGAGGTCGCCCACCAGGTGGTCTTTGCCGGTGTTGGGGCCGACCGGGGGGTTCTTCTGCTGCTGCTGGCGCAGGTAGTCGGCCGCGGCCATGATCTCGGCGTCGTAGTCGCCGCCCAGGAACTGACGGCAGAGCATGCCGATGGCGGTCATGGCGGGCGAGCTGCCCTGGCTGCCCACAAGGTAGGAGCTGCCGCCGTAGTCGCGGTAGGTGTTCTTGAGGAAGACGCGGGAGCGCTCGACGGCTTCCTGGGGCACCTTGAGTTCGGAGCAGATGGCCGACTTGATGGCCATGATCTGCCAGCCGGTGACGGACATGTCGCCCTCGTCCTTGGGCACGGCGCCGCCGTAGCGGAAGCCGCCGTGGTCGGGCTGGGTCTTGCAGATGTAGTCAATGGCCTTCTGGGCCATGCGGCCCACGGCGGGCGATTGGGTGAGGCCATAGGCCTCGGAGACGGCCATGGTGGCGATGCCCTGCTCGTAGAAGGTCTTCCAGCCGAAGCTGCCGTTGTCCTTCTGGTTCTTGGAGAGCCACTCGAGGCCGTTCTCGACGGTGCTCTTGAACTTGCCTTTGGTGTGGGTGTAGCCGGCGCCCAGGAAGGCCAGGAGGGCGAGGCCGGTCATCCCCACGTCGAAGTTGCCGCCGCCGTCCCACTTCTGGCAGTCCCAGTGCCCGTCGGGTTCCTGGGCTTTGGCGAGCCAGATGAGGCCGGCCATCACGGCGCTCTCGGCGTGGCGGTTGGTGCCGCCGCGGCCGCCGGCGGCCGTGCCCGTGCCGAAGTTCTTGCGGCCCGAGTAGATGCCGCGGGTCAGGCCCTTCACCGCCGTGCTGTCCACGGCGAAGACCGGCGTGTTCGAGGGCGGGTCAATGCTCTGGACGGGGCGCTCGACGTCCTTGACGATGTCCTGCATCGGGTCCATGTCCAGGTCGGGCCCCGGGTCGTCCTTGCTCACGGGTTCGGGCGAGATCGGGATATCTTCGATGGGGACGTCGAACTCTTCGTCAATCTTCTCTTCGGGCGGCTCCGGCGGCGGCTCGGGCGGGACCTCGGGCGTCACGTCCTCGACGAGATTGACGGGAATCGTGGTGATGACTTCGTCGCGGGCGAGCGCGTGGTAGGGCCAACTGTAGAGGATGATGAGCACGATCACGTGGACGAGCAGCGAGATCGTCCACCAGGGAGCCCGGCGGAGTTGGCGGTTGAGGAACTCCTCCCACTTGCTGGGCTCTTTCTCGACGTACTGTTCGAGCTGACTCTCGTCAACCCCCTGCGGGTTCAGCTCATCGGCCATTTCGGGGACCTCCTGGGGAGTTACGGCCGTACAATCCAATGTACTTACGGATTATAACGTTCACACAGGGTCTGTCAAGCGAACTTACGCGATTTTCCGGGCTCCTCACGCCTCCCCCATTCATGGTCTGGCCTGGAGCATCGGCAGGAAGCGATAGGGGGCCTCGAGGCAGAGCGCGCCGAGGGCCGTGGTATAGACTCGGCCTGCTCGGGCGCCCCAGCGGTCCTGGGCCGGCTCCCAGCTTCCCTTGACGAACCTGCCCGCGGCGTCGCGGGTGGCCTTCACCTGGGCCGCCTTGAGCGGTTCCAGGTACATTTTCTGCCAGGCACGCCAGTGTTCGCCGCCGACCTGGAACATGGCCAGGGACGAGTAGTAGGTGTAGTAGAGGTCGGCGACGAGTTCCTTGGAGGCCCCGGTCGGAGGCGCGTCGAGGCCGGGGTTCTCGCGGCGGCTCAGGTAGGCGGCGGTCTGGCCGATCTCGTTGTCGTACTGGCGTCCGTCGTTGAGGAAGATGCGGCAGAGCAGGCCCACGGCGGTCATGGCCGCCGAGCCGGCCCCTGGGTCGCCCACGAGGTAGGCGCTCGCCCCGTAGTCGCGGGCGCTGTTCCGCAGGAACACGCGCGAGCGCTCGACCGCGGTGGCCGGCACGTCCAGCCCGGCCATGAGGGCCGACTTGATGGCCATGATCTGCCATCCGGTGACGGAGAGGTCGCCCTGGTCCTTGGGCACGGGGCCGCCGTAGCGGAAGCCGCCGTGGTCAGGCTGTTGGGCCACGATGTAGCCGATGGCACGCTGGGCCATGCGTCCCACGCGTGGGTCGCCCGTCAGAGCGTAGGCTTCGCAGACGGCAATGGTGGCGATGCCCTGCTCATAAAACGTTTCCCATGCGAAACTTCCGTTGTCGCGCTGGTTGTTCCGCAGCCAGTCGAGCCCTCGCAGGATCACGTGCTGGTAGCGCCCCTGCTTGTGGGTGAAGCCTGCGCCCTGGAAGGCCAGGAGCGCCAGGCCGCCCATGCCGACCTTGTACGAATTGGTGCCTTCCCAGGCCCTGGCGTCCCAGCTTCCGTCGCGCTCCTGGGCCTGGGCCAGCCAGTTGAGCGCGGCGATGAGGGGCGGCACGAGGGTCTTGAACTCGGTGCCGGAGGGCTTGCCCTCGATGGCCTCGCGCACCCTCGCGCGGTCGCCGGGGGGCAGGCGGCCCGGCGGCGGGAGGAGCGGGTTCATGGCCTCGGGGCCGATGATCGGCGGAAGGCCGTCGAGGCGCGGCAGCTCGGAGTTCTCGAAGGGGGAGCCCTCGACGGGCTCCACGGGCGTCTGGGGAAGGACCTCGGTCTCGTCGCCGCGCACCATCACGTCCGGCACGTCGGCGATCTCGAAGTCCTCGAGTTCCACAGGCGGGTCTTGCGGGGGCTTCTCCTCCTGGCGCTCCTGGATCTCAGGATCGGCCTTATCCACGAGCGACACGGGGAGTTCGGTGATGGGGGTCTCGATATCGGCGTGGCTCCGGACGGGCCAGCTCCAGAGCACGAGCAACGCGCACACATGGACGAGGAAGGAGATGCACCACCAGGGTGCCTGACGAATGCGGGCTTCCACCCACTCGCGGGCCCGCGAGGGGTGCTCGACATATCGCTCGAGCGCCGCCTCATCGGTGGCTGGGCCGCCCCGTTCTGCCGCCCGTCGCCGCAGCAGTTCTCGCCACATCGTGCGCCTCCTTCCAGCCGGGGGTAGGGGAAGGAAACTATGTGTCCACTTACATTATACACCGGCTGCATGAGCCGTCAAGTGATTTGGGGATTCTGTGAGGCGGTTGCGATGTCTGAAGTTGTTGAATGTAGACCACCCATAAAGGGCTGTGCAGAGTCGTTGCCATTCCTCCTTCCGGCCTGCGTGTGCTCCAGTGGCCTCCCTCCCGAAGGTTCCAATACACTCGGGAGCGTAACAGGAAGGGCGGGCGCTGGGGGCCTTGCCAACCTCCCGCTCCGGCGCGGAAGAGAAGAGGCCGCAGAGCGGCCAATAGGCGCGTCCCCACGCAGAGCGTAGGGACGAGAAAAAGAAAAAGAAGCAGAGCGTAGGGCCGAGGAAGGGGGAAATCATACTCGCCCCGACGCACCGCGTGGGGGCGGGAGGTCTCGTCCTTGCCCGGCGCGAGGGCCCTTCGGGGTCGCCCCCGGGGTCACTCGATGGTGCGCGCCGTGCGCTGGAAGGCCCGGGTCGCCTCGAAATCCCGCACGCCGGCCGTGCAGCCGAAGGCCTGCACGCAGTGCGCGGCCACCGCGTTGCCGAATCGTGCGCTCTCCACGAGGGTCCAGCCCCGCAGCCGGCCCAGCAGGAATCCCGCCACCCAGCAGTCGCCCGCGCCCGAGGTGTCCACCGCCTTCACGGCGTAGGACGGCACGTAGGCCTCCTCGCCGTCGCCGAACACGTAGCTGCCCTTCGGCCCCAGCTTGACGGCCACGATCCCCACGCCCCGCTCGTGCAGCCGCCGCACGATCTCGCGCGGCTCGCTCGTGCCCGCCACGCGCTCGGCCTCCTCGATCGAGGGCAGGAACATGTCCAGATGTGGCAGGCATGGCCCGATCACAGGCATGTAATCGTGAAGGCGGTCGTTGAACACCGTGTCCATGCACGTCGTCACCCCCGCGGCCCGCGCCGCCTGGAGCACCTGGGCGCACTGCGCCCCATCGAACGTCGGCATCACCATCGTGCCCGCCACGTGCAGGATCTTCGCCTGCCTCACGATCTCCATGTTGACGTCTGCCGCGCACAGGGTGGCGTTGGCCCCCATCGTGTGCAGGAAGCGCCGCTGCCCGTCCGCCCCCACGATCACGAAGGTGAACGACGTCGAGGCCTTCGGGTCCACCACCACCCCGCGCGAGTCGATCCCCGCGTCGTTGAGGGTCTTCGACACGAAGTGGCCGAACACGTCGTCGCCCACTTTGCCGATCACGCTGGTCTCGAGCCCCAGCTTGGCCATGGCGATGCCCGCGTTGGCCGCGCAGCCGCCGATGTGGAGCTCCATGTGGTCGAAGAGCCGCAGGCTGCCCTTCGGCGGAATGTCGTCAATCGGCGAGCCGAACGCATCGGCCACCAGGATACCCAGGCAACACACGTCCATAGCCCGACTCCTCTGCCGCGCGGGCGGATGATGGATGGCGACGAACCCCACATCTCCATTCGGCGGCCAATCCTAGCAACGACCCCGTGGCCTGTCAAATGGGAGGCGGTGGCCATGTGAGCTCTGGCCTTCGCCAGGGGCGCAGACTGCGCTTTATGCATTCTCTCGTCCCCGCGCTCCGCGTGGGGACGTGCCTCTTGGCCGCTCTGCGGCCTCTTCCTCTTCAGGGAAGATTGACGGCGGAGCGCCCGGATCACCGCCCCCACGCGGAGCGTGGGAGCGAGAAGAGCCGCCCCTCCCGAACGATGATCCTCGCCGCCCACGGGTGTGGGGCGAGCTTCCGGCGGGGGGCACCCGGCACCCTCCGGCGTACGGTCCACACCGCCAGGGGCGACCGCCTCCAGTTTTGCGTCCGCCACGTTGCGGCCCCGCTCCGCCACGCCGGCGGCGAACTCCTCTTCGACGTCGAGCCCCTCTGCCGCGGCGACGGCGAGCACGAAGGAGTTCGACATGCAACAGGTCGAATGGTTGTGGGCCACCGACCTCCCTGCCTGGAAGGCGCCGTACGAGATCCTGGTGCGCCTGGGCCACGGGCGCTGGGCGATTGCGAACCAAGGCTTCAACAGGATCGTCAATGCCTGGCACGCCGACCACATCTACCGCCCCCCCACGCCATCGCGGTCATGTGTTCTTCGCATACGACCTCTTCCACATCTTCCTGACGCGCAGCCTCCAGCCGGAGGTCCGGTCGAGCTACACTATGGCCCACCTGGCCGAGAGGGTCCGCGCCGAACTCCTCGATGCAATCCCGCTCCGTGCCCGCCCTCGGCCTCCATAGCCACCCGGGAGGCCCCCCGCATCCCCGCGAACCATCGCACCATCTTTGTTCACGGGGCGCGTTCGCCGCCGGGCCGCCCGGAGCGCCCCGACACTCGAGGCGCCAGTCCGGACTCGCCCCCTTCCCCCCTCGACAGACCACACGAATCCACCCGGCATCTCAATCCCCTCCAACTCAAAGACACGCAACCCCGCCCAACGGCCAAGGCGGAATCGCTGCGGGCGGGCAATGCGTCTTGCAAAACCCGAGAGCTTTCCTATAATAATAGCCTGACACCAAGGCCCCTCGGTGCTGATGGGTCCACGTATGACGGCGGACGGCACCGGGATGTCTGGTAGGGTTCCTCACGAACGAAAGGTGGTGTGAGAGGCGCATGATCAAGGTGAGCGGAAGTGGCAGTGAGCCGCTAGAGAAGATCCTGAAGCGCTTCAAGAAGAAGTGCGAGAAGGAGGGCCTGATCAAGGACATCAAGCGGTCATCTTACTATGAGAAGCCAAGCGAGCGTCGGCGTCGTGCAGAGCGCAAGATGATCCGCCGCGCGCAGAAGGCCGAGACGACAACCTCGTATGGGAGGTGATCGGGTCTGGGCCCTGCCCAACAGAGACCAGACCGCCGGTGCCGTCCCAGTTCGATGGGCCGCTGCGGGATAACTCGAATGGGTCCTCCGGAAGCCGCGTCAGTCCGGGAGGTCGGGTGGGCAGCAGCACCGGGTCGTCGAGCGGCACCGACCATCAGAACGTTGCACAACCAGTTCCCCTCGCGGGAGTCCCGTTTCGCGTTGCCCTTGTGCTTGCGATAAGGAGGTCACAGTGTCCAGTTCGTGGGCCGGGTTGATGTGGGTAGTGCCCTCAGCAGCGTTCGGAGCGGCCGCGGAGCCCTCGGCGGCTCCCTCGGCCGCCAGCTCGATGGGCGGCCTGTGGGCCTGGTGGGGCGTCGCCCTGCTGGGCGCGCTGTCGGCTCTCTATTTCGCCTTCCACTTCTTCAAATGGACGATGCGCCGCCCCGAGGGCGAAGAGCGCATGCGCGAGATCGCTGAGCACGTCCGCGAGGGGGCCTACGCCTACCTCCGCCGCCAGTACCGCGTCGTCGCCATCGTCTTCGCCGTGCTCTTCGTCATCCTGTCCGTCCTCGCCTTCGGCCTCAAGGTCCAAGCCCTCTGGGTGCCGTTCGCCTTCCTTACCGGCGGCTTCTTCTCGGGCCTCTGCGGCTACCTGGGCATGAAGACCGCCACCAGCGCCAGCGCCCGCACCGCCAACGCCGCCAGGGACAGCCTCAACGGCGGCCTCCAGGTCGCCTTCCGCAGCGGCGCCGTCATGGGCCTCGTCGTCGTCGGCTTCGGCCTGCTCGACATCTGCCTCTGGTTCCTCGCCCTCTACAAGCTCGTCCCCTGGCTCCACGCGAACGTCGCCGCCATCGAGCTCTTCCGCCCGCTCAGCCTCGAACAGATCACGGTGACCATGCTCTGCTTCGGCGTCGGTGCCTCCACCCAGGCCCTCTTCGCGCGCGTCGGAGGCGGCATCTTCACCAAGGCCGCCGACGTCGGCGCCGACCTCGTCGGCAAGGTCGAGGCCGGCATTCCCGAGGACGACCCCCGCAACCCCGCCACCATCGCCGACAACGTCGGCGACAACGTCGGCGACGTGGCCGGCATGGGCGCCGACCTCTACGAGTCCTACTGCGGCTCCATCCTCGCCACCGCCGCCCTCGGCGTGGCCGCCGCCACCCGCACCGGCGCGCACGCCGAGCACCTCCAGCTCGCCTTCATCCTGTGCCCCATGGCCATCGCCGGCATCGGCATCTTCCTCTCCATCCTCGGCATCTACCTCGTCCGCAGCGGCGAAAAGGCCACCCAACGCGAGCTCCTCAAGGCCCTCGGGCGCGGCGTCAACGCCAGCGCGCTCCTCATCGCCGTCCTCTCGGCCGGCGTCGTCTACTACACCCTCGGCCGCGAATACATGGGCATCTGGGGCTCCATCGTCACCGGCCTCATCGCCGGCTGGCTGATCGGCAAGTGGACCGAGTACTCCACCTCCCAGGACTTCCGGCCCACCCAAGGCGTCGCCGAGCAATCCAAGACCGGCCCCGCCACCGTCATCATCGCGGGCCTGGCCGAAGGCATGCTCTCCACCTGGGCGCCCGTCACCATCATCGTCGTCGGCATCCTCGTCAGCTACGGCCTCGCCGGCGGCTTCGGCAGCTTCACCGGCGCCCCCGCCCTCGGCCTCTACGGTATCGGCATCGCCGCCGTCGGCATGCTCTCCACCCTCGGCATCACCCTCGCCACCGACGCCTACGGGCCCATCGCCGACAACGCCGGCGGCAACGCCGAAATGAGCCACCTGCCCCCCATCGTCCGCCAGCGCACCGACGCCCTCGACGCCCTCGGCAACACCACCGCCGCCACCGGCAAGGGCTTCGCCATCGGCTCCGCCGCCCTCACCGCCCTCGCCCTTCTCGCCGCCTACGTCGAGGAAGTCCGCACCGGCATGCACTTCATGGCCCGCGACGCCTCCCCCGCCGCCCTCGAGGCCCACGTCGGCGGCTACGCCGGCGACCACGTCTACTACCTCAAAGACCAGGGCAAGGACCACTTCGACGGCCTCCGCGTCTACCTCGACGTCCGCCGCTCCGCCGAGGTCAAGGACCCTGAGACCGGCGCCCTCATCCCCCTCGCCGGCTCCAAGCTCGCCAACCGCGAGAACATCGAGAAGCTCGTCGAATCCGGCCAGCTCAAGCCCCTCCACGAGGTCGGCATCAACGACTACATGAACTTCTACAGCGTCACGCTCATGAACCCGCGAGTCCTCTGCGGCATGATGATCGGCGCCATGCTCGCCTACGTCTTCTGCGCCCTCACCATGAAAGCCGTCGGCCGCGCCGCCGGCTCCATGGTCGAGGAGGTCCGCCGCCAGTTCCGCGAGATCAAGGGCCTCCTCGAAGGCACCGGCAAGGCCGACTACGCGAGCTGCGTCGAGATTTCCACACGCGGCGCCCAGCGCGAGATGATCCTCCCCTCGCTCCTCGCCCTCGCCGTCCCCGTCGTCACCGGCATCATCCTCGGCGTCGCGGGCGTCGTCGGCCTCCTCGGCAGCGCCCTGGCGGCCGGCTTCGTCCTCGCCGTCATGATGGCCAACGCCGGCGGCTCGTGGGACAACGCCAAGAAGTACATCGAAAGCGGCCAGCTCGGCGGCAAGGGCTCCGCCAACCACAAGGCCGCCGTCGTCGGCGACACCGTCGGCGACCCCTTCAAGGACACCAGCGGCCCCTCCCTCAACATCCTCATCAAGCTCATGAGCATGGTCGCCGTCGTCTTCGCAGGCGTCACCGTGAAGTACGCCCCCGCCATCGCCCGGTGGCTCGGCATGTGAGCTGAAAGAGGCAAGAGAGACCTAAGGGACACAAGGGTCCTGAGCGACAGAACACCAATGCCCCCGGAGCGGCCCGCCCGCTTTCGGGGGCATTCTCTTGGTGCCCCTGGGGCACTGACTTCCCTTGGGTTCTTCCTGCCCTGGCGGCGTCAGCCTGTCATTGGGCGTGGCCGCGTGCTGGCGCCCTGAGTCGGCACAGGGCTTCCACCCTCCCCTTCCCCCCCTGAGAGACTCATCTTTGCCCACATGTTCTGGGGGGGCAGGTCTTAGCCTCCGAATGGGGGCGTTTGAGCCGCAGCCCAGGGCGACCAAAGGTACGTGTTTGGCGTGCGTG
>Ga0116146_1001062_pt1 | contig 30183 bp, 25 predicted proteins | sample AD_JPNHG2_MetaG_FD_89748 | JGI IMG/M metagenome (GOLD analysis project Ga0116146, IMG submission 89748) | Active sludge microbial communities of municipal wastewater-treating anaerobic digesters from Japan - AD_JPNHG2_MetaG | ecosystem: Engineered > Bioreactor > Anaerobic > Digestate | place... | reverse complement strand
GCAAGGGTTACATAATTTCCAACGGTTCCTTTATCGGGAACAACCAGGGGAAAGTGACGGATATCTTAAAAGATGAAATAGTGGTTGCCGAGGAATCACCTGATATTTTTGGTGTAACAAAAGCAAGGGCAATAAGGATAAAGCTCCATACCGGAGAAGAAGAGGGGAAGGGAAAATGAGCTTAATGAATTATCGAGATTTAATATTTAAAAGAGTAGCCAAAATGCTATCGGTAGTTCTAATCGTGGGGGGATGTGCGAGCCAACCCAGGCAGGTTACTCAACCGCCTGAAGCACCCCAGGGACCTGAAACACCTCAGCAACCGCTCGCTTTGATTTCAAACATTGCGGTGGAAGAAAAAGAGGAGGCGGTTCGGGTGGTTATTAAAGGGTCTGCGCCCCTCACGTATGAAGTTATCCAGGCAGAATCACCGCTTCGATTGATAATTGATGTGGCAGGATCTAGGCTCGCAATCTCTGGTAAACCTATTTCCGTGAGCAAGGGAGTAGTTTCGGAAATTATTCCATCAGAGTTTGAAAAAGAGGGAAAGAATTTTTCCCGGATTGAAATCGCCATGAGCAACACGGACCACTACGAGGTGCTCCCCATGAAAAATGATCTTTGGATTGATTTCCCGAAACCTTCTCCGGCAATGAAAAAGGCAGAAAAAGTGTTTGCGGTTGTTATTGATGATACGAATAAAGATTATGTCCAGGTTGATGTTATGGCCGATGGGGTTATTGAGAATTTTACTTCTTTTAATCTTCGAAAACCGACCCGTTTGGTAGTTGATTTACCTGGGCTTACGTTGCTTGCGGTGGTCAAAGAAAAAGCACTTGCCAGCCCACTTATTAAAAAACTTCGGTGGGGGAAACATGCTGATTATTTGCGCCTGGTTTTAGAATCTTCTTTGAATGAATTGCCTCCATTCGAAATACTACCCACTTCACACGGGGCTACCATATTTTTGGGGACGGGATTTGAAGGCCGGAAGTCTCAATTAATGTCCATGACACCGTCGGTAGCCAACAGTTCGAAATCTTTAGCGTCCTCTCCGGAAACGAAACCGAAGGAAGCGGTATCGGAGACAAAAACTGAAGGGCCACAAAAGGATGAAGCGGAGGTTGCCCCTGCCGAAAAAAAAACCGCCCAATTCACCGAGGCAGTTTTAGGAGAATATCAGGAACAGCCCATATATACGGGGACACGGATCTCGCTCGACTTTAAGGATGCTGACATCAATAATATCCTGAGATTAATTGCCGAGGTGAGTAACTTAAACATTGTGGCGGGAGATGATGTCAAAGGTACTGTGACCATCAAGCTCAATGATGTTCCCTGGGATCAAGCCCTTGATACCATCCTTTTGAGTAACAATCTGGGAAAGACCCTTGATGGGAATATTCTCCGGATTGCCCCGGTTGCCAAGCTTGAAAAACAAAGAAAGGAAGCTCTTGCCGCCAAGGAGAGCCAGGCAAAACTGGAACCGCTTCAGAAAGCACTCATTCCGATTAACTATGCTCAGGCAAAACAACTAAAACCGGTTATCCAGAATTCCAGAGTCCTTTCACCACGAGGGAGCATTGAAGTTGACGAGCGCACCAACACTTTGATTGTCATAGATATCGAGAAAAACATTGCGGAAGCAAGAACAATCATTGATAACTTAGACACGCCGATTCCTCAGGTGCTGATTGAGGCTAAAATTATCCAGATCAACCCTACTTATACCAAGGAGCTGGGAGTTACCTGGAGTGGTGATTTTAAAACTACTGCCGGAGGGGGACATCTCGGGGTTGCGGGGCGGGACGTTACTTATACCGGGGGAACAGTGGTTAATACCGGACCGGTCGTTGACCTCGCACCCAGTTCGATTGGGACAGGGACAGGTGGTTCGATAGCTTTGGGCTATTTTAGGGATAACTTTAACATTTTTAATAAGATTGCGGCCATGGAAAAGGATGAAAAACTTGAGATTATCTCCAGCCCCCGGGTTATGACCCTCGACAACCAGGAAGCTCTGGTTGAACAGGGGACTGAGGTTCCTTACCTAAAGTTAGATACGGAGTCAACTCAGACAACTACTCTGGCAACCACTGAATTCAAGAAAGTGACCCTTTCTTTGAAGGTAATTCCTCATGTGACTCCCGATGGAAGTGTGATGATGGATATTGAAGCTAAAAAAGACCAGGTATCAGCCCAGCTTGGCGCCGGGGACCAACCGGGCATTGATACTCGAAAAGCGATAACCAAAGTTTTAGTTCGCAGCAGGGATACGGTCGTGATCGGGGGAATTTATGAAGACACCAATCGAGATGTTCGTAACAGCGTTCCTTTTTTTGGCCGGATACCACTTTTAAACTTTATTTTTAAAGGCACCAGCAAGAAGCGTGAAAAGACTGAAATGATCGTATTTATTACTCCAACTATTGTTACCATCCCCAAAAAATCGCCAGAAATGGCGCTTAGTCCGGTTGGAGGTTGAGGCAAAATTAAGCTTGATACGTGTGTGTTGAATCTGAAAACTTTTAATACAAAGCAAGAATAGTTAAACATGTTACGATTCCTTAACGCCGGCGAATCTCATGGAAAATCTCTATCGGTAATTATTGAAGGGCTTCCGGCAGGAATGCTTTTGCAACCAGAAGATATTGATCGGGACCTAAAACGGAGGCAAGTAAGCTACGGTCGGGGGGGACGGATGGAGATTGAAGATGATAAAGTAGACATTACTGCGGGCGTGCGGTGGGGAAAGACGCTGGGGTCTCCTGTTTGTCTGGTTATCTCCAATAAGGATTGGGTCAACTGGCACATAAAGATGTCCTTGAATAAGGAAGATGAAGATAAGGCTTTATGGGTTACGCGTCCGCGGCCCGGCCATGCTGACTTAGCCGGGGCACTTAAGTATCAGCAAAAGGATGTGCGCACTATTTTAGAGCGGTCGAGCGCGCGGGAGACTGCTACTCGGGTTGCGGTAGGGGCGGTGTGTAAAGCTTTCCTTCAGGAGTTCACGATCAGTTTTTACTCTTATACTAAATCAATTGGAGGGATTGAAGCTCATTACGCCGGGATGCCCTTCAGTGAAATTGTTTCCCGGGCCGAAAAATCCGAACTGCGTTGTGCGGATGAAGATGCAGAAAAAAAGATGAAAAGTCGAATTGATGAAGCCAGGCAAAAAGGTGATACCTTAGGTGGTATAGTAGAGATCGTCGTCACTGCTCTTCCTCCTGGACTGGGGAGTCACGTACATTGGGACCGAAAACTTGACGGGAGAATAGCGCAGTCGCTCATGAGTATTCAGGCAGTAAAGGGAGTGGAAATCGGACTTGGTTTTGAAAGCGCAAACCGCTTTGGCTCGCAGGTGCATGACGAAATATTTTATGAGCCACCCTCTGGGGACAAGAGGTCCTGGGGATTTTTTCACAAAAGCAACCATGCCGGAGGAATTGAAGGGGGCATCACTAATGGAGAGCCATTAGTGGTAAGGTGCGCAATGAAACCTATCTCAACGCTCATGAAACCTTTAAAGTCGGTTGACCTTGTGAATAAAGAGCCAGTGGCAGCGGCAGTGGAGCGATCAGATATTTGCCGCGTCCCGTCTTTGGCGGTGATTGGCGAATCAGTGGTCGCTTTTGAGGTAGCACGGGCTTTTTTGGAAAAGTTCGGAGGCGACTCGATCGAAGAGGTTCGTTCTCATTATCAGTCCTATCTGGAAAGATTAAGAAATTTTTAAGGAAAAAACCGGGAGGGAAAAAAGGTGAAAAAGATCTTAGTGCTTCATGGTCCCAACCTTAATCTTTTGGGAAGCCGGGAAAATGAAATTTATGGAGACCTTACCCTGGCTGAGATTAATAAGCGAATTAAAAAGTTTGCTCAAGATAAGGGATTTATAGTAGAACTCTATCAGTCTAACCATGAAGGGGAATTGGTGACCAAAATTCAGGAGGCAAAGGGGGTGGTTGATGCTATGGTGATCAATCCTGCTGCGTATACCCATACCAGTATTGCGATTCGGGATGCATTAGCCGCCGTTAAAATTCCTACGGTTGAGGTCCATCTTTCTAATATCTATCGCCGGGAAGAATTTCGCCAAAAATCTTTAACCGCCCCGATAGTACTGGGAGTAATTTCTGGTTTTGGTGCCATGAGCTACCTTTTAGGATTGCAGGCACTATGGGAAAACATTTCCGGGAAGTAAGGTTTTCGTTTTACGCTGTTCGTGAAACGTGAATCGTGAGATGTGAGGAGTCGCTTCTAACTTTTTACTTTTCACGACTTACGAAGACAGAAGAGGTTATCATTATACAGGACGACGTAATTAGTTGCGCATCCGTCACCCCTCGATCCCGCGAAACGCGGGACTCAGGGTGACAAATGGGGATCACCTTTCGACAAGCTCAAGGTGACATAAGGTGTCATGGTGAGCTTGTCGAACCACATGGTGAGCCCTTCGTCAAGATCAGGACAGGCTCTGTCGAACCATGACCGGGTATTTTCTCTCGGCAATGATAGTCATGCGCAATTATTTATGACGTTGTGTATAGTTCAATAATATCGATAAGCAGGATCGGTTTTTCCTTTGGCTCTTTCTTCCGGCGGGCGGGTGCGCCACCGTCGGTTGGTCCACATCCACTGGGTAGGATATTTGCAGACGTACTCTTCAATTTTTCGGGTAATCACCTGGGTAATTTCCTTTACATCTTCCTTATTGCTTCCCGTATAGGAGAATAACAAGGGCGGCTCAATAATCAGTTTATGAGTGTTATCCGGGTTGCGGAGCAAAACAATCGGAATAATATCCGCACCAGTGCGAAGATGGAGAAGCGCCGGGCCGGGAGTCGTTGAAGCCGGATGATTAAAAAAATTTACAAACACCCCGCCAAAGCGTCGATTCTGATCGGTCATGAGAAAAATGATTTCGTTTTTCTTAAGAAGTTGCAACGTTATATTAAATGCTTCCCGGGAGGTGCGGGTGTAGATGAATGGCTGGCCTTGTTTGCGGCGGTATTTTTCATATGCGTTTTTTCGTAAGGGATCAGTGAATCCCCGCGCAACCGTATGAAAGGGAAAACCTTGCTCTTGCAGTTTGATTCCTACGAGGCTGAAACTTCCGAGGTGCCCCCCAATGGCAATGACCCCTTTCCCTTTTTTGAGCGATGCTTCAAGATTTTCTTTCCCCTCAACCTGAATGACGCGGTATAAATAGTTCCTATTGAGCGGATTGACGGAGGCAAACATTTCAAAGTAGTTTTTAATGGTATTGACGGTAGATTCTCGATAAAGAGCCATCTTCTCCCGTGGTTTTTTTTCTTTTCCAAAAGCCAGGTTTAAGTTTCCCACCACTCTTTTTCGGTAGGAAGGAGAAAGCATCGCTCCTATTTTTCCAATACCTGCCGTTACCGGGTAAAAGTATTTGATGGGAATAAATCGCGTAAAAAAAATAAAAAACGCTAAAAAAAGACGTTCAAAGAAATAAGGGATGTAATCTTTCAGCCCAACAATATATACTTTAGGTTGCAAGCTTTTTCTTGTCATGTGGTTGGTTCAAAAGACTGTAAGCTTATAAAATAGTTGAAGTCTGGTTTTTGTGTTTTAAAGGAATTGGTCCTATCGCTTCAGCGGGCCTTGGCATATATCCCAAAAATTGGGTTTCGTAGAGCTTCCTATAAACCACATTTCCTTTAAGCAATTCCTCATGGGTTCCTTCACCGACGACTTCTCCCTGAGCAAGGACAATGATTCTGGTTGCTTTCTTAACCGTTGATAAACGATGAGCAATTACGAAAGTAGTGCGGTTTTGCATCAGGTTTTCTAATGCATTTTGCACTTCTAATTCCGATTCGCTGTCAAGTGAAGACGTTGCCTCATCCAAGATGAGAATCGGCGCATTTTTTAAAATCGCGCGGGCAATAGTTATCCTCTGCTTTTCTCCGCCGGAGAGTTTTACGCCTTGTTCTCCGATAATAGTATTATATCCTTGAGGAAAATTCTGGATAAAATGATGTGCATGAGCAGCCTTGGCGGCGGCAATAATTTTTTGTTCATCTTTTTCCGCTTTACCATAACTGATGTTATACCTTACGGTATCGTTAAAAAGGATGGTTTGCTGGGTGACCAGGGCAATATGATCCCTGAGTGAGGCAATGGTTGCTTTCCGGATGTCCTGACCATCAATAAGAATTTGACCCTCCTGAATATCATAAAAACGGGGGAGAAGATTAACCAGGGTAGTTTTTCCCGCTCCGCTTGGACCTACTAAAGCAATGATATCGCCCGCCTTGACCTTAAAGTTAATATTTTTTAGCACCCAATCTTCTTCGTATTTAAACCAGACGTTTTTAAACTCTATTCCGGATTTGATGGAAGGGAGTTCTCTCGCCTCAGGATGATCAACAATGTCCGGTTTGGTATCAAGGATGGCAAAAATTCGGGCCGCTCCGGCCATTCCTTCCTGAATGCTCTGGTTAGCCTTATTTAGCCCTTTTACCGGCTGATAGCACATTCCCAGGCTGGCCATAATCATGAAGAACCCTCCAGGGGTTAGTTCTCCCTGGATTACTCGCAAGCCGCCATAAAAGACGAATAAAGATACGGCTATCACTCCGAACGTTTCAATGATGGAAGCTGATAAGGCTCGCGCTAATACTCGTTTCCGCATATTGCGAAAAAATTTTTTATTTTCTTCGGAAAAACGTTGAACTTCGTAATCCTCCATACCAAAGGCCTTGATAATCCGGTGGCCGGTAATGGTTTCATGGAGATGGGTGGAGATATCCGCCATTTTTATCTGTCCCTTTAAGGCAAATTTGCGGACCCTTTTGCCGAACTTTTGCATGGGAATGATGGCCCACGGAAACACACAGAGCGCCAGGGAAGCTATTTTCCAATCTTGCCAAAATATCACGCCGGTAAGAGCAATGAGGGTGAAGAAATCTTTAACGACGCTGGTGATGGTGTCCGAAACCGCAGATTGAACCAGATTGACATCACTGGTGATCCGGGAAATCAGGGTGCCGGTCGGGGTCTTGCTGAAAAAAGAGATGGAGAGTCTTTGGATGTGAAAATAAAGCGCGTCCCGGATGTTACGAATTACGCTTAAACCCACATAGGTCATGAAGTAAGCCTGTAAATAGTCAGCGACTCCTTTAATAATCACCACTCCGATAATAGCGAAAGGGATCACCTTTAACATCAGAATATTTTTTTTGATAAAAACCTCATCAATCGCTGGCTTCATTAAATACGCTAACGCGCCGGAGGTCGCGGAATAAATTCCCATAAAGATCATAGCGAGTAAGAGCCTCGGCCAGTAAGGTTTAACGTAGCGGAGGAGACGTTTATAATTTTTCATTATATGCGTGCCCTTGGAGAAGCCTGATGATAATTTGAGCCGCCCGAAAAGACGCTCCCGGATTTCCGATTTTTTCTTTAAGGCGGTTGAGTGCTCTTTTTATCTCTTCCTGTTTGGACGGGTTTTCAAGGATACGGACAACCGCACCGCTTATTTTTTCCGGAGTTACATTTTTTTGAATCAACTCAGGAACAATTGTTTCCCCGGCGATAATATTTACCATACCAATGTTTTTTACTTTTATCAATATCTTCCCGATCAGGTAGGTAAGCGGTGAAACGCGATAAACCACAATCATAGGCGCACCCATTATGGCCGCCTCTATGGTTGCGGTGCCCGAGGCGACTACAACGAGGTCAGAAATTCGCATGACATCATAAATATTGTTTTCTACCACTCGAATGTTTTCGCGCTTACTACCCACTAAGTTTTGGACTTCTTCCCAGTTAAGTCCGGGGGCGACCGGAATAATAAACTGCACCGGGCTGATTTGTTTTGAAATTAAAGAAATAGCCTCAATCATCTGAGGAAGGTGACGCTTAACTTCATGCATTCGACTTCCGGGCAGCAGACCGATGGTGGTAATCCCAGAGGTGAGTGAAAATTTTTGAAACGCTTCCTCACGGGAAAATTGCGACCGGATTAAGTCTAAGAGCGGATGTCCTACAAAATCTACATCTATGTTTGCTTCTTCATAGATTTTTTTTTCAAAAGGGAAAATCACAATCATTTTTTTTACTAACCGACCGATTTTCTTAATTCGTCCTTTCCGCCACGCCCAAACCTGGGGGCTAATATAATAAACGATGGGGATATTCTTCTTTTTTGCTTCCCGGGCAAAACGGAGATTAAAGTCGGGATAATCAATAAGGACCACCAGAGAAGGAGAATGGATGGTCAGTGAATTTTTAAGTTTTCGGTAGATCCGGTAGATGCTTTTAAGTTTTAAAAGGACCTCCGTGATACCCACCACTGCCATCTCTTTACTGTCAGCAATTAATTCAACTCCCTCCTTTTTCATTTTCTCCCCCCCGACTCCATAAACCTGAAGAGTCGGATCCAAAGAAAGCATTTCCTTTACCAGAAGAGAACCATGGAGGTCACCAGAAGCTTCACCCGCAATCATCAGAATTTTTTTTCCTGACGTTGTCGTTGTATCCAATGTCCTGTCACACTCCAATTTGTTTATGAATCTCGCGGGCAACTTCTAATGCCCTGAGTCCATCCATACCGGTTACTAAGGGAGGGGTTTTGGTGAGGACTGCATTGACAAAGGCTTGCACTTCCGACTGGAGAGCATCATATTCCGGAGGAGAAAATTTTTCTTCTACAATTTTTGGGGAAAAAGTGCACTGGGGAGCAGGCGCTTTGCGGTGAATAGAGACCTCCCGGGAGGCAAAGTCAATGGAAAAGTAGGCATCCGGCTGGAAGATACGAATTTTACGCATTGACTTAAGCGAAACTCTACTGGCGGTGACATTGGCGACGCAGCCGTTGTGAAAGGCTATTCGGGCATTGGCAATGTCGACGTGTGAAGAAATCACCGGGACTCCGGTGGCGCGAATTTCTTTTATTTCTGCCTTCACCAAACTTAAGATAATGTCAATATCGTGGATCATAAGGTCCATGACCACATCAACATCAATCGCGCGCTCGATAAACGACCTGAGGCGATGCGATTCAATAAATCGGGGATTAACCAGGGCTGATTGCAACGGAGTTAGTGCCGGATTGAACCTTTCAAGATGGCCTACTTGAAAAATAAGATTTTTGGCTTGCGCAAGCTCTACCAACTTTCTGGCTTCACTTACTTTAGAGGTTATCGGTTTTTCTAACAGCACATGGATTCCCCGCTTTAAGAACTCAGCAGCAATGGCATAATGAAGCGGCGTAGGGACAGCGATACTCACTGCTTCTACCTGGTCATAAAATTGCTTGGGATCAAAGAAGGGCTGAGTCTGATTTTTTTCTGCAACTTCCCGGGCGCGCTCCGGGTTAATATCCAGCACCCCCACCAGATTTACTTCGGGGATCTGGGTATATTTTTCCGCGTGAAATTTTCCGAAATACCCGGTGCCTACCACACCCACGTTTAGTTTTGTCATAATATTTTTCCCTAATCCTATCAGGGGCGACCGGCCGGTTGCCCCTAATAGGATTATCGAGCGACGATGATAATCCCGGCTTTATTTGCCGATCGGATCAATTCTTCCTTATCAATCAGAAGAGTCTTTTTACTTTCGATCGCCAAGACTCTGGCTCCTGCTTCCTGCATGGCGGTAATGGTTTCCGGGCCAACGGCCGGAACATCAAAACGCAGATCTTGTTGGGGCTTGCTCACTTTAATGACCACTAAACCGCCTTTTTCCCCCAGGGTTCCGGCTCGGCGAATAGCTTCATCCGTTCCTTCAATGGCCTCTACCGCGAGGACTACCTGATCTTTAACAATAATGGTCTGCCCAATATCAAGTTTTCCGATCGCTTTGGCGATTTCCCAGCCAAATTCAATATCCCTCATTTCTTTTTTATCGGGAGCTTTCTTGGTTAAACACCCCGGAGGGCTTAAAAGCTCGTCAAGAAAAATCGTTGAGCTATGAATAGTAATGCCCTCTTTTTCGATCGCCTCCGCGACCGCCCGCAAGAGCACATCATCATGCAATGTCCTCAGTTTTGCTACCAGGGAGATGGCCTGGAAGTCCGGGATCACATCGGAAAACATGACGGTTTTTCTTATCCCGCCTACCATGGCAGCATCTTTTATGCCTTCGGTTTTTAATATCTTAATCAGCTTCCCCAGCTGCCCAACCTTGATCCAGTAAATTTTTTTAACCACACTTTCCAGTTCCGGAAGGGTTTGGCCCTTATGAGCAACCGCAATGATGTCCACACCGTGATTTTTAGCAGACTGGGCAAAAAGCAGGGGAAACCGTCCGGTGCCGGCAATAAGGCCGAAACAGGCAAACGAATTAGCGGATAATGCCGCGTTTAGATTTTTTGATGAATTCAATGAAATGGTTTACCTCCGGAGAGTTGGTTATCTTTTGTTCAACTTGTTGGAGTGCTTCTTTTAACGTCAAACCGGAACGAAAAATTATCCGATAAGCGTCCTTGAGATTTTTCAGCGTCTGAGGAGAAAAATTGTGCCGCTTAAGGCCCGTAAGATTTAAACCATAAAGGCGAGCCCGGTTACCCACTGCCAGGCAGTAGGGAGGAACATCTTGAGGGACTGCGGAGCAGCCACCGATAAAAGCATTTCGCCCTATTTTAACAAATTGATGGATAGCGACCAGTCCTCCGATAATCGCATAGTCTTCAATGGTAATGTGCCCGGCCAGAGTGGCTGAATTGGCCATGATTACAAAATTGCTAATCGTGCAGTCATGGGCAATATGGGAATAAGCCATGAGAAAATTATTATTGCCGATAAATGTCTTTCCCCCTCCTTCTTCTGTGCCGCGATTAATGGTAACATATTCCCGGATCACATTATTATTGCCGATCAGAAGTTGGGTTTCTTCTCCCTTGTATTTTAAATCTTGGGGTATATCTCCCAGAGAAGAAAACGGGAAGATAGTACACCGCTCGCCAATCTGGGTAGGGCCTTTGATAATCACATGGGGGCCAATTTTAGTATGGGATCCAATGGTTACCTGAGAGCCAATGATTGAATACGCTCCGATTTCAACCCCTTCACCAAATTCAGCTCCTGGTTCAATAATAGCAGTTTTATGTATCATGCAGTTCCTCTTTCTCAAATTCAGATAGCACCTAAGCCTGATGGAACTTTTCCGGGATGTTTTCTCCCGTCATTTTTTGGGGAGGTTTTTTGTCAATCACTGAAGCCAGCAGTTCAGCTTCAGCAACCAGCTCTCCGCCCACCGTAGCAATGCCTTTAAACTTCCACAAGATACCTCTATGTTTTATTAAAGTCAGTTCAAGGCGCAGTTGGTCTCCGGGAACAACCGGTTTGCGGAAACGAGCATTGTCTATGCCGGAAAAAAACAGATTTTTGTTTTGCGCATCTTCGGGTTTAAGCGCGAACACACAGATTCCCCAGGTTTGGGCCATAGCTTCAACAATCAGGACACCAGGCATGATCGGAAAACCGGGAAAATGTCCTTGAAAAAAGGGCTCATTAATGGTGACATTTTTTATGCCCACGATGTGCTTGCCGGGGTCGAGTTCAAGGACCTGGTCAACCAAAATAAAAGGGTAACGATGAGGAAGAATTTTTAAGATAGTGTTAATATCAATCATACTCTCTCCGATTTCTTTAATTGGTTTTCCAGAGCCTCAACTTTTTTCTTTATCCGCCTAAGCTCTTCGTATAGTTCCGGAAAGCGACTGAATAACGTTACTGCCTTAAGCCAGTCTCGGTGGGGGATAGCAGGCGCTCCGGAGACCATGGTTTTGGGGGAGATGTCTCGACTTACTCCGCCACGAGCGCCGACGATTGCCCCATCGCCAATCTTCAAATGTCCCGCAATCCCTGACTGCGCCGCCAGAATAACGTTATTGCCTACTTCAGAACTTCCGGCAATCCCTGACTGGGCCACAATCACCGTATCTTCGCCCACAACGACATTATGGGCCACCATGACTAAGTTATCAATTTTTACCCCGCGTTTAATCCAGGTTTTTCCTAAGGCAGCCCGATCTACCGTAGAGTTGGAACCGATTTCAACATCATCATCAATGCGAACGATTCCGGTGTGGGGAATTTTTACATACCTTCCTTTTTCTTGTGCGTATCCAAAACCATCACCGCCGATGACTACCCCGGAATGAAGGATAACTCGATTGCCGATAAAGGAGCCTCGGTAGATGGTTACGTGGGGGTAAAAGATCGCATCATCGCCGATTGTTGCCTCATCACCAATATACACTCCCGGATACAGGGTGGCGCGATCCCCGATAACAACATTTTCTCCCACATAAACCAAGGGAGCAATGGTGGCATCTTTTCCGATGCGGGCGGTGGGAGAAATGATCGCCTCATTACTTATTCCCTTTGATTCGTAAGGTTTTAGAAAAAAAAGCCGGGCGACCTTCGCATAAACGAGATACGGATCAGAAGCAATCAGAAAGGGAATCTTCACCCCGGCGATTACTTCCGAAGCAATAATTGCCGATGCCCGGGTTTTTGAAAGGAGAGAACGATATTTTGGATTGGTCAGAAAGGTGATATGCCCTTCCTGAGCATCGGATAAGCTTGCCAGTCCTTTGATTTTTATTGCGCCATCCCCAACAACCTTTCCCCCAAAGAGCTGGGCTAATTCGGCGAGCGTTTTTTCCACGGTCTTTTCTCCCGCTTTATTTTGCTGAAGGAACAGCCCCGGATTTGGCGCCGGATTTTTGATCGTACCGTTTTATGACTTCATCGGTAATATCGAGTGTGGGATCTATATACGGCACGAGGCTTCGTTCAACCACGAGGGTAAAGCCGCCTTCTTTCCCCACCTGTTCAGTAATCCCGATAAGTTCCTTGGAAATTTTATCCACGATCTCATTGTGTTGCTGACGGATATCCGTTTCCACATCCTTACGGAATCGGTCCCAATCACGGGCCCGGCTTTGAAAATCCCTTACCTTATCTTTAAACACCTGTTCATCAAGAACTGACGATTGTCGCTCGAGCGCCTCTTGCTCTTTCTGCAGCGCCTGCCCCTGCGCCTCGTACTTTTTTTTCGCATCTTCCAGCGCCTTGTTCAGCTTAGCGGCTGCAGCTTTGCCGGCTTCACAGGTGTTGAGGGCCTTCTGAATATCAACCGAACCTATTTTTAGTGTACCTGATTTAACTTGTTGCTGTGCTATTCCGACGGATGTGAGGGAAATAAAAGCTAATGCAGCAACAACAGCAATGATCTTTTTCAGCATACTTTTGCTCCTTCCTTTGATGAAATTAACTATTCTTATCCCTATTCCTTCATTGCTCCAGGGAAATAAACCTCCCCGCAGCAAGCTGCGGGGTCAAAGCATATCGTCATTCCCCGACCCTCTTGTCATTCCCCGACTAAAAACCCCGTCATTCGACTAAAAACCCCGTCATTCCCCGACTTGATCGGGGAATCCATGGTTCAACAAAGCCTGTCCTGAGCTTGCCGAAGGGCTCACCATGTGGTTCGATAAGCTCACCATGACACCTTTATCACCCTGAGTCCCGCGTTTCGCGGGCTCGAAGGGTGGATTCGGCGCCGGTCCCGTACTTGATACGGGAGTCAAGCCAGAGAATGACACCATGAGACCCGGTAGCCAAGCTACAGGGAATTATCAAGTTAAAATCCCGCGCCCGCGGAGAACCCAAAATTACTTCCCTTTTCATCGTGTTTCGGGCTTAAGTTAAGGCCCCAGTCTACCCGCAGCGGCCCGAACGGAGAGTTCCACCTGATCCCACAACCGACATCCGTACGGAGGTCAAAGCCGGTTTTATCTCCGGGACCTCCCCACGAGCTACCAGCATCAAAAAACACCAGCCCTCTTATTTTTGCGGCCTTGATGAGGGGGAAGAGGTATTCAAACTGGCAAAACGCCATTTTATCACCTCCGGTGATGGCGTCACCGCTTAAATAAACGGGGAAAGATTCATTAGGATCAATGACACCATCATCGTCAAGGTCAATCCACTTATATTTAATCGGATCATCAGTATCTTTGCCTCTGGGGCCGACTTCCCGGTCTTCAAAACCCCGAAGAGAATCCAGACCGCCCAGGAAAAACCGCTGAAATACCGGCACCTCGTCCCCGCCGTAACCTTTGGCCCACCCGGCTGACCCATGAACTGAAAAAGCCGTCGCCCACTTAAAAGGAAAATACCAGCGGGAATCAATGATGCCTTTGGCGAATTTCTCGCCGGTTAAGCCGGCAACCGAAAGGGAGAGGGAATTCGATGAACCCCGCATGGGATAAAATTGGTCATCAATGGTCTCACGGGCTAATGTGGCGGTTATGGTGCTCACGGTGATCGGGCTATCTTTTTTCGCCTCGTAAATATCACGATCCACATCATATATAATCTTAGTAATATTGCCCTCATTATCATATTTTGCATAGGTGTCAATATCGGAAATATCGGTGGTTGAATAACCAAATTGAAAAGAAAGGCTAACATCTTCGTTATTTTTGATCGGGAGAAAGCCGAAGGTTAAGCTCAGGCCCTGGTTTCTGGAATCAAAATCCTCATAATACTGATCCATCCTGAAGACGTCGAACCCAGCAGAAATTTGTTTGTCAAAAAGATAGGGCTCGGTGAGAGCGAGCCGATAGGCAGGATAACTTCCTACTTGCGCCATCAAGACAGCCGCCAGACCTTTCCCCAGAAAATTACGCTGAGAAATTTGAAACATACCCACCATATTCTCGGCTGAACTGTACCCCGCGCCCGCGCTGATCATACCGGTGGGTTTTTCTTTTACATTCACCTCCACATCCATTTTGTTCGGTTCACTTCCTTTTTGAGTATTTATCTTTACGTCTTCAAAGTATCCCAGATTATTTATTCGCTCTCTGCTTTTTTTGAGCTTTTTGTTGTTATAAAGGTCTTCTTCTTTGATCCGCATTTCCCTGCGGATGACTTTATCCCGGGTTCTGGTGTTTCCCGTAATTTTAATTTTTTCAAAATAAACTTCCTTGCCTTTGGAGATATCATACGTCAGATCAACGGTTTTATTGTCAGCGTTTATTTTTGTCAGGGGCGTGATGTCCACAAAAGCATACCCAAACTCTCCATACGCGTCCGTGATGGTCCCGATATCCGTTTGGATTTTTTGGCGACTAAAAACTTCCCCCTTGGTGACCTTTATCTGCTTTTGAAGGGGTGGTTTTGTTTCGATGAGGTCGCCGCCGATTTTAACGTCGTTTACGCGGTATTGATCACCTTCTTCAACCGGGATGGTGATGTAAAACCATTTTTCATCATGCGTTACTTCCGGTTCTCCTACCTTAACATCCAGGTATCCGAAGTCATAGTAATAGGCAACGATTCGATCGCGGTCAACCTTAAGTGCCTCTTCCTTAAATGTTCCGGCCTGCGTAAGAAAAGAAAGAAGGTTTTTTTCTCGACTTTCCATCACGCTTTTAATGGCACTGTCCTTCAGTTTTTTGTTTCCCGTAATCTTAATTTTTTTAATTTTCATGGTATGGTGTTCCACAATTTGAAACACCAGCGCCGCTTGCTCAGGGCTTACCTCCTCGGTTTTGTATTCCACTAAGGCATTATGATAGCCCTTTCCCTCATAAAATTTTTTTATCTTTAAGGCATTCGCCTTAGCCTTATTGTAGTCCAGGATCGTATGGGGTTTGATATCAATCTGTTTTTCAATGTCCGAAACGTTTATCTCTTTATTTCCGGCGATTTTTATTTGGGCAATTTCCGGGTTTTCATTTACGACAAAAATAATTTTTTTCCCCGCAGGCTCATCAGTGCTGTCAATTTTAATGTCGTTAAAGAAACCCATTTTGTAAATAGTGCGGATATCTTCCTGGAGCGTTTCAGGAGAATAGACATCGCCTACTTTGGTTTTGACCTGGTCAAGGATGGCAGCATCTTCGATCAGCCGGTTTCCCTTGACACCGATATCCACAACAATGACTTTGCCCAAAATCTTATTGCCTAGCTGTTTCGCTAACACCCCGACGCCGTCAATAAGTCTTTTTAGAGAATTTTCCTGGTATGACTCCGAGAGGGTTGGTTTATCGGCCGAGATGCCAACCAGCCTGGCATCTAAGGTAATTGAATCAACTTGTTTAATGATTGTGCCGAGGATAACCCAATCTGCCCCGGTTTCCATTCCCAGGGACCGCGCGTTTGCCTCATCCACGGTGGTTATTTTTAACTTCTTTAGGGCCTCGGCAACAACTGACTCATCAATCGTTTTTATGCCTTCCTCAGCCTCGAGCCGTGAGGAAAGCAGGTGGGGAACAGCCTGGGAAACATAGTCTAAAGGTTCCTGGCACTGAACGTGGAAAGGAGCAACTAAAACAGTCACGGCCTTTTCTTCCGAAGCCCGGAGAGAAACCTGTGCGCCGATTACCAGGAAAATGCTGACTAGGAAGATGCCTATTTTTGTCATACGTTTCCTTTTACAGGATAGGTATCTCCAATTTTTATTCCATCTTTCAGAGTAATTAAGCGAGGGGTTTGGCTCGCTAAACTTTCATTATGGGTAACTACCACCATCACGATTTTTTCTTCTCTGTTTAATTGGAAAAGGAGATCAAAAATTAATTTTCCGGTTTCTGAATCGAGGTTTCCGGTTGGTTCATCAGCCAGGATAATTTCCGGCTTCAGTACCAGCGCCCGGGCAATTGCCACTCTTTGTTGTTCGCCTCCGGAAAGTTCGCCTGGTTTATGGTGAATTCTCTCTTTAAGACCCATTTTAATGAGAATGGTTTCCGCTTTTTCTCTGGATTCCCGAGTTTTTATTCCCCGAATAAGTGCCGGCATCATGGCATTTTCTAAAGCAGAAAATTCCGGAAGAAGATAATGCAACTGAAACACAAAGCCAATTTTTTGATTCCGAAATTGAGCTAACTCTTTATCACTCCAGGAAAAAACGTCTTTTCCCCGGTAAATGACTTCGCCTTCTGAAGGCCGATCGAGAGTCCCTAACACGTGGAGAAGCGTGCTTTTCCCGGCTCCCGAAGTTCCTACGATAGAAACAAACTCCTGCTCATAAATGTCAAAACTTATGCCCCTTAAGGCGCTGACCTGCTTTTGACCATTTCCATAGGTTTTGCAAACATTGTGAATCGCAAGAAGCGGTGTTTTTGTTTCCACCGGTTTTCCTTTTCTCGTTTTTATCCATAGCGCAAGGCCTTAGCCGGATCAAGCCGGGAGGCCTGCCAGGAAGGAAAAACAGTTGCCAAAAAGCTTATGGCCAGGGTTATAACCATAATCAACGTGATATCAGCAAGGCTAATTTGAAAAGGAATCTTATCAATATAATAAACATCCGGAGGAAATACAGTAACATGAAAACGTTTTTCAAGCACATTGGCTACTGCCTGGATATTTTCCCCCAAAGAAAGCCCGCCGATGGTTCCCAGTATTGTCCCGAAAATTCCTATCACCAGGCCGTCAATCATGAATATTCTCATAATACTCGAAGCTTTCGCCCCCATCGTTTTCATGATCGCAATGTCTGAAGTTTTTTCCATAACCACCATAATTAATATGCTGATTATGCCAAAAGAGGCTACCAGGATTATAAGGACAAGGATAATGAACATAATAATTTTTTCTATTCGGAGGGCGGAAAACAAATTTTTGTTCATCTCCATCCAATCACGAGCCTGAAAAGAAAACCCTAATTTTTTCTCAATCGCTTCAGCAATAGTATGGGCTTTATAAGGATCAGAGACTTTTACTTCAATCCCGCTGACCGCTTCTCCCATCTGAAAAAATTGCTGGGCAGTTGGAAGAAAGATATAAGCCCATTTACTGTCGTATTCATACATTCCAGAATCGAAGATACCGACGATTCGAAATTTTTTCATCTTCGGCACCATCCCCATCGGGGTTTGCTCACCCAAAGGAGAGATAACTGTTACTTCATCAAGATAAGAGAGGCCGAAAATTTTTGCCAATTCTTTTCCGATAAAGATTCCCGGCAGGATGGGAGCATGCGGAGATAAACCGGGAAGAGCGGGGTGCATGAGATTATCGAGACTCCCCCTAATAAGATTTTGTTTTAAGTTGGTAACCTGACCTACGGTCTCGGGATTGATTCCCAGAAGAACAATACCCGAAACAGCGGCTTCTGAGGAAAGCATGGCCTCAGAATAGACAAAAGGAGTCGTGGCCATAACTCCCGTAATCTTTGTAATCTGTGAGGATACGGAAGGGTAATCTTCTATCCCCTTGTCAAACTTAAATATCCGAATATGGGCGTTCGTGCCGAGAATTTTTTCTTTCAGGTCGTTTTCAAATCCGCTCATTACTCCCAACACAGTGATAAGGGTCATTACCCCGATAGTAACGCTGATAATAGAAATGATGGTAATAATAGAAAAAAATGCCTGTTTTCGTTTTGCCATCAGATACCGTAAGCTGACAAATAATTCAAACTTCATTTTCAACTCTTTAGCTCCGGTCGTAACAGGGGAAATAAAATGACGTCCCGGATTGAAGGTGAATCGGTTAAAAGCATAACCAGACGATCAATCCCGATACCTTCGCCAGCGGTTGGCGGCATTCCGTATTCCAGGGCGCGAATATAATCTTCATCAATTTCGGGAGGAATATCATCATCCTTTTCTCGTTCTTCCACTTGCCTTAGGAAACGTTCCTTTTGATCATTCGGATCATTGAGTTCCGAGAAGGCGTTTGCGATTTCTCGGCCAGCAATAAAAAGTTCGAAACGCTCAACCTCAGAAGGATCATCATCTCGTCGCCGGGAAAGAGGCGAAACTTCTAACGGATAATTAATGACAAACGTTGGTTGGATCAACTGAGGCTCAATAATGGTCTCAAACAGTTCGGTATGGAGTTTCCCAATTTTTTCCTGGCCCGTTGTCGGGACCGAATGAGTTTCCAGGTAGGCCCGCATTTTTAACCGATCTTGCAAAAATTCTGAGTCAAATCCACCGATTGAAGTAAGCGACGCTTTTAAACCCATCCGTTTCCAGGGGGGAGTAAAATCCAGTGTTTTCCCCTGGTAGGGTATTCTGAGGCTTCCGAATAGTGACTTTACCACTTCGGTCAGCATCTCTTCAGTAAAGTCCATGAGATCTTTATAGGTGGCATAAGCTTGATAAAATTCGAGCATAGTGAATTCCGGGTTGTGCTGAGTGGATATACCTTCATTGCGAAAACTTCGGTTAATTTCAAATACCCTTTCCATCCCACCGATTACCAGTCGCTTGAGATATAATTCCGGAGCAATCCTTAGATAAAGGTCTATTCCGAGAGCATGGTGATGGGTTTTAAATGGTTTTGCGGTTGCTCCTCCGGCAATAGGATGCATCATTGGGGTCTCTACCTCGAAAAAATCATGAGCGAGAAGAAAATTGCGGAGAGCTTGAATAGTTGCGCTTCTCAGTTCAAATATCCGTCTCACGGCGGGGTTCATGATTAAGTCAAGGTATCTTTGTCGGTAACGGGTCTCAACATCAGTAAGACCGTGCCATTTTTCCGGTAAGGGCTGCAAGGATTTAGAAAGGAGACAAATTTCTTCCACTAAAACGGTGAGTTCATTGGTCCTGGTTCGAAAGGGCTTTCCTTTGATGCCAACAAAATCTCCAATATCTAACTCCTTAAAAAGATGAAAAAAATTATTGGTTGATTTTTTTTGGATAAAAGCCTGAAGCCTTCCGGTACGATCTTGGAAGTGAAAAAAAGCAGCTTTTCCAAAATTTCGCACCGTCATGATGCGACCACCAAGAGAATAGATCCCCTTTTCTTGTTCTAAGGTTTGCCCATAAATGTCCCCAAACATTTTCCGGAATTGGGAAATGGTGGTATCAACCCGAAAGGTATTGGGGTAGAGGTCTATTCCCTGTTTTTTTAATTCTTCTAATTTCTTGATTCGTTGCTGAAAAAGGATGTTGCTCATTGAACTAAGCTAAATTTCTAAAAAAAATTGAAAAATCTTTTTAAAGTTAAAGTAATTATTCATATTCTAATCCTTAGAGAGAGTCAAGAAAAAGTTCGTTTTGCCTTTGACCAAAATAAATAGTTGCAAAACAGTGTTAAGAGACTATTAAAATTATTTAGGGTTCCTCTAAAAATGTCATTCCTGCGGAAGCAGGCGCGCCTCAGTCCATCTTCCCCCGCCATTAGGCGGGAATCCAGAGCTAATCGAAATTACTGGACTTTCGCCTTCGGGGAGTGACCAACTGGGAATTATTAGAGGTGCCCTTTAAGGAGATAGGGAGGATCGAAAAATTATTGAGCAGGAAATACCGGATTGATTTTGCTTTTGGTTCCAAGATTGACCCCTTGCGTTTGGTTATAATAATTGGATAAGGATATGCAATTAGATTGGAAGATAGGACGATAAGGCCTGCAGAAGTTCACTGATATGAAGGCCATGATAAGGGTAGGAAAGAAACTAACGCTCCGCATAACCGGTTGGCAACGGAGCGCAGTGGAATAGCGGTCAGATAGAGCGTTCTATGAGCTGCTTTCACGTCTATAAGCTCAAAAAGGGCTTTTATGATCTTTGGATGTAATGTTTCCCTTTTATGAAATGGCAAAACAAATCTTTCTTTATCCTTTTGATATATCCTCCCTATGGCTGCCTCTGCTTCTAATATATTGAAATCTAGATTTGAAAAGCATTCTTTCTGCCTCTTCAGCCGTCAATCTTGGTAGCTTAGGCAACACTAACCTCCAGAGAAGTTGTTAGTATTTCTTTGTTTAAATAGTCATCCCTTTCCTCTGGGGATAAGGTTTCTAAATAAAGATGTATGGCTTCTTTTATATTCTCCAGCACCTTATCCAAAGAATCGCCTTGGCTATGACACCCCTTCAGTTCGGGACAAAAGGCATAATATCCATATCTATCCTTTTCAATTATTACATTCACCTTCATAAGTGATACCTCCGGTTCTTAATTTTTATCGCTAACAATGGCATATTTCACCTCCAGAATCACTCAATGCTAACATTATTTTCTAAGCTTACTCTATGTATCGGGAAATTTTATCTAAACCTATGGGCATTGTCAAAAAAGTTTTTTGACTTTCTATTTCATCAACGCTAAAGTGTAGACGCGACCCTACTGGGTTCCCCATTTATTAAAAAATTTTTCAGTATCAGCAAGTCCTATTCTTTTCTTTGCCAGCATCCTATTTTCTTTTATCTTTTAAAATTATTAATTTTCCGGGTGCATTCACTTGAGAAGTATTTTTATAAGCATTCAATTATCCCCGGTTAACGGCGGCTGAACATTATTCAACTCTGTTACCGCTATACGCCGCAATGGTGTCTCAAGAGGATCAAAAGGAACATCCATTGTTTCTTCTTCATCGAGGACAGCGATATCAGTAGGGCAGTCAAAATAAACACACATTGAATTTCCTAACCATAATACCCGTTGAATATCTAACCCATCAAACATAACTGATGAATTTACATCTAACTCGATGATGTTGGAAATAGCCTCACTTCCTTTCGCTTCTAAAGTACATCCATTCAATCAATTTGGAGCACTTCTCCATCCTTTATAAGCCTAACATTGGAAAAGTCGTCTTCAAATTTTTCTGCATGAAAGGTGTGGATAGGAATGAGCATAGACGGTTTGAGGGTATCAACCATTCTGACTAAATCTTCTTTTTTAGCATGACCTCCTGTATGCAAGTATTCAATACGGACACCCTTCTCCTCAAAATATGCCTGCAATTTATGCAAGGGCTTGCTGGTTTTAAAATAGCTAGGCCACATAGAATAAATCCATGTGGCACCACTAAGGCTTAAGAATTTCTTAACGTTTAAAAGGAACCCGGGACGAATCAACAAAACAGATTTATCCTCCATCTCATGTAGCCCTGTCCATTTGATGCCATTTTGACGATGCTTTTTTAATATATCTGTCAAACTCAGATTTTCGAACCTTTTGGAAAGCATTTGCGGATAGCATACTCTAATTTTCGGCCACGAAGCTTGGGGTATGTTGGCGTATTTGCCGAGTCTTTGGAGGATTTCAGCAGTATAAAAGTCAATAATGAAAAATCGCTGAGAACGCATCGTGGCTCTGAAAAGGGTCACCAATCGATCGATGTTTTGACTGGAGGTGCTAACCAATACGATCCCCGGTGTCTCTTGAATCAATTGCACGAACTTTTCTTCTAATTCCTTTTCTGTAAGCGAGAGCTCATCTGATCGCGGGCCAATCATAGTCCCTTCCATAATTAATACATCCATCTTTGGTAGTTCATTAATCAGCTTATCGAATATCTTCGCCTTTCTGCCATGAGCGCGAAAATCACCGGTATAAAAGAGACTTTTCCCACCGGCAGATATAAGAAAGCCGTATGCGTCAAAGGCCGAATGGTCTACAAGGTAAGGCTTTATGGAAAAAGAACCGATACCGAATACTTCCCGGTCTTTGAAAAATCGCGGTGTAAAGGGTTGCTTATTATGAGGGCTAAGCTTTGAAGTTAATTCCATTAGATCAGCCGAAGCAGGCCCGCAGTACAGGGGTATGCCCGGGGGTAACATTCCCGCTAAGCCATAGTGATCCAGGTGGGCGTGGGATAAAACCACACCATTAATTTTCTTGATCCCTTGCCGCACTTCATCAAACAAAGGCTGGGGTAGATAAAATTCGGGATTATCTTCAAATCGGCTGTCAAGCGGAAGTCCAACATCCAGAAGAATCGTGGAATCCATATGGCTGAGTTCCACGCAACTGCCACCAACTTGGTGTGCCCCACGATGGATAATTAATTGCATAAAATAATCTTTTTTCGAGTAATAACAACATTCCTCCTGGCGAAATCTATTCGCCAGCAGAAAGGCAGCGGCCTATCTCATACATTCATCGGTAATTTTTCCCATTATCCAAAGATCTAAGGACCAAAGGCCTTGTAGATGTGTTTTAAATACTGATTATTTTTTATTTGAGGAAATCACCAACTTCCACTGGTCTCTTGTCAATTCAGGAATGGCATCTAATTTTGAAATACGAATAGACTGCTGCTTAGTCATTTTCTTTTCCTCGCAAATTCTTTTACATTTGTCTAAGAATTCATCTTCCTTTAAAGTAAGAGCCATCAAGGAGATATTCGTGGCGAACTCGGAACTAAGATCATTTAAGGATTTTTTTACAATACCCATATTATTTCCTCCGCTATCAACCAAACCATAATCCCGGTAATAAGACTGAGGTGCAAGGATAATCAAATTTACTTCATCATAATGTTTACAGCCTTCATCATGTTTAATGTTATTCTCGTGTATTATTCTATATTCAATCAAATTTTTCAGACTCTCAATAATGGCGTAGAGAGGAGAATTGGTGCTTGACCATGGTTTTAGTTCAATGAAAACATAACTCGATTCATTTTCTTTTATGCCAATATCAATAGATTCCTTTCTCCCTCCTATGGGAACTTGGTTATAAAAATTGTCTGGATTTGATGCCGTGATAAACCTTTCCAGGGCTTCTTCCGGTCTATACGGCTTTTTTTCACTCGTTACGGTGAAAATATCTCTCTTTTGAAGAAAAAATAGTTTGTCACCCTTTGGTGGGAATTCATTAATAACCTGCCTGAGAATCTGATGTAATTCATTGGGGGCAAAAACTAAATCTCCATCCTTAAGAAACCCTAGCCAACCCTTTTTATGGGTTATACGGCAGAAACCATCCTTTTTCGTCTTTAGTTTTAAAATTACCTCATCAATAATATTTTTCATGATCTCATCTCCTAATGTATCCTCAAATAATAAGCCCCCTTAAGAAAAATACTGAGTGTATTTCTCAGGAGGCTAACTTTTGCAAACCTCTTAGGGCCTGGCCGTATCTGCCATCTGGTAGATACCCAAACAAAATTGTTTAAGATTGGAATAATGATAATTTTTTACAACAATAAAATCAATAAATTTCTTCCTTCAAGCTTTCAATAAAACAAATGGCTACCGAAAATATCAAGGGATTAATATTATTGTAATTTCCTTCAAAGGTAATCTCGGGATTTACCGAACAGGGAAGAAGCAAATAGGTTTTTCATCTATCTCCCCAAAACAACCCCGGTGCTGAGAGGATATACCGAAAGTATAGAATAATGTGGTGGCCCTAATTATAACCATTGACGTTTAACGATACCCGTTATATACTATAAAAAATGATAAAATCATTCAAAAACAAGGAAACAGAAAAAGTTTATAGCCGGGAAGGGTCGAACAAATTACCACAGGATATTCAACAAGTTGCATTAAGGAAAATGCGCCTGATAAATAATGCCAAAAACCTTAATGAGTTAAGAATACCGCCAGCGAATAGGCTTGAAAAGTTAAAAGGCACCCGTGTGGGTCACTATAGCATTAGGATAAATGACCAATGGCGTATTTGTTTCACCTGGCAAAAAGGTGATTCGTACGATGTTGAAATAACCGATTATCATGATTGAGGAGAATTATGAAAAAGAAGCTACATCCTGTCCACCCAGGTGAAGTTTTATTAGAAGAATTTCTTAAGCCAATGGGTATAAGCCAAAATAGACTGGCACTCAATATTGGCGTGCCACCACGTAGAATTAACGAGATTGTTCTCGGCAAGCGAGGAATTACTGCCGATACCGCTCTTAGGCTGGCAAAGTTTTTTGGAACATCGGCCGAGTTCTGGCTCGGACTACAATCACAGTATGATTTAGATGTGACTGCCGAGGAACTCGGCGAAAGGTTAAAGCAAGAAGTAAGGACGTATGTAAGTACTGTATGAAAAAAAGATTCAGCAGCGTAGCCCGGATAAAGCGTAGCGAAATCCGGGAGAATTAATTTCTTTATGAAAACTGCCCCAAAAAATCCAGCCCGATAAATACATTTCCTTGAAAAAATAAAGACGATACGCTATAGAGTTCTCATGAAACAGTATGTATTGAAAGAAATCCAGCCGCTGGTAAAAAAATCCTTCCAGATTGACTATGAAAAGGAGCTTAACCCCGCTCAGTTAGAAGCCGCAACCATTCTGGAAGGCCCCATCCTGGTCATTGCCGGAGCCGGAAGTGGAAAAACCCGCACCTTGGTATACCGGGTAGCCCGCCTGGTTGAGTCCGGTGTCCCCCCGGAAAACATTCTCCTCCTTACCTTTACCCGCAAGGCCTCCCAGGAAATGCTTCGCCGTGCCAGCATGATGATTGATGAACGCTGCGAACGGGTCTACGGAGGAACTTTTCATGCAGTGGCCAACTCATTATTGAGAAGATACTCCCCGGTAATCGGCTATGAATCCACCTTCACGATTTTGGATCGCTCGGATTCAGAGGATGTTATAAATCTTCTGAGAACCCGGATGGGCTTGAGTGAAAAAACCCGCCGGTTTCCCCGGAAAAACACCATTGCGGAAATCTTCAGCAAGTCGGTTAATAAAATGGAGCCTATTTCACAGATTATGGAGCAAGAATATTTTCACTTCTACGAGGACTTAAAAGAATTATTAGCCCTTTATGACCTTTATAAAAAATATAAAAAGCAAAATCAGCTCATGGATTACGACGACCTCCTGGTAAACTTTAAGACCCTCCTGGAAAACCATCCGGACGTTCGCAGCGAAATTTCTCGAAGATTCCGCTTTCTCATGGTAGACGAGTATCAGGATACCAACCGCCTGCAGTCCGAGATTATCCAATTTATGGCTTCGGAGCACAACAATGTCATGGTGGTGGGAGATGATTCTCAGAGCATTTATTCATTCCGCGGCGCTAATTTCCGCAACATCATGGACTTTCCAAAACGATTTTCCGGCACCCGTATTATCACCCTCGAAGAAAACTACCGCTCCACCCAGCCTATCCTTAATCTGACCAATGAAATCATTCTCAATGCCAAAGAAAAGTACACCAAACATCTCTTTACCAAAAAAACCAGGGGCGCGCTCCCCATACTTATCGCCGCGGAAAATGAAAACTACCAGTCCCGCTTCATTTGCCAGAAGGTGCTGGAAATACGAGAAGAAGGCGTTCCCCTCGATGAGATCGCTATTCTGTGTCGGGCCGCCTTCCACACCTTTGACCTGGAGATTGAATTAGCCCGACGCAACCTACCTTATGTCAAGTTCGGCGGGTTCAAGTTTATTGAAACCGCCCATGTAAAAGATGTTCTGGCTCACCTCCGGCTTCTCATCAACCCGAGAGATACGATCAGCTGGCACCGGGTCCTCATGCTGGTGGAAAAAATTGGCCCCCGCACCAGCCATAATATCATTGAGTGGATCATAAAAAACCGCAAGGGGCCTGAAGACCTCACGAGTTACCCGGAAAAGACAAAGTGCACCGAAGGGATCAGTCAACTTCACGAGCTTTTAACTGCCTTAACCCGGAAGGGACTCACGATACCCGATCAGATCAATCTCACCTGTCGCTACTATGAACCAATCCTTAAAAATAAATACGATGACTACCCCCGACGCCTCAAGGACCTGGAGCACCTCCAAAATATCACTGCCCGTTATTCTAACCTGGAATATTTCCTGAGCGATCTTGCCCTGGAACCACCGAATGAAAGTGTGGCCGGGGTTGCTGCACCGGATACAGATGATGAGCGGCTGGTGCTTTCAACGATCCATTCAGCCAAAGGATTAGAGTGGCATACGGTTTTTATCATCTGGGCTTTGGAAGGAAAATTTCCTTCCAGCTACGCTTTTAACAGTGAAGAAGAAATGGAGGAGGAGCGGAGGCTCATGTACGTTGCCGCTACTCGGGCAAAGGAAAACCTTTTTATCACCTACCCGGTAAATGTCTATGACCGGGTAAACGGAAAGGTATTTTCCAAACCCTCCCGCTTTGTTCGGGAGATCCCTTCAGAATTGTTTGAGAATTGGTCACTTACAGAAGAAGTTAATTATTCATATTAAGTAAGGGGAGAATAATACCGCTATGAAAGGGCAAAAATTTAGTTTTATCGGAGGAGGAAATATGGCGGAAGCGATGCTGCGGGGGCTTCTCAAAAACAAAATTATTGCCCCCCGACAACTCCTGGTTTCTGAACCGCGAGAGGAACGAGCCCGGTTTCTCTCCCGCCAATATCGCATTCACGTAACCTCGGATAACAAAGCGGCCGCCCAGTTCGGAGAAATCATTATTTTGGCGGTAAAGCCTCAGGTTATTAAAGAGGTCTTGCAGGAAATTGCCGGGGGGGTTACTTCAAAGCATCTGGTCATTTCTATTGCTGCGGGAATCACGATTGCTTTTATTGCTTCCCACCTGGGAAAGGACAAACGCATTGTCCGGGCTATGCCCAATACTCCCTGCCAGATTGGTGAAGGTGCAATTGCTTTCTGTGGAGGAGGAAAAGCAAATCCACGCGATATGCGGGTTACCCGAGAGATTTTTGCGGGTGTCGGCACTACCGTAATAGTTCCGGAAACGCATATGGATGCAGTTACTGGTTTGAGCGGAAGCGGGCCGGCTTATATATTTTTAATTATTGAAGCCTTAACCGACGGGGGGGTGAAAATGGGACTGCCCCGGGATGTAGCTCAGGCTCTGGTGCTTCAGACTATTATTGGTTCAGGACGGATGGTTTTAGAAACCGGAGACCACCCCAGCACGTTAAAAGACTTAGTCACATCACCGGGAGGAACAACAATCGCTGGTCTCCAGGTTTTAGAGGAAAAAGGGATACGAGGCGCCTTAATCAATGCGGTCGTAGCCGCTTCTGAACGCTCCCGCGAACTATCCCGGACCCGCAACCTCTGAATACTTAATATTATTTTTTTTCATCTTGCGCCATAAGGTAGAACGGTGCACGCCAAGTTCCTCTGCTACCCGTTCGATATTACCGCCGTATTGTTTCAATGTTTCTTCAATCAGCTCTTTTTCAAACCTGTCAACCAACTCTTCTAATTTCTTGCCCCTTTCCGTCGGACGAGGGAACCGGTCAGTGAGGTAGTCGGGAAGATGCTTTGGGGCAATATAATTTTCCCGACAAAGGATAAAGGCGTGTTCAATAATGTTTTCCAGCTCCCGAACATTGCCCGGGTACCCGTGGCTCAACAGTAGCTTCATAGCCGGAGTGGTAATTCCGGTTATCTTTCCTTCCACCGTCTGATTAAAACTATCCATAAAATGCTCAATCAAAAGAGGGACATCTTCTTTGCGTTCCCGCAGAGGTGGAATATTGAGCGTGATAACATTCAGGCGGTAGTAAAGGTCTTCGCGAAAGTCGCCATTTTGTTCTAAAACCCGAAGATTGCGGTTGGTGGCGGTAATAATCCGGACATTAGCCTTCTCGGTTTGCACGCTTCCGAGCGGCTCATATTCTTTTTTCTCTAAAACCCGTAACAGCTTTACCTGGATATTTTTTGAAATCTCGCCGATCTCATCAAGGAAGATGGTTCCTCCTTCCGCTAACTGAAAACGGCCCGGCTTGTCTTTTTTAGCATCCGTAAATGCTCCTCGTTTATAACCAAAAAGCTCTGATTCCAGGAGTGTCTCCGGCAAAGCCCCGCAATTTACCTTGATAAAAGGCTTATCTTTGCGCTGACTTAGCTCATGAAGGGCATTGGCAAAAAGTTCTTTTCCCGTTCCACTCTCACCCTGGATAAGTACGGTTGCGTCACTGGCAGCTATATCCGGAAGGTCTTCCAGGATTTCTAATATTTTTTTATTCCTACTTACTATATTATAGTACGTGTACTTTTCTCGAATCTCTTTGCGGAGAGCTTTTATAAAGGAGATATCGCGAAAACTTTCCATCCCCCCAATAACTTTTCCCTCTTTATCTTTTACAATTGAAGTGGTTATCTTTACCGGGATTGGATGATTGTTTTTATTTTGGATCGTCATCTCCATGTTTACCGCATCTTTCCCGGTAGCCATAGTCTCTTTTAAGGGACAATGTTCTTTGCAAATGTCGGAGCGAAGAATTTCATGGCAGGGTTTTCCCAGTACCTCTTGCTCTTTATAGCCGGTGAGTTTTTCAAGCGGCTCATTAAAAAAAATAATTTTATTATCTTTATCAACTACAAAAAAAGGCAGCGCTAAACCCCTGATTATGCTGCCGATGGTCTCTTTGTCTCTTACCGGACTCATGGTGTAACTCTTCCTCAGTAGTAAAGTTGCTACTGATTTATCAACCGATTATCAAATAATTAATCTTTTATTTTAATATATTAGCAAATTTGTTTTGAAAATGCAACTGCTATTTCGGATTTATTGTCGGCGATCTCAAACCAATCCAGTCGCGATAGAGGCAAGCGGTAGCATATAAATAGATGGGAAAGGTAAATATGACCCCTATCCCCACCAATAAAATTCCTAATGCCCCAACAATGGATGCCACAACGTAAAAGGGGATAAGGTTAACCCAATTCTCTTTAAAAAGTTTAATGCTTTCCCGAATAGCATCAATAAAAGAAAGACGTTTATCCCAGATGAGGGGAAAAACAAAAATAAACGGCACCCCTGCCAAGAGGCTTAAAATAACCCCCAGGAACGGAATACAGCTCACCATGATCGTTACTACGAAAATAATTACCCAGGCCAAAAGAGCATCCCAAAGCACATCAAAGCCCTTGAACAGATCGCTGATGGTAGCCGACTGCCCCTTCATCCGCTGGAAGATTATAAAGTAAAAGCCGCAGAGCAAAGGCCCAACAATAAGAATACCGACTACCGTAAGACACACACCGAAAATGATTAATGCGGGCAAGGCATACCCAGTAACATCCGATTTTACGGCCTCAAAGCCCTCCTTTAACCAATCTCCGATTTTGACCTCTTGCATAGTTCCTCCTTTTTTAATGGTTAATTGCCACGTTAAACCTAAATTGGTTAAGCTAAAATTTTTCACGTCCAAATAAAAGAGGCCGTATCGCCTTTTCGGCAATTCGACCTCTGTTATTTCACCACATCAAAAATAATCTTTCTCTTCCAATGGCTCTCTGTTTCTTATGATAAACAAGAAAAAAGGTCAATATTTTAAAAACAACATCTATTTAAACTCTTATCGAAAAAAAGTCAACCAAAAACAGGCCCGCGGTGAAAAATTTTTTTTATCATAATCTTCTTTGAGATTGTCGGGGTTATAAGATATACTAATACAAACGCATTAAGTCTCATTACACGATGTTTTCTCCCCTCACCCTCCCCTCTCCCCGCTGGGGAGAGGGATAAGGTGAGGGGGACTCATGTCAAAAAACTAAATGCGTTTGTATTTATAGTTTAATTGAGCG
>Ga0116146_1001054_pt1 | contig 30407 bp, 24 predicted proteins | sample AD_JPNHG2_MetaG_FD_89748 | JGI IMG/M metagenome (GOLD analysis project Ga0116146, IMG submission 89748) | Active sludge microbial communities of municipal wastewater-treating anaerobic digesters from Japan - AD_JPNHG2_MetaG | ecosystem: Engineered > Bioreactor > Anaerobic > Digestate | place... | reverse complement strand
TACCTCGGTGCCGGCGCCTTTGCCTTTGCGTCGAAGTCGCGGCTTCTCGATCCGCAGCTTTCGCTCTGCCAGCGAGACCACCCCTGGCTGCCATCCGTGCCAGTTGATGTCCTTGGCCTTGCCGGGCTGCTTGGGTCCGGCGACCTGCTGGGCACTAAGCAGCAGGATCGCCTCGACGGCGGCCTTGCCGATCACCTTGATCACTTCATCCACTGCCTGCTCGGCGTTGCAGATCAACGCAAGAAACGGCAGCAAGAGCTGTCCCTCTTGGCTGAGGAATTCGGCGATTTTTCGAGTGTCCGTCTTGTCCGCGACCTGATACAATTCCTTCATGGCTACTCCTTTCGAAAATGTTGATAATTTGCTGGCCTGATCCTACAAGATTCAGGCCGGAGTAGCCATATCTTCTTTTCAACCTCCAACTACGGATGGGACAACTTCCGACAAACGTCGCTGATTGTGAATGGCTCCTTTGATGACACTGACGTGCATAATGGGTGGACACGGAACGAGTACTTTGATGAGAATACTGCCATCGTGCGATTTCAAATCAGGCTGCGGAACTTGGGTCAGGTATTGCAGGCGGCGGCTTGACGCCGGGACACCCCGGGCCGCTCAGCCTGTTTGTGGAGGGCGTTTCAGGCCGTAGATTGTCATTGCTTCATCGGTGGGGCGGCGGGCGGGGAGCACGAGACTCAGGATATATCCCGCGGCGAAGCAGGTCAGGATGCCGATTGCCGCATAGAGCAGAAAGTGCACGTGCGTGAAACGCTTTATCGCGTACAGTACGACGGCCCCGATGACCGCGCCGAGGATGGCCCCTGTTCCGTGTGCGCGTCGTGTGAAGATGCCAAGGCAAAACAGGCCGCACATCGAGCCGCCCAGCAGGCCCAGGATGCTCATGAATGTCTCCCAGAGCGAGGTGATATTTGAAGAGGACAGCAGCAGGGCCAGGAGTACGCCGAGGGCGCCGAAAATCGCCGTGGCCAGGCGGGCGACGTGCAGGCGGGTTGACTCGGTGAGCCTGGGCATAGCGAGCGAAACAAAGTCGGTGACGAAGGCGGTGGGCACGCTGTTCATACTGGTGGAGACGGTGGACTGGGCCGCGGCAAAGATACCGGCTACCACGAGCCCGGCCAGGCCGGCGGGCAACTCGTTGGCGATGAACAGGGGGAAGATGGCGTCGATCTTGTGAAACGGATCCAGCCGGCCGGGGTGTGTCTTGTAGAAGACATACAAGGCGGTGCCGAGGGCGAAAAACAAGATGCTGGCGGGGACGGTGACGACGGCGTTGGCCCAGATTGACCTGCGGGCTCTTCGTTCGTCGGGGACGGACATATACCTCTGAACGATCGCCATGTCGGAGGAGTATGGGACAAGCTGCTGGCCGAGGCCGCCGAGGACCACGACCCACAGGGCGCTTGTGGCGATGCTGCCGGCGGTCCAGTCCCATTGGACCATCCGCAGTTTATCGTGTGCAGCGGCCGTCTGGATGAGGGTCCCGAGTCCTTCGTCAAGGCGCGCAACAATAAGAGCAAGACTCATGACGGCTGCGCCGAGAAGAATGAAGGTCTGTATGGTGTCGGTCCAGACTACCGCGCGCAATCCGCCGAGGGTGCAATAGACCAGACTCAGCAGGCCCATGAGGAGGATGCATTGGACATCGGTGAGGGGCAGAATTGCGGAGAGGGCCAACGCGGGCAGATACATCACGATTGCCATGCGGCCGACCTGGAATAGCAGGAATGAGCCGCTGGCAAACAGGCGACAGGCCCGGTTGAAACGTTTTTCGAGGTATTCGTAGGCACTGGTGGCATCGATACGATGAAAGAACGGCAGAAAGAAAAAGATGACCAGCGGTGCGACGGCGACGGCCATCATGTTGACCAGGAATAATTCCCAATTGGCGGCATAGGCCTTTGCGGGGATAGCCATGAACGTGATGGAGCTGAGCATGGTGGCAAAAATGCTCATTCCGGCAACGAACCAGTTCACGCGCCTGCCGCCACGGAAATAGTCGTTGGTGTTGCGGTTGCGAAAAGAAAAGAAGATGCCTACGACAAGAACGAGGGCCAGATACGCGAACAGTACGAAGGAATTTGCAAGGCCGAAGGGGCTCCTGGCTGCGACAGGCGTGATCCGCCATATTGCGGGGGAGCGCCTGCGGGGGCGAATCTCGCCGGATGGAATGAGTATTTCGCTTTCTCCCGATCGGCCCGGGCGCGTGATTGCCACGGTTGTGACGTGATTTGCGGGGATCCGGCCGGCGGAGCACCATGTGTCCGTGATTGTGTTATAGGCCAGCGCCTCAGTGGGGAAGCCCGGGTGCTCGTCCTTGAGTTCATCAGTCTTGTCAAACAGGGATCCATCGGCGCCGCCAAGTATCAGTATGTGGCTCTGCCCGGCGGCGACGCCGACGCCGGCCATCACGCAGCGGGGCGCGTCGCAGCATCGTCGCCAGGGGTCGACGGGACCGGAGTATGTGCCGCCGGCGGCATCGTATTTGTCGGGCTGATACAGGGCGGAGGTGAATTCGTACATATCGGTGAGGAATTGGACGGGTCCGTTTGTGCCGGCCGGTGCGTCCGTGCGGCGTCCGCTCAGGACGTAGACACAATCGTGGTATCCGTTGTGCTGGCTGACAAGGATATTAAAGGCGCGTGAGGGGCCGGGCCAGGGCAACAGCTCTTCCCAGACGGGCGAGGCGGCATTGCGCCGCGGGGACAGGTCGAGGCGCCAGAAATTTCGCATGGCGGTCTCGAGTCCGAGACCCTCGGTTCCGCCTGCGACATAGATCACGTCACCGATTGCCGCCGCGGCGGTGTAGGCAACAGGCTTTGGCAATGATGGCAGGGGCTTGACGCGGACGGTCTGTGCCTGTGCGTCCCATTGCAGAAGGAAGACTTCGGCGGTCGTTTGGCGCCCGTCGGTTCCGCCGATGCAGACAATTCCGTTTGCGGTGGATATCGATGCGCCATAAGCGAGGGGCGCGGGCAGGCGGAGATCCTTGATCCAGGCCGTGGAATCGGCAGGCGTGCTGAGGGGAAGCACATAGACAGCATCGTGCCATAACTTGGGCGATTGCCAAACGGGCTCGTCGAAATTTGCGCCGCCGGCAATGATCAATACATCGTTGTGTATGCCGGCGAAGTGCCCGGCAAGCCCCCGGGGATCGGGCACGTCGGCAAGGCGCGACCAGGCGGTTGTGTCACCCAATACGGCCCATGCCGGCGCTGCGGCAACCATTGCCACGAGAACGAGCAGAAGCATATTCAGCCGCCGCGGTGCGGTTTTAACCTCTGAGCCGAGTTGTCTTATCCTGTCTGTCATGTGCTTTCCTGTGCTGTGCCACCGACTGTATCTTACGGCTCTTGGGCAGACTATCGATGGCGTGCAGTTGTTGAATGCGTTTCTTCTGTGCGTCCGTGACAGAGGCCAGCGGGCGAACAGGCAGCCCTCGTCCTTTGCCGAGTGTGCTGAGGCCGTATATGATTATCGGCGTTGATTGGCAGCAACAGTGGGGCCCGCTTGCCGATGATTTCACTGGCGGACAGAGGTTTCATGTTTACTCTTCAGGGCGTTTGGCGAATTATTCACGGGCGACATCGATTCAAGAGGTCCTGGCCGTTTGTCAGCCACTCAGTCGAACAGCGGGCAAACGTGATTCTCTCGTACGGGTGTTCCTGCCCGCATTCGTAAAGGCAGCCAATGGTTTCATCCGGCAGTACGGCCAGGTCGGAGTATGCTGAGGGGCCCGCATGCAGGGTCCTTGCGATGGGCCAGCTTCGGCCTTCGTCATAACTGACGCGAAGCGTCATGTTCACCCTGGCGACTTCGCTTGCCGGATTCGAGAATACGAGCAGCCGCCTGCCGCCCTGGGACCACGTAATAAGGCTTGCCTGGCAGATCGGCTCAATCAGGGCGGGGTCGTGCCACACGGGGCCCCAGGCGGCTCCGCCGTCGACGCTGATGGACACCGCCCGCTGCTTCTTCCAGCGGTCGTAGTTTCGCATGTTCAGCATGAGACGTCCGTCGGCCAATTCCACGACCTGGCACTCATTGACCTGGTCCGTGGGCGTGCTGCCTCCCAGACGCCACGTCTTGCCATGATCGTCGGAATAGATGATATGCGAGAAGTATTTTTTTGTGGAGGCTTCGATGTGTCGCAGGGAATAACGAGTCTTCCCCTGCAGGGGCCGTTCTGTATCTGGATGCCCGTGCAGGGGCCGGTGGCGTACCAGGTCCAGTCGGGATTTTTGACGTCCGATGTGATTTCCCTGAACGGCGACCAGGTGATTCCATCGTCGTTTGAGCAGGTGACGAAGATACGCCTCGTGTCCTTGCTGGTCTGATCGATGATCTGCCGTTCACGGTCGGTGCCGAGATTCCACGTGGTCAGCAGCCAGATGGTTCCGGTTTCGTGATCGAGCACGGGACAGGGATTGCCGCATGTGTTAGGGCCGTCATCGCGAACCACGGTTGCGGCGCTCCATGTCTTGCCGTGGTCAGAGGAACGTTTCACAAGCAGGTCGATATCGCCGCTGTCTCCCCGTCCGTTCTTTCGGCCCTCGCAGAAGGCCAACAGCGTCCCTTTCGATGTTGTCAGCAGGGCGGGGATTCGGTACGTGTGATAACCGTTTCGGCCGGACACGTACACATCGGTTTTTTGCTCGTCGGGGGCGATCGGTCGGTCCTGTTTGACGAAGTCGAGTCGCTCGGCGGCCGCAGGAATTGCCAGAAGGACACTCAACAAACCAATACGCAGAATCCGTGCATTTCGAATTTTCAAAGCAACACCTTTCCTATTCGTGTTCTTGATTCGCAGCATCGGTGGCCAGGCCGCTCATCCAATTGTTGGCCAGAATAATCAGGTCGGCCACATCGACGATGCAGTCATCATTGAGATCGCTGGCCGGCGCCGAGAGACACTGTGGGTCCTGACGCGACAGCTTGAGCACGCTCAGCAGTACACCGATAATGACGATCACCACGAGAACACGTTTGATACATATGTGCCGCTGCCCCGGACGCGGCGGACGATACCATCCTTCTCCAACTCCGCCATGGCCTGGCGCACGGTGTTTCGTGCAACGCCCGCCGCTCGACATAACTGATTCTCGGAAGGCAGCACATCCCCGCAACGGAACTGGCCGGAACGAAGTGCTCAAGGAAGTAACGCTTCACGGTCTGCCACTTGGGCCTTGCCGGCACATCGCCGGACCATATACGTTCACGAGTCTCTTCCAGTGGCATGGAATGCTCCGTGAGTGGAAACTTGTTCATCATACAACATGCTGTTATGATAAGCAATAATAACAGGACCATCAAGGGTTCTGACTCGCAAGATGTGCAAGCTGCCGGAAAAAGTTGTATAGATGTTGTTCAATAAAAACGGGCGTGTACCCTCTTGTGCCAGGCGTCATCCCGCCTTTGTACCTTGCTTCCAACTCGCGTGCACGTTCTGGTGTATCGCCCGGTTTTTCTTGTTCCGGATGTGTTTTTTGCGTTCAGTGAGGCTATCAGCGAGGTCCGGGTTTTCAGGGCTGTGCAGGGCGAGAGAGGCCAGCGTTTTCCATCCGCTGCCTGAGGCGGGCGGCGGCGGGGGTTGCTGATGCATAGAGGACGTTAAGCAAGGCCGTCTGGCGCTGTAGGGCGGCAAGGGCCCGGGTCCATCCGGCGGGATGCGCCTGTTTGCATTCATCGGCGAGGTCAAGGCAGACGGCCATGTAGGCGTTTCGGGCCAGGGCGATTTCGTCAGCTTGGTTTTCAATGGCCCGGCGGATCTTGCCGCCGTATTGCACTTGCAGGCCCTTGAGTTTTTCTTCGGGGCCGAGTAATGGCTCGACGTTGGCCGGGGGCTGTACCTTGATGCGGTGGATTTTTCTGCCTCCGGCTGTGATTGTCTGGCCGCCGTTTTCGATGATCACCCGCTCGGCAACACGGATGAGGCGGTCGCCAAAAGCGGTTATGGTTTCGTCGTTCGGCATGTTGTCCCGCGTGGTGTTTCGGTAGACGTCTCTGATGTTCCAGCCCTGCTGCTGCATCCAGGCATGGCCCTTGATGACACCGATGACGGTTGCAGCCGTGGCGGCGTTGTTGTCGGCATCCCAGCCGAAATTAAATGCCGTCCGCAGGGTTTCGACGAAGTCGGCCCGGCCGTACACCAGAGCGGCGATGGTGGCGGCGGTGTTGAGTTCGTAACCGTTGTTGTCGCGCATGCCGCCGTGGACGGCGTATTTCTCTTGGATGAGCTGGCGCGTCCTTCGCCAGGCGCCCGGCTTTTCGCGGCACCATTTCCGCACATCGTGCACGATGTTGACGATAGCGCTTTGCGGGTCAAGCGCCTGGAGCCCGGCGTCGATGATCACGTCGACATTGTCGGACAGGAAAGCGGTGGCGATCATGGTGGTGAACATCTGTGTCGTCTGGGCGGGTTCCCCTTCTATGCCGACGCGGATATAATGCAAACCGAGGCGTGCGGCCGATTGCGGCATGGCGGGGGCGATGAGGCCGAACGATTCGCAGAGAAACTGGCCGGAGATGTTGAACTCGGCCCACGGATTGAATGCCGTGCAGCCGGTCAGCGGGGGATCAATGCCGATCTCCATGAGGCTGCGGGCGTAGCGGTTGGCGCACCAGATGTGGTCGTTGATATGTGTTTTCCATAATTGCGTTATCCGGGCGGGTGAGATGAAAAGCGTGTCGGCTTTTTCCATTGCAAAGACATAGACCCACTCGATATCGGTGTCGTCATCAGTGCGGGCGCCCTGGGGCAGGGCGGGCGTGTAGTCGGTTACGCTGCCGGGTTTCTGGAGATACTTGAATTCGTGGGGCAGGCCGTTGAGGTTGCCCAACAACTGGCCCAGCAGGCCGCCGCGAATCTTGTCCTCAAGGACTGCCGCGGGCAGTTCGAAAGTGTCGCCTTGAAGATCAGCGGCGTGTGTGTGGGCGCAGACAAGCCACAGCAGAGCCGCTGCAAGCATATTCTTCTGAACAGTGTTTCTTATCATTTGCTGTCTCCTGAAGGCAGTCCGCAGTCTATCACGGACGGCTGGACAACGCCAGCGTAAGTCAAAGATGGCCTTTTCGATCATGTTCAAAGAGTGTCCCTGATTGCGTGAGGGTGGGATGTTTTTCATTGGACATTCCGAATTCGAGGGGAAGCTGTCTGGACACCCGAAGCGTTGTATTACGGCGGGACGCCCAAGATTGAACTGGCGCCCGGGCAGAAGGTGGAGATTTGTATTGCGCCGCCGGCGAACAACACAACGCTGATCGTGCAGATGCCGGACATTTCCGAAGACCTGCCGAGGACCAAATTGAAGGAGATGCCCTGTCTTGTTCTGATCAGCCGAAACGTTGGCCTGCTCTTGGGGGACAGCGACGTGGCCTACGGTCCGGAGGACGACCGGGTGGGGCGTCTTACGAAACATCTGTTCTACACGTCGGCTCAGGCGGTTACGTATACGTTTCGTAATCTTCCGCCGGGCGAGTACTGTGTGTTTGCAGGGCCCGCCTGCTGCATGAATGCCCTGAAGGTGATCGTCAAAGATGGACAAACGTCCACTGTGCGCATACCTCCCCTCATGACGGTTAGACAGTCATCGGTGTCCGTCTGGAGGCTTTCACGCGATATCGAACTGGAGGGGGGAATACACTCTCAAGGACCTGTGCGAGCGGCTCAGCGCCGTGACTGAGTCAAAACCGCGTTTTGTTGTTGAGGGAAACCTTGCAGAAGAACGTCTCCAGATAAGGGCCGGACGCATTCCTGTTCACGACGTGCTCGAAGCGATATACCTGGGCACGGGCTGCACACTTCAAGAGGCCGAGGAGGATCGCTTCGTACTGCAGAGAGCCGTCCAACTGTAGGCGTCGTTGTCGGGGGTTATATGGGACATACGTCGTGACTCTCGTGGCAGGGGGGCAACCTGCTCCATTCTTGCCGGTTGTTGCAAAAAGCTGTATGGGTTCGAACACGGGTCGACCAACGCCGATATAGCTTATTGGTTATTCGCGTTGGGGGGGCGAGCCTTTTGAGAGCGGCAGGCGGCTTGCCTGCCTGCCAGAGGCGAGAAGTGGGACATAATGTAATCATCCTGATCAGCGAGGACGACCGGGGGCATTTTATACTTATCAAACATGCCTTGCGGAATGCTGGAATAGATAACGAGATTGTCTGGCTCTGTGACGGCCAGGAGACACTCGACTTTATTTACACGCCCGAAGGGGAGGTGAAATTAGAGGACGACAAGCGGTATATGCTGCTGCTTGATATCCGGATGCCGAAGATTGATGGTATCGACGTCCTTGAGGAAGTCAAGAGGGATCATCGCCTCAAAGACATACCCGTTGTGATGGTCACCTCAAGTGACAATCCGGACAATATTCGCCTGTGTGGGCGGCTGGGATGCGACGGATATATCGTCAAGCCACTGGATGACAGCGCAACAGACCTTATTCGAAGGCTTGCTTCATCCACTCAGCGCATACAGCACACTTGACGGAGCTCGCCCTGACGGGCGGCATCTTGCGCCTATATATACTCGTTAACGATATTCTCCAGCATCTCGACGCGGCCGGAGGCGTTGGGGCTGATTTCACCCTTCTTGAGCATATACTCGCTGCACTGCTTCATGCTGACCTTACCTGCCTCGATATCGGCGCCGATTCCGCTGTCCCAGCTTGCGTAACGCTGCTTGATGAAGTCGGCCAGGACGCCATCCTTCTGGATTGCGGCGGCGATCTTCAGGCCGCGAGCGAAGGCGTCCATGCCGCCGATGTGCGCGTGGAAGAGATCGACGGGTTCGAAGCTTTCGCGGGCGACATGTGCGTCGAAGTTGAGGCCGCCGGTGGTGAAGCCGCCCATCTTGAGGATGGTCAGCATGGCGAAGGTGGTGTCGTAAAGGTCTGTGGGGAACTGGTCGGTGTCCCAGCCAAGGAGGAGGTCGCCGCGGTTTGCGTCGATCGAGCCCAGGATGCCGTTAGCAGCGGCGAATTCGAGTTCGTGGATGAAGGTGTGACCGGCGAGTGTGGCGTGGTTTGCCTCGATGTTGAGCTTTAAGTGGTCCACGAGGTCGTACTTCTGCAGAAAAGCGTAGCAGGCGGCGGCATCCGAATCGTATTGATGCTTTGTGGGCTCTTTTGGCTTGGGTTCGATATAGAACTGTCCGTCGAAGCCAATTTCCTTTTTATAATCGACGGCCATGTGCAGGAAGCGGGCGAGGTGGTCCAGTTCGCGACCCATATCGGTGTTGAGGAGGGATTTGTATCCTTCGCGGCCGCCCCAGAAGACGTAGCCTAAGCCGCCAAGTTCCTTTGTGACTTCCAGGGCCTTGGCGACCTGGGCGGCGGCGTAAACGAAGGCGTCAGCGTTGCAGCTTGTGGCGGCGCCATGCATATAGCGTGGGTGGGTGAAGAGGCAGGCGGTGCCCCAGAGGAGCTTGACGCCGGTGCGTTCCTGCTCTTCTTTCAGCACCTTGACGACAGCGTCGAGGTTCTTGTTGGATTCGGCGAGCGTCTTGCCTTCGGGGGCGACGTCCCGATCATGGAAACAGTAGAAGTCTACGCCCAACTTTTCGAAGAACTCGAAGGCGGCGCGGACGCGGTTCTCGGCGTTGGCGATGGAGTCGGTACCGTCGTCCCAGGGCATGAGGCGGGTTGGGCCGCCAAACTGGTCCGAGCAGCCGTTTCGGAAGGCGTGCCAGTAGGCGACGGAGAAACGAAGGTGCTCGGCCATGGTCTTGCCGGCGACGACTTCAGAGGCGTTGTAATGCTTGAACGAAAGGGGGTTCTTGCTCTTGGGACCCTCGTAGGCGATTTTGGAGATGCCGGGAAATGCCTCTTTCATCATGGACTCCTAATATCTTAACATCATTCTTCTGTTCCGGTTCGGGGCATATCAAAACATGCGGACAACGGTCTGTCAAGCACTGTCCGGCCGCGGAGGATGTAAAATAGTGGAACGAAGCGGCTAAGTTGGCTAAAGTTGGGTGCACTTTGGCGTTGCTTTCTTTACATTTCATTAACAGATTTTCACAAGTGTTTGTACTCACGGCACTTCGAACGTTCATGAGATGTCAAGATTGGCTTTGTTTCGCAAGTATGGCCTTTCTCAGCGGTAAACAGAGGGTATGTTGTAACGTTTTGCAGCAGAGCTGCGTTAATTGTTGGCGGCGGCGGCGCGTTGCCGCAGGGCAACAGGCAGGATATGATGTGGGGCGGCGGCGGTAAATCAAGTAGAGGCGCGGTTGGGCGCGTCAGTTTGTGTTGAGATGGAGGTGCCATGATGTCGAAGGCCGCGGTTGTTGCGGGGTTTCTGGCGGTTTTGGCGGCGATTGATTCAGCGGAGCAGGGGAGGGCCGGGGTGTCCGTTGATTTTTCGCATGGAGATCTCAAGGTTTCGGAGAACCGGCGGTTTGTTGTTCATGCGGATGGTACGCCGTTTTTCTATCTGGGGGATACGGCGTGGGAGCTGTTTCACCGTTTGAATCGGGAGGAGGCGGTCAAATACCTGGAAAACCGGCGGGCGAAGGGGTTTACGGTGATTCACGCGGTGGTTCTCGCCGAGCTGGATGGGCTCAACACGCCGAATGCGTACGGAGACAGGCCGCTGCTGGACAACGATCCCGCGCGGCCGAACGAAGCATATTTCAAACATGTGGATTACATCGTTGAGGAGGCCCGGAAGCGGGGTATTTACATCGGGATGCTGCCGACATGGGGGGATAAGGTGACGAAGGCCTGGGGGGTTGGGCCGGTGGTGTTCAATGCGGCCAAGGCGCGGGTTTACGGGGAGTTCTTAGGGCGGCGGTATGCGAAGGCGCCTAACATCATTTGGATTTTGGGCGGGGATCGCGTTGCCGACGAGGTGGAGGAGATCTGGCATGCGATGGCGGCAGGGATTACGGCGGGCGATGGGGGGCGGCATTTGAAGACGTATCATCCGCAGGGCGGACGGTCTTCGGCGGAATGGTTCCATGATGCGGAGTGGCTGGATTTCAATATGCTGCAATCGGGGCATTCGGAATTTGATCTGCCGAATTATGAGCGGGTGGCGCGGGATTACGGCCGGCGGCCGGTGAAGCCGTGTCTGGATGGAGAGCCTCGCTATGAGGATCATCCGGTGAACTGGAGGCCGGAGAACGGGTGGTTTGACGATTTTGATGTGAGACAGGCGGCGTACTGGGGGCTGTTTGCCGGCGGGTTCGGGCATACATACGGGTGTCATGATATCTGGCAGATGCTTGCGCCGGGGCGAGGGCCTATCTCGGCGGCACGAAACAACTGGTACGACGTGCTGGATTTGCCGGGGGCGTGGGACATCATGCACGTGCGGCACCTGATGGAGTCGCGGCCGTTCCTGTCGCGCGTGCCGGATCAATCCATGATTGCGGAGGGGCAGGCCGGCGGTGCGGCGCACGTTCAGGCGACGCGAGGCGACGGATATGCCTTTGTGTACATCCCTACCGGCAACACAATCAAGGTGAAGTTAGGCATGATCAGCGGCAGCGAGATAAAGGCATGGTGGTTCGACCCGCGCACGGGCCAGGCTACCGAGGCAGGGATTTTCGCCAACCAAGGTACGCGAACATTCGACCCGCCGGGTGAAGCGGGCCGGGGGAATGATTGGGTACTGGTGCTGGATGATGTGGCAAAAGGGTTTGCGACGCCAGGCGCCAGGAGGTAGTAGCCGCAACTGGGCTGACTGTGGGGCCAAGCAGCGGCGGGCAGATTGCTTGTCGAGTCTGGGCACCCATCCACTTGCACTTCAGCTTCCACCTGGCACAGCACTGGTTAGCCGTTACACAACATCCAGGACGGTGAGATGAAGATTGTTGTGGCAATGGACTCGTTCAAGGAGTCGCTGAGTGCGCAGGCGGCTTGTGATATTGTTGCGCGAACCATTGCCGTTGAGCGGCCGGAGGCGGAGATTGTTGTCAGGCCGGTTGCGGATGGCGGCGAGGGGACGGCGGCGGCGATGATTGCGGCGTGCGGGGGCGAGTGGATTCCGGTCAGGGTGACGGGGCCATTGGCGGGCAGGCAGGTGGATGCGGGGTATGCGTGGTTTGGTTCCGACGAGACGGCGCTGGTTGAGATGGCGGCGGCGAGCGGACTGCAACTTCTGGAGGCGAAACAGCGGAATCCATTGCTTACGACGACGTTCGGGACGGGAGAGCTGATTGCGGCCGCGGCGGGGCGAGGGGCAAAGAAGATCTTTTTGGCCGTCGGGGGAAGCGCCACTGTGGACGGGGGCACGGGGGCTGCGACAGCATTGGGGTGGAGGTTTCTGGATGCAAGGGGGGAGGCGCTTGCGCCTGGCGGAGGCGCGCTGGTTGAGTTGGCCAGGATTGTTGAACCCGCCCGGCCGCTCGGTGTGCCGGTTGATGTGCTCTGCGACGTTAAAAATCCGCTTTGCGGCGTCAGCGGGGCGGCGCGGGTGTATGGGCCGCAGAAAGGTGCGACCGGGGAAATGGTGGAGCGTTTGGAGGCGGGTCTTCTGCGCCTGGCGATGGTCGTGAAGGATCAGCTTGGGGTTGACTTGAAGGATATGCCGGGCGCGGGGGCGGCAGGGGGGCTGGCCGGCGGCGCGGTGGCTTTCTTCGGGGGGCGGCTGATATCGGGGATCGAATTCGTGATCGGCCGGACGGGGCTGGCGAAGGCAATTGCCGAGGCCGACTGGGTTATCACGGGCGAAGGGTGTTTCGACGCGCAGTCGCTGTGCGGGAAGGTGATATCGGGGATTGCGGATGCGGCTGCGAGAGCGGGGACGCGGGTTGCGGTGATTGCGGGACAGGTGGCTTTGGCGCGGCACGAATACCGGAGAAGGGGGATTGTCGAGGCGCTGGCCTGCAAGACCGAGGGCATGAGTGTCGAGTACGCCATCGCGAAGGCGGAGCGACTGCTTGAAAATGCGACACGGGCATTTGCAACGAAGTACCTCCAAAGTGCCTAAGGATGAACGGAAGACTGAGAAAGGTATGATGAAAGCGAACACGCAGCTTGTTCTGATCGCAGGATGCGAGTATTCAATGGGGTAGTAAGGCATTGCGTCGGCTGAATCTGCTGCCGCAGTTCAACACGCCGATGAAGGAGGGTTCGTTACTTGATCTGGCCAACATTAGCTCGGAACCTCTCCGGCATTTTGGGCGGACGGACCGGGGATTTGAACAGCGGTTGCGTCATCTTCGGTCGGACAACCAAGAGCCTCGCTTGACCCATGTAACATGGAACGAGTTGACCGGGTGCACCAATTCAACGTGGCCATCAACAAACACGACGTGACTGAGGCCATAGATGCGGGCGGAGTCATTGGTCTTGTGGAACGAAGCCAGGCAGTCTGCGTAACTATCGGTCGTCGGCCAGGGACTTACACCCGGCGCCGGTATGTTTGGTGTGACCAATAAGACATTATCGTTAAACTGGCCATCACTGATGCGTGTGCCATCGCGCAGGATGACGTCCCAAAGACTTTCCTCGCCAAAGTATGCTACTTGTGACGGACTGCGTTCGATATGTGACAACTTCTCAACATCGCCGCTGTAGAGAGGGGATTTGTTGGGGAGGGCTTTGGACTGGCCATACCCGAGATATGAGTTCATGCTGTAACCGAATTGCGGGTCCATTGGGACATTACAAAGGCCCGAACCGTGGCTCTTGGCCCTGCCGCCAATGGCCAGACTCTTGAATACAGGGCAGATATTAACATTTTTATTCTGAAGGTAGGGCCAGAGCATGCCGGGCTGGTCATCCGGACTGCGGCTTCCATCATGCCAGTGGCAAGCATAGTTAGCCCCGAAGAATGTTTGCGGGTCCCAGTAGATGCTGTACCAAGGCCAGGGGAAGAAGGTGTCATTGTCTTCGAGGTAGAGGATGCCGGCGAGACCGTACTGTCGGATGTTGTTCTTGCAGATAAGTTCGCGCGCCAGTTCCTTGGCTTTGCTCAGTGCCGGAAGAACGATTGCCAACAGCAGGCCGATGATGGCGATGACGATGAGGAGTTCGATGAGCGTGAACGCTTTCTTTGCGGCTCGATCCATGATTCCCTCCAGAATCAAAGCGTTGTTTTGATTGGAGTCGATGGACTCCACGGATATAGTTTAGCCGCTGAAGAGGCCGAAGTCAAATTACTGTTTCGGCGGCTTTGCCGAGGTTGCGTTCTTGCTGCGGTTCACCCCTGCAGGATCTTTCGCGGGTCGAGATTGTTCTTTTCGATGTCTTTAAAGTAGTTGACGGTTCCGACCTTCATTTCGACGGTGGCGGCCTCGTCGGCGACTATGATGCCCTGAGGGTGGAGCTGGAGGCACGAGACAGTCCACATGTGGTTGACGCCGCCCTCGACGGCCTGCTGCAGGGCGCGGGCCTTATTGTGGCCGCTGACGATGATGAGCACTGTCCGGGCATCCATTATGGTTGCGACACCCACGGTGAGGGCGGTCTTCGGCACCTTGTTGACGTCACCGCCGAAGAAACGGCTGTTTGCGATGATGGTGTCCTGGGTGAGGGTCTTGACGCGGGTTCGGCTGGTGAGGGACGAGCCGGGTTCGTTGAAGGCGATGTGCCCATCCGGGCCGATGCCGCCGACAAAGAGGTGGATGCCGCCGTAGCTCCTGATCTTCTTTTCGTAGCGGGCGCATTCGGCGTCAAGGTCTTTGGCGTTGCCGTTGAGGATGTTGACGTTGCTCTTGCGTATGTCGATGTGGCTGAAGAAGTTATCCCACATGAAGGAATGGTAGCTCTGGGGGTGGTCCCGGCGGATATTGACGTACTCGTCCATGTTGAAGGTGACGACGTTGGCGAAGCTGACCTGCTTATCTTTGTTGAGTTGGATGAGTTCGCGGTACATTCCGAGAGGGGACGAGCCGGTGGGCAGGCCGAGGACAAAGGGCTTTTTCGCGGTGGGTTTGTGTGTGTTGATAGCGCGGGCGACGTAGGCGGCGACCCATTTGCTCACCATGTCGTAGTCTGTGAGAATGACGACTCTCATGTTCTTCTCCTTTCCCTGTCAAACAACTGTGCGATCGAGGCGTTCCTACATTTTCTCCAGTGCGGCCCCGAGTCGTACGAACGTGCCGGTGGACCTAAGCCGGGCTATTGATAGATTCGCTGCGTCGTGAGATTGCGATGTGGGCTACCTCATCTGCTCTGGGTCCGTGGGCAAGTAAAAACGTGTCCCGTGCGATAACCGCCTCTTCGTCCGTTGGTATTACGAACACTGCGATGCGGCTGGCGTCGGTGCTGATCCGGCATTCGACGCCGACGGCGGCTGTGTTTTGTGCGTCGTCGATTTCAATTCCGATCCGCGTCAGGCCGGTGCACGCACGTCGCCGCACATCGACAGCGTTTTCGCCGATGCCGCCGGTGAAGACCAGTGCGTCGACGGTGTCGAGGGCGGCGGTGTAGGCGCCGATGTACTTCTTGATACGATAGCAGAAGATTTCGATGGCGAGTTGGGCCCGGGTGTTGCCTTGTGCGGCCAGGTCGGCGAGGGTCCGCATGTCGTTGGAAATGCCGGAGATGCCCAGGAGGCCGCTCTGCTTGTTGCACATCGCACTGATGGCGGAGAGATCATAGCCCTTGCTATTAAGATAGAAGATGATGGCGGGGTCGAAGTCGCCGCTGCGGGTACCCATGACCAGGCCTTCGAGCGAGGTAAAGCCCATTGATGTATCAATACTGCGGCCCTGCTTGATGGCGGTGATGGAGCAGCCGCCGCCGAGATGACACGTGATGAGGTTCACGGCGTGCAGTTCTTTGCCGAGGAGTCTTGCGGCTCGTTCGGCGACATACCGGTGCGAGGTGCCATGAAAGCCATATCGGCGGATTCCGTACTTCAGGCAGATATCCCAGGGCAGGGGATAGGTGCAGGCGGCCCGCGGCATTGAGGTGTGAAAGGCGGTATCGAAGCAGCCTACCTGGATTGCGTTGGGTAAATGTCTTTTTGCGGCCCGAATGCCGATCAGGTTGATGGGGTTGTGCAGGGGCGCCAGATCGGCATATTGCTCAAGCGATGCAATCACCTCGTCGTTCAGGATTACCGAACCGGTGAACTTGTCTGTGCCGTGTACTACTCTGTGGCCGACGGCGCTGATTTTCGCGGCGTACGGGGTGCTTTGTGCAAGGGCATCGAAGATTGCGACCATTGCCTGATCGTGGTCCTCGGCACGGACATTGTGCTGCTGCCGTTTGCCGCCGCAGGTCTGGGTCAGTCGGGCGTCAGGACGGCCGATGGATTCGATTGTGCCTGTTACGACCACGGCCCCCGCGGGCATGTCGTAAAGCCGATACTTGAAGGACGAGCTGCCGGTATTGATTACGAGGACGAACATGCGATGTGAATCCGCACTCACTGCGAGCCTACAAGCTGGCGCTGAAAATTGGTTGAGTATACCAACGGGTAGCGTACGAACGCCTCAAGGGCATGGTACTCGGGCAGCCCCAGTGCATCGTACGTTTCGGCGGTGGCGCGGTTGCGTTCCTCGGCCCGCTGCCAGAACTCGCGGTCGTCGTACGGCCCGGGGAACATGGCTTTGTCTTTCTGGCTTTCGTGGCGGAAGATGGCGTTGCGTTTTCTCCGGACCTCTTCGGCCGAGATGGGGATGGCCATGTCGATCTGCTGCGGCTCCCATTCCTGCCAGGCGCCCCGATAGAGCCAGACCTCCGGCCGGACGCCGCAGGAGTTCGCATAGCGGTCGACAGCGGCGAGGGCGGCCTCCAGACACAGGCGATGGGTGCCGTGCGGGTCGGACATATCGCCTGCGGCGAAGACGAACTCGGGCCGGACGGTTTCGAGAAGCTGCGTGACGATGTTGATGTCCTCTTCGCCGATGGAAAGCTTCTGCACGCGACCGGTGTTGTAGAATGGCATGTTCAGGAAGTGGAGGCGATCCTCGGGCACGCCGCAGACCTTTGCGGCGGCAATGGCCTCGGCACGGCGGATCAGGCCCTTGATGTTCTGTATCTCGGGCGAGTCGATATCACCGGGTTTCTTGCCATGCAGATAGGTGTCGATGTGCTGTTCGATGCGGGCGGATTCCTCGGGGGCAAGGCCGAAGATGGCGTTGAAGCCTCGGACAAAGTCGGCGTGGCGGCTCACGTCATGGTCGAAGACGCTCAGGTAGCCGCTGACCATATAAGCGATGTGGACCTCGTGGCCCTGTTCGGTCATGCGGATCAGAGTGCCGCCCATGCAGATGACGTCGTCGTCGGGATGCGGACTCAGGACGACGGCGCGGCGTGTCCCGTTCTTGCCCACCGGCCGGTTGGTGATCGTGCCCATCAGACGCCGGAAGATCGTGCGGTTCAAGTCGTCCACATTGCCCCAGATTTTCAAGAGCTCCCCAAGGCCGTTTTCGGCATAGTCCTCGACGGTGAGCTTGCTGATCGCCTTGCCAAGTTTCTGCGACAGCCAGATGACGGCGCGGCGCTGCAGGATGTCATCCCATTGACATGGGCCGGTCAGCCAGGGCGTGGCCACGCGCGCCAGGCATCCGGCGGCGGCGGCATCGATAATGAACGTGCAATTGGCGTGGGTCTGCAGGAAACTTGCCGCCACCTGCTCATCGACCTCACCCTCGACGGCGCGCTGGACAATGCGCGATTTCTGCTCTCCGAAGGCCAGCAGGTAAATGCGGCGGGCGCTGAGGATGGTGGCGATTCCCATGCTGATCGCGCTATGCGGGACATGTTCTTCGCCGAAGAAGTCGCTGGCGGCGTCCTTGCGTGTGATCTTGTCCAGATGCACCAGCCGCGTTCGGCTGTCGCGCGACGAGCCGGGTTCGTTGAAGCCGATGTGTCCGCTGCGGCCGATGCCGAGGATCTGCAGATCGATTCCGCCGACTGCGGCGATCTTGCGTTCGTACTCGGCGCAGAACGCTTCAACCTCTTCTTCCGGAAGATCGCCCCGCGGGATGTGGATGTTTTCAGGTCGTATGTTGACGTGCTTGAAGAGATTCTCGTGCATCCATGTATAATACGACTGAATGGCGGATCGGTCTATGGGATAGTATGCATCGAGATTGAAGGTAATCACTCGCGAAAGATCGAGTCCTTGATCGCGATGGCGGCGAATCAGCTCCGCATAGACGTTGACGGGTGTATGACCCGTCGCCAGGCCCAGGACCGTCGGTTTCTGCCTGGCATTGTTGGCCTCGATCAGGGCGGCAATTTCCGCGGCCACGGTCCGACAGGCATGCTTGTCATCCTGAAATATCTGTACGGGTACACGCTCGGAACTCATAGCATCTCCGGCAATTCAAGAAACTCACAAACTTCCACGAGGGCATAGGCATAAAGCACGGCGGCCCGCTTGTCAAGTGAGAAGCGATTTTGCGCAGAAAAGAGGGTGTGACTTTGCGGTTCGATGTGAAGGGTATTGTACCGGAGTACAGGCCATTGCACGCGGATTCGCAGGGATTAGTGGGGGGGCAAGGCTTACTCGATTGGCACGGGCAAGGCGGCCAGGTCACTCTCCAACTGTGTCAGAATGTCCGCGAGGCAGGTGTTCAGGCCGGTGACGAGTTGGGCGGCATTTTGTGCAGTCAAATCGGTCAGGGCACGGTACTTCTTCTGGAATATGACGGAATCCCGCGTATGGTGTTCGTCAATAAGAGTGAACTGGATCTCCAGCACCGCCTGCGGGCTGTCCTGCCGGCGGTAATCGCCGTAGAGGGCCAAGACATTACCCTCAAGCACATAGTCGAAATCCGCACCGCTGAAGGCATCCAGTACGTGGGAGAATATGCCGCTGGCGGCGAGCCACTGACGGGTTCTCTCGGCCACAAGCGACGCCGGCGGCGCGAAGTAGCGGTGGTAAAAGTCGGATTCGTAAAGGAGATCGCCGCGCCTGTAGACAAGCTCGTAGGTTTCGTATTGGCTGGCGATGGTGAACCGTCGCACTTTTAAAACGCCTCTCGAGTTGGTCGCCATCGGTCTCAGCATCGGACGGACCACGTCGAATACATACTGCTGCTGCCTCTCGATGGCTCTGGCGTTGTTTTCACACCCGCAGGCCGCCAGAAGGACCACAAACACAAGCACTGCGGGCAGGGTCTGTCTGTAGGCGATTGTCATTTCGATACCTCCGCTGGCGGGCCGCCGATGAGGAAACCCGGATACTTTTTCAGGTTCTCCGTCAGTTCGCGCAGGTTTTCCGTCGTGCGGCGAACATTGGTCAGAATCTCCTCTATTTCCGACTGTTGGATCACAACGAACTTGTCGAGGCGTCGAAGCGTCTTGTCCAGTTGCGCGATGGTCTCGGGTATGTTGACGCCGTCAGGGCTCCTGCTCTTGTCGAGCATGTCCATGACGAGTCTGTTGGTTTCGCGGAGGTCAGTCATCAATCCGATGACCTCGGCCCTCAGTTGCGGCACTTCCGCTTCGGCGACGGCCACTTTGATGGTGTCCAGGGTGCCGACGACGGAGTCGGCTATACCCTCGAAGTCGATTGTGTCCAGTGTTTTGAGAATCGACTCGATGGAGTCGGCCAGGTTCTTGAACAGACTTGGGGCAGCAGGAATGTAGATGTTCTTGGGCTCCCACTCCAAATCGATGGGTTTGTCCGTCTGCCGCTGCGGTTCGATGTAATCCGCCTCCATGTAGCTGATGCCGGTAATACCCTGGTAGGCGAGCTTGAGCCTCAGACCGTTGAGCACCCAGCCTTTGATAATCGTGCGAATGGTATCATCATCGGCATCACGGGGGAAATTGGAACGGTCCACCGCCATGATGACCAGCACATATCGACTGTATTTGTGATAAGCCTCGGAGTCGTACGGGATCTGCTCCGGATAGCCGCGCGGCAGGAACGTGATCTGCTTGACGGTGCCGATCTGCACGCCGCGGTACAGGACGGGGGAGCCCACACTGAGGCCCTGCACCGACTCGTCCATGTAGGTTTCCAGCAGCAGTGTTTCGCGCGTCAGGACGCCGGCACTCAGTGCGATGATTCCGGCAAGCAGGATGACGATCGCGGCCACAACGAAAACGCCGATTTTGAAGTAATTAGCTTTCGTACTCATAGTATTGTCAACCCTATATCCCGGTACTCATTGCCGTCGTCCGCCTGGCGATGGAAGAAGCGCCGCACCCACGGGTTATCCGTACAATCGCGCAATTCCTGCGGTGTTCCGGTCGCCACGATCTGCCTGACTTCCTTTTCGAGCATAATCACCCTGTCGGCCACCGCGAAAATGCTGGGCAGTTCGTGGGTGACAATCACGAAGGTCACGCCGAGCGTTCGTGCCAGATTCCGGATGAGCGCATCCAAACCGGCGGAGGTCACCGGATCGAGCCCCGCCGACGGTTCGTCCAGGAACAGGATCTGGGGATCGAGCACCATTGCCCTTGCAATGGCGGCGCGTTTCTGCATGCCGCCGCTCAATTCCGCGGGCATGTAGTCCTCATAACCGTTCAGTCCGACGAGGTCGAGCTTCATCGACGCGATTAAATCGGCGCCGGCGCGCGGCACATCGGTGAATTCACCCAGCGCCAGGCGGACGTTTTCCAGGAGGGTCATGGACCCGAACAGGGCGCCCGTCTGGAACATAACGCCAATCTTGCGAAGAATACGATTCTTAACGCTTTCGTCGGCACCTATGATATTGTCGCCGTCGATGAGAACCTTTCCTGCGAGCGGCTGCATCAGGCCGATCATGGTCTTCAAAAGTGTGCTCTTGCCGCAGCCTGAGCCGCCGACGATGACGAAGACCTCGCCGCGTTCAACCTCGAAGGAAATATCTTCGAGGATAACCGTCTGGTCGTATGCGGCCGTCAGATGCTCCACCTGTATGATTGGCTCAGTACGTGTGTTCATTACGCTCATATGCCCAAAAAGTGCAGCAATACGGCAAAAACACCCTCTGCCATGACCACCAGGACGATACCGCTTACAACGGCACGGGTGGTCGAAATGCCTACGGCAGTAGCGCCGGTACGGGTCTGGAGGCCGCGGAGACAACCGACGCCTCCGACAAGGGCCCCGAAAACCACGCCTTTAAGCAGTCCGACCAGGACAATGTCCAGATCGACCGCGGATTTGACGTGATTGATGTAGGTGATCAGAGGAAAACCTATCGAGACAATCACGAATCCTGAGCCGATGAGGCCGAAGAGATCGGTTAACACCGTCAGCAGGGGGGTGACGAACATTGTGGCCAGCACCTTGGGGACCACCAGAAAGCGTACCGGTTCGAGGCCCATTGTGTTCAGGGCGTCGATTTCATTGTTGATCTTCATCGTTCCTAATTCGGCGGCAAAGGCGGAGCCGGTTCTCCCGGCGAGAATGATTGCCGTAATAAACGGTCCGATGACGCGGACCAATGCCATGGCCGCCAGATCGGCCACGTAAACATCTGCGCCGAACTGGCGAAGCGGCATGGCGGAGCTGAACGCCATGATGAGGCCGAAGAGAAACCCGATCAACGCCACGATGCCCACGGCATTGGCGCCGGCCTGCTCGGCGGTTGTACACAGGTCCTTCCAGCGGAGCTGCCTGGGATTCGTGAGGCATCGCAGCGTGGCGCTGCACAGTTGACCGACGAAGATGAGCTGTTCTCCGAAATCCGCGACAATGCTCCATGCGGAGTACCCGATTTCCTCGGTGACAGTGAAACGTCGCCTGGCTTTTCGTTCACCGGCGAACGCCTCGGGGTCGAAACGGTTTAATCGGGCCGCGAGGTCCGGCCGCAGGTTCTGAAACTCCACCGTGAAACCGTGCTGGCGGCCCTGCAAACGCAGCCAGAACAGCAAGGCCAGGCCGGAGCCGTCGCAATACGTGATTTCGTCCGTCAGGACACGGAGATGTTTGGGAGGTGAGGAACGCAACACGTCTGCCGTCTGACGCCAGAGGCTTCCCACGGAAGCGGCATCCAGTCGGCCGGCGTAGCCTATCGTCAGGTTGCCGGAACCGTCGACCTCGGTGCGCAATCGAGTATGTGGCTGAACGCGGGACATCATCCTGCATTCCTGCCTTCCTGCAGAGAATTCAAATAGTTCGTTCCAGCCCCCATGGCTTCAGCATCCTGCCTGTATCGCTGCCGGCGCCGTCGAACGGCGCACAGCGGACCTTCTCTTGATCCTTCGACATGATTATCCATAATAACAACCCGGCCGCAAACAGAAAGTCTGCAAGATACCCTTTTTTCACAAAAATAGCGAAAAGCACTTGCAATATCCAGCGGATTAGATTTAAATCCATTGCCCGAAACCGGTAATCACCACAAAACGTCGGTAATGAGGGGCGGCAGGCCGGTCGAGATTGACTGAGGGCGATTAGCTCAGTTGGTAGAGCAGCTGACTCTTAATCAGCGGGTCGAAGGTTCGAGTCCTTCATCGCCCACTTTCTTCCATCGCGTGTACCGATCTGCAGGACCAATCCGTCATATGTCCCATCGTTTACATCAGTGCAAACGTCCGGTATGTCGGTCACACTTTAGGCGTCGCCGGTCAAGGGGCGAGTAAGATCGACCTGAAAGACGACCATACGCGCGTCTGCACCGGGTGGTTCGGCAGAGGCGTCGTGGAGTTTTCGGCGCAGTTGGGCAATCAGGTCAGGGTCGGTTTCCTCCCGCAGCTTTGTCATATAAAGCCTTATGCCCTTGCGGTCCGAGCCTTCTTCCAGAAAAAGGTAGGCTGCCTTGGGGTTGGCAGTGACATTGTGGTAGCTGAGGCGTTGGCGCATGATAAACGCCACAGTGCCGTCTTTCAGGACGTGGGGGCTTGCATACAGTGCCGCGTCGACGTGACCTTCCGCATCGGCGGTGGCCAGAACGCCGGTTCCCTTTGTGTTTTCGAAATAGTCATACAGTTCCATAGTGTTGCTCCAAAGAACTTTGTTTGCGACGATCGGCGGGCGGCGTCGGCCTGATTGCGGCAGACACATTGCAGGATTCTGCCGCTATGTCACCTTTATTGCATCGGCGATTATTAAAGCGGGCATTCGCCTCCCATGCGAGTTGGACGGCCAGGCCGAAACTGGTCCGCCTGGTTGTTGCGGGAAGCGGACATACTCGGATACACGCTGCAGTGCAGGTCCTCTATCGTTCGGCCCTGCAAACCACAGACATGATCCACGCATCAGATTCGGAGGAAGATTTTGCGGCGGTACATCCAGAGGATGATGAGCCAAAGGATGATGAGGACGAAGGCGCGTTCGAGCAGGGGGGCATAGGCGGGGCCGAATATATCGAAGAGATCGGGGGTCACGTGGCGCTTGAGGTTGGTCTTGATGAAGGGACCCATGAGCTGCCACATGCAGTAGAGGGCGATGGGATTGACGCCGACGATGATGAGGGGAAAGGCCAGGCGTTTAAGGCGGCCGGCGTCAATGGCAGTGACGAAGGCGGCGAGGATGAGGGCGGCCCAGCCGGCGCTGCAGATTGTCCAGGAGGGGGGTCCAGAGACGTTTGACCATGGGGCAGAGTCCGGCCAGCGCGATGGCCCAACCGAGGATGATGCCGGCGATGCCGAAGGCAGCGAGGCAGAGGATCTTGCGGACGAGGGTACAGGGACTTCGGAGCAGTTGGCCGGCAAGGAGGCCAAAGACCATGGTGGCGATGGAGGGGACGAAGTTGAGGGTTGTGTAGCCGCCGTTAGTGAAGGTGTAGGGTTTTTCTCGCGGGAAGAGATTGAGAAACCAGCGGTCGAAGGCGGCGGCAATGTTTGCGTTCTTTTCCCAGTGGGCGGCGAGACCCTCCAGTCGAGGCCAGTCGCCGGTGAGGCCCGCGGATTGCCAATCGAAGTCAGCGGTTGGCAGCGGGTAGATGATGAAGGCGAGCCAACACACCAGGAGGATAAGAAAAGCGGCAAGCCACTGGGTGCGCGGGCGGGTGAAGGCGAGCAGGAAGACGGCGGGGTAGCCGAGGCCGATCTGGGCGAGGACGTTGGTAAAGACCCAAATGGTACGGCGGCTCGATGCGGAGGTGAGGAAGACGGCGAGGAGTACGAGCGCGACGGCGCGCCAAAGGGCGTGGGCGAGCATTCTGAAAAAATGCTGGCCGCGGGCGCGGCGGTTGGCGATTGAAAAGGGCAGGCGACGCCGACCATAAACATGAAAGCGGGCTGGATGATGTCCCAGAGGGTGAAGCCGGCCCACCGGGCGTGCTCGGTGTGATGGGCGATAGTCTGCCAAAGGGCGCTGTCGGGGAATTCTTGTGCGATGCGGGAAAGGCCCAGGCCGCCGGAAGCCATGAGCAGCATGATCGCGCCGCGATAGGCGTCCAGGGAGGCAAGGCGTTCGTGTTTGGCGGCGGCGGGGACGGGCGGGTCACCGGGGGCGACGCTGGAGGTCTGTGGTATCGGAACTGTCATGTTTTCTGTCCTGTGTGGCGGAATGCTGGAAAGGCAGTTTACCGGCGGCGAGGTCTGTTTTCAATGTCGCGGATCGCAGGGAGTGCGGTTTCCGCTGCTGCCGTACCTTTACGGCCCCTGATCCTGAAGGCTATTCGAGAGGCTCTCCGGGAAGAGAGAGGGGCCTGCACCGTCTGGTACAGGCCCCTTTGGTTCTGCTTATTCGGGCGGATACGCTAAGAGCGAAGAACCCGATACCTTCTCAGCGGTGTTACCACCTGTCACACGGGATCAGGTTACATTCCATCCAGGCTTCCATGAAGATTGCAAAGTCAATAAAGTCGACCTTGCAATCGCCATTCAAATCATACTGGAGAGGTTCGGAGCAAACCGTTGCTCCTGTGTCGGTGGTATAGATCGACGAAGCTTCGGCGGGTGTCAGAGCGTAATTGTAGATCTTGACATCATCGATCAGGCCGGACCATGGATTTCCGCCGTTTGCCTCGGACGAACCGATCACCAGGGTCGAGTCAGGCTTTTGCGCGAAACGGAAATTGCCCGAAGCAGCGGGCTCGCCATTGATGTACAGAATACACCTTGTTCCGTCAAAGGTCGCAACAAGATGTGTCCAGGTATCGATATGGCTGGACCATCCGCCGCTTGCAACCTGGCCGGCGTCCCATGACTGGAAGTAAATGGCGTCTCCGTTTAACGTACACTCCAGGTGCCAGTAGTTATCCATGGCGTTCCAGGCGTCTCTCTTGCCAATAACACCCTGCCAGGTGTTGCCGGTACCTTTCCATTTAACCCAGCAGGCCACGGTAAGCCGGTTCGTGCCGTCTGAGGGGTTCCATGTACCGATCTCCACAAAGTCACTGGTGGTTCCGCCGAATGAATACGCGCCGTCGCCGATTTTACCCTCGACGACCGAGACACCGCCGCGTGCCTGTCCGTGATGCCCTTGACCTGAGGAATCCTCGACGAAATTGGGATCGCCCATCCGGCCTTTGGTATCAAACGTGTAGTGAGCTACCATTCTTGCGATCTCCAGACGTGCGGCCCTGGAGGTCTTCGGCCCTGAGGGATTTGTTGCGGTACAGGTGTAGAAACCGGCGGAATCCTCGGTGACCACGATTTCCAGAGTCGCGGCCGTGCCGATGATCTCGTCACTGCCTTGCTTTCTCCATGCGTAGGTGAGAGGCTCAGTCTGTGAGGTCACTTCGAACGTGAAGGAGACTGTCTCGCCGATTCTGCCGAACGTGTCGGCGGGCTGAGAGACAATATCCGGGACAAGCTTGATGGCCTCGACGTACCAGACATCGCCTCTTTGCGTGATGCCATTGTAATTGACATCCACACGCCAGTAAATCTCGTCTTCGTAGTTGAGGTCAGCAGCAGCAATGACGGCCTGCGTATCGCTGACCGTTACATAGGGTTCCGCATTGGGGTCATGCGCAGCAATCGGGTCTGTTGTCCAGATCACATTATATGTGGCACCGCTGCAGGGGCCGAGAGGGGCCCTTTCCCATGAGACGGTCAGGTCAACATCCGGATTGATCCAGCCGTTGGCATTTGGAGCGGGTGAGTACTGGGGATTCGTTACCTTCCACTCCGGGCCGCCGAATACTACGTTATCGATGCGGTGTTCGTTGGATGACGCGCCGGTGCGGGCGCCAAAGCCGAATCGGCCGACAAACGGCGTAAATCCAGGAATCGGAACCGCATCAAACAGAGTCTCCGGGATGCCGCCCTGACGGGTTACAGCCAATGTCAGCAGGCCGGCGCGGAAAGTGATGTCCACGTGATGCCACCCTGTGCCCTCCATGATGAATGACGGAACAGCGGATGCGATGACAGTGCCGTTGAGTCGAATGTCGAAATAGTTACCGCCAACTTGCGCTTCACCGCCATTGTCGTACAGGTCGATGCCGATCGACAGCGAATTGGCGCCTGGACCGCTCTCTCCAAAGGTTACCGTTGGACCATGCGCGCCGGCGTCCAGCAGCGCAAAACTCAGACCGTCCGCACCATCGGCATCACGGGCCAGGAAGTCAAACGAGACCTTGAAATCCGTAACAGGATCGGTTGACAGCAGATCGAATATAACCGAACCCTGCTGGCTGTCCACGTCTTCGGTCAACCGAAGCGAACCATTATGTACAGCTGCACTGCCGTTGACTGTGAATCCGCCGCCGCCCTCGAAGGCAAAAACCGTGCTCTGGCCGCTTACGATTGTCACTCTGGCTGAGGCCGAGGTCGCTTCGCCCCAACTGTTGGAAACGACACAATAGTAGCTGCCTTCGACACCCGTAACCAGGGTATCTGCTGTTTCACCGGCAAGCATGCCGTTGGAATCATACCACTGATAACTCAGCGGGCCGCCATCGTCGTTGATACCGCTTATTGCGGTGACGGTAAGGGCGCCCACACAACCGCCGGGGCCAATGGCTACACCGGCGGGATTGCCCGTAATGATCGGGGCCATTCTTATGGTGTCGAACACAAACATGGCGCCGAGAACATCGTTGGGTTCGGCAACCGTGTCGATGCGGACGAAATATCTTGTATCGTTCTGCAGAGCACCGCCTGCAATCTGTTCAAGAGGAACGGAGGTTCCCGTGACTGTGGCTGCAAGATATGTGTCCTTGTTGTTGGGATCGCCGACTGCCGGCGAAGTTCCGAAATAGATCTTAAACTGGCTTGCGCCCAGCGGATTAGTCCACTCCAGAATCTGGTCCGTCAGGGGGACATCGGTTGCCCAGCTTGCCGGGCTCACGGGCAGAACGGGCACGGACAAGACTTCGTCGGGAATAAAAACTGCGTCGGCTTCGTTGGTTGTCGTGGCGAAGCGTATGTCGAGAAAATCGCCGCTGCCCTGCTCGTACATCAAGACCTCCACCAGGTGCGGGCCGGGGGTAAGATGAATCGGGGCCAGTGTCTTGCCATAGCCGGGTGGAAAAGCGGCCGCGTCTTCACCGCCGTGCAGTCCGTCGAAATTGGCGACCAGAATTCCGTCGACAAAGACGACCGAGCCATCGTCGCTGTTGCACCAGATGCTGTAGTCGCCTTCAGCCGGAATCATCGCGATGGCGATCTGTCGATACGTGTAAGTCTCGGCCCAATCATTCGACGGGCCCACCTTGAAGTTGTTCAGTTGGCCGAATGGCGGAACAGTACCCTCGCCGCCGGGAGCAGGAACGGTCCGCCAGTCGATGGCCAGCAACGCCGGATCAGCAATACCGTCGCCATTGGCGTCGACATAGGTCGGTCCTTCTCCAATCGGCGCAATCACATCGCCCCAGAGTTCATAGTAAACTGCTGCCTGGCTCGGAATGACCATCAGGCCTGAACATAAAACCATAACGAACAGGAATACCTTATTCATTTTTCGTTCCTCCAGGTTTTCTTGAAGAGAATCCAATATTTAAAAGTAAATTTCTCACGTAATTCCGTCACTGTTATGGTTTACAATCCGGAACGAGATTGCATTCCAGCCACTCGGAGACAAGCAAGGCGAGGTCTTCGATGCCGACTCTGCAGTCGCCATTGAAATCCATCGCAGGATTGCCGCCGACACAGACCATTTCGCCGAGCATCACATCCGTGTAGAGCATTGCCACCTCGGTCGCATCCAGCGCGAAATCATAGACGCGGACATCGTCGATGAGGCCGTTGAAGGTCGCGTCCGGATTACCGTACATGCCGATCCTGAAAGAAAAGCCATCGGTGGTGTTGATTGTCTTGGCCCAGTCGACGATAAGCCTTCCGTTGAGCCAGATTCTCGTTCTGGCGCCGTCGTGCGTGTGGACGAAGTGGGCCCAACTGTTCAATGTTGGCGCCTCATAGCTGCCGACGTTCTTGCCGTTGCCCGCGCCGGTGGTGGTAAAGTCGTAATCGCCGTCCCAATACTGGATGCGCCACCGGTTGTCGATATTGTCAAGTGTTCGCAGGCTGAAGTCTTGTGCAGTTGCCCTTGTGCCCATATCGAAGATACCCCCATTTCCGAAGCCACGCGTATAGACCCAGGCGCTGATCGAACGCGGCTTGTTGCCGTCGATACCCAAGGCCGAAGGCATCTTGCCGGTATTCACCCAGGAGTTTTGCTGACCGTTGAAATCGAGTGCCCCGCCAATGATACCCGCAGCGCTTGTCACGCCACCTTGGGACGTGCCGTGATTGCCGTTACCGCTGGCATCCACGACGGTTCGATTCTCATCAGAGAGTTGATCGTCCATCGGATACCACGCAAGCAGGTGCTTGATCTTTAGAGAGGCGGTTTCCGACTGTGTGCTGCCGTGCTGATTCGTTGCCACACAGTAGTAATCCCCTGCATCGCTGTCCTGGGCATCCGCAATCGTCAGGACATTGGATGTTTCGCCGGTTATTGCGGTGCCCCCTTTGTACCACTGATACGCAAGCGGAGTGTCGGACTGTGCCTCACATGTGAAGCTGGCGATCTCTCCAGGCCAGACGGATACATTGGAAGGATTCACAGTGATTTTGGGCGTGATGCCCTTGGTCCGGAAAAACCACCAATTGCCTCGTGATGTCACGTTTGGCTCGGTTCCGGAAACGTCGACTCGATCGATTCTCCAGAAGTACTGCGTGTCAACCGACAGCGGCTCAGCCGGAGTATAAGCCGGTTCTGTCACATATATGATATCGTTTGAATCGCCCGGTCCCCCGGCCCGAAGGATCACACGGTACACCTCATCCTCCCCCAGAGCTATCTCCGGGGCGTCCCAACCCAGTGTAACGTTCCATGGTACCTCAGTGGCGCCGATTCGAGGGGACGGATTCGTGGCGTCCTGGGGAGTGCTGATCACTGCATTATCGATGCGATGCTCGTTAAACGACCCGCCGGTGCGGGCGCCGAAACCAAATCGCCCGACAAATGGCGCAAAGCCGAGAACGCGGACCGCATCAAATAAAGTTTCGGCTTGACCGCCCTCGGGAGTGACCACCAATGTCAGGTAGCCCGAATTGAAGGATATTGCCACATGATGCCACCCGGTGCCTTCCATGGTAAATGATGGAGTGGCGGATGCAATGACAGTGCCGTTGAGTCGAATGTCGAAATAGTTGCCGCCAACCTGTGGTTCACCACCGTTGTCGTACAGGTCAATGCCGATGGACAGCGAGTTGGCACCCGGACCTGCTTCGCCGAATACCGCCGTCGGACCATAAAAACTGGAATTTAAAAGGGCGAAACTCATACCATCGGCGCCATCGGCATTCAGGGCCCGGAAATCGAAGGAAGCCTCAAAGCCAGTCACGGGGGCCGTTGAGATGGGATCGAAGATAACGGAACCGCTCAGGCTGCCAGCGTTTTCAGTGAGCCTCATTGAACCGTTATGCACAGTCGCATTGCCATTGACGGTGAAGCCCGGGCCGCCGCCCTCAAAATCGTAAAGCACGCTTGCACTTGAGATTCCAACAATGACAGTCATTGCCAGAAACCACGATAAGTTGCTTCGGTACATCATTTTTCGTGTCCTCCATAAAGAAGTGATTTTTTCAACCGTGCAGGCGCGCAGCAGGGAACTGCGTGCGCATAGTGTGGACCAGGAAGGGTGGATAAGAGGCGGATATAAGAGAGGAATGCAGTTGGAAGGCAGTGATTTCTCCCGCGGGTCAACGCACCCGGCGACCTCGGGAAACGCCTCCTCTGTACATCCCCCATAGCCTCGCTCCCAAAGATGAAAACACCTCCAAAGCGCTATTGCATCCAGTCTAATGCGCTGCCAATCACCATAATAGCCCTGCTGTTTCCGCAATGTCAATGGAAAAATCTTCACATTACAAAAAACCGAGCTAAGCCGATCCCTTTTGACATCCGAATGGCCATTTCCTGTGCTCCTGCAGGGAATAAGCCATTCGCTGCCGTTTGGGCGGCCCGTCGAGAAGCGCTCCTGGCACCTCGTGACATCAGGGCAGATACACAGAAATGCGCGATGCGGCCGGATGGGTTGAAATCTGGCGGGTTTGCGGTTATAATGGTGTCATGGCGCCGACTATCGTCTACGGTGTGCTGCGGTGTGCTTACGACTGTTAAGGGTGTTCGTCAGGGTCGGGTGATGTCGGTTCAAAAATTTTGCTTTCTCGTGGTCATAGCCGTGGCGGGT
>Ga0116146_1001046_pt1 | contig 30543 bp, 28 predicted proteins | sample AD_JPNHG2_MetaG_FD_89748 | JGI IMG/M metagenome (GOLD analysis project Ga0116146, IMG submission 89748) | Active sludge microbial communities of municipal wastewater-treating anaerobic digesters from Japan - AD_JPNHG2_MetaG | ecosystem: Engineered > Bioreactor > Anaerobic > Digestate | place... | reverse complement strand
GATCAGCCAATGCCGTATCTTCTATTCAAGAGTTTGGCGCCCAGAATGGTCTTTTAAAGAAAGGAGATGATATTTTTAAATTTGGAAAAGTAAAGATTAAAAAGAGAAAACTATAATTGTTGATGCAAAATGGAAAACAACAATAGATACTTGTAGATATTTGTTGTTACAATGAATATCGCGAGCGAAGCGAGCAAGTATCTATCAATTTTGATTTTTGATTTATTATTTTATGAAAACTTTACGCGAGGCCAATATCAACAAAGGAACGCGGGTTTTAGTGCGTTGTGATTTTAATTGTCCTATTGACGAAAAGGGTAATCTTTTAGAAACCTATCGGATTGAAAAAACTATACCTACTATTAATTATCTTTTAAAAAAACAAGCACGGATTATTTTAATGAGTCATTTAGATGATCCTAAAGGCAAGGTGGTTGAAAAATTGAGATTAACATCTGTTGCTGATGCTCTTTTTTCATATCTTGATTTATCAATTTTAAAAGCGCCTGATTGTGTGGGAAAAAATATAGAACAAATGGTAAAAGAAATGCAGGAAGGAGAAATATTGCTTTTAGAAAATTTAAGATTTCACAAAGAAGAAGAGGAAAACAACAAACTGTTTTCCAAGAAATTAGCTTTATTGGGAGATCTTTATGTTAATGATGCTTTTGGAGTTTGTCACCGTGCCCATAGTTCAATTGTAGGTGTTCCTGATTTTTTACCAAGTTTCGCTGGATTTTTATTAGAGAGCGAGATTAAGAATTTGAATAAGGTTTTAGAAAACCCGAAAAGGCCTTTGGTAGCAATTTTTGGAGGAACAAAAATTGAAACAAAACTGCCGATAATTCAAAAGTTTCTTGATTTAGCAGATTTTGTCTTGGTAGGGGGGAAAATTGCAAAAGAGATTAATCGAGAAAAAGATGAATATAAAAACAATCTTAATCTTTATAATGCCTTAGATTTTAATCAAGGATTTGATATTGGAGATAAAACCATAAAAGAGTTTAAAAATATTATTTTAAAAGCGAAAACAATAATTTGGAATGGGCCAATGGGTTATTTTGAAAAATCAGAATTTGAAAAGGGGACAAAAGAGATTGCAAAAGCAATTGCCGAGAATGATGGTTTTAAAGTTGCTGGCGGAGGTGAAACGCTTATGGCTATTATAAAATATGGCCTAGAAAAACATTTTGACTTTCTTTCAACAGGCGGAGGAGCAATGCTTGATTTTTTAGCTGGGAAAAAATTACCAGGGATAGAAGCAATAAAATAAATCAAAAAGCAAAATTTATAGATACTTGTGCCTTCAGCACGATATTGATAGATACTTGCTCGCTTCGCTCGCGATATTCATTGTAACAATAAATATCTACAAATATCTATTGTTGTTTTGCATTTTATATTACAAACAATGAAAAAATCATTTTTTATTTTTATCTTAATTGTGGTGATCGTTTTGATTTCGCTTTTTTTTATTTTCCCATTTGAAAAAAATGAAGATGATCAAACGATTAATGCTGCTCAAGTATCAAAACTGTTAACAGAAGAAGAAAAAAATAATATTTCTTTTTCAAGTTTTTTTCCAATAAAAGAAGAAGATTTTTGGACACCTCAGTTAGGAGAAAAAGCGGGTCTGGTAGTTTTATTTTCGCCTTATGGAAAAGAAAATATTTTATATGAAAAAAATATTGAAGAACAATTACCCATTGCCAGTTTAACCAAAATAATGACTGCAATGGTAGTGATTGATAATTATCCTTTGGACAAAGAGGTGGAAATAAGCGAGAAAGCTATTAAAACATTAGGAAAATCTAGCTTGTGCTCGGGAGAAAAAATGACAGTGGAAAATTTATTAAATCTAGCTCTTTTAGTATCTAGCAATGATGCGACAAGCGCTTTAGCCGAAATAATGGGTGAAGAAAGGTTTGTAAAATCAATGAACGAAAAGGCAAAAGAAATTGGATTATTAAACACTTTTTTTGTAAATCCTCATGGATTAGATGAGGACGATCATAAAAATAATATATCATCGGCTCATGATCTTGCTATAATGACCCAATATTCTCTTTTGCATTATCCTAAAATATGGGAAATCTTAGGTAAATCAGAGAAAAATATTATTGGTTATGATTCGTTGGGAAGAGAAATGGTACATTACGCTCGTAATGTTTCATGGGAGTTACTTTTAAGAGATAATATTTTAGGGGGAAAAACGGGTTATACCGAAGATGCTGGCGAGACAATGATTGTAGTAATGAAAGCGCCAGGAATTGTAAAAGGAAATATTGTAATGGTTATTTTGGGTGTGGGAATTGGTGAACGAATTCCTAAGTCCATTCAACTTTATAACTGGGTTTATAATGCCTATAAATGGGAATAAGATTTTTAATTTTCAAATAATAGAATTTAAAAATTTGGAATTTGGAATTTTATATTATGTCTCCTCTTGCTGTTAATATTATTAAGATTTTTTCATTAACAATTTTTGCTAGTGTCTTAGCAATTTTAGCAACACCTGCTCTTACAAATTTTTTATATCGTAATAAATTATGGCGGAAAAGTAGTCGAACAAAAACTATTGATGGTAAAGAAGCAGAAGTTTTTAATAAATTTCATAAGAAAAAAGAGGTTTCAGTTCCTCGGTTTGGTGGTGTTTTAATCTGGGGCAGCGTTTTAGTTACTGCCTTAATTTTTTGGTCTCTTTCTCAGTTTTTCCCAGATAATTTTTGGCTTCAAAAGCTTAATTTTTTTTCTCGGTCTCAAACCTGGCTGCCAATGTTTGCTTTAGTTGCTGCAGCTTTGTTGGGATTGGTTGACGATATTTTACAAGTAAGAGGTAGGGGAAAGTATATTGCTGGTGGTCTTACATTTTGGCAAAGGTTCTTGGTGGTGTTGCTAATTGGTCTTGTTGGCGGATTGTGGTTTTATTTTAAACTTGATTGGCAAACTATTCATATTCCGAGCAACGGTGATGCATTTATAGGGCCATTTTATATTTTACTTTTTATTATTGTTACATTGGCTTGCTGGTCAGGAGGTGTAATTGATGGATTAGATGGTTTGACAGGAGGAGCGTTTGCTTCAATGTTTGCTGCGTTTGGAGTTATTGCTCTTGCTCAAGAACAAATTGATTTAGCGGCTTTTTGTGGTGTGATTACGGGGACAGTTCTTTCTTTTCTATGGTTTAATGTTCCGCCAGCTAGATTTTATATGGGGGAGACAGGAAGTTTGGCCCTGACAACAGTTCTTGCAGTGGTAGCTTTTTTAACAGATTCAGTTTTGGTTTTACCCATTATTGGAGGACTTTTGGTAATGGAATCAGGTTCAGTGATTTTACAATTGATATCAAAGAAATTTTTTAAAAAGAAAATATTTCTTGCTACGCCTATCCATCATCATTTTCAAGCCAAAGGATGGTCTGAAGCAAAAATCGTAATGAGGTTTTGGATTATTGGGGTTGTGTTGGCAATTATCGGCATTGCAATAAGGTTGTTAGGATAAATTTATTTTATGGAGTATCAGACAATGAAAACTAATGCAATTGTTTTGAAAGAAAAGGAATTAGGAGAGACGGATAAAATATTTACTCTTTATACCAAAAACTTTGGAAAGTTTGAGGTAATGGGAAAGGGAATTAGGAAAATAAAAGCTAAATTAAAATTTGGACTTCAGGGATTAAACAATGTTTCTTTGGAATTTATTCGCGGTAAAAATTTTTTTATTGCAACAGATGTTTTTTTAAAAAATGGTTTTTGGTCTTTAAAAAGAGAGATTAGAAAATACCGTGCTGGTCTTTATGTGTGTGACATTACTGATAGATTAATAACTGGCGAGGAAAAAGATGAAGAGATTTGGGATTTACTTTTTGAAACACTTGAAAGAATTGATATATTGCCATCTGTTAATTATCAATTATCAATGGCTGTTCGCTATTTTGAGTGGAATTTGCTGTCTTTTTTGGGTTTTGAGCCAGAGTTATATCATTGTATTATATGCCAAAATAAACTGTCTGGGGGGAAATTTTATTTTTCAGCAAAAGAAGGGGGAATAGTATGTAATAAATGTCAAATGTCGAGTCGGGCGAAACGAAGAAAAGCGGAAGATAAGGCAGGTTCTCATCGTTCATTAAATGCCGATTTGAACGAAAGCGAGGCGGGGCGAGAGATAAAAACGAATTATTTATCGTCTGCTAAATGTCAAAAAATTTCTCGTGATGCGATTAAAATTTTAAGGTTAATAATTTTAAAAGACAAAAATACTCTAAAAAGATTAAAGATAAATCCTGTTCAGGAAAGAGAGTTAAAGGATCTTTCTAAATATTATCTTTCGTGGATTTTGGAGGAGGAAAATTTTGTGATATAATAATTTTAATTGCCGAGCGTAAAATTAATCTAATATTTATCATATGAATCTTCATTGGACAAAAAAGAAAACAATAATTTTAGTTTTTTTTCTTTTGGTGGCCTTAATAGGAACATTTGTTTATTTTTTCTTTTTTAAGAATACTTTTTCCAAGGAAAATATTATTTTGAAAATTTCTGGCCCCCAGGATATAGTAGCTGGAAAAGAAATTAGTTGGGTAGTTAGTATAAAAAACCAAAGCGAGATTACCATTGAGAATCTCGAATTAATTTTTGAATACCCTGAAGGAGTGTTTGATAATGAAGGTTCAGTAAAGAAAAAAGAAAAAAGAATTATTAAAAAGATAGCCGGAGGCGAAGAAAAAACTGAGACATTTTCAGGATTAATTTTTGGTGTAAAAGAAGAAACAAAAACCGCCAAGGCATCTTTAACCTATAATCCGGAAGGACTTTCTGCATTTTTTCAAAATGATACTTCATTCTCAACGCGAATTTCTGATACATCGATAGTTTTTTCAATGGATGCCCCGCTTAAAGTAGAACCAGGTGAAAAAGTTTCTATTTCTTTTTTTTGGCAATCTAGTTTTCCTTTCCCTTTAAAAAATGTTCAAATTAGATTTTCACCGCCAGAAGGATTTGAGAGAATTTCAAATAAAACAGAAGAAGAAAGACAAGAGTCAGGAAAAATTATTTTTGATCTCGGAAGTGTTAATGAAAATGAGGGAGGTAAAAGACAAATTGAGGGATTATTAAATGGTGAAGTAGGAGATGAAAAACTATTTAAGATAGAATTTGGTATTTTTGATGAAAAATTATATGAGTTTATTCCTCTTGCCAGCATAGAAAAAATAGTAAAAATAAAAACCTCTACCCTCGATGCTTCAATAAAGGTAAACGGAGAAACAAATTATGTTGCTTCTCCCGGTGAAAATCTTGCTTTTATTGTTGACTTTATGAATACAGGTGAAGACATTTATCGGGGCCTTTCATTAACCGTAGAATTAGAAAGTGATGTTTTGGATTTTTCTACTTTGCGAGCGCCAGGAGGAAAAATTGAAGGTAAAAAAATTACTTTTTCTTCAGACAACTTTCCTGATTTATTATTTCTAGGTCCATATGGCAGTGGTAGTGTTGGATTTACTATTAATTTAAAGGATTACGATGAATCTTTTTATAAAGAGAATGCTGTTATAAAAGAAATAATTAAAATTGGAACTATTGAAAAATCTTTTCAAACAAAGGTATCTTCAAAGTTGTCTTTTAAAGAAAAAATTTATTCAAAATCAGAATTTCTGCCTCAAGATGTTCGTAGTATTTTTGATATTAATATTTCTTCAATAATTATTGGCAAAGAAAATAATTTTGTAATTGGTTTTGAAATAAAAAATTATGGTAATCAATTAACAGATGTGAAGATTACTGGTACCTTGCCCGCCAATGTTTCTTTTTTAAATAAATTTTTTCCAAGTAATACTGATATTCAGTTTAATGAAAATAAAAGAGAATTAGTTTTAAATATTGGCAATATTTCAGCAAATTTTAAAAAAGAATATTTTCTGCAATTAAAGATTGTACCATCTAATATGCCTGATGTCATTCATAATAATTTTAAATTAACTGGTAAAGACAGTTGGACTGATAAAAATTTTGAAATAATTATTCCTTCTCAAACTACCCAAGCATTAATATCTGAATAGTTTGATTTTTCCTTCAAAATCATTCTGTCCAAAAAAACATACATTTAAATAATATTCGGATCGTTCAAATATTATTAGTAGATTGGAATTTATATATTTATGTTAACACCTTTTGGTCGAAAGATAAAACAAATTAATATTGCTCTTGGTTTTTTAACATTTTGTCTGGGCATAGCGGCTTTGGTGTGGTTTTTTGTAGCAGAACCTACTTCTATTGAGGGAGAAGAAATTAAGGGACTTGAAATAAAAGATGTTTTTGCTGAATTTCAATCAGATGATCAACCATCAGATCCGCCCTTTACCTATAAGGTTTCTGTTAATATTGAAAATCCAAATGAAAAATTTATTGCAAAAGAAGTTGCTTTTAAGATTGAAATAAAAGATGAGAATGGCAAAGTTATTTTTCAAAAAGGGGAGACAACTGAAGTAAAAGGAAATGAGCAGAAAAAAATAGAAAAAGAAATAAGCATTGATGAGCAAGGAAAAAATGTTTCTTTTAAAATTGTTAAAATAAAATGGGAGGAAAAAGAAAACGACTAAAAAAATGGCTATTTCAAGTAATATTTTTTTAAAAAAATTTGACTGGTTATTTTTAATCTTTGCTGTTTTGCTAACAATATTAGGACTTGTTTGTCTTTACGGGTTGTCTTTGTTTTCAGGCGATTTTTCTAATTTTAATCAACAAGCAATTTTTTTTCTTATTGGAATCATATTGGCGATTTCCCTTTCTTTTATTGATTTTAAAGCCCTAAGGGACAGTTCTCTTTTTATTTTGGCAATATATTTTTTTTCTATTATATTATTATTAGGAGTATTTTTTTTAGGGAAAGAAATTAGAGGTTCAAGATCTTGGTATCATTTTGGATCTTTTACTTTTCAACCAGTAGAGATTGTTAAGATTATTTTTATTTTGTTCTTTGCAAAATATTTTTCACAAAGGCACGTGGAAATGTACCAAAAAAGACATATTGTACTTTCTTTTGTATATGCTTTTATACCAACAGCTTTAGTATTCTTACAGCCTGATTTTGGCTCAGCCATTATTTTGATTTTAATATGGTTTTCAATGATGTTAGTATCAGGTATTAAACGAAAACATCTTTTGATTATTTTTGGGGTAGGAGTATTATTCTTTTTGGTTGCTTGGAATTTTGTTTTTACTCAGGAACAAAAAGACAGATTTACAACCTTCCTTGAACCATATATTAATCCAGAAGGAGAGTATATAGATCCCCAAGGCACAGGTTATCATATTCAGCAATCAATTATTGCCGTTGGTTCAGGTGGTCTTTTTGGCAAGGGAATTTCAGAACCTTACACTCAAGCAAAATTAGGGTTTTTGCCAGAAGCTCATAATGATTTTATTTTTGCTGCTTTTACTGAAATGTTTGGATTGATAGGTGTGTCAGTTTTATTTTTACTGTTTGGTTTGTTTTTTTGGCGAGGTATTGAAATCGCAAAAAAATCTAATAATAATTTTTCTCGATTACTAGTTTCTGGATTTATTATTTTGATAGGCGCAGAAGCATTTATTAATATTGGAATGAATATTGGACTTTTACCAATTAGTGGATTGCCCTTGCCGTTTTTAAGTTACGGTGGTTCCAGTTTACTTTCACTTTTTATAGGAATTGGTATAATAGAAAGTGTGAAAGTGCACGGTAATAAATAAAATGCAAAAAGCAAAAATCAAAATGCAGTTCAATGAAACGATAGTTTCATTTCACGCTTCATTTTTCACTAAAGTGAAAAACTCAGCAAATGATAAATCAAAATTCAAAGAGGATTTTAATAAAAGATTAGTAAAGTTTTCTTTAGAAATATTACAATTTTCTGATAAATTAAGAAAAGATAGATTATTCTGGCCAATAGTGGATCAGTTGATAAGAAGTGCAACTTCTATAGGTGCAAATGTTATTGAAGCAAAGTCATCCAGTTCTAAGAAAGATTATATTAAATTCTTTGAGATTGCTTTAAAATCTGCAAACGAAACAAAATACTGGTTAATCTTAATAAGAGAAAGTCATAAAGAGTTAAAAGACAAAGTAAATAATTTATTACTAGAAGTTAATCAAATATCAAAAGTAATTGCCTCAAGCATTTTAACCCTTAAAGGTAAGAAATAATTCTTTTTACATTTTACATTACATTTTGCTTTTTGCATTTTGCATTTTGCTTTAAAATTATGTTTCATTCTTTTTCCAAAAAAATTATTGTTTTAACTTTAATTTTTACTTTGGTGACCTCTCTTTTTCTCCCGCTTTTGCCAGTGGGTGTTTTTGCCGAAGATAGCGATTTTTGTAATCAAGTAAAAAATGCTACCTGCGATGATGATTTAAAGAGTTTATCTGAGGATTCAAGATTAAAAAATTGTAGTGCTACTATTCAATCAGGATTACTCACATTGGTTAATAAATGTAAAGCAAATCTTGATAAACAAAAGGCTCAAACCGAAAGTCAACTAAAAAACCTTGAAACTCAACAAAGTGCTGCTGAAAGAACCCTTAGCAATCTTACCTGGAATATTAAAAAATTAAACACTGAAATTGCTTCTTTAAATTTATCATTAACGGAATTAGAGAATGCTATTCAAGAAAGAGAGAAAGCGATAAAGGAATTAGACGATGCCCTTGGACAGCATAAAGCAATTTTATCTGAAGCAATTCGTCAGATTTACGAGTATAATACATTGTCTTACATAGAGATGCTCCTAGGATATAGAACCTTGTCTGATTTTAATCAAAAATTAGAGGAAATAGATAGATTGCAAAAAAGTTTGAAATCATCAATGGAGGAGATAAGAAAAGCTAAAGAGCAAATGGAAAAAGAAAAAGAAGAATTGACTCAAAAGAAAAAAGAACAAGAGCAATATAAAGCAATGCGAGAAATGTCAAAACAAAGTTTAGCGTTAAGACAAGAACAACAGCAATATTTAATTGAAAAATTAGCCGTAGCAAAAACTCCACTTGAGAAAGAAATGGCAAGAATAGAGGCAGAACTAATGGAATTACGAACAGCGATGTCTCAAATCGAGCGTTATTTGGCTCAGTGGGTTCTTGTCGGCCAGGTTAATTGGTCAACAATTTTTTCAGCCGTTCAAAGAGCGTCTTCAGCTACTGGCGTAAGACCAGCATTGCTTTTGGGAATTTTACAGATTGAATCAAGATTCGGTACCGGATTGGGAACGCCTGGGCGTTACCAAGATTATTGTAACTGGTCTTCTTCTCCATATTGTGCTTATTCTACTGAGGCTGCAGCCCTTGAATCTATTTGCCAAAAGTTTGGTTACAAGCCAACTGAAGTTCCAATGTCCTCTGCTTGCGCAATAGGTCCTTCTCAGTTTTTACCTTGCACTTGGTTAGCATATGGCGGAGGAGGGAATCCTTGGAATTTAAACGATGCGGTAATGGCAATGGCAAGAAAATTAAATGCCAGTGGCGGAGCAGAGGAAAATAAAGTAGACGCTTACAATCCTTGTAAAAAATGTGCAGAAGGTTTTGTAAACGGTATAAAAGTTAGTAATCCATCTTATGTTAATTCTGTAATAACTTCTGCTGATGCTTGGCAAGATGTTATTGATATTTGCGGATTAAATCTTTCATGTCCTCAAATGCAACAAAGATTACAAACAAAGTTTTCTAATATTCCTACTGAATAATTACAAAAAATAATAATATAAACACAAAATCTGCCGAGATCGTTTCTCGGCAGATTTAAAAAAAATAACGGAGAACTCTTCTCCGTTATTTTTTAAATGTTGTGTTTTTTAACTTCTTCAATTAATTCATCTAAATTGCCTTCTAAGATTTCATTAATATGTTTCCAGGATTTTTTGATGCGATGATCAGTAATTCTGTCTTGGGGAAAATTATAAGTTCTGATTTTTTCTGCCCGCATTGCTTTTCCAATTTGACCTTTGCGAGATGCTTCTAATTTTTTTTCTTCTTCCTCTTTCTTAATTTGGAAAAGCTTAGCTTCCAAAAGAGACATTGCGTTTTCTCTATTTGCAATTTGAGTTCTAGCGCTTTGGCTTGCCACTTGAATTCCAGTTGGAATGTGAGTAATTCTAACTGCTGAATCTCGACGATTAACATATTGACCGCCGGGTCCTGAAGCCCGATAAGTATCAATTCGCAAGTCCTGAGGTCTAATTTCAATTTCTTTTTCTTTTGGTTTTTCAAGAACTGCTACTGAAACAGTTGAAGTATGCACTCTGCCCAATTTTTCGGTTTCTGGAATTCGCTGGACGCGATGAACTCCACTTTCATATTTTAAATCCTCACAGCCCTTTCCTTTAATTTCAAAAGAAATTTCTTTGATTCCTCCAAGATCTGTTGAGTGCGAAGAAAGAATTTTTATGTGCCAATCTTTTTTTTGACAAAATTTTTGATACATCTCAAAAAGTTCTTTTGCAAACAAAGATGCTTCTTCGCCTCCAACACCTGCCCTAATTTCTACTATTACAGCATCTGTTGAAGACTTGTCGGATTCATTTTCTTCAATAATTCTTTCTATTTCTTTTTCTATTTTTTCTTTTTCTTGTTTTAATTTTGATATTTCTTCTTCTGCCAATTTTTGAAACTCTTTATCTTCTTCAGTCTTTAGCAATTCTTCATTCTCTTTTATGGATTTTTCAATTTTCTCTTTTTTATTTATTTGATCGATAACGGATTGAAGAAAAGAAAATTGTTTTGATAATTCGCCATAATTTTTTTTATTCAATGAAATCGTTTTATTTTCGCTTTTTTTATTATTTATAGCCAAAGAAAGCTCAGACAATTGACTGAGCCTTCTTTGTAAATTATTATATTCTTCTTTAAACTTTTCGAGATTTTTTTCCATTTTCTTTCTTTTTTCTTGTTTTCTTTTTGTTTTTTGTTTTCACTTTTAATTGTTCTGATTTTTTTATCCTTTCTTTAAATTTTTCTACTTGGCCAGTGGCGTCAACAATTTTTGCTTTACCAGTATAAAACGGATGACACTGAGAACAGGCCTCTGTCTTTGTTTCTTTCTGAGTTGAAGGAATATGAAAAACTGCACCACAAGCACAATGTTGCACAGCATTTTTAAAATATGGTGGATGAATATCTTTTTTCATAAAACAAATTTAATCTACAAATATACTTGTACAAATATACTTGAATGATTTTAAATTATTTTCTATTATACTCTTTTCCTTTGACATTTGCAAGAGTTTTTGATAATATATTTATGATAAACAAAATTGCAAGATGTAATTTTGTTTTTTAGGTCTTTATTATTTTTATGGAAAAAAAGACACAAAAAGAAACAATAAAAGAAAAAAAAGAAAAAACATCATTAGAAGAAAAATCATTAAAAGAGAAAATAGATTCTTTTGATGATGCTGAGATTAAAAAAATGCTTGAAGCAGGTGTGCATTTTGGTCATCGTCATTCAAAAACTTATCCCAAAATGGCCCCCTTTATTTATGGGTCACGAAATACCATTGACCTTATTAATCCTTTAAAAACAAAAGAATATTTAGAAGAAGCATTGAATTTTTTAAAAAAACAAAAAGAAAAAAAATCATTAATTTTATTTGTAGGAACAAAGATTTCCGCTAAAAAATTAATAAAAGAATTAGCTGAAGAACTTTCAATGCCATATGTAAACGAACGTTGGTTGGGCGGAACATTAACTAATTTTGAAGTAATTTCAAAAAGAATAAATTATTTAAAAGAAATGGAGGCAAAAAGAGACACAGGCAAATTAGATGATTATAAAAAAAAGGAAAGGGTAAAGATCAATCAAGAAATTGCCAGAATAGAAAGAAAAATTAGCGGATTAAAAAATTTGTCGCATTCTCCAGATGTTCTTTTTGTGATAGATATCGAGGAAGAAAAATTAGCGGTAAAAGAGGCTAATAAGAAAAAAATTCCAATAGTGGGTATTTGCGACACCAATGGAAATCCTGATATGGTTGATTATCCAATTCCAGCCAATGATGATGCAGTATCATCATTAAAATATATTTTAGATAAAGTAAAAGAGGTATTAAAATAAATCAAAATCAAAATCAAAATGATAATCTAAAATGTAAAAAAGAATTATTTTTTTTAACTTTCTTTTCTTTTTTAATTTATACATTACATTTTGATATTTGTATTTTGCAATTTAAATTTTTTAATTATGGCTATTAATGTTGATCAAATCAAAAAACTTCGGCAGTTAACAAATATTTCTGTTCAAGAATGTAAAAAAGCCCTTGAAGAAGCAGAGGGAGATTTTGAAAAAGCTCAGAAATTATTAAAAGAGCGGGGAGCTGAAATGATTGAAAAGAAAAAAGAACGTGAGACAAAAGAGGGGATTGTTGGCGTTTATCTACATCAAAATCAAAAGGTAGGGGCGATGATAAAGATTTCTTGTGAAAGTGATTTTGTGGCAAGGAATAAAATTTTTCAGGACTTGGTTCATGATTTGGCAATGCAAGTTGCAGCAATGGACCCAAAAGACATTGATGAATTATTAGAACAAGTGTATATTAAAGATATAAAGAAAAAGATAAAGGATTTAATTGAAGAAGCAATAGTAAAATTAGGAGAAAATATTAAAATAGAAGAAATTAAAAGAATGGAAATATAATCTATGTTAAATATAGAAGTATTTTAGTATAAAAATACTTAAATGAATACTATCTTTATTTGTCAATTGATTTTAATTGTAGCATTTGTGGGAATTGTTTTTATTTTTTTGAGAAATTTTCCATTATTGGTAGAGTTTGAACCAAGGCCTGTTCCAAAGGAAAAAAGAATATCTTATAGGATTAAAAACAATTGGAATAATTTTCAAAAAACAATTGGAAATAATTTTAGCCATTGGCAAGAAAAAACTCTTCGCAGGACAAAAGTTTGGATGCTTAAAATTGATAATTCTATCACTTCGCACCTTGACAGCATAAGGAAACAAAAAATACATTTTTCTAAAAAACAAAAAGAATCTAAGAGTAATAAAAAGAAATAAAAATTTTCTAAATCTAGGATTAATTGAAACAAAATTAGAGAGAGGAAGAAATTGTATATTTAGAATTAAAAGTTATTGCTGTTCTCAGCGATTCATTTCTTAAATTTACTCGCCGTCCTAGCTCAATGGCAGAGCAACTGTTTTGTAAACAGTAGGTTATCGGTTCAAATCCGATGGACGGCTAAAATTTACGGCGAGTAAGATTTTGCTGTTTTTAATTGTTATAATTAAATTAATTTATTAAATAATTCATTTTTTGTAAAATAGAAAAAAGAGGGTCGGTGGCAGAGCGGTCAAATGCTCGTGTCTGTAAAACACGCGCCTTTAATGGCTACGTAGGTTCGAATCCTACCCGGCCCAAATAACTTGCTTTTTTTTAAATTTTTGCTAAAATAATAAATGCAAAAGAAAATTAGAGAAGAAGGCAAAGTAATTGAATCTTTGCCCAATACCACTTTTAGAGTAAAGATTTCCGGGGATAGAGAAATTTTAGCCCATCTGTCCGGTAAGATGCGGCTAAATTTTATTAGAATTTTGCCGGGCGATAAAGTAACTGTTGAAATCTCAGAAGATGGTAAAAGGGGAAGGATAGTGTATAGGAAAAAATAAAAAATATCTTTTTTAAATATTCCACAAATTAAATCGAATTAATCTCGAATTTACTTTGTAAATTTGGTAAAAAGAATATAAAATATTCTTAGGGTTAGAATATTCGAGAAATATTCGTAATAATTTAAGGAAAAATTCGAGAGTTTAATAAAATGAAAGTAAGATCATCTGTAAAAAAAATTTGCAAGGATTGTCAGGTTGTAAAAAGAAGAGGAAAGGTGTATATTATTTGTAAAAAAAACCCAAAACATAAACAAAGACAAGGGTAAGCTTTTTGTTTTTGCAAAAAGAATTTTCAATTGCCGAGCCCTGCAAAGCAGGACGAAGCACTCAAAGAATTCTATTCTTTTCATGCTTCAGCTAAAGCTTCAGCGTGAAAAGAGATTTATCTCTTTGAACTTCAATTTTCAAACAGTAAGGTTTAAAAATTAAAAATTAAAAATTAAAAATTTATTTATGCCTCGTATTGCAGGAGTTAATATTCCAGAAAATAAACAAATTTTATATTCGCTTCCATATATTTATGGGATTGGTTTATCTTTGTCAAAAAAAATATTAAAAGAAGCAAATATTGATTTTGAAAAGAGGGCAAAAGATTTATCTCCAGAAGAAGTAGATCGGTTGAAAAATATTGTTGAAAAAAATTATAAAATTGAAGGAGAATTGCGACGCGAGGAAATGATGAATATTAAAAGATTAAAAGAAATTAATAGTTGGCGCGGGCAAAGACATTCAAGAAGATTACCGGTAAGAGGACAAAGAACCAGATGTAATTCAAGGACTGTTCGAGGCAATGTAAGAAGAACAGTTGGCAGTGGTCATAAACCACCACCCGCACCAAAGTAATAAAAATTCTAAGTAACAAAATTATAAATCCGAAATAAAGAAATAAATTCAACTGATCGAAACTCTAAGTTAAATATAAGGCAGATTCAAGTTTTTAACACAACACATTAAAATAAATACCAAATCACAAATTTAATTTATTATCCGAATCTACGAATATCAATCAACGAATTTACGAATCTGTACGAATATACGAATTTAAGGGTGGTTAAGGGTAGGTTTAGAAATTAGAAATTAGAAATTAGAAATTAGAAATTATAGCCTCTTTAGAGGCGACTATTATGGGTAAAAAACGAGTTATAAAACCAACAGAAGAGGCTCTTTTGAAAGAAAGAGCAAGGGTTGAAGAGAGAACTGGTAAAGAGGGAACAGTGAAAATAAAAAGTAAGCTTCCTAAAGCCCGTATTTATATTAACTCTACTTATAATAACACTATTATTACATTAACTGATCAGAAAGGTAATGTTGTGTATTGGACTTCTGCTGGACGGCTGGGTTTTAAAGGCACGAAAAAAGGAACTCCCTTTGCAGCTACTAAAATAGCAGAAACAATAAGTCAAATTATTAACAAATTAGGAGTTTTTCAAGTAGAAGTTTTTGTAAAAGGTATAGGGCAAGGACGAGAAGCGGCTCTAAGGGGGCTAGCTAATCGTGGTGTTAATATTGTAATGATAAAAGATGTAACGCCTATTCCCCATAATGGTCCAAGACCACCAAAACGAAGAAGAGTATAATATCCGAATACTCACTAATATACAAATTCGTATATTAGTTTAAAATTCGTATATTCGCAATTACTCCAATATTTTATGCAAGACGCTAAATGTAAAATTTGTCGAAGAAGTGGTGAGAAGCTTTTTCTAAAAGGAGATAAATGTTCATCTCCAAAGTGTGCTTTGTTACGAAAACCATCTCCTCCTGGTGCATCGCCTCAAAAGAGAAGAAGAATTGAGGTTTCAGAATATGGAAAAGAAATGAAGGAAGCACAAAAAATTAAAAAGATGTATGGTATTCAAGATCGTCAACTTAAAAAGATTGTAAAAGATATAATAGAAAAAAAGGGACAGAAAGATGCATCAGAAACGCTAATTAAAGAACTAGAGATGATGCTTTCTAATATTATTTTTAGATCACAATTGGCACGATCTAGAGCAGAAGCAAGACAATTGGTTTCTCATGGTCATTTTCTTTTAAATGGAAAAAAAATAGATATTCCTTCAGCAAAAACAAAGGTAGGAGACGAAATAAAATTAAAAGAAAAATCAAAGAATAATTCTTATTTTAAAAACATTCTAATGATGGTTAAAACAGAAAATATTCCTAGTTGGCTTTCTTTTGATAAAAATAATTTTTCAATAAAGGTCGTTCGTGAGCCGAGTATCGATGAAATAGGAGATAAAACAAATGTACCTCTTATTTTGTCATTTTACTCAAGATAATAAAATATGATCATATGCTAGCATAGTAGCATATATGTGTGTTTATACTAAAATACTAAATACTTATGGTTACTTTACCAACATCACTCAAAATTTTAGAAAAAACTGAAAATCGACTTCTTTTTGAAGTAGAACCGCTTTTTCCAGGATATGGAACTACAATAGGAAATGCCCTGCGTCGAGTATTGCTTTCTTCGATCGAGGGTACAGCTATTACTAAAGTTAAAATTAAAGGAGTATCTCAGGAATTTAGTACATTGCCTGGATTGAAAGAAGATATTCTTGAACTTACATTAAATCTTAAACAAATAAGGTTAAAAGTTTTTGGAGATGAACCACAAAAAATTGAATTAAAGGTGAGCGGAAAAAAAGATGTGAAAGCAGGAGATATTAAAACTCCGTCTCAGGTTGAAATTGTTAATAAGGATTTATATATTGCTTCCCTTACTTCTCCAAAATCAAAATTGGAAATGGAGATGGAAGTTCAAAAAGGCTTTGGATTTGTACTTGCTGAAAAGCTTCAGGGTGAAAAATCTAAAGTGGGTGTAATTTATTTAGATGCCATTTTTACACCTATTAAAAAGGTGGCTTTTTGGGTGGAAAATATTAGATTTGAAAAAAGAACAGATTTTAATAAACTAAAAATGGAAATTGAAAGCGATGGAACAATTTTGCCAGAAGAAGCATTAAGGCAAGCAGTAGAAATCCTTGTTCAACACTTTAAATGTATTAAAGATTTTTTACCTTCTCAAGAGGAAGACAACAAAAAGAAAGACAAAAATAAAATTTCGAGTGGGTCATCTGCAGTAGAAAATAAAATTCTTTCTCTTGATGACCTGGGTCTTTCTACAAGAATTGTAAAAATTTTAAAGGAAAATAGTATTAAAAGCGTAGCTGGGCTTTTACGTAAGAAGGAAGAAAGTTTAAGAGAGATAGAAGGGTTGGGCCCCAAAGCAATTGAAGAAATAAAAAAAGAGTTAAAGAAAAAAGGATTAAGCTTGAATTAATTTACGAATTAATGTGAATATACGAATATCATAATGCGCCTTTGGATTATTTTTAAATTTACATTTGTAAATTCGTAACAGGTTCGTAATGCATTGATTTTTCTAATAAGCTTAATTTCAATAAACCAAATATATGAAACATCAAAAAAAGGGTCGAAAATTTCATAGAGAAAATGGTCAACGAAACGCTCTTTTAAAGAATATGGGTGAAAGTTTGATTTTGAATGAAAAAATTGTTACCACTGAATCTCGTGCAAAAGATTTGAGAGTTTTTATTGAAAAGAAAATTTCTATAGCTAAAAAAGGAGGAATTCAATCAGTAAGAGAATTAAGAAGATATTTTTCTGAAGACGCTTCTCAAAAATTAATAAAAGAAATTGCACCAGCCCTTAAGGATAGAAAAGGAGGATATACCAGAATTACAAAAATTGGTCCAAGAAAAAATGATAGCGCAGAAATGGTGCAAATAGAAATAATAAAATAGAAGGTAGAAGGTAGAATGTAGAAAGTAGTTACAATTATCAACTTTCTACTCTCAACTCTCTAATTTTATGAAAATTGACGCTACAAATAAAACATTAGGAAGATTAGCCAGTGAAATTGCTATAATCCTTCAAGGTAAAAATAAGGCAAGTTTTAAGGCCTATAAGGTTACTGATGAGATTGTTGAAGTAGAAAATGTAGATAAAATGAAGATTACTGGCAAAAAAATGAATCAAAAAGTTTATTATCATTATACTGGTTATCCAGGTGGCATTAAAAAAATTACCCTGGGAGATCTTTTTAAAAAAAATCCTGGTTTGGTTTTAGAAAAAGCAGTTTGGGGCATGCTTCCTAAAAATAAATTAAGAAAAGAAAGAATTAAGAGATTAAAAATAGAGGACAAAAAAGAGAACATAGAAGATAATAAAAAATAATCTATGAAAAAAACAGCGAAAAAAGTTAGTAAAAAATCTACTACTGTGAAGAAGACAAGAACAAAGAAAGAAGAAAAACAAAAGAAAGAAGAAAGGCAGAAGAAATCTGTTGCAAAAGTTAATGTTCCTCAAAAAGAGGAAAAGGAAAAGGAAGAGAAAAAGGTTTTGAAATCAGATTATATTCAAACCATCGGTCGTCGTAAAAGTGCAATTTGTCAATTAAGATTGATAAAGGACAGTAAAGAAAAAAAATTTTTGATTAATGGAAAGGATGCTAAGAAATATTTTCCAGATTTTGAGAATCAAAAAAATGTTTTTGCTCCTTTACAAAAAACAAATCTTACCGCTACAAAAGAAATTTACATTGAGGCGAAAGTAAAAGGAGGCGGGAAAAAAGCTCAAAGCGAAGCAGTAAGATTAGCTTTGTCCCGGGCATTAGTTGAAATGAATTCAGACCTTAGAGAAATTTTAAAGGCCCAAGGGTATCTTACTTGTGATGCGCGAGTAAAAGAAAGAAAAAAATTTGGATTTAAAAAAGCAAGAAAAGCTCCTCAGTGGTCTAAGAGATAGTCCAAAAAAATGTAAGCCCTTCAATGGAGATTGGAATTATATTATATATTTATGAGAAATTTTAAACAAATAATTATTGAGGCCTTGAAAATATTTGTTTTAATAGCAGCGATTGTAATTCCTATTCGATATTTTTTATTTCAACCATTTTTTGTAAGTGGTGCCTCAATGGAGCCTAATTTTTATTCAGGGGAATATCTTTTACTAGATGAAATTTCATATAGATTTAGAGACCCCTTGCGGGGAGAAGTGATAGTTTTTAAGTATCCAGAAGATCCTTCACTCTTTTTTATTAAAAGAGTAGTGGGGTTGCCTGGCGAAATAATAGAAATTAGCGATGGAATAGTAAAGATTTACAACGATCAATTTCCTCAGGGAAAAATCTTAGATGAACCATATGTTGTTGGCAAAACAGAAGGCAGTTTGCGGATTTCTTTAAAAGATGATGAATATTTTGTTTTGGGGGATAATCGATACCGTTCTTCAGATTCTAGAAATTGGGGACCCGTTTCAAGAAAAAATATTATTGGTAAAGCCTGGATTGCAATTTCTACATCAAAGGGATTTGAAATTTTAAATGCACCAGCATATTAATTAAAATGACAAACCGAAATCAATTATTAAAAATTTTTAAAAAAGCCCAAAAAGAAAATTATCCCATTTTTCAATTTAATTTTTCAACAGTGGAACAACTTAAAGGGATTATTGAAGGGGTAAAAAAGTTTAATTGTCCTATTATTTTGGGAACTTCCGAGGGAGAAAGCAGTTTTTTGAGCTTGGAGGTAGCAGTGGAGATGAAAAAAATAGCTCAAAAAGCGCTTGGAAAAAACAAGGTGTTTTTAAATTTTGATCATGGTAAGTCCTTTGATATAATTTCTCAAGCAATCAAAGCAGGGTATGATATGGTGCATTTTGATGGAGGAAATCTTGATCTTCAAGAGAATATTAAAATTACCAAAAAAATTGTTGAGTACGGTAAAAAAAGAGATGTTGTAGTGGAAGGTGAAGTAGGTTTTATTGAGCAGTCATCGGTTATACATAAAGGAAAACCTAAAATTAAATTAGAAAACTTAACTGATCCTGATGATGCTAAACTTTTTGTTCAAAAGACAAGGGTTGATTCTTTAGCTGTGTCTATTGGTAATGTTCATGGTGTTTATCAGAGGGCAGAAAATTTTAAACTTGACCTTGAGCGGCTTTCTGTGATAAAAAGAGAAGTAGGAGATGATGTATTTTTAGTGCTTCATGGGGGATCAGGGATTTCTTTTAACCAATTGAAAAAAAGTATAGAAAAGGGGATTGTTAAGATTAATATTAATACAGAGATTCGAACAGCATGGAGAAAGGCATTGGAAAAAAGTTTAAAAAATTCTCCTAACGAGATAACTCCTTACAAATTGATGAGTAGCGTAACAGAAGCGATCCAAAAAACAATAGAAAAAAAACTTAAATTATTCTATTAATAAAAATTTCAAATTTTCAATTTCAAATTTTAAAATTCATTTTTAGAAATTAAAAATTAGCTAATTAGAAATTTATTTTTATGTTGTCTTTAACCGTTGAATCTCGTTCAGAAAAATCATCATTATTAAGGAAAAAGAATTTGCTTCCGGGCGTTGTCTATGGCAAAGATGTTGGAAATTTATTAATAAAGTTACCCTATCAAGAATTTGAAAAAATTTATAAAGAGGGAGGAGAAAGTACTATTATTAATTTAAAGTATCAAACCGAAAAGGGCAATGCAAAGGAGTTTCCTGTTTTGATTAGAGAAATTCAAAAAGATCCGCTTTCCAATAAATTTATTCATGTAGATTTTTATCAATTGCCAATGGAAAAAGAAGTAGAAGTAACAGTGCCTTTGGAATTCGAAGGAAAAGCTCCTGCGGAATATGAATTAGGCGGGGTTTTAATAAAAAATATTCGTGAAATTAATATTAGGGCATTACCCAAAAATCTTATTACTTCAGTTAGGGTTGATGTTTCTGGTTTAAAAACATTTGAAGATGAAATAAAAATAAAAGATTTGGTAGTTCCTAATGGTGTTAAGATTTTAGCTAATCCAGAAGAAATAGTAGCATTAGTTGGTAAAGCAGAAGAAGAAAAAATTGAAGAAATATCAAAAGAAGAAATAACACCTGAAGAACCAGAATTAATTAAGAAAGAAAGAAAAGAAAAAGAAGGTGAAGAGACAGAAGAAGAAAAAGGAGAAGGCGAGAAAGAAAACTAATGTAGATTTAATTTAAAAATTCAAAGTTTTTTTAACTCTAAACTATAATTAGGGTTTAGGTTTTATAATTTTTATGGCAAAAGGTAACTATATATTTGGTTTAGATGTTGGATCTGTTAATTTAAGATGTGTAGTGGGAGAAATTTTGCCCAATTTACCCCTTCAAATCGTTGGAGCTAACATTAGTGAAGCACGGGGAATAAGAAAGGGTCAAGTTATTGATATAGATGATGCATCAGATGCTATTGAAAAGAATCTTGAAGAGATAGAAAGAAGAATTGGAGAAAGAGTTGAAAATGTAATTGTCAGTATTGGTGGTCCCCACATTCAATCTATAAATTCTCGCGGTGTTGTTGCAATTTCACGGGCTGATGGCGAGGTGTCAGAAGACGATGTTTCAAGAGTGCTTAAGGCAGCTGAAGCTATTTCATTGCCTAAAAATAAAGAAGTAATTCATATCTTACCAAGAGAATTTATTGTTGACAAGGAAAGAGGAATAAAAGATCCTATTGGGATGCATGGTGTTCGATTAGAGGTTGAAGCAGAAGTGATTTTTGGCTCAACTCCCTATATCAATAATTTAATCAAAGCCATTGAAGAAACAGGAAGATCTTTTAATGATTTGGTTTTTTCAACCTTAGCGGCTTCTGAGGCAGTGCTTTCCAAACGTCAAAAAGAATTAGGAGTGGCAGTTCTTGATATTGGTGGCGGATCAACAGGACTTTCTGTGTTTGAAGAGGAAAGTTTACTTTCTTCTTCGGTTTTGCCGATTGGCGCTTCTCATATTACTAACGATATTGCGATTGCTTTTCAACTACCCATTGATATTGCTGAAAAATTAAAATTAAAATACGGTATTGCCAAAAATGATAATATTTCTAAAAAAGAGGAAATAAAGCTAGAAGAAATTGGCGGTGAAGAAGGAAAAGTAATTTCCAGAAAAGAATTAGTAGAAGTAATTGAAGCAAGAAATCTTGAAATTTTAGAATTAGTAACAAAAGAATTAAAAAGAATTCAAAGAGAAAGATTATTGCCAGCAGGCGTGGTTTTGGTTGGTGGTGGTGCAAAAATGCCAGGGATGGAAGAATTAGTAAAAAGAGAACTTCATCTTCCTTGCCAAATAGGATTTCCTAAAGATGTTGAAGGTATTGTGGATAAGATTGATGATCCTTCTTTTGCTACTGCCGTGGGGTTGTTATTATTTAAATTAAAAGGAGAAAAAAACATTCCTGGAAAGGCAAAGATTCAAAAAGGATTTTCAAGAATTAAAAAGTGGTTCGAAGAACTATTACCATAGTTCATAGTTCTTCTCACCCTTCACAGGAGTTCGAAGAGTTACTACCGTAATTCTTCTCGCCCTTCACAGGAGATCGAAGAATTACTACCGTAACTCTTCTCACCCTTTGAAAGGAGCTTGAAGAGCTATTACCATAGTTCTTCTCGTCCGCAAAGCGGAGATCGAAGAGTTACTACCGTAACTCTTCTCACCCTTTGAAAGGAGCTTGAAGAATTACTACCGTAATTCTTCTCGCCCTGCGGGAGCTCTAGGAGCTATTACCATAATTTAGAATGTAGAATGTAGAATGTAGAATTAAAAGTATTGAAAGTTATTTTTTGTTATGTTAAAATAATTTTTAATTTAATTCTAAATTTTAGTTTTTTACTTCTTAATGTTTAAAAATTAGAAATTAGAAATTTGTAATTTTTTATGCCAAAACAAGTTAAACCAGAAATTGAATCATTTGCCAAAATAAAGGTTATTGGAGCAGGAGGAAGCGGATGTAATGCTGTTTCTCGAATGGTTTCCTCAAAAATAAAGGGTGTCGATTTTATTGGTGTAAACACTGATGCTCAAGCTCTTCATTATTGCAAAGCGCCAGAGAAAATTTTAATTGGTAAAAATGTTACTCATGGTCTTGGAGCTGGAATGAATGTGGATTTGGGCAGAAAAGCTGTTGAAGAGAGCAAAGAAGAGATAGAAGAAGCTTTAAAGGGGGCTGATATGGTTTTTGTCACTTGTGGCTTGGGTGGAGGCACTGGCACTTCTTCAATACCAGTTATTGCAGAGATTGCTAGAAATTTAGGCGCTTTAACAATAGGTGTAGTGACAAAACCATTTTCTTTTGAAGGTGCCAACAGACAAGCAATTGCTGAACAAGGACTAGCAGAGCTTGAAGATAAGGTTGACAGTTTAATTGTGATTCCCAATGATAAAGTATTGATGATGATTGATGATAAAACCAGTTTATTATCTGCTTTTGCAATTGTAGATAACGTACTTTCAAATGCTGTTCAGGCAATTTCTGATTTAATTGTTAAACCAGGCCTTATTAATCTTGATTTTGCTGATATCAGAACAATAATGAAAGATTCGGGATTTGCCTTAATAGGAATAGGAAAAGCGAAAGGGGAAGGAAGAATAATTGAAGCCGCTAAAATGGCTATTTCTTCGCCTTTGCTTGAAGTATCAATTGATGGTGCAAAGGGGCTTTTATTAAATATCTCTGGCAAAGAGGACTTAACAATGAAAGAAGTAGATGAAGGTGCAAAAATTATCACTAAAGCTGTTGACCCTGAGGCAAAGATAATTTTTGGTACAGTGCTTGATGAGTCATTAACAAAAGGAGAAGTAAGAATTACAGTAATTGCTACTAATTTTAATCATATACCAAACATAAGAAAAGAGAACAATAGCAGCAAAGACATCGATAAAAACAGAAGAAATGAATTTAATAACAATAATTTTTCAGAAGAACAAGATTTAAACGATGATAAATGGGACGTTCCTGCTTTTTTAAGAAAAAAAGATAATTAATATACTATCAATATACATTTACATTATATAGTTAGTTATGGTAAAAATAACCCAAGTTAAAAAACGAGACGGAAGAATTGTTGATTTTAAACCTGAAAAAATTGAAAAAGCAATAAAAAAAGCATTAATTGCTTCAAAACAAGGCAATGGTGAAATTTCTAAAGAATTGACAAAAGAAGTAATAGACCTTCTCCAAAAAAGATTTGAAAATAAAATTCCTTCAGTTGAAGATATTCAAGATATTGTGGAGGAGGTTTTAATTTTGGCTGATTATCCTAAAGCCGCTAAGGCCTATATTTTATACAGAGAACAGCATCGTCGAATTAGAGAAATAAAAAAATCTAATGAAGAGGCTGTTGAAATGGTTGACCAGTATCTTCAAGAATCAGATTGGGAAGTAAGAGAAAATAGTAATATGGCTTATTCTCTTCAAGGTCTTAATAATTATGTAACATCAGCTGTTATTAAAAGATATTGGTTAAATAAAATTTATCCTCCAGAGATTAGAAAATCTAATGAAAGTGGGGATTTTCATATTCATGATCTTCAAGTATTAGGTCCTTATTGTGTGGGGTGGGACCTGTATGATCTTTTATTAAGGGGCTTTGGGGGTGTATTTGGTAAAATTGAATCAAAGCCGCCCAAACATCTCTCAGCGGCCCTTGGTCAAATAGTAAATTTTTTTTATACCCTTCAAGGTGAGGCAGCGGGCGCTGTTGCCTTGTCTTCTTTTGATACGTTGCTTTCTCCTTTTATTTATTATGATCAGTTATCTTATCCTCAGGTAAAACAAGAGATTCAAGAATTTTTATTTAATTGCAATGTTCCAACACGGGTGGGGTTCCAGTGCGTGTCTGAAGATACAGAAATTTTGACTCCTGAGGGATGGAAAAATTATGAAGAAATTCAAATAGGAGATACTATTAAAACTTTTAACCTTAAAAGCAATCAAATCGAAAATCAAAAAGTAACTTCTGTCTTTAAAAAACACTATAAAGGCACAATGTATCGATTGCAAAATCGTATTCAAGATCAGCTAATTTCTCCAAAACATAGAGTTGTAAGAAAAAAATTTCAGCAAGGTGGTTATATTTTGGAACCCATTGAAGAAGTTTGTAAATTGAAATCTCCTTTTATTATTCCAATTGTCGGTAAAAATAATAACAAAGAAGCGGATATAAGCGATGAACAAATAAAATTAATGGCATGGATTATTAGCGAAGGAACAATTGAAAAACCAACAAAAAATAGATGTTGTTATCGAGTAAGTATTTATCAATCAAAAGAAAAAAATAGAGAAAACTATAATGAAATTATTAAGCTTTTAAGGCATTTCAATTTAAACTATTCAGAATACCAAACCTCAGCATTGGGAGACAATGTTTGTCGAATACGTTTGGATGCCGAAAGTTCAAAGAAAATTCATCAATGGTTCGGAACAAAAGAAAATGTTCATTTTATTCCTGCGAGTTTATTAAACTTAAACGAGAAGCAATCTAAATTATTCTTGGAAACTTATTTAAAAGCAGATGGTTTTGAAGGTTGTAAAATTTCTACTACCGACCTTGAATTATTAGATGGATTACAAATAATAATTGTAAATTGTGGCTACGGATTTACTGTTTTAAAAAGAAAACCAACGATTGGCAAAAAAGATATTTATGTTTTAAGGATAATAAAGCATCAAGAAACCTATATTCAAAAAGTAGAAAAAGTAAATTACAAAGGAATAATTTGGTGCCCTCATACTAAAAATGAAACCATTATTGCTCGTCGAAAAGGGAAAGTTTTTATTACTGGTAATACTCCTTTTACTAATTTAACATTAGATCTTAAAGTACCAGAACACTATAAAAGTCAACCTGTTCTTGTTGGAGGAAAATTTCAAGATAAAACTTATGGTGAATTTCAAGAAGAAGTAAATATGATAAATAGGGCTTTGGCTGAAGTAATGATAGAAGGTGATGCCAAAGGAAGGCCCTTTACCTTTCCTATTCCTACTTATAATATTACCCGCGATTTTGATTGGAAAAATTCAGCATATGAGCCAATTTGGAAAATGACTGCTAAATATGGTATTCCTTATTTTGCGAATTTTATTAATTCAGATATGAAGCCCGAAGATGTGCGTTCAATGTGTTTGGCCGGAGAAGAAGAAATTTTAATTAGAAATTCAAAAAAAATAAAAAGGGCTTCAATTCAAGAGATAGCTCAAAACTATAAAAAAGATGAATTTGATGAAGAGGGATGGGCGGAATGTAAAAAAGAAGGTGGATTAGAGGTTTTATCTTTAAACCCAGAAAATTTAAAATTGGAATGGTCGCCAGTGAAAAGATTTTTAAAAATTGTAGATAGGACTGGGATAGAAATTATAAGTGAAGATGGAAAGAAAACATTATTTTCTTTAAATCATCCTGTGGCAATTTATACTCCGCAGGGAATTAGGATGAAATGGGCTAAAGAAGTTCAGAAAGGAGATTGTCTTTTAACTCTTAAAGAAGCCAATGAAGAAGTTTTCTCGAAAGAATATCAGAAATTTGAAGATTTTATCTTAGACGAAGATTTAGCTAAAATTTTGGGATACTTTGTAGCCGATGGCAACTATCTCTTTGAAAGTAGAAAAGGGTATGCCCATTTTGGCGAACCAAGAGGATTGCAATTTACTTTTAAGACCGGAGATCACAAAAATTTAGGCTTAATTAAATCTTTAATAAAAAAGGTTTTTGGCGTGGAAGGAAAAGAAAAACAAGACCCTCGTTATAATACTTATTATCTCTATATTTATAATACTGAAATTGCGAGAAAATTATATACCGCCGGTTTTAGGAAATATGGAAGATTGCCTCAAGTTTTGTTCAATAGTCCCAAAAGCGTTATTAATAGTTTTCTTAATTTTCATTTTAAGGGAGATGGCTACGAAAAGCGAAAGGAAATTCACTTAAATGATTTAGAATTATCTCGAGATCTCGTTTTGCTTTACTCTTTAATTGGACAGCCGGTAACTTATAGATTAAGAAAACGAAGTCAAGTAATTTATTTGCAACACTTAAATTCACCATTTAAGAAAAATAATAATTGGCTTAATAATCCAATTTTAGCGGAAAGAACGCCAGCGTGGACAACCAATGGTAAAAAAATTCCTGGTTTTTATAAATCACGAATGATTGGTTTTGATACGATTGAAAAACATGGAGCTCAAACAGTTGAAAGCTCGAAAATAAAAAATAGCGATATTTACATTGTTCGGGTTAAAAGTATCAAGAAGAAAACTTTTAAAGAATTAAAGGAATTTTATGATTTGGAATTAGAAAAAAACCATCTTTTTATACATTCTTTGGGACAGATTTCTTTTAATTGCTGCAGACTTCGCTTATCAAATAAAGAACTCTACAAGCGTGGCGGCGGATTGTTTGGCTCAAATCCTCTAACTGGTAGTTTAGGGGTAGTGACTATTAATTTACCTCGTGTTGCTTATCTATCAAAAACTCAAAAAGAATTTTTTGAAAAACTAAGCGAGGTGATGGACCTGGCTAAAGACAGTTTGGAAATTAAGAGGAAAACCCTAGAGAATCTTACTGAAAAAGGGCTTTATCCTTATTCGCGACATTATTTGGACAGCATTAAAAAAATGCGAGGAAAATATTGGGCAAATCATTTTTCTACAATAGGATTGGTTGGAATGAATGAGGCATTATTAAATTTTAAACAAACAAAAACTAATATTGGTACAAAAACTGGTCAAGAGTTTGCTCAGAAAGTATTAGATTTTATGCGTGATAGAATAGTAATGTATCAAGAAGAAGATGGTGGACTTTATAATTTAGAGGCAACGCCGGCTGAAGGAAGTTTAGATCCAAAAGAAAAAATTTTAATTTCTCAAAGCGACCCCAAACTTACAGAAATTGGACCCTTAATTGATAAATATTTAGAAAAAAATAAAGAAAATATTCAATTTATTGGCAATAGCGAAGTTTTAAAAATTCCTGAAGGAGAAATGTTTACCTATGGATTTAATCGAAAAAATCAAAAGATTAAAAAATATCCAGTAACTGCCTTGGTAAGACACTTAGCGCATTCAATGTACGAAATAAACACTATTTCCGGTAGAAAGGTGAAGGTTACCGGTCAACATAGCGTTTTTACTTTAAACTCGAAAGGAGAAACAGAAGAAGTTTTAGTTAGAAACCTAAAAGAAAAAGATTTAATTGCTATTCCCAAGAAGATAGAAATGGAAGAAGTGAATCAAGAACTTAATTTGATTGATATTTTTAAAAAAGCATCTTTTAAAGATAAATTATATCTTGTTTTTCCTTTAAATTTTATAGAAAAATTAATTTTAAATCCAGCAGTAAAAGAATGGGTTCTTGAATATTACAATCTTCAATGGAAAGATGTTAAATATTTCTGGAAGAAAAATAGGGTTGTGCCTTTAAGCCTTATTTATGACTTGGGTTTCAATATTAAAAGAGAAGTTTTAGAATCTTCAAAAATATTTTATCGCGATACAAAAAATACAAAACCAATCAATGTTTTAATTTCTCTTAATAGGGCTTTTGGTTTTGTCCTTGGCTGTCTTTTGGCAGAAGGATGGGTAAGCGAGAGAAGCGAATTTATCAATACTGATAAAAATTTAGTTCAAAGATTTGTTTTAGGAGCGGAAGAAGTTTTTGGCAAAGGAAGTGTTGGCTTTTCTTCTTTTAAAAGAGAAAAAGATAAAAGGAAAACCCGTTATACCGCGGTTTTGAGTAAAATTATCGGTTGTTTGTTTGAAGCAATAGATTTTCAAGGAAAAAGCAATACAAAAAAAATTCCTGCTTTCATTTTCTTTTCTTCAAAAGATTGCGTAGCTGGAGTTTTAGAAGGGTTTCATCTTGGTGATGGGTATATTTATCAAAATAGAAAGAAAAATGATTATTCAGTGAGATTATATACAAACTCTAAAGAACTTATCGAGGGATTAAATCTCTGTCTTTTGAAATTAGGAATTTTAGCCAAAATTCGCCAAGATAAAAAATCAAAATATAATTCTTCTTGGAAAGATAATTATATCTTATCAATTACTGGTGCTGATAATTTGAAAAAATACCTTGATTTGGTTTTAAGAAAAAAATTAACATTAGAAAACCTTCATTCTTCAAGAGAAACTATTTTCGAAGCACCAAAACTAATCAAATCAGTAATGGAAAAACATTCTTTAAATCCTTCTCAGGTAGGGTTTTCAAAAGACAGTTTTAATCGAAACCTAAGAAACAATAAAATAAGTTTGCAATACCTTAAAAAAATTACTGATAAATTATCAACCTTAGTAAATGATAAGGTGGTTAGTCAACTTCAAGTATTAATAAATTCTAACTTATACTGGGATAAAATAGTAAAGATTAGAAAAATAGACACACCTCAATATGTTTATGACTTGGAAGTTGATGTTCCTGGCGATCAAGTAAATAACTTTTTGGGCGGAGAAGGGTTAGTTTGCCTACATAATACTTCCTATCGTTTAGCTTTAAAAGACAAGCAAAGATATCCTGATATTATTACTGCTGGCACTGAAGAAAAGCCATATTATACTAACTCTTCTCAATTGCCGGTTAATTTTACTGATGACTTGTTTGAGGCATTGAAATTACAAGATAATCTTCAAACAAAATACACAGGCGGAACGAGCTTCCATGCATTTTTAGGCGAACAGATTTCTGATTTTGATCAAGTTCCACGAATGATTAAAAGGGTTTTTGAAAATTTTAGATTGCCTTATTTTACGCTTACTCCTACTTTTTCAATTTGTCCGGTACACGGTTATATTTCTGGTGAGCATTTTATTTGTCCTAAGTGTGTAATTGAACAACCCTGCGAGGTTTATTCTCGAATCGTGGGTTATTTAAGACCGGTTCAACAATGGAACGAGGGCAAAAAACAGGAATTTAAAGAGAGAAAAGAATTTAAAATGTAATTTTATTATAAAAACTTAATTTTCTACAATTAGGTTAGTTTTTATGTGGTTTATTACAGTTTTAGTTTTTATTTTAATCTTAAGTGTACTGATTTTTGTACATGAGTTTTTTCATTTTATTACAGCTAAAAGAAATGGTATTAGAGTAGAAGAGTTCGGAATGGGTCTTCCTCCACGCATTTTTGGTTTTTACAGAGAAAATGGTAAAACGCATTTTTTTTGGGGGAATAAAAAAATAGAAACCAAATCTACTGTTTATTCTTTAAATTGGATTCCGTTTGGTGGTTTTAACAATATTTATGGAATGGATTCAAGGATTAAAGAGCCCGGTTCTTTTTGGATAAAAAATATTGGTACCAGGGCAAAGGTGATTTTTGCTGGAGTGATGGGAAATTTTCTTTTAGCTTGTGTTTTATTTTCGATAGTTTTTGCTTCTGGGGCGCCTCAAGCGATCGAGGAAGAGGTGCCAGAGGGAGCATTTGATGTTGGTATTCAAGTAGTTCAAGTATTAGCTAACTCTCCGGCTGAATCGGCAGGGATAAGGGCAGGGGATAAGATTGTTAAAATGGAAAGCAATGAGGAAAATATTATTATTGAAGAAGTGGAGGATGTTCAAAATTTTACCAATCAACACTTAGATGAAACCATTGTTTTAACAATTCAAAGGGGAAACGAATCCTTGGAAATATCAGTAGTTCCAAGAAGTGATTTTCCAGAGGGAGAGGGGCCAATGGGTATTGCCTTGACAAAAACAGCAAGAATACCTTATTCTTTACCTAAGGCTGTTTTGAAAGGATGTGAATATTCTTTTTGGTTGGTAGGAGCAACGGTTAATGCTTTTTTTGAAATGATAAAAGGAGCAATAATAGGACAAACACTTACAGGTGTTGAATTAGCTGGTCCTATTGGGATTGGTAATCTTGTTTCTCAAATGGTTACTCTTGGACCAATGTACGTTGTTCAGTTTACAGCGATTCTTTCAATTAATTTATTCATTTTAAATCTTTTACCATTTCCTGCCTTAGATGGGGGATATCTTTTATTTCTTTTAATTGAAAAAATTAAGAAAACACCTGTAAAACAAGAAGTGGAAATATTACTTAATCAATTTGGTTTTGCACTTT
>Ga0116146_1001031_pt1 | contig 30865 bp, 25 predicted proteins | sample AD_JPNHG2_MetaG_FD_89748 | JGI IMG/M metagenome (GOLD analysis project Ga0116146, IMG submission 89748) | Active sludge microbial communities of municipal wastewater-treating anaerobic digesters from Japan - AD_JPNHG2_MetaG | ecosystem: Engineered > Bioreactor > Anaerobic > Digestate | place... | reverse complement strand
TGCAAGGCCCCCTGAGAGCAGCGGTGATCCACTCGGCGCACCCATCGTGCCCTTCGTTGCATTCTCCAGGACTGCCGTTCCCATCGAGCCTCCGACCTCCCAGTGAGATTCACTGATTATAACCATAACCCCCCCGCCTAATCATCGGCACGAGACCGATCCTTACGCCATTTGTCGCTGGCAACTCGCCACACAGTCCGGACGCCACGGGAAAAGAAGGCCTCGAGACGCCGTGATCGCATCCTTGCGGATGGTGACAGGAGTACGAGGGCGGCGCCATTCAATAACCGCAAAGCTGTAAAACATATCCCACAATCATTACCTCTGAGCGGCCAATTTGAAGCGGTGACCGATAGGCGAATGCTACGGAAGTCGTCAACAGGTGACCTCACATAAAAATGAGACGACATTCCGTCTAAGGCGGACCGCAGCCCACGCGATCTGCGATCCAAAAACATGCGCGCAAAGTGCACACCAGTCCCGATGGAAGAGGCTAATGATCGAGGAATTGCGGATGAGAGGAGTCGAACCTCCACGGGGTTGCCCCCACAAGGACCTGAACCTTGCGCGTCTGCCAATTCCGCCACATCCGCGGCGATCTCAAAGTCCATTTAACGCCGGAGGCCGGTCCTTGTCAATAAACCGGCCTTGGAGGGCCTGGCTTCCCACCGATCTGTCAGGATTCCAGGCAGCGGCGGGAAAGCCTTTCGAAAGGGTGCTGGCAGATTTTTATGGCCTTATGGCCAGAGATCTGTCCGTTTTACGCGCATGTTCGTGGATAGCGGTGTGTTTGGGCTGCGGCCCGCAGCAAGGCGGTCCGCCTCAGGACTTTACGGACAGAGATCTGTCCATTGTACGCGGATGTTGGTGGATTGCGGTGTGTTCGGGCTGCGACCCGCCAAAAGGCGGTCCGCGTTGGCGTCCGAGAACCAAAGCCGCGGGTCAAACCTTCCGATTGATCCAATAGAAGAAAGGCCCCAGGAAGCTCGCATGCTCAACGCCCTGACCGTCGACCTCGAGGACTGGCCTCAGGCCGTCCTCGATCCGAGCCTGCCGATTACCGACCGGGTCGTCGGCAACGTCGACCGTCTGCTTGGGCTGCTGGACAGGCATTCAGTCCGGGCCACCTTCTTTGCCCTCGGAAAGGTGTGCGAGCGGCATCCGCAGCTTCTGCCCCTGATTCAGTCGGCCGGGCATGAGATTGCCTCGCACGGTTATGGGCACGAACTGATGTATCGGCTGACGCCTCGGCAATTTGAGGAGGACGTCAGGCGATCGATCGAGATCATCGGATCGCAGACCGGACGGCGGCCGTTGGGTTACCGGGCCCCGGCGTTTTCGATCACCCGAGAATCGCTCTGGGGAGGGCCGATTCTGGCAAGCCTCGGTTTTCGGTACAGTTCGAGCATCTTTCCGATCCGGAAGGCTCGCTATGGTATTCACGACGCGCCGCGCATCCCGCATCGCTGGAGCAATTGTGATCTTGTTGAGTTTCCATTGACCACGCTGCGCGTTTTCGGCTGCCATGTGCCCGTCTGCGGCGGCGGTTATATGCGACTGCTGCCCTGGTGGGTTCATGCGCACGCCATCGGCAGCATGAACGCCGGCGGCCACCCGGCCGTCGTCTATCTGCATCCCTATGAACTTGCTTCGGACGAGGTCGATTTATTTCGCAGGGCCGGATTGCGCTTCTCCACCAGCCGCCGCGTCATGCAGTCGTTGTGGCGATCTCGCGTGTTGCCTCGCCTGACCCGCCTTTTCGAGGCCTTCCGCTTTGCTCCGATAACGCAGGTATTCGAAGCCATTAATCTGCCCGGCCTTTGCCCTGCCGCTCCGGGCACGGTCCCCGAATTATCGCCCCCGTGCCTGTCACTCGTCCCCCCACCGACGTGCACCGCGACGTGAGGACTACCTGCGCAAGAACGAGGCCTCCGAAAACCGTATGCTGCCATCCGATTGGCAGGCAGCGTCCGATCCCCGCTCGCACGCCCTCATGTAGCCCAAATCCTCTTGTGTCTGGGGCGTTTTCGGCGTCCGAGAAGATGATTCACCAGACTGTCGGCCCCCGTAGCCTTTGGCCTCCAGATTCCCGGACGGAAACGTACTCAGCGGCGCGCCGCGAGTCTCGTAATAACCGTTCGTGAACTCCGGGCCTGACCACATGATTCTCGGACGTGCTCGTCCCTGAGACAACCTTGCCAAATCACCCCAGTTTTCCCAAAGGTCGTTGTCCGCTCTTCTTTTGTATCTTACATCTCTTGTTGGGAATGACTGGGATTGAACGTCCGCAAAAGGCGACGAGTTTGCCACCGCATCAGAAGAGGGGAATAAGCGCCATGCAGTCAACATCAAGACAGGCACAACAACTCGGCACCTGCTCGTCACGAGAGAACGGCCAGGATGGTTCGCCGCGATGGAGACATGCGAACCGGTGTGCTTTCTTCAGGTCTCATCGGTTGCTGCTCGGATTCCTCCTGCTGTCTTGCTGTCTGGGACAGTCATGCGAGCTCGGTCCGTTGTCTAACGGCGATGGGTTCAGCGGCGGCGACGTCCTCGGCTTTCATCCCGATCAGCCATCATCGGGAAATGACACAAACGACCCGCTCAGCCCGGCCGGCGGCGACACCTCCACCGGCACGTTGACCGCCGAAGCTGGCGAAGCCATAACGGTCATGGAACGCGAAGAAGTGGTTCTGCAGGGCTCTGTCAGCGGAGGCCAGGGCCTGTCGCTCACGTACCTCTGGAAGCAGACCGCTGGGCCACGAGTACTGCTTATGGGAACGAGCAGCCTGACGCCGAAGTTTACTGCGCCGACGGTGCTTGCCGATTCCGTGCTGACGTTCCAGCTAACCGTGACCGCGGGTACGCTGACCAGCAGCGACACCGTCGACGTCACGGTCATTAATGCGGTGTCTCCCAAGGTCAAACTCACCGCTTCGCCCAACCAAGGCACCGCGCCACTCCAGGTGACCTTCACCGTCAAGTCCGCTACGATCTCGCCTCTGCCGGAGGGTACATATACTTGGGACTTCGGCGATCAGACAGCCACCGCCGAAGGCCTGTCCGTCACTCACACTTATGTGAACGGCGGCACTTACACGGCCAGGCTGTGCCTGACCCTCCCCCCGCCGCAGCCTCAGGAACCAATCTGTGCGGAAATCACCGTAGCGGTGGCGGCAGCCCCGAGCGGCCTGCGCCAGCCCCGGTGGCCGCTGAAGACATCGCGATCGCTCTATACTGATGAGCAGATCGCACAACTGCGCCGTCTGGCCGCGACTGACCCGGTCATCATGGGTATGCGGTCATCCACCAAGACCCACGCCGACAAATGGATCGGCTACACCAACGAACAACTGCGGGAACTTCTTCCCGACTCGCGCGTCTGCCGGGATTGGGACGTCTCCGCCAAAGGCTGCCCGGTTCACGGCACTGCAATTTACCAGTACGGGACATACCCATGGAGGCTGCACCCGACAAATCGCTTCAAGGTCATTTGCCCGGTCGGCGGGGAGAGCTACCCGAGCAACGACTTTGACGCCTATTACCGAAGCGGCATGACGGACACCAGCCTGCTGGCTGGCAAGTACGTCGACAGTGGCAGAGGCTACGTCGCACCCGACGGCGAGAAGTATTGGTTTGTCGCTTACGCGTGTCACAGCCACTGGGCGAACGATTGGCTACCTGCTGTCACCTGGCTGGCTCAAGCGTATGCGTTGACGGGTCAGCGCGTCTATGCCGAAAAAGCGATCGTCATGCTCGACAGGATCGCCGAGGTCTACCCAGCGATGGACTATGACAAGCAGTCGCGATACGGGGAGATGAGTAGCGCAACCTACCCAGGAAAAATCCTGAATAGAGGCTGGGAGATGCAAACGCTTCGGGACTTGGTACTGGCATACGAACTCGTGTTTGACGCTCTCATAGATCCGGGCTCAGTCTCTTTGCCGTGGAGGTCCGCTGCGAACATTAGAGCTAACATTGAGGCCAACCTGCTTGAGGAAGCCGTTGATGTTCTCGACGGCTGGCAAGACGGCAACAGCATCGGAATACGCCAGAACACTTTGGTCCACACCATGCTCGTACGTCAGCACGGTCCTACAGCGAGCTTGCTTGACCAACTCCTGAGTTCTCCCGGCGGCGCTGCCCAACAGCAGGGCATCAACTATGCTCTCCACAATCTGGTTTACAAGGACGGCATGCCCCATGAGGGCTCACCCTACTACTGCTTTGTCTGGGTAAGGGAACTGACAGAACTCGGCCTTCCGCTGCTCAGAGCGAATATCGATCTGTTCGCTCATCCAAAGATGCAACGCATGCTCGACACACCACTGGAAATGATCTGCATCGGCCAGTTCACACCTGCCGTGGGTGATGCCGGTACCATAAACGATGGCTGGATCGGTCCTATAACGCCAACCTACCATGCCGCGTATCAGCAGCTTGGTCGGCCCCAATATGCCTGGGCTCTAGACCAGCTGGGCGAACTCCGCGACGGTTGGACGCATTACTTTGAGGATTGTCTCCGTGGCGCCATCGACCTGGCCGCACTCCAATCTGATCTTGATTCATACCAGCCCATACAGCCTAGTCGATTGCTGGATGGCTACGGCATGGCGATCCTCAACAATCCACAGAATCGCCTTGCGGTTTCTGTTTTCCATGGATTGCGAGGCTCGCATGCCCATGCCGATCGCTTGAACATCGAGTTGTTCGGTCGGAATCGAAGGCTTTCACCGGATCTCGGGTATCCCGATGCGATGAACGAGTATGTCGCGGGAATCTACAGCTGGTCCAAAAACACCGTCAGCCACAACACCCTGCTTGTCGATGACCGCAAGCAGGACGGCAACGTCGCGGGCACAGTGCTGCGGTTCCACGAAAGCCCGACAGCCCACGCGGTCGACATCGACGCCGCCGGCACCTATGCCAAGACCGACATCTATCGGCGAACACTGGTGCTGGTCGACGTCGATAATGACAACTCCTACCTGGTGGATGTTTTCCGTGCCCGTGGCGGCAGCAAGCACGTGCTCAGCATCCATGGCCCGGAAGGACAGTTCACCATGACCGGCACCACGCTCTCTGCCCCGGTCACCCAGGGCACCCTGGCCGGCGCAAATGTCGCCTACGGCCAGCTCTACGACGATCCAGTCCTCGGCGCACCGGGGTATGGTGGCCCGTACAGCACATACATGGGCAGCGGCTACTCACACCTGTTCAACTGGCAGCATGCCGCGCCGAGTACTCCGATCACCGCCCAGTGGCGTACAACCGACAACCTCGCCGGCCTTCGCGTCCACGTTCCTGATCACGCTGGACAGGATGTGATCGTCGCCGATGCCTACGTGTCCCCGCTCCGCAAAATCCCGACGATCCTTAAGTACATGCTGGTGCGCCGATCCGCCGATGCGCCCGGCAATACATTTGTCTCTGTTTGGGAGCCAACGGGAAGCCAATCCTTTATCCAGTCGGTGAATCTCAGCAACGCCGCCTCACTCGGGCAGGGTAGTGACCAGATCGTTGTGCTTACTGTGCAGCGGGCAGGGGCAACTGACACGATCGTCGTTTCTCCGGAGGCTGGCAAGGCGTTCACGCTGCCATCGGGCCTGTCTTGCGATGCGGCCGTCGCAGTGGTCACCGTCTCAAACGGACAGCTCACCCGGGGCTTCGCTGCCGGCGGCACAGGTCTGACCATGAGCCAGCCGCCAGTGGAGATCGCCGTCCCCGCGACGATCACGGGCTCGATCTCCGCAGCCGACTACGAAAACAAGGCCGTGACGATGACCTGCGACCAGCCCCCCGCCAACGCTGCCGCACTCGTCGGCAAGATGGTGCGATTCCATAACGCCGCTCACTCCTGCATGTACACGATCGCCTCGGCACGGGCCTCCGGCAACACGCTGGTCCTGGGTCTTGAAGGCTCGGAAGTCTTCACTGGCCGGGTCAGCATCCGGAACGCCGACCTGTTGGCACGGACGGTCACCACGCCCACCAAGGTTCCGCATCCGGCCAACCTTGCGGGCATGCGGCTTCTGACGGATGATTTGTCCGCTCAGGCGATGATCGTCTCGATGAGCAGCACGGGGACCATCCAACTGGCTGCCGGCAGCAACATGGCTGCATTCGCCAGCAGCCTTCCAAAGGACGCGTGGATCGCTGATTTCGGCTACGGCGACGACGTGGAGATCGAGATGTCAGTTCACATGCCGTAGCAAACGGAAGTGAATCAGGACGCTGTGGCGGCGAGGTTCAGAGAGGCGGATCGGGGCCCTATGGCGATCAGTGCCATCTGGTGCGACCTCGACCGGCCGTTGGTGAGGTGGTGTGGAAATGGATTACTAGCAGGCTTCTTCGCAGACCGGAAACAGTCGCGAATATGGAGAGGTGGCATGAGACGGCGTGCGGAGTGCCGACAGCTCAGAAGCTTGCCCGGGCTTCTTCCAGCGTGCGAACGAATTGATCAGCCAGACGATCGCGGCCAAACTCCCGCTCGGCCAGCTCCCGGGCCCGCCGTCCCATTTCCTTGAGTTCCGGCCGATGATCGCGCATCCAGATTACGGCGTCGGCAAAGGCCTCAGGATCATCGGGCCTGACCACCAAGCCGCAGCGGTTCGCGGTGACCATGTCGGCCAGCCAACCGGGGTAGTTGTTCAGCACCGGAAGCCCACAGGCGATGTAGTCAAAAAACTTGTTGGGCGACGTCCCGTAGTAGAATGCCGGAACGTTCTTGAGAACCATCATCCCCGCGTCCATTCGCGGCAGAACGTCAGCCAGTTCCTCCTTGGGCATCGGAGGGAGCCAACTGATCAGTGCGTCGAGCCCCTCGTTCTGGCTCCGCCGCATCAGCCGCTCGCGCTGCCCCCCGTCGCCGATGAACACCAAGCGGATCCCCTTTTCGCCCCGGTCTCTTAACACAGCTGCTGCGTCGAGCACCGCGTCCAGGCCGTTGGCAAGGCCGTGGGCCCCGGTAAAAACAAGCTTGAGATCGACCGGCCCTCCGAACCGAGGATCACTGAGCGGTTCGTCCGTCGGGCGAAACAGATCGAGATCCGCGCAGTTCGGAATCATCGCAACCTGATCCGCCGAATAACCCGTGCGACAGATTCCCTCCTTGATGCCCGGCGCCAGGGCAATGATACGGTGAGCCGCTCGGTAGATCCGTCGCTCCATCCTGCGAAGGTACGCCTTGGTGAGCGGGTTGCGAACGACGCCCAAGGCGATGGGCAGTTCCGGCCACAGATCACGAACCTCAAACACGAACGGCACGCCCAGGCGTCTGCCCGCCTTCATGCCGGGTAGCCCTACGGTCAGCGGCGTCGAGGTCGCAAAGACAAGATCGCCGTCCAGGCCGCACGCAATTTGCGCCGCCGCACGGGCAAAGCGGCCGAATGCCATGGTCCGCCGCATGAAGCTCATCTGGTTTGAATAGGGCTCGGCGATGCGAAACACTCGAATACCATCTATATCGTGCTCGGCCAGTCGCTCCGCGGTGTCGCCCCCGAGGTCTCCGTGGCCGTATGCGCCACAGATCATGGTCACCCGGTGCCCGGCGGCCAGCAACCTTCGGCTCATTTCATACGAGCGGGTGCCAGTGGCTCCCTTGCGGGTCGAGAAATGCTGGTGGATGTAGATAACGTGCATGATCAGCTCATGCCCTCGGTCATTCCCGCGCGGACCGCCACCTGATTCTGCCCATGGGGCAGACGCAACGCCACACGTGGATGTCTGGATTCAGGAAAAACAGAAGGGAGAGATCGGAGACCGTTGGGACCGCCGGATCATAGCAACAGCGACGAAGGTCAATCGAGGAACACTCCTGTTCGGTTGTCCATTCGCTGCCAAGATCACGCTTGGCCGATCGTGCAGATGAAATCGACCGTTCGTCTTGCGGTGGCCTCATCGGCGCGCGGATGCAGGGGTAAGTTGACGGTCTCTCGCGAGGCCCGATCCGCCTCGGGGCACATGCCGGTATGGTAGCCGTACGCTTCCATCGGCGTCTCGATCGGGTGCAGCGGACACTCAAACCAACTGCCCAGTTCCACGAAGTGGGAAGCCGCCTCCGCCAAGGCGCGTTGCTTGTCGGCGACGCGCACCGGGTAGCGAACCAGTACTGGCTCCATTTCCGACGGCAATTGCGTCACCGACCAGCCTCTCTCGCTCAGCAGACTATCGTACACGCGGGTCATCCGCCGGCGGTGCTCGATGTTGTTGTCCAGTCTTGCCAATTGCCGAAGGCCGACGTGGGCCTGCACCTGGCTCATGCCCTTGAAAAAGTCAGGCTCCATACGGGGCTGGAATTCGCACGTACTCGATGAACCGACGACCAGCCCCTTTCGCGTCAGCCATCTGAATACGTTCTGGGCGAATGCGGTTGTTCGCGGGTAGATCGCCGTGCGGTAGATCATCAACTGTGCCCGGAGCATGGCGACTTCACGCATCGTCGGCTGTGCCAAGCCTTGTCCGACGACACTCGCGATTCGATCGGCAAGCTCGCGGTCGTGGACCACCGCCATGCCGCCCAGGCCGCTGGTAAATGGCTTGTTCCACTGGAAGGAGAAGTAGGCCGCGACACCAAACGTCCCGGCGAGCTTGCCCTTGTACCGTGAGCCCAGAGCCAGGCAGCAGTCTTCGACCAAGGTCAGCCCATGCCGCTGACAGATATCTGTGATGGCGTCCATTCGGGCCGGATACCCGTAGGTGTGTTGGGCGATGATCAGCCTGGTGCGTGGCGTGATCTTCGCCTCGATGAAGTCCGGATTGATGTTGTACGTGCGAGGCTCAATGTCGACAAAAACCGGCTTGGCACCCAGATAGACGAGCGGGTTGACGGCCATCACGCAGGTGTAGCCGGGCATGATGACTTCGTCGCCTTCACCGATACCCAGGGCTTTCAGAATCGCGTACAGCGCAACGCGACCTTTCCAGAAGGCAAAGGCACGGGGTACACCCAGAGACTCAGCAAAGGCGCGCTGATATTCCCTTACACTGCGGGCAGAAGAATCAATCATTTCACCGCGCACCCCGCCACTATGTACTTCCATGCGTCCGGCGTAATCGGATCAACCAGAACATCCACAAAGTGTAGCAGGCTTCGCTGCCATTCTCTTCGTCCGAACGTCGCAAGCAACCCGGTGCAGACCCGCGTGACCTCGGAAAACGGTCGCAGCAAATCGTGTACCTCGCCAAGCGACAGGTATCGCCATCGCTCACCCCAGGCGACAAATCGCTTTCTCAGGAAGGCATGCAGACGAGTGCCAACAAGGTTCTCCGCAAAGAGCAGCTTGCCGCCCGGTCGCAGAACGCGATGCATCTCTCGAACAGCCTTCTCTTGGGCCGTGTAACCCCCGGCCCCGCCAATTCCGCCTAGAACCGACTTGAAACAGACGATGTCGAACGAGGCTTCAGGATATGCGATGTTCGTCGCGTCGATGGCCTCGTACTTGACGAGATGCCCAACACCGTATCGCTCGTGCAAGACCTTGGCGACCGGAGACGGACCGTTCAGGTCGGAGCAAACAACGCGACAACCCTTCGATGCGAAGTAGAGGGAAAGCCCGCCGTCTCTGGCTCCCAGATCAAGAACCTGGGCGTCATCACGACAAACCGCGGTTTCGTCCCAAAGTTGCAGCACCACCCGCCAGTTTGCGACATCCCACTGCAGGATTTCGCGGTCCGAGACCTTCACGAGCCGCTTGCCTCCCTCGCAAAACACCCGACATTCCCCGAATCAGGACCTCTTCGGGCATCATCATAATGTGGGCCATTCATCGAGCAGCCCTTCACCCTCGCTCGACGAAATCGAGCACGGTGTTGGCGACATAACTGATCTGTTCCTCAGTCAGTTCCGGATAGATGGGCAGCGACAGAACTTCCAGAGAAGCCTTTTCAGATTCCGGGAAGTCGCCTCTCTTGTATCCCAGGCAGGCAAAGCATTCCTGCAAATGCGCGGGAACCGGATAGTAGACCTCACAGCCAATCTCATGCGCCCTGAGGTGTTGCACCATCTCGTCTCGCTTCGGCATACGGATGGTGTACTGATTGAAAATCGACACACAATCAGGATTCACGTACGGCGTTTGCACCACTGACCCTGCGAAGGCGCGCGTGTACAGCAACGCATTCCGCCTCCTGGCCTCCGACCAGGCATTCAGATGCGGCAGTTTGACCAGCAGCGCCGCAGCTTGAATCGGATCAAGCCGGAAGTTGCCGCCGATATACTTGTGATAGTACTTAGGTTGGCTGCCATGATTTCGCATGACCATCAGGCGATTGAACAAGGCCTCATCATTGGTCACGCACATGCCGCCATCGCCGATGCCGCCCAGATTCTTGCTCGGGAAAAAGCTGAAACACCCGACGGTGCCGATGCTTCCGGCCTTGCGTCCCTTATAGGTGGCGGTAATCGATTGCGCTGCATCTTCAATAACGTGCAGGTTGTGGCGCCGAGCGATGTCAATAATCGGATCCATGTCCGCCATCTGACCGAAGAGGTGTACCGGGATGATGGCTTTTGTCCGCGGTGTGACGACTTCTTCGATCAGGGCAGGGCTGATGTTGTACGTCTGCGGGTCAATGTCCACGAGTACAGGTCTGGCACCCGTTCTGGCGATGCAGCCGACGGTAGCGAAAAAGGTGAACGGCGTCGTGATGACTTCGTCGCCAGGGCCGATCTCCAGGCTCATGAGGCTGCAGAGGATGGCATCCGTGCCGCTGGAGGTCCCGACGGCGAACCGGCAGTCGCTGGCGGCAGCAATGGCCTTCTCAAGCTCGGCGACCTTGGGGCCGCCGATGCATATCTGGGAATCAAGCACTTCCGAAACCGCAGCCAGGATTTCGTCCTTGATCTTCGCGTACTGCGCCCGCAAATCCAATAGTGGAACCTGCATCAGTCACCCGCATGTGAAAGCATAACTGGAACGTAGCAGCCGTTCACAAATCAGACGCCTCTATGGCCGGTACGACCGGTACGACCGCGTGCCCACGGACTTATCGGCCGGAAGGGGCGTCTCCTCGTCCAGGTCAAGGCAGCGGAGCACGCCCGCAGAAGTCTCCTGGTACCGGTAGCCGCTCTCCGGGCACGTCATGATGCCATTCGCATCGGCCGGCGAAAGTGGGACACCGTGCCGGCTCACCCACCCTTTTTGACGAGCGGGCACGCCGACCATCAATGCATAGTCCGGGACATCACGCGTCACCACCGATCCTGCCCCCACAAAACAATACCGGCCCAGTGTCACGCCACATACAACCGTCGCATTGGCTCCGACCGTGGCTCCTCGCCTGACCAAGGTGCGCTCATACAGGCTCTGACGGTTCACCTGGGACCGCGGGTTGCTCACGTTCGTCAGCACGCAGGAAGGCCCGAGGAAGACGTCGTCTTCCACGATCACACCGGTGTATAGCGAGACGTTGTTCTGGATCTTGACGTTGTCGCCGATCTCGACACCTGCTGCAACGAACACATTCTGCCCCAGATTGCAGTTCCGTCCTATACGACAGCCTTTCATAAGGTGAGAGAAGTGCCATATGCGGCTGCCTTGGCCCACCACCGCACCGTCGTCGACGTAGCTGCTCTCATGGACGAAGAAACTGCCGCGCTCACCAGCCTGTTCGCGCATGCCGCTGCCAGACATTCGAACACCCCTTACTATCGTTTGAGCATCGGGTGATACTCGCCCACCAGCCCCACCGGCTTGGCATGTCTGATGGCAGAAACGATCTCGATCGAAGGGACCACTTCCTCAGGACGAAAACCTCTGCCTTCCAGGATCTGTGCATAGCTCACGGTGTGAAGGTCGCGAAACCCTTCGGAGAACTCGACTTCCGCGCCGTCCACGGTGATGGACCGGTACGTCGCCGGCTTGCCAGCCGCCGGCGGCTCGGGCAGATCCCTCCGATCAATCGAGAGGAACCATCGCACACGAGCCCGGGCCAATTCCAGACAGCCCGCCATGCGCTTCGGCTCAGAGATATGGACAATGCTGCTCCTGGGTTCGCCAAAAATCCACGACAACATGTCAAAGAAATGGACCCCGATATTGGTGGCCACGCCTCCGGACTTGGCCACGTCAGCCTTCCACGAGGCCATATACCAGTGGCCGCGGGAGGTCACGTAGGTCAAATCGACATCGAACATCTTGTCCTTCGGTGCCGACAGAATGCGATCCCTGAGCCCCGCGATCGCCGGATGCAGCCGCAACTGCAAGATCGTATTCACCTGGCGGTTGGCCTCAGCCGCCAGTTCAGCGAGCGCGGTCGCGTTCCACGGGTTCAGAACGAGCGGCTTCTCGCAAACGGCGTGCGCGCCGACCCTGAGAGCGAAACGGACATGGGCGTCATGAAGGTAGTTTGGCGAGCAGATCGACACATAGTCCACTCCCTCGCCTTTGCGTCTGAGCAACTCGATATGCCGGTCGAACCGCTCGAATTCAGTGAAGAAATCCGCATCAGGGAAGTACGAGTCGAGTATGCCCACCGAATCGCTCTTGTCCAGGGCCGCCACGAGGACGTTGCCCGTTTCCTTGATCGCCTTCATATGACGCGGCGCGATGTAACCGGCCGCTCCGATAAGAGCAAAGCGTTTCATTCTCACACCTTGTGGTCAGAGGCCGTTATTCGGCCGTCCACTACCTGAAGGCCCTCTCATTCGGAAGCCTCCCTTGCAGACACACGTCCGCGCCCTCGGCACGCACGCCTCAATTCATGCACGAAGGCTCCGAGCGATTCTACCGGCTCAGAGACTTGTCTCCGTAGCGGCCACCCCGCTTGCGAATCACAAACAGCCAGATACCTTTCAGAGAGCCTAGACCGTACCCGAAGTGCAGAATCATGAACACGACCGGCGAGAAAAGAGCACAGCGAATGCCCGCCTGCCGTGCGACCTGCCATACACCAACAAGAAGGCCAAGACTGTAGAGCGCGACGTAGGCCGCAAACAGCCAGGTTAAAGGTCGCCAGACAGCGGCGCCGACAAGGCAGGCGACGAGGCCCACCACGAACAGTAGCGGCGCGACCTGCCGAACCGTCGCCGGCTGTCCCAGTTTCTGGATGGTGCGGATGCGCCACGTCCCGTACTGGAAATACTGGCGCCAAAGCTTACCAAGGCTGGTTCGCGGGTAGTACCGGCTACGGATAAGCGGCGTGAGCCATATCTTGCCGCCTTGCCGAATCAGGCGGGCGTTGAACTCGTCATCCTGATTGCGAACGAGTTCCTCGTCAAACAAGCCGATCTTGTCAAACACCCAGCGCCAGTACGAGGCGAAGGTGGCCGTATCGACATAGCCCTCGTATCCGCCGAGCCGAAACATGGCGTTTCCAACACCGACCGGGGTGCTCATGGCGGCGGCCGTAACCTTCCCCACATAAGTTTCGCTGACCGTCTCTATCGGTCCGCCTACGCACCAGCAATCAGCATGAGCTTTAAGCGTTTCGACCGACTGCCTCAGGAAATCCGGGGCATACTCGGCGTGCCCCCCTAGCCAAGTGATTACCTGCCCTCTGGCCGCGCGTATGCCTGCATTGAGTCCGCATGCCACAATGCGCCCCTCATTATCTAACAGCCTGATCCTCGCATCCCGCGCTGACAGCCGCTGCACGATCTCACGCGTTCCATCGTCGCTCATTCCGTCGACAACCAGGACTTCCATCAGGTCGCGAGGGTAGTCTCCGTCAAGAATGCTGCTCAGGCATCGTTCAATGAAGTCCGCCTCATTGCGCACGGCGACAATCACAGACACAAACGGATTCTCTTGAACCGTCACTCAACCTCCTTCAGTGTCTCCGTGTCGCCCATCGCGATCGCCAATACACACGCCGCGCTTCCGCCCGATAGGTCTCGGGAACGATTCCTTGTGGACCTCACCATCCGCCAACCTCCGCAAAGATTGACTGCCACTGAGGAATGATGCGGGACCAATCACATCGCTCCGCCGTTTGCCGAGCATTCCGCGACAGGGTCTCCGCCGCGGCGGGCTGCCTCAGCAGCCGCCGCACGGCCTCAGCCATGGCAGGAGCATCATCGGGTGGGACAAGTAGCGCATCGTGCCCGTTCTGCACCAAGTACGGTATGCCGCCCACATCTGTACTCACCACACACAGACCACACGCCATGGCTTCAAGGACACTGATCGGCGTATTGTCGATATTCGTCGTGTTCAGGAAAATGTCCGCCCTTTCAAACAGGTCCGGCACCCTCTCTTTCGGCACCTGACCCGGCAACTTCACACGACTCTGAACACCGAGCTCAGCAGCCAGTCTTTCGACCTGCTGCATGCTCCCGTCTCCTTTGTCCGCCCCGGCCATGACCAGTTCAAGGTCGGGCCATTCCACCGAAAGCTCGGCCACCACTCGGACGGCCATGCAGGGATTGTAGGTTTCAGCAAGGCTTCGAAGCCACGCCAGTCGCGGACGCGGGGAGGATCGAAGCCTAAAACGGTATGCAGACAGGTGAATTCCATTCGGCAAAACGCGGATGCCATCCCGGTAGGGCTGCATCTTCTCCTGGAGATACCGCGAAGGTGCAACGACCGTAGAGGCAGATTGCAGGAGGCGGCGCACTCGACCTTTATGGGCAGAGGCGAACAAGGGCAAATCGCCTCCTCGCAACATCAGTATGTATGGCTTTCTAGCTCTTCGCAACGTCCAGCATACGGCCTCCGCCCATATGAAGGCCGGACCACTGAACACATCGACGCAGGCCGCCGCGTACTGATGGCGCGCACGCCATGCCGTCACGATCATGTCTGCCAACCGCGACAACCGACCCTGCTTGTTTGATGTCGTGACGATCTCGAAGCCGGCTTGCGTCAGAAGCGAGGTTAATACGTAACAGGTCGACGGTGGAAGCCCAGCCTCACGCAAGAAAGTGCTGACAACCAGGACTCTCTTCTTCATGCGTCCTGTTCCCTGGGTATGGCGTTGTGGAACCTACTGACCAGCCCTTTGGTGGCCCGGCCAAACGGACGAGAAAACCACGGTTTCGTACTACGGTGAGATGTTGCTCACAATCGACATGAACTTGCCCGATCGGGTCCGCGGTATCTCCTCGACTCTCTCCAAGGACCAGTCAACCGGCTCGTGAATGGCCTTGGCGAAGCTGGATAGAATAAGGTGCTCGTCTTCAGATTCACGAAAGTCCTCGCTCGGCACAAAGCGGATCCTGATCCGATCTTTCGCCTCCTGAACCAGTTGCACCTGCCTGACCCCGTGCAGGTTCTTGACAATCAGGCTGATATGAGGGAAGGCACGGCCGCTTGGTGTTATCAGCACGTCTCCAGTGCGCCCGCGGATCTCGTGAATAATCGGGCCCGGCCGGCCGCATTTGGGGCAGGTCTCCACATCTTCATAATCCACCATGTCTCCGACGCGATACCTGATGAGCGGCCAGGCCTTGTTGAGAAAACCCGTGCAGATGATTTCGGCCAGTTTCCGCGTGCCATCGGCCGCCTGATCCAGAAACTCCATATAGCCGTAAGCTCGGTCATAATGGTAGTAGCCGCACTCATATTGAGTAATACTGCCGCAGCCCTCATCCTGCGAATAGGCATCCCACACCTTTGTTCGAAACACCGATTCAATCACCTCGCGGTAGACAGGAAGAAGCTGCTCGCTCGTTGAGAACACGGCCTTCGGCGCCCACTTGGGATCAATGCCCTTCTCCCGGGCCAGTTTGGCCAGAAGATACAGCGAGTTCGCATAGCCCTGGACGTACACGGGCTTGAAGCGATCCAGATCCTCGATGTACTCGCTGATCGTGTGTTCGCTTAGATGGAAAATGCTGTAGAGCCTCTGGCTGGCCGCCCGATTCATCCGCCAGTATGGTCCTGTCGTCTGTCGCGGCGGGATCAGTTCGAGCCCTTGAAACGTGGCGTAACGATCCCCTAATTGCACACCTGGACGCTGGTATGCCCAGAAGGACGCGTACAGATCGATCATAGCCTCACGATCATGATAGCACGTCAACGGCATCCCCGTGCTGCCTCCGCTGTGCGATACCACGAGTCGCCTGCCCCTGTAGCCCGCGGCGATCAGTGTCTTGCCCGCCCTGCGAACCTCGTCCTTGCACAAGAGAGGCAGCCTGGCCAGATCCTCCAGAGTGCGGAATTCATCGGGCCTGAAGCCAACCTGGTCAAAACGGTGCTGGTAGAACGGAACAGCATCATAGGCAGCCTGCAGCATCTCCCGCACCTTGGCGGCCTGATAGCGCTCGGCCTCGGCTCGCGACCACTTGGCCGCCTCTCGGAAGAAGGCTAACCTCTCCTCAAAGCCCCGGCCATATCGCTGCCATTGCCGCACGGCACCGGAAACCGAACACATCACATTCTGCCAGAACAGCGGTGAATGATCGTATACCCACCGCATCACATTCATTGAACGATCCTGCCTTTGCAAGTGATCCGTGCTCGTTCGCGATACTCCGGCCCCGGGAGCAGGTCCGCACTGTCGTGCATGGTGGTAAGCCCAGTCGCTCGCTTCATTCAGAGCCTCAAGCTGCTGTGGCGAAGGTTCTCGCACGGAACGCCCGGGCACGCAAGAGTCAACCTCAGATAGACTCCGAGACTATTCAGAGCCTGCATCCGTTCGTAACCGTCGCTGCATGACAAGCCTTGTGGAAGTACCATTTGCAGATCATTCGGACCGGGCCGCCGTCGACAACACACCACAATATCCGCAACATCCCGCAGGAATGAGAACGTGACAACCGCCACCAACCGCTACCGCAAAAACAGGTCAGCGGCGTACACACGCAGGAATCCTTTGGAGACATTGTTGGGCACGTCTGCGATCTGGCGATGAACCACTTGATCCGCGACGTCGCGTAAGACACTCTTGTCGAGGAACTGTGTTCTAAGACTATCAATCAATGCCGTAAAAAGCCGGCCATCACGAAGGAATTCGAGATTCATGTATCCCGATGGCCGGATGCCCAGGTTTACTCGCGATCTGGCAACAAGGCGCGTAGCGGCATCGTCAAATACCCGCCGCATCACGCGAGAAGCTTCCTGTAGCAATATTGGAGACCCTGCCGGAACCAACGTCGCCGCCGTCGAATACCGTAATAGAGCAGGCTCCACCCGCCTCAGAATCTCGCGAAAGAGAAGGCAATGGATTTTGTAGCGGTAGGGGACCCAACTACCCAGATAGAAAAACTCCTGATCCGCGAACAGATTGGCCACGTCGACGTAGGCGCGCAAACAACGCAGTTGCGCCGTCATGCGCTGGCCGCCCTTGGTCTCGGTGATGAACGCCTCGATCATCCGCGACGGGTCGTCAATTCCGCGAGCCTCGATCCGCTTCAGGTGAGCCATCACATCTGCGTTGATCTCCTCCGTGATACCGGGCAGGTCGGTAAAGCAAGTGACGTTGGCGGTCCACGGCCGGTTCTTGAACGAAAGCCGCAAATGCCCATGGACCTGTTTGATGCCCCATCCGTGATCGATCAGCAGGCGCGGGCTGACCCGCCCCACATTCAGCAGATGCCCCCCCAAACATGCCAGGTGCCTTAGAGAACTTGAGCCCTTGAGCAACGTTGCCGTGCCAAATCCCCCACCCATTACTTCGCCCCACATTCCTGTGCCGATGCAGTTAATGCCGCGACTCGCCAGCAGGCACGCCGCGCGATGCCAGTAGAACCATTCCAGACTCTCGGAACGGGCGAAATCCCGTGGCATCGCAGCCAATTGAAAGCTGTCCTCCTCGACGGGCTGCAAATGGCAAGGAACCTTCAGACGACGACAGATCTGCAGCCCCAGCGCCAGCTCTCGGCTGGCTGGGTCGCCGTGCAGGTAACCCTGTACATGCGAAGGGCTCAGCTTCTTTCGCATCGCCGCCAGCGCCAGTCTCGAATCCCACCCCCCGGACATCATCAGCGCGTGCCGCAATTCAGGCATACAGGTCCGATCGACTGCCCTACTCAGCGTTTCGCAGGCCTGCTCAACAATCTCCGCAGGGCGCATGTGTGACAGGTCCTTCAGCCAGGCTCGTGAAGTCTCGCGAATTTGCATCCTGCCTGTCGCGGCCTCGTAGATCAGTGCCTGGCCCGGAAGAAGCCCGCGCACCCCCTTGAAATGAGTCCGCCCGTTGACGTGGTACCCGACCCAGCAATACTGAACGACTCCGGCCGGGTCCGGCTCCGCACCGACGGCTCTGCCCAATGGCCGCATCAGGCTTGAGAACAGCAGTCCGCCCTCCACCTCGGCATAATAGAGCGGAAAGCTGGCGCTGTGTTCGGTGATGAGGTAGAGAACCTGACCCTGCTCCGCAAGGATGGCAACATTGCCCTTGGCATGAGGTCGGAGCCCCAATTCCTCCTTTTCAAGGCAATACAGCTCCGGTCGTCCTTCCTCAGCAAACCGGTGGGCGTGAACATAGATCGCCGATTCGCCATCGACCGCGAATTGTACGCCGTCTCGCGTCGTGTGAACGGCCGTCCCCGGCACAAAAGAATGTCCCGCCAGGAAAGCCGTCGGCAGGTTAATCAGTTCGTAATCCCCCCATGTCTCGCGGAATTCCCGCTGCAGCGATTCGAACTGACCTTGGAGCGACGCAGACCTCGCCGACAGAAGCCCAATTCCGCCGATCATGCCGGGCATGAGGTCTCCCTTATGCGCAGCCCCGTGATCAGGAACATCAGAGACTCACCAGGCGACATGAGCCGCTCAACCATCATGTTTGCTCGCCGAGGCCGCCGCTGCCGAAGGCCGAGGAAGCAGCGAGACGACTGCTTGAAACTTGCCTGCCGCTGTCCGCTCGATTGCCGGCACGACCTCCACCCTGATATCGCCGCCGCCGATCCTGTGGGCCAGATTGGCGGCAACAACGCGTCCGTCGTTGTCCGTGTAGTCCTTGGCCGGCACGATGCGGATACGAAACCGATCGAGATCGTCCTGGACCACTTGGGCTTCCACGATCCCTCGAGCCCCCTTGAACACCGGATCGAGTCGTCCGATACGCCGGCCGTCGCGAGTCACCAGCACCGCATCGATTCGCCCCTCGATCTGGCCCAGCATCGGCATTTCGCTGCCGCACCGGCATCGTCCGGGTAGCAGGCATCCCAGGTCGCCGAGCCGATATCGCAGGAACGGCTGCACGTGGTTGACCAGGCTGGTGCAGACCAGTTGGCCGACCTCGCCGGGCAGCACCGGCCGGTCCTGTGCGTCAAGCACCTCGACGATGCCGTACTCCGGGCTCAGGTGGAGGGACCCTTCACGGCACTCGGCGGCGAACACCGCCATCTCGCCGCAACCGTACTGGTCGTAGGTCCAGCAGCAAAACGCCCCGCTGATCGCATCTCGCTGGTACTCCAACAGCGTCTCGGCCGTTGTGAAACAAGCCTTCATTCGCACCGGTTCGAGTTTTTGGTCCACAATGTGCCGGGCAATCGCGTACACGCTCGACGGGTAACCCTCGATGTAATCGGCGGCGAACTCGCGGATAGCATCCACATAAGCGTCCAGATACTGAGGCGCCAGATGCGAGCTCGACATATACAGTTGCCGCCACCGGGCGTTGTAGACCCAGAACGGAGGCCGAGTTCGCCACGGCGGGGCAACCAGGTGCCCCCCGATGCTGACCGATCGATTGACCCGCCTTTGCATCCCGGCAACCGCATGACATCGGGCGTCGAAGTAGGCACAAGCCGTTGCGCTCAGCCGCCGATCGCGATACAGATCCAGCGGAGTGCCGGTCGTCCCTGAAGTGTGCAGGAGGATCAGCGAGGCTCGGTCAAGGGTCTGGTTAAGCAGTTGGGTCGGGAACTCGCGGACAACGTTCTTTTCCAGAATCGGCAGACGCGAAAGGTCCTCGACACCCCTGATGTCCTGAGGTGAGATGCCGGCCTCGGCAAACCGCCGTTGATAGTACGGAACATGCTCACCTGCCAGTTGAACGATCCGCCGCAAAGCCTCGTTCTGATAGGCGGCGAACTGCTCCGCACTCCAGCCATCGCGCTCCCTGATCTCGGACAGTACCGCGTCATACTCGGGTCCATATCGCTGACCGTCGAGCCGGCGGGCGCTCCACGAGGCCATCCACCGCTTCAGGAAATAGGGGGCCAGCCAATAAGCTCGCTGTCCGAGGCCGGTCATCGCCGCCTGTCTGACGTCGCCGTTTCCAGAACATCCCGGTAGAGGCTGACGAACTCCTTCGCCCGCCGGTCCCACGAGAACCGATCCACGATCGTCTGCCGGGCCACCGATCCCAAGCGCCGCCGGGCAGACGCGTCTTGCGTCAAACGGAGAATCGCGGCCGCCAAAGCCCGCGGATCCTTCGGGGGAACAAGAAGCCCGTTGCGGTCATGGTCGATGACGCTCGGCACCCCTCCGACCGGCGTGGCAATGCAGGGCAGACCGTAGGACATCGCCTCAAGCAGACCGAGGGGCATGCCTTCAACATGGCTCGGCAGGACGTAGATGTCTGCGCTCAGATAGGCCTTTTCCTTGGCTTGCCCCTGGACGGCCGGCTCCAGCCGAATCCGATCCTGAAGGCCAAGCTGCCCAATCCGACTCATCAACTCGCCGCCGCAGTCGGGCTCCGGGCCCACGATTCGCGCGCATGCGTTGCTCCGCTCCAGGACGGTGCCCAAGGCCTCCAGCAACTCCCATATGCCCTTGGCCGGCTCGACCCGGTTCAGGAACAGGATCTTCACCGGGGCTTGGCCGCGCTGGGAGCCCGCGGCTTCCTTCACATCCCAGATCGTTCGCTGGGGCACAAAGACGGCGTTCTCGACGACCGTAACCCGATCCGGACGCGAAGAGACGCGGCACAGTGTGCCTTGCATCTCGCGAGAGATCGCGATGACACGATCGGGAACTGCAAGGACCCGGCGGATCGCCTTCTTGCCGAGCCAACCGGCCTGGTCGTAGAACTCGGCGAAAGCGCCGCCATGAACTTGAAGAATGGTGCGGCAGCGACCAAGCCTCGCCAGCAGCACAAGAAACGCCTTCTCGAAGAAGCCTCCCCATGAGTTCGTTCGCACATGCACCAAGACGGGCCGCCACACCACCACCATCGAGGCCACGACGGCTGTCAGAACCGCCGCGTTGATGAGGTTCGCCAGCTTGCGAAGAAAGCCTCGGTAGCGGGATTTCCCGATCAGATCCACGCGAACGTTGCGGATCGCAAATGACCTGGCCACATCGGAACACAGAAACGCCTCTACATTCGTTGCCATCCCGCCAACCGGCGGCGGCAGGGGGCCCACGTGCAGCACGCGGCTCCGATCATCGCTCCCCTGTGAACCGTCACTGCGGGCGGGATGATGGCCCGACAACCGATCCACACGTCATCCTCCCGCCGTCGGACGCGCAGATCCGTTCAAGATCGTCCTGTAATACGACAGCGTGTTTCGCACCATGGCCTCCATCGAAAACGAGCCCTGCGCTCTCTGCCTGGCCCGGTCGCCCATTTCCCTGCCCGGATCCGGCTTCTCGACCAATTCCCGAATCGCCGAGTACACCGCTTCGTCATCACCCGACCTTACGACAAACCCCGTGCTCCCATGATCGATGACCTCTTCGGCCCCGGGGAAATCGGTAGTTACGATCGGCAGGCCCGCGGCCATCGCCTCGAGCAGAGCGTTTGGGAATCCTTCACTCAGGCTGGTGAAACAGAAGAGGTCCGACGAACGCAGAATTCTGGGAATATCGTGGCGAAGCCCAAGGAAGTGCACCGTGTCGTCAAGATCCCATTGGCTTGCTACGGCTCGCAGTTCCGCGTCGAGTTCTCCGTGTCCGACGATCAGGAACCGGACAGGCAGTTGCCCCCGACACCGCCGAGCTGCTCGCAACAGCGTCGGATAATCCTTAACCGGTGTGAGCCGGGCTACGGTCACAACCAGCTTGCGATCGTCGGGCAGCCCCAGTTCACTGAGCAGCGCCGCCCGGTCTGAGGGAACCTGGTAGCGCGAGGCGTCGACGCCGTTGTAGACCACATGAAACTTCGCGGCCACAAGGTGCAACTGCTCGGCAATGATCCGCGCGCAGGCCCGGCTGTTCGACATATAGTGAACGCGGCGCCCGGTCAGTCTCTCGTTCAACCGCTGCATGTACACCCGGGACAGTCTCGTGCCCCGGTAAACCACGATGATGTTCCTCGCACCGGCCAGCATCGCCGCGAACCGCCCCCAGACCGCTCCGCTGCCCATCCAGCAGTGCACGACATCCGGCCGTGCCGCTCGGATCATCGCCGCCAGGTCCCGGATGAAACGCCACGGCCGTGCCCTATTGCGAGGCACGCGCGCCGGCGCTACGCCCAGACGCTGATATGCGGCCATCTGATCCGTGTCTCGGGCATCGTTGTAGTACAACACTTGATGCTCGACCACAGCACGGTCCGATCGCACGATCAACTCAAGGAGCTGCCGCTCGGCGCCGCCAACCCCGATTTGAGGGATCACGTGGAGAATACGGAGGGGAGTCAATCGAATTCGTTGCCTCGTGCTGACTTACAGCGGGGTCTCCGCTCGCCGATACGCAGGCCCGTTCGTGGCGGGTGAATCTCGCCGAGCCACCGGATGCCACTGGAGGCTGTCCACCAGCGCGCGCAATTGACCTAAAGAAGAAGTCATTCGCTTCTCAGCCAAGTCCAGCAGACTGCCTGTCGGGCCAACCGGCTTGCCCCACCCAGACGTCACGCGGCAGGCGAACAGCGTACTTCTCAATCAGACCTACTGCATACATGCTGGAAAGAAAAACGAACCCTTGGTTGCTGAGCAGGTGCGACATGAGCGTCATCCCAAACAGAGCAACAACTTCCAGCCGCAGATCCATCCGTAATTCGCTCCGGAAACACACACGAGTTGTACGAATAGCCATCGCCAGCATCCAGGCCAAGTAGCTGACGGCCGCGAGGCCGCCATATGCGAATTGAGTGTAGAGATAGGTATTATGCGGTGTTACTCCTGTCACAACGGACTTGGTCCCCGCGATCCCTTGTCCAAACAGGTATGTCTCAGCCAGTTGCTCAAGCGTTGCTTCGTTGTAGACCGCCAGTCGCACTCGACTGCTGCCATCGCCTTTCATCCTTGCCTTCAGGAACTCCATGGGGTCAGCCAACAAGAATGAAAGCTGCGACAGTAATATGATGCCGAAGACAACCATGACGATACCACCGATCCTCGCCCCCCTGGCCAACATAATGGCGACCGCTAGCATGGCCAGACCGCAGCCAACAGCCGTGATCGCGCCACGGGAAACAGTCCGAACAGTGATAACAAGAAGAACTAAGGCCAGCGCCCACAATAGCGGCCGCACAGATCTTATGCTGCGAAGCGACCAGAACAGGACGGCAACCGCAAAGGTTCCCACCATGTAGGCCAAATCGTTGGCGTTGCCAAAGGACGAACCCACACCATACCTTTCCAATCGCAAGCGCCTGCCTGAGCTCCCGCCCTGCAGTTCGCCGGAGAAGTAAACACAAAACACGAGCACAATTGCAAAAAACAACAGCAACCGCTTTTGTGTCCCCGGATTCCGAACGAGGTAACAGATAACCAGCGACTGACACGCCCACAGAAAGAGCTGATTCAACCCCTCTCCAATAATGGGTATCTCGCCCCGTATGCCTTGCGAGAGCGTCGCGAAAACGTTGATGAGTACGGCACACCACACTGTCAACGGGATACGTTCACGTTGTGCCAGCATGATGGTCAGACAGACCGCGCCGGCCATGACCACAAGCGCTCCGCCGAAATACGGCAGCATGGCGGCACCTGTCTTATATACGAAGACACTATTCACGACAGACAAATAGTAGAACAGTTCGACGCATTTTCGCCCCAGAGAAGGGGGCTGATCGTATGCCGACGCCGCAGAAATCGGGCGCGGTGCAAAAGGCGCAACCCAGACCCGTTCTTGCGCATAGACCATGCTGTTAGGATTGATCATTGTACACTCCGACCTCGCCGTTTCGGCTTCTCTCCCCTAGGCTGTCTCAGCATTGCTCTTGACACAATCGATGTACATGCGGCTGATGTGTCTCCAATCATAGCGTTCAGCCAGTTCCCGACTGGCCTGGCCCATTTGATGACGCACGCCGGCATCAGCCGTAAGTCTGCCAAGTGCTTCGGCCATCTGACCTGGTTGTCTCGGCTCTACGATTATTCCATTGACATTCGTCTTGACGGCATCTTGGCTGCCGCTGATATTCGTCACTACGGCAGGCAATCCAGCAGCCATCGCCTCGATGACCACCAACGGAAACATCTCCCATATTGAAGGGGAGAAGAAGACGTCCGCTTGCTGGTATGCCCCAATGAGTTCGATCCCATGGAGTCCCTCGCACAGACGCACGCGAGTCGACACACCCAATTCTTCCGCTAGGCGCTGCCAACACGCCGTGCCACGCCCGAGAATCACGTAGTACACACCTCTTGTCCCGGCTGCCAGTTGGGCGAAGGCACGAAGACCGGTTTCATAATCTTTTTGCTGGTGCTGACGACCAACAGTGAGGACGACAATGGCGTCGCGAGGCAACTGAAGCTTCTTTCGAAGGTCGAACGTGGCCTTTTCTTGAAACTTGCCCCACTCGACGCCGTTCGGGATATCCACGATCTTGTTTGACACGACTCCCAGCTCCTCCATTAGCTTTCTTGCATGTGTGCTGATGGCAACGGACCGCGTCAACGAATTGAGCGCTCTTGCGAGTATCGAATCGATGCCGTGAACGGACCGATACCCCCAGTCAAACTTGGTGAGTTCACGCCCGTGGCAGGTTACCAGAGTTGTGGGCAATCGTGAGATGCGGCTCAGCCACACCCCTGTGGGGTATCCGAAGTGGGCCGAGATGAAGTCTGGCTTATAATCAGAAATAAGGCGGTCCAGCTGCCTCGTCGCGTATCCGGAGAAGGGAAACCGGTGATAGCCAAATCGCGTCGAACCACGAAGTATGGTGAATCGCTTCACGTTATAAGAGGTCTCGTTTTCGGGAGGCTGGTCACTAATAGCGTTCATCACGCAGACTTCGTGTCCGTTCATTGACCAGTTCCGCGCCAAATGATGAGCAACGAACTCAGCCCCGCCGATTGATGGTAGAAACGAAGGAGACACCACTGCAATTCTCATATTCAGGCCTTCCTGCAGAGACTCTCGTAGTAATCCAGCAGTTTGCGGGCACTCGATTTCCAACTGTACTGTTCCTCGATCACTCGACGGTTGTTCTCGCCAGTACGTCTGCGTTCCTCGACTTGCTCTTGCCAGCGAAGCATCTCGTCCGCAAGCCCCTGTACGTCGCCGGGTTCCACGAGACTTCCCGCCTGATGCTGTTCAACAAAACGGGGTAAATGACCCACTCGCGACAAAATGAGCGGTAATCCGGAGCTCATCGCCTCAAGAGCGACAAGGCTAAACGACTCGTAAAGGCTGACCAAAACAAAGCAGTCGGCTGCCTGGTATTGCTGCGCCAGATCCGCCCCATGAAGGAAGCCAGGTAGTCTCACGCTATCAGCAATTCCCAATTCGGCAATCCTCTTTCGGATACCCGGCAACGAGTCGCCGTCTCCCACTATCGAGAGTCGCAGACCGTGGCTCCGTCTTCTTGCCTCTGCAAAGCCGCTCAGAAGGAACTCAAGGTTCTTAACGGGAACGCAACGGCCCACAAAGATGAATTCGCAACGATCACGGAGATACTCCCGACGAACAGGCGGGCGGAATAACTCCGTATCGCAACCGGCGACTATATGAGCCGGATTCAATCCGCATCGCTTCGCCGCTTCGTACGATTCGCCATGCGAAAAACTACCGCTGCAACGAACGGCCCAGCCAGCCATATAACCGGACGGTGGGCCGGTCCATCGGACAACCGCTTTCCTGCCAGCTTCAGTTAGCCGGGCCGCTAGATCGGCCAAGGCGCAAACCTGGAATACGTCGGCTTGCTTGTCCGCAAGCAATCGCTTCAGGGCGGCCATCTGAAACAGGCGGTCATCCATTCTCCGCGCGCGGAGAGAGGCAGCCCGCAAGATTCTCCATGGACTCCCGCTGTATCGATACTCCACATCTCGCAGGTACGGACTGCGAATGTACTCAGTCTCGAACTCATCCAACGGCTGGTCAACACTTGCGACCTTGCGCCCCACCACAAAGCGAACGTCGACTCCGAGACTTCTCAGTGCTCGGGCCATGTTCAAATCAAAAAGCTCCCCCCCGCCGCGGAGTATCCCCATCATTCTATTGACAAACGTGATTCGCACTTCAACCGGCCGCTGCAGAGCGGGTCATGGCCTGTTCACCTCGGCCAGACGTCCCAGTGGGAGGAACTCGATACGGTCGACGTGCTGCTGCGCCTCCTCCCACAACTGTTCCACCATCTCTCGGACAGTGACAGACCCGCATCGGCTGGGGGCATCGAATTCCCAGTAGTGCGTCGCCAAGCAGAACACGCCGCCAGTCTTCAGCACGCTCCTGAAGGCACGCATCACATGGTCAAGGCCAACGGATGGACTGACTGTCAAATGGGGCACCTCGCGATGTCCATCCGGAAAGACGAGCGGCCATGGCCACTCGCACCCATGCTGGCCGTACCACCACCGCCGCTTGAGCCCGAGCCATGCGATCCGCGGATCCCATCCTCGAAAGGACGGGTGGAATGACTGGATACCGCTGATGTGCAGGCCGGCCCTCACGACTGCCCTGTAACCTTCCCAGCTGAGCGCGTTGTGTGGCGGAACGAACACGGTGACAGGCTGTCCCAGAAGGCTTTCTAGATACTGTCTACCGTCGCGGACCTTGCGATCAAGATCTGCGCCGGCAACGAACTCGAATCCTCGCACCTCGTCGCGATGATGGTAACCATGCAGGGTCACATGAATACGTCCATGCGACATGTTCTCCCGAAGAAAGGCCACCAGTTCTCCATTCGAAGCCAGTGGGAACATCCTGTCTCCGCGCCAGTATTCACGCGGCAAGGCTCCAGACTTTGTACAACCGTGGAATGGAACAACTGATAAGGATATGGGACAGATCCTCCAAATGCGCTTGTAGCAACGCTCCAGGTGTTCCGGCCGCGTGAAATACGACGTATCGTCGTCCCGCAACGAGAAGAAGATGCGATCAGTCATCATGGCAACCGCTTATCGGCATCTTAGTCCATGAACCTGCGCATCCACAGCTCAAGCATCGTCATGCGACCGAGGAAACCGGCAAGTCGTTTCTCACCTTCCGCGTATCGGCGCACAAGTTTGGACACTGCCTGACTCTGGACGAAGTCACGTGATCTTGCTTGCGAAGACAGCAATACCGTATCGAACAGATTCGCGAGCCGCCGCTCGATCCACCGCTCCGGAACATCCGCCCGACCATAACCCAATCGCCGGGCTATCCGGTAGGCATACGAGACGAGTTGCCTCCTCAACGGGCTGGCCGTCAATGGTACTCTCATCGCCGAGTTCGGGATGGTCAACAATCCGGCATGATTCCTGGAGACGAGCAAGTTCTGCATGGTAGTCCCCAGCCGCAGCCTGAGGGGAGAACGCAGAATCGCACAAATCACTTTCGGGTCGAGAAAGGGTAGCGAGACAGCCAGTTCGGTGCGGAGACACCTCATGCTTGACATCATCCGCCGCGAAAGGAACTCGGTGATGAATAGAATCGAAACGCATTGGCCGGGGTAGACAGATCCCTCCCACTTCGCATACGACGCGCAGAACGTGCTTCGCGGTCCATCGAGCATGACATCTCGCCAGTCGGCCGCCGAAATAGCACACAAATCGACGCCCTCGCAGGAAGCGATGAGTTGCCTGTACAGATGGTCTCGGACAGCGACATGATCGGAGCCAAGAGCCAATTCAGCAGGAACCGCGAAGGAATAGGCTCGTTCGAGTTTGGTTAGTTCACCACCATGACCTCGGATCACATGGGAAATGCCCAATTCGTGGCGGTACTTGCGAGCCACGTACAACATCATAATATCCAAGAGACTTGCTTCGCCATCGCTCGCCTCCACGACGCCTGAGAGCCAATCAGAAGCCTTCTCCACAAGGTCTGGACCGAAGAGGCATTTGATGTGTTTGTGTCCAACTGACCGACACATCCGGCTCGTCAACTCGAGTTCGATGCCTCCCTGCACGCCATTTGTCACACAAGCGAGATCCAGGCCCTCCCTGTGAGTGATTGCCAAAAGCACTCGCGAATCAAGGCCTGCGGACAGGCAAATTGCTGGCACGTCACCAGCAGCCGCAGCGCCTCTGCACGCCGTTCTAAGCGAGTCGTCAATCTGATCAATAGCAGCAGCGGGATTGGGCTCTTCGTCGCCGCTTGGCAACACGAAGTATCTCCTGACCTCAGATTTGCCTGCTTCTGGCTGAAAATGCAAAGCGCATCCGGCTTCAAGCAATGCAATACCCTTAACAAGCGTCTTGTTACCCATCAGGAAGCCGAACAACAAATACTGCGCAGCGCCCTCCCGATCAAGATGGCGGCCGACCACTGGGCCATCCAGCAGAAGATGAGCTTGAGAGGAGAAAGCAATACCGTGATCAAGGAGGGCATAGTAGAGCGGAAACTGTCCAACGTGATCCCGGGCTAGAACGACCTTGCGCGATCTAATGTCGCCAACAACAGCAAGAAAAGCCCCGTCGAGGTCAGCAAATATGCCATCCCCTTCATCTTCATAGCGTTCGGCAAGCCTCGCAGCGAAATCTCCAACCGCATTTGCCTGGGAGCCTTGCCGGTTGCGGATAGCCCAGGCTCCTGTTGTCACGACGCCGGCAATCGTCAGGCCCGATTGGGATTCAGCCGTGCCAACGCAGACCCCGGACGCGAGCCCATCCCCGAGAACGCACGTGAGCCCGAGCAACTCTTGATTTAAATGTATCCCGGGTCTGGTGCTTGCCCCAGAGGCCAATTGCACGATTGTGAGCCACTGATGCAGGCCGATTTGACCCCGCGATTGACAAGTACCAAGCACAAACATCAGGTCAGCAGCCTCTCGCCCCCAGCGAATGTAAAGAGCACGATGAGTTCTAGCAATTCGTTATAGGTAAGAGAATCGGAGTTCCTGGCTAGGTCGTGTTGACATTCAGGTCATCCAACAAAAGAGGGCGGCGAGTTGGACGAAGCCCATGAAGTTCCGGGCGGTTTTCTCGTAGCGGGTGGCGACGCGACGAAAACGCTTGATCCGATTCACGTAACTCTTTAGCCCCATGCAACACCGTTCACAGGATTGCTGTGTGTTTTGGGTGAACATGGCCGATACGAATTATCATGCAAGCAACGGCGGAGCCGATGCGGGTGGAAGGGCTGGGCGCGGGCCTGACGGAGGAACAGGCGCGGGAGATCTATCGCCAAGGCGAGGAGGCGGTTGTCTTTGCCTTGTTGGAGCAGGCCAAGCTGCTGGCCGAAGCCCAGGCCAACGGTTCCGCTCCACCCCACCCGATGTCCCCCAGCACGCCCTCGGGGATGAGGCCGGTCTACACCAAGCCACCCGGGTCGCGACGCCAGAAGCGTCCGGGCTGCAAGAAGGGTCATCCCGGCGCGCGGCGCAGCCGTCCCGACCGGATCGATCAGCGGCGGGAACACCGTCTGGAGTGCTGTCCGCACTGTCAGGGGCCGCTTCATCGCTGCCATCAAACCCGCACCCGTTACACCGAGGACATCCCCGAAAACATTCAACCCGTGGTCACCGAGCACATCATCCATCGCGACTGGTGCCCACGGTGCAAGAAGCACGTGGAGCCGGTGGTCACCGAGGCCCTGCCCGGCTCGACGCTGGGCCATCGCGTGCTGGTCTTGTCGGCCTGGCTGCACTACGCGCTGGGCAACACGCTCTCGCAGATCGTCGAGGTGTTCGGCCATCATCTCCAACTGGAACTGACGCCGGGCGGCCTGGTGCAGATGTGGCACCGGCTGGCCGAGATCCTGGGCGGCTGGTACGAACAGATCCGCGACGAGGCCTTGCGAGCCGGGGTCTTGCACGGGGACGAGACCGGCTGGCGGGTCAATGGAAAGACACGATGGCTGTGGTGCTTTTCGACGGTCGACCTGACCTTTTACATGATCGATCGTTGCCGGGGCAGTCCGGCCCTGCTGAGGTTCTTCCAACAGGCATTCGGGGGGACGCTGGTCAGCGATTTCTGGGGAGCGTACAACGCGGTGGCGTGCTCCAAACGGCAGAAGTGCCTGGTACATCTGCTGCGCGATCTGGAACACGTGGAAACCTACCGCCCCGTGAATCAGGACTGGCCGGCGTTCGCCAAGAAGCTGCGGCGGCTGATCGGCGACGCCATCCGCCTGTGGAAGCGGGAGGCGGTCCCCCCCGCCGAGTATGCGTCGCGGCGGGCCCGTCTCGATCGGCGCTTGCAGGAACTGATCGAGACGCGGTGGACCCATCCGGACGCCCGCCGTTTGATCAAACGCCTGCGACGACATCACAACGAGTTGTTCACGTTCCTCGACGAGCCAGGCGTGCCGTTCGACAACAACCATGCCGAACGCGCCATACGCCCGGCGGTCATCATTCGCAAGAACAGCCAGAGCAACCGCAGCGACCGCGGCGCCGAGACTCAGGCCATTCTGATGAGCGTGTATCGGACGCTGAAGCAACGCGGATATCCTCCAATCCGAACCATCGTCGATGCCATCAGGAGCTACCTGACTACCGGACAATTGCCGCCGCTACCAGCGAAGATCGCTGCAAGCGGCTAAAGAGTTACCGATTCACAAATCGCTCCGCCAGGTTGCGTTGCCGGTACTGCTTCCTCAGCACACGTCGCTGGACCGTCCGACCCGCCCGGGAAGGAATCACCGGCGTGCTTCCGCGGTCCTTGATTTCGGCCACCAGTTCGTCGCAATCGTACGCCTTGTCCGCAATCACATAGTCCGGCTTATGGTCAGCCAGCAATCGGTTCGCCTGGGTGATGTCGTGAACCTGGCCCCCC
>Ga0116146_1001020_pt1 | contig 31012 bp, 9 predicted proteins | sample AD_JPNHG2_MetaG_FD_89748 | JGI IMG/M metagenome (GOLD analysis project Ga0116146, IMG submission 89748) | Active sludge microbial communities of municipal wastewater-treating anaerobic digesters from Japan - AD_JPNHG2_MetaG | ecosystem: Engineered > Bioreactor > Anaerobic > Digestate | place... | reverse complement strand
GGTGATCTGGAAGAAGTCCTGGTCGGTTGCATCGTGGATGGTCAAGTCGTTGAGGGTGATCTTGGGCAGCGAGCCGAGCACGGTGGCGGTGGCGATGGAATTGTTGGGTTCGAGCGGGTCGGGGAGGATGAGGAGTTGCCCATCGAGTTGGAGCCTCTCGATCTCGTCGAAACTCACGGGCAAAGCGCCGGTGAAGGTGAACCAGCCGGCATCGAGCTCGGGGCCTTGATGATAGATAGGATTCACGGCTCCGACGAGGTTGAGGACGTCGCCCGAGGGCTGCTGGACCTGGCCGTTGGGCGCGCCGCCGAAGATGCTGTAAGACGCCTCCGTGAGGGGCTGGACGGTGATGGAGTCATCCCCATCGCCAGCCTGAATGAGGATGCGCTCGATGCCGCATCCATCGAAGGAGCCTCCGATGAAGTCCCTGTAGATGGTGATCAGCCCGTTGACGTTGACGACAAGGAAGCCGTTGCCGTCGAGGGTGGCCGAGATGGTGTCGTTGCCCGAGGTGCCTTGAATCAGGATTGTGTCGCCGATGGAGTTCGCGGCGCCCCCGCCGATATCGTCGGTGCCGCCGTTGCCGACGAAGACGTCATCGCCGCTGCCGCCGTCCAACTTGTCATTCCCAGCGCCGCCAATCAGGGTGTCGTTGCCGGCGCCGCCGTTGAGTTGGCCGCCCGCGGACAGGTAATCGTCGCCGTCGTCGCCGTTGAGTGTGATCAGGAAGCTTTGGGGTCCGGACTGGACACTTGGGCTCACTTGGATGACGTCGTTGCCACCCCGCCCGTCAATAATGAGGCTATCGCCATCTGCGACGGACACTCCGAGCGCCGTGACCTCACCCCATCGTGTGGTCACCGTGGGCCACCCGGTGAAAGGATCCAGGGCCGCCCCGATTGTATCGGCGATGTCGGAGCCCTCCACGGCCAGGGTGTTCCCTGTGCCGCGGAAGTCCACCATCAGGGTGCGCAGGCCGGTATTCGCGAGATCCTCGACGCGGACGGTGGTTCCGTTGGTCCTGGCGTACACCTCAACCGTCTCGATGTCGAGGCCCAGCAGGCTGCTCGCGCCGTAGTTGACCTGGAGATAGCCCACGTAGTCGTGGAAGGTGACGGTGGTCTGCGTGGTGTCCAGAATGAGAAGGTCTTGGCCCGCGCCGCCATTCACGGCCTCGAGCACGCCGGGGCCGGGGGCCAGGGTGTCGTGCCCGTCGCCGCCCTCGATGTGGTCGTTGCCCGCGCCGCCGGTGAGGGTGTCGTCGCCCGGGCCGCCGAGGAGGGTGACGCCCAGGCTGGTGACGGCGGAGGCGTCGGCCGTGTCGTTGCCGGGGCCGAGGTCCACGGTGAAGCTGGCGAGGCCCGTGGCCACGAGGTCGGAGGAAAAGGTCACGGTGTCGTTCGGGCTGCCCAGCGGGCCGTCGTTCGTGGCGGTGTCGAGGAGGAAGTGGGTGACGTTGAAAAAGGTGAGACTCTCGAAGGCCACGCCGCCGCTGGTGCCGCTGACGCGGTTCTGGCCAGCCGAGGGGCTGTCAATAGTGATGATGTCGTTGCTGTTGGGCGTGATGAAGGTGAACTCGGCAAAGCCGCTGACGGTGACGGGTTCGAGGCCGGTGAAGGTGATGGTCGAGTTGCCGACCTGCACGACGCCGTCGCCAACCGTGGTGCCGGGGCGATAGGAGCCGATCTTGCCGGTGCCGCCGGTGATCGCGAGAGCGTCTTCGCCGCCGGCGCCACCGTCGAAGCGCAGCGTCAGGTTGGCCAGCGGGTCGCCGTTGGTGAAGTCAATCGTCAGCGTGTCGTTGCCGCCCCAGCCCTTGATGTTGAGCTCGTGAAGGGAGGAGGCCAGGATGTTCTCGATCTGGACGGAGTTGAGCGTGATCCGGAGCCAGGTGCCCGTAGCGTCCAGTGAGACGTTGATCACATCGTCCTGGTTCGCTTGGTCCTGGTCGCCGTTGATGGCGAGCACGGGGCCGTTGGCGCGTTGGATGGCGACAGCCTGGGTGATGTGGAGGTCAGGCCCGCCATAGTCGGGCATCTCCCACCAGCCGTTGCCGCTGTCCCAGACGACGTTGTAGTAGTGCAGGTGGTTGGGGGCCGTGTAGCCATTGGCCTCGCCCTTGTTATCGTCGGAGTCCGTGATCCACACGCCGAGGTAGTAGTCGGTGGCGCCGGGCACCTTGGTGTCGTCGTAGTTGAAGCCCCAGCAGGTGATCTCGTGGTTGAAGCCGTCGAGAACCCAGAGACCCACGGGCGAGCCCGCGCGGATTTGGGCATCCACGAAGCTCATCACATCGGCGTCGCTGTCCTCAACGGAGAAGTAGTCGGAGTAGTTGAGATGCGGGTAGAAGCCGCCGCCGGCCACGTCCACGTTGGCATTGCCCACGCCGTCGAAGAACCACTTGAGCGCGGGCTCCACCGTCTCACCCACGTCTTTCCAGTGTTGCTCGTAGTAGTCGAGTATCTGGTCGGAATTGGTCATGCCGCCCACGAAGCCCCAGCCCGTGTATTCCAGGAGGTTGCTGAGGGTGGCCGCCCAGCACAGATTGTCGTCCTCGCCCGACGTGGCGTCCTTCTCGGCGTCGGACCAGGTGCCACCGAAGAGGTCGAATACGCGCACGCGGGTGCCGGTCTCGACCGTGTCACCGGGGATGGGCACATAGTCCGAGGGTGTTGCGGCCACCGTCTGCTCGGCGGCGAAGGCCAACGGGCCGACCAATTCCTCCAGCAGAGGCTCAGCCGCGGCAGCCGACAGCAGCACCCTGGGCTCAAGGCCCTCGACGCCGAGCCGCGTTTTCGGGGTGGGCCGGCCTCGACGGTGGTTTGCGCGCGATGCCATGTCGTTTCCCCTAAACAAAGGCCGCAGGGCGCCTGCGGGGCATAGATCCCTGCATGAATGAGGGCCTGACCCGGTGTGCTCGTGACACGCCGGAAGACTGGTGAGATGGAACAACGTGGGATATTGAGCGGGAAACCGTCCGCTGTGAATCGCTACGAAGCGAACCGAGCGGGACCGCGAGCCGATTGCGCTGCGCAGCCACGACCTGCCCCTCTCCGAAAGCCGCCTGACAACCCTCTGGCCCCGCTTCCCCCGCGCCGCCCGGCAGAGCGTACCGCCGCAGACGACTCTCTTCCGCGCCAGCAGACCTCATGAGGCTAGCATGGCAGCAATGCCCTGTCAAGGGAAAAGCGCCACAAAATGCTCACGAACCAGATCGCGACCGCAAGCCACAGGGCCATGGAGCCATGTGCCGCGCGGCCCTACTTGGGCCGCGCGTTCTTCGCGAACCAGAACCGCAGGAGCGCCTCGCGGGGGGTGGGCGTCTTTGTGGGCGTTCGGTCGTCGCGGTCGCCGCCGTGTTCCACGCTCCAGCCGTCCCACTCGCGGAAGGCATGATAGGCCCAGTCCCAGCCCTGCTCCTCCATCACGTCAATCACGTCGCTCAGGTACGCGCGGGCGCTGTCGCCCGGCGCCCAACGGATGGCGCTGAACTCGCCGATGTAAAGATGAACGCCGTAGTCGCGCTGGAACTCGATGGCGGGGCGGAATGCCTCGCGGATGGCGTCCTTGTTCCACTCCTTGCCCGCGATCTTGCCGGGGTAGGCCACGCCGGTAGGATTGCCGTAGATGCCCTGGTGGGTGAACTGGAATGGGGCGTACATGTGCACACTGTAGACCACGCCGGACACGTCAATGGGCACGAGGTGCTCGAGGCTGGCGGGGCCGCCCCAGGGTGCAGGCTCGATGAGGATGGCGTGGTCGGGGTCCAGCTCGCGCACGCGGCGGGCCGTGCGCTCGGCGAGTTCCTGCCAATCCAGCAGGCCCTCGGGCACGAAGCCCTCGACCGGCTCGTTCACGAGGTCGTAGGCCCACACGGCCTTGTGGCCGCGGTAGCGGCGGGCGATCTTCTCCCAGACCTCGACGAACTTGTCCTGGAACCGCTTCTCGTGGAAGATGCGGCAGCTGCTCCCCTCGTCGCGTCCGCCGGGCGGGGTATGGAGGTCCACGGCCACCAGGATGCCCAGGCGCTGGCACGTGGGCAGCAACTCGTCGAGGTGCTTGAGCGCTCCTTCGAGCCAGGCGTCGTAGGCGGCGAGGTCGCCCTTGTCGGCAGGGCTGTGGGGGAAGCCGCCCCAGATGAGCTGCCAGCGGATATGGTTGGCGCCCCACTGGCCCCCGAGGACTTCGAGGTCGGCAGCGGTCACGTTGGGGCCGATCATCGCTCCCCGTAGGCGCGGCAGCTCATGTCCTTTATACATGGTGCCCGTCGCAGGCTTGGCGGGGCGGGGCCTCGGCACTGAGGCGACGGTAACCGAGAGGTCGTCGAACCACACGCGGCCCGAGGTGGCCTCAAGGCCCAGCACGAGTTCCGCCGCCGTGGCGTCTCTCGGCACCCAGGCTAGAAAGCGCACGGGCTTCCAGTCGAAGGAGCCGTGGATGCCGTCCTGCTGCATCCACTGGTCGCCGCCGGGCGAGACCGTGTGGAGCATCACCTTCACGCCGTTCCAGGGATGGGGCGGGGCCGCCACGTTGTCGGCCTTCACCAGGGCCTCGCAGCGCAGGCGCGCGCCGCGCAGCCGCTCGACGGCCAGCGGAAGGCGAATGCTGGCGTGGCCCGGCCCCTTCTCGGCGGGCCACTGGATGGCCACGCAAGACGAGCCCTCGCGTCCTGTATCGAGGGACACCTGGGGGCTGTCGGCGCCGCGCCAGGCGCGCAGGCGCTCGGGCGAATCGAAGCCCTCGCGCAGCACGGCCTCGCCTTTGGCGAGCTCGCCGCTTGCCGCCGCGGCCCAGCATCCGAGGGCCAGTACCGCAACCGTCCAGTGGCTCAGGCACATTGCTGCTTCTCCTCACTGGCCTTTACCGCACGCACCCATACACCACGCCGCGGGGCAGGGCGATTGGGACGCTGTCGGCCACCCGCTCGATGGGCACGCCGCAGGCCGGGCCGCGCGCCCTATCGGCGCTTTCGCAGAAGGTCGAGGCCCACGGCGCCGATGATGACGGCGCCCTCGACGAACTGCTGCCAGTTGGGCTCGACGCCCAGGAGGATCAGCCCCTGGCGCAGCACGCCCATGATGGCGGCGCCCAGGAGCGAGCCGAGAGCCGTGCCCACGCCGCCCGAGAACGACGCGCCGCCGATGATGACGGCGGCGATGACGCGCAGCTCGTCGCCCGCGCCGGCGCTGGGCTGGCCCGTGGCGATCCGCGAGGCCTGCACGATGCCCGCCAGCCCCGCCAGCAGCCCGCAGAGGGTGTAGACGACCCCCTTGATCGCCGTCACGTGAATACCCGAGAGGCGCGCCGCCTCCTCGTTGGCGCCGATATAATAGATGTGACGGCCTGTGCGCGTGTAGCACAGAAACACGTGGCCGGCCAGCACCATGAGCGTCATCAGCCACACAGGGTTCGGCACGCCCAGGGTGTCGGCCCAGGCCAGAGCGTGGAAGCCTGCCTCCGCCGAGCAGCCTTTCACGGGAACCTGCTTCGCCCCGGTGACCACGATCGCCAGGCTGCGGGCCATGCTCATGGTGCCCAGGGTGACGACGAAGGGCGCCATGCGGAACCCACTGATGAGCGCCCCGTTGAACAGCCCCACCACCAGGCCCGCTGCGACCGAGATGCCCACGGCCATCGCCAGCGACGAGTCGTGGTGGCGCAACGCCAACGTGGCCAGGCAGCCCGAGATGGCCACGATCGAGCCCACGCTCAGGTCAATGCCTCCCAGCACGATCACCATGGTCATCCCCACGGCCATGATGCCCACGGTGGCGAACTGGCGGGCCAGGTCGAGCAGGTTGCCGCCCTCGAGGAACCCCGGCCGCAGGATGGCGAGCACGGCGCACATGCCCAGGAGCACGAGGAGCACGCCCACCTCGCGGGGCGCCGTGTGGATGTCGAACTCCTCGCGCACCTGCGGCGCGTAGAGGAGAAAGTAGAGGTAGATCATCAGGGCCGACGCGCCCACGAAGAGCCAGCGGTTTCCCCAGTAGCCGGCCAGGCCCGCCGCGGCGAGCAGGCAGACCTGGAGCAGGTGCCAGGCGGGCCGCCAGCGCCACGCGTAGGCCACGCCCACGGCGACGCCCAGGGCAGCGAGGGCCGCGGCGGCGGCCACCAGGCCGGCCGAACGCTCCGCCGTGGGCACCAGCACTCCGAACGGCACCGCGGCGCACCCGAGAAACCAGACAGCGAGGACCTGCTTGCTGGCATCCGAGAGCGGCTTTGCTGACACGGCGTTAAGCCCCCTGATCTGCGCGCGTGATACGTGATGCGTGATGTGTGAGAAGAGGGAGGGACAGGCCTCTGTTCCCGGGCTTTCTCCTGTCACGCGTCACGCGTCACGGGCCAAATGACACAATCTGGTGGTCACACGAGTGACGTTTGATCGGCAACTGACAGAGTCTGGTGGTCACTCCTGGAACGGCTTGTGAGGGACCTTGTGTTCAATCCTTCTGAGGAAGATGTGTTGCGATGGATCGCGTCTGCGGATGCCGTAGAACGCGATCTGGCCGGCATCAAGGTCCACCTCAGCTCGGACAAGGCGGTGGAGCCAGGAGCGATCAACCAGGAAGTTGTGTCCGAGGACTTCCGCCGTACCGCCTTCGGAGGTGCGCCGCAGGTAGACGATTCGACCTCTGGGCTGGGCTTGAAGGTCCAGTCGCCATCATGCAGGAAAGGCCCGTCGCACAGGTGCGGCTTCGATTCGGCTCGCGGACCGCGCGCGCAGGGCACCGAAATAGCGAGCCGTTCTCTCGCGGAGTTCGGCCAACGACTGGTGCTCGAACCTCGACCAAACCTTGGCCTGCCACCGACCATTGAAGTTCTCGATCGCGGCCTGGAAGCCGGTCTCCCGCGGCGGGACGAACACGGGAACAATGCCGAGGCTGAGGCACAGCCGGCTAATGCGGCCAAGGGTGTCCGGGTGTTGATGGGGACCCTGGAACACCGTGTCATTGTCGAACTGGGCATAGCCTGGGCAGCCGAAGGCGCGCCAGTGCTCCACGAGGGCTTCCAGAGCCTTCTGAGCCGCTTTCTGAGCCATGGGCCAAGACCCGGGCAGGCCTCCGTGGAGCGAAGTCGCATTGAGGACGTCAACCAATGGCCCGTTGCGAATTTTGAGGGACTCCACGAAGTCGAACGAGTCCAACTCGGCCCGCCTGCCTGCCAGCTCCGGCAGATACCACCCGGGCGGCGGAGCCGGCCGACGCACGCGCCTTCCGCCATCCAACGCCCCGTGGCGCTCGAGGATCCGGTGAATCGTTCGTGCACAAGGCACCTTCTCGCTGCCCTCGCCAACCAGGTGTCGGCAGATGGCGTCGGCTCCGAACTCGCCCAGAGCGCTGTTGTCTCGAAGCTCGATGCGCGCCGCCAGCACTTGGTGTTCCACCGCACGCGGCGTCCGAGCGGGGACGCTCTTCGGGCCACAGGGTTGGTCGCTCCAGTCCACTCGGTCAAGGCGTGTCCCATCAGCACGGCTCACCCACTTCTGAACAGTGCTCAGCGCCACGTGGCAATCCAGCGCAACCGAGCGCATCGAGGCGCCTCCCCGAACTGCCCGCACCATGGCTTTACGCCGAGCCTCGGTGCACTTTTTTGGCCATTTGATTCTCCTGAAAAGGGGTTTTCCCTCACAGCATACCCCTTTCGGCCCGACCACCAAACTGTGTCACTCGTGTGACCACCAGATTGTGTCATTTGGCCCGTCACGCATCATCTTCCCCCCGTCGCCAGGTGCATGATCGCCTCCTGCGTTGCCTGGGCGCGGGAGAGTTCGCCCGCGATGGCGCCCTCGCGCACGACGAGCACCCGGTCGCTCATGCCCAGCACCTCGGGCAACTCGGAGGAGACCATGAGGATGCCGACGCCTTGGCGCACGAGCTGGCCCATGAGGGCATAGACCTCGGCTTTGGCTCCCACGTCAATGCCGCGCGTTGGCTCGTCGAGGAGGAGGACCCTCGGCTTGAGCGCGAGCCAGCGGGCCAACACCACTTTCTGTTGATTGCCGCCGCTGAGGAACGCCACGCGCTGCTCCTGCGAGGGGGTGCGGATGCGCAGTTGCTCGACCATCGAGCCGACCAGTTGTCGTTCGGCGCGGGCGTTCACAAAGGCCAGGCGCGAGAGGCGGTCGAGCCCGGCCGAGGTCATGTTCTCGCGCACGGCGAGCATGAGGAAGAGGCCCTGCTCCTTGCGGTTCTCGGTGACGAAGCCCAGGCCGGCGCGAATGGCGTCGCGCGGGCAGCGGATGGCGACGGGTTGCCCGCCCACCCGCACCTCTCCTGCGTCGGGGCGGTCCACGCCGAAGATGGCCCGGGCGATCTCGGTGCGACCAGCGCCCACGAGGCCCGCCAGGCTCACGATCTCGCCTGCCCGCACCGCCAGGCTCACATCTCGCACGCGGCTGGCGGCCCGCGAGAGGCCGCGCACTTCCAGCGCGGGGCCGCCCTGCGCGACGGGCTCCCTGCGAAACATCTCGCCCAACTCGCGACCGACCATGAGCCGCACGATCCGTTCGGCCGTGGCCTCGGCGATCGGCATCTCCCCCGCGTTGCGACCGTCGCGTAGCACGGCGACGCGGTCGGCGAGGGCGAAGACCTCCTCGAGGCGGTGCGAGATGTAGATGACGGCGACGCCCTGGGCTTTGAGGCGGCGGACGAGGCCGAAAAGCTTCGCCGTCTCGTGCTCGGTGAGGGCGGCGGTCGGCTCGTCCATCACAATGAGCCGGGCCTGGAACGAGATGGCCTTGGCGATCTCCACCATCTGCTGCTCGGCCACGCTGAGGGTGGCCACGGGCCGACGGGCGTCGAGCGGCAGGTCGAGCGAATCGAGGATGCGCTGCGTGTCAGCCCGCAGGCGACCGAACGCCACCGTGCCCAGCCGCGTCCGAGGCTGCCGCCCGACAAAGACGTTCTCGGCCACGGACAGCGGCGGGGCGAGGTTGAACTCCTGGTAGATCACCGAGATGCCGAGGCGTTGGGCGTCGAGCGGGCCATAGTGCCCGAGCCGGCGGCCAGCAAAGTGCACCTCGCCCGAATCCGCCCGGTAGCAGCCTGACAGGATCTTGATGAGGGTGGACTTTCCCGCGCCGTTCTCGCCGACCAGGGCCACCACCTCGCCCTCGCCGGCGCGCAGGGCCACGTCGTCGAGCGCCCTGACGCCGGGGAAGCTCTTGTGGATGCCGCGCATTTCCAGAAGAGGCCTTGGCATGTTCTGTCGCCGTTGCGCGCCGCGTCAGTGTGCGTCTGCGTGCGTCCACGTCTGTCCGTGTCGAAGGCACGAACCGCGCCTCACACCGACACGGACGAACACGGACAGACACGGACGAGCCCGTGAAAAGACCGCACGCATCACTTCTTTGCGGCCGGCTTCGTGCGGAACTTCGCTACGTCCTGCGGCCAGACGACGGTGACGCCGGTGTCAATGATCTCCTTGCCCTTGGGCGGACGGTCGAACGCCTTCTTCGCGCGGAACTGCCGGGCGAACTCCAGGAGCTTCTCGACGGCGAGGCGGCCCATCTCGCGGGTGTTCTGGGCCAGCGTGCAGTCAATCACGCCTTCCTCGATGAAGTCCAGGATGTCCTCCGTGGTGTCGAAGGCCACGATGCGAACCTGCCCCTTCTGGATCTTGCCGCGCTGGACGGCGCCCTTGACCGCCAGGGCGGCGCCCGGCCCGGCGAAGGCGTTGGAGCCGAAGAACCCGCGGAGGTCGGCCTGCGCGTTCAGCACGGCCTCGGCCACCTGAAGGGCCGTGTCGGGGCTCTCCTGGTTGTACTGGACGTCGAGGAGCGAGATGCGCGTGCCCTTCACGCCTTCGGCGAAGCCGTCCATGCGTTCCTTAAGGTTCCAGGCGCCGGGTCTGCCGCCGATCATCTGGACGGGAAGCTTGTCGCCGTCCTCCTTCCTGGCGTCGAGGAGCTTGGCCATGGCCTCGGCGCCCACGCGGCCGCCCTGGCGGTTGTCGGTGCCGATGTAGACTAGCCGCTCGCTGTCCGGGGAGTCGCTGTCGAAGGTCACGACGGCGATGCCCTTGGCCATGGCTCGCTTGATGATCTCTTTCACGGCATCGGGGTCGTTGGGCGAGATGGCGATGCCGTCGTAGCCCTGGACGATCAGGCCCTCGATGACTTTGAGTTGCTCCTCGATGCTCGCCTCGGGCGGCCCCTGGAAGGCGGCCTCGACGCCCAGCCGCTGCGCCGCGGCGAGCATCCCCTCGCGCACGCCCTCCCAGTAGGGGTGGCCGATGGACTTCGGCACGAGGGCGAAGCGGAACCCCCCGTCCGCGCCCTTGCCGCCGTTCTTGGGCTGGAGTCCAATGGCGACCACTACCACGATGGCGACCGCGAGCACCACGATGGCCAGACGGGTCACGATCTTGCCCACAGCGTCTCCTCCAAGCTGAGTGGCGTTGGCCCGATCCCAGCAGGGATTGTAGCCCATGGCTGCCGGCCCTGCAAGGGGCACGGCGAGGGCAGCCCGAGCCAAGGCGGGCATCCGAACAGGAGCGCACCCCCACGGAGCGTGCCGCCCCCGGAGCAGTGGCTGCTCCGTTCGCCTACCCGACAAACGCTCGCAGGCCGCCGAACCAGTGCTCAGGCGGGATGGAGCCTCGCCAGGTGAGGTCGCCTGCCGAGAAGACGCCAGTCAGCACGTGGATCACGTCCGTATCGCCGTCCGAGGCGTCTTCGCGGATGGTTCCGGCGACGGTGAGCGACTTGAGGGCGGTGGCCCGGAACGTGCAATTGGTGAAGCTTCCGCCGACGGCCAGGGAGCCTGCGGCACCCGCGATGTCCCACGTGCCGCCGCGCATGGAACCGGCGATAGATACTTTGCCCAGGGTGCCTTTTGTCGCGCCTGCGCCGCTGAGGGTCACACTCGCCTGGAAGTCCCCCATGGGGCCGCCTGCGATCTTGCTGCGCTTCGTGGCGAGGCTGGAAACCCACGGGGCGATCAGGGCGTCTGGCGTTGCGTCCGTGTCCAGCCACTCGCTCAGCGCGAGCGACTTGAGGGGGGTACCCGACGTGAAGCGGGTGTCCTGCACACGGCCGAACGCGACGCTGGCCGATGCGATCAGCGGGTCGGTCCCCATCGTGAGGCCGCGCGACGCCGTCACGTCGCCGAGCGTGAGCTTGGCCACGCTGCCCGTGGCCGAGAGGCCGCCCAACAGGCTCACCTGCGCGCCGCCGAAGGTGCCCAGCGAGCCGGCCACCACAATGTCGCCGACCGAGGTGACCGGCAGCGGCGCCTTCACGGGCGAGGACACTTTGAAGGTGACGGCCGACTTGGAGTTGGTGCCCTCCGCCTCGATGGTCACCAGGTCGCCGGGCGTGCCGTTGCTGTAAGCGCCGCCCGCGTCCGGCGCCACGCCGCGCACGAGGTAGAATGTGCCGAGGCCCTTTGCACCCACGCTCACGAGATCGCCCGATGCGTCGGTGAACGTGGCCTTCGTGACCGGCACGGGAAGGGCGGAGCCGAGCACAATCACCTGGCCCTGCACGGTGAGCTGGAAGGCGTGCTCATCCTTCCCGCCGAGCCCGTCGTCCACCCGCACGATCACTGTGTCGGTGGCCAGGTGAGCGCGGCGGTTGGGCGTGCCCGAAAGCACGCCTGTCGCGGCATCCATGCTTAGCCACGAGGGGCCGGAGACGAGCGTGTAGCTCAGTGAATCCAGGTCGCTGTCGGACGCACTGAAGGTGAAGCTGAACGCCTGGCCGACAAGCAGCACTGTGATGCCGGCAGGCACGGACGGCCCGAAGGCCGGAGCGTCGTTGACGGGCGTGACGGTGATCGTCACGGTCGCCGGCGCACTGACGAGCGACGCTGGGCTGCCGGCCAGGCCGTCGTCGGTCACCGTGAACGTGAAGCTGTCGGGGCCGTGGTAGTCGGGGGCCGGGGTGTACGTGACCGCGCCCGTGGCGGGGTTGAAGCCGCTCAGGCTCCCGTGGTTCGGGCCGGTCACGATGGCGAAGGTGAGAGTCTGGCTCACCTCGGGGTCGCCATCGCTGCCCGTCAGTGTGATGGCCAGCGCCGTGTCCTCCGCTGTGCTTGCGCTCTGGGCGTTCGCGGTCGGAGCGTCGTTGACGGGGGCCACTTCGATGCTCACCTGGACGGGCGTGGCCGAGGCGGCCTGGCCGTCCCACGCCCGGGCGGTGAAGGCGGCGAACGTGCCGTTGGCGTCCGCGGCGGGGAGCCAGAGCAGGCTCTCGCCGGCCGCCAGCAGCGTGACGCCCGGGGTGACCGGCGCCCCGCCTTTGAGCAGCGTGCCGCTTGTGACGCTCTCGATGCGGAAGCTCAGCGGGTCGCCGTCGGGGTCGCTGGCGTTCGAGGCGCCCAGGAGCGCGGCATAAGAGATCGTGAAGCCCGTGTCCTCGACCGCGCCTGGCAGGGCCGCAACCGCAGTGAGCGTGGGCGAGGCATTGGGGAGAACCGTCACCCGCCCGACCGCGCGGCTGTAGGCGGGAGCGTGGTCGCCATCGTCAATGCGTGCCCAGATGGTGTAGGTGCCGGGCGGCGTGGTGCCCGGCTGCCAGACGAACTGATCGCCCGCGCCGTCGGGGTCCTCGGAGAGGCCCTGGGCGATCCAGGTGTGGTCGGCATCGGCCCAGGGCTCATCGCCGTCGTCGGGGTCAAGGGCAAGCCAGATCGAGGCGTCGCTGTCGGCGTCGGCGTCCGTCCACCTGATCGTGACTGTCTGGTTGTGGTTCACCGACACGTCGCTGGCCGGGCCGGTGAGGGAAATCGTGGGCGGCTCGTGCGGGGTCACGCTCACGCTGTCCATCACAGCCGTGGCGAGGACGCCGTCGTTGTGGCTCGTGACGGCGAGGCCCACGTAGGCGACCGTGCCCATCGCCGCAGTGTCCTCGGCCAACAGCGTCCACGCGACGCCGTCGGCGGACACATAGCTGCGGAAGGTGTTGCCGGAGCGCGCGAGGCGCAGCCACAGCGGGGCTGCGCCCGTTCCGCTCTCGTATTCGGCGGCGTCGGCGGTGGCGCCGCGGCACTGGAAGGCGGAGCCTGCGCCGGCCGTGAGGGCGGCCAAGACGTAACTGGCGTTCGCCGCCAGGCTGCTGCGGAACATCAGGCCCGCCGCGGCTGCGGGATGGGTGGGGGTGAGGCTGGCGATGCGGGCGATGATCTCGCCGTCGCCGCTCAAGGTCTTGAACACGTAGCGGAATTCGTCGCCGTAGCCGCCCGTGCCCGCCCCCGAGGCCTGAATGGTGAAGGTGCCGCCCAGGAGTTGCGTGCTGCCCGCGGCGGCCACGGCCCCGATGTCCTGGCTCTGCCAGGCCGTGTAGGTGAAGCTTCGCTGCGAGTTCGGCGCGACGGCGTTGCCTGAGCCATCGGTCACATTGTTCACGGTGAGCGTGTAGAGCACGCCATCCGACAGCGGCGCGGCGAGCACGAGATTCACCGTCCGGGCATCGCGCTGAAGCTCGGCGCCCAGGATCGCCACGGGCTGGGCCGCGGGGTCGGTGAGGAGGTAGTTGCCCCGACTCTCGGCGGACGCCTGCTGGACGGGCTTGCCGAATGTGACGGCCACGTGCGTGGCGTCGAAGGCGGTGGCGGCCTGAAGGCCGGGCTTGGGCGTGGCGAGCAGCACCGTTGTACGGGCGCTCTCCCGGCCGTCGCCGTTCACGGCCGCAATCTGATAGGCATAGGTGCGGTCCTCGGCCAGGCCGGTGTCGCTGAAGCTCGTCGTGGCCGCAGTCTGGCGCAACACGCCATCGCGGTAGATGCGGTAGAAGGCGATGCCGCTCTCGGGGTCGGAGGCCGCGCCCCAGGAGAGGTCAATCCGCGAACTGCTTGCGGCAACGGCGCTCGGGCTGACGGGCGCCGTGGGCGGCGTGGCGTCGAGGAACTCGTTGGCCCGGCCGGGGGTGCTGCCCGGCCCGCTCGCGCCCCAGGCGGCAGGGTCGTTGCCGTAGAGCGCCCCACTCCATCGCGCCAGGGCCGGGCCCTCGCCGTCGGGCTCCTCGGGCCAGGGCAGGCGGTCGTCGTAATCCACGAGCTCCACGAGGATGTAGGGCACGTAGCCGTTGCCCTCGGGCGCGCCGGGGCGATAGAGCTTGATGGACTCGCCTTCGTTGGCCAGGGCGCCAACGTAAGGGCCGAAGATGGGAACCTCGGCAGGCACGCCATAGGTCGCGCGGAACGTCGCCGGGTCAATGCCCACCACGAGCAGGTAGCCGTCGGCCGGGAGCGTGGTGTAGGCGGGGAAGCGGAACTCGATGGCGTCAAAGAACTTCCACGTGTTGTCGGGGTTTGCCAGGTCGTAGAGGGGGACGGGGGCGCTGGATGTGTTGTGCAGTTCGAGGAACTCGTGGCCGCCCGCCGTGGCGGGATGGTACATGATTTCGTTGATGACGACGGGACCCACGAGTGGGTAGGCGTTCGCGCCACCGGGCGTGGGGGCGCTCATCGCCACAAAGTCCACTCGGCCCGTGCTCGTGACGTAGCGGCCGAAGGGCACCTCGCGGCCGGCCGCGCCGAAGGCCACGCTCTCGCGGTAACCGCCTGCCTGGCCGCTGGGGTCGGGCGAGGAGAGGAAGGCGTTCTCGCCGAGCTCGCTGAAGGCGAACGGGGTGCGGGTGCCGGGCGCAGCCGCGTTGCCGAAGTGATCGCGCTGGTTGAGCACCAGGAAGCCGCCGGCGGGGAGCACTGCGCCCGGCGGAATCTGGTACTTCGTGAGGTCGGCGGGGTCGTCGCTCAGGTACCAGCCGCTGAGGTCCATGGGGCTGCCGGTGGTGTTGTGCAGCTCGATCCAGTCGCCGAGCGCCTGGTCGGTGTGGGAGAGCAGCTCATTGATGACGACCGCGCCGGCCGCGTAGCCTGGATCGTCGGCGCCGGGCGAGCCGTGCAGGAGGGCGCTCGCCCGCCAGCCGCTGCGGCGGTCCCAGTTCGCCAGATCGCCCGCCTCATCCACGGGGACGAGCGAGAAGCCCTCGCCATCGGTGAGCGGATGCCAGGAGTCGCGGTAATCGAAGTCGGCGATCCGCTCGCCGAGCGGCCCGCGGAGCTGGATCTCCTCGCCCGCGTTGCTGAGCGAGCCGGTGTACTGGCCGGCGACCAGGATGCCCGAGGTGTCGTAGCGCGACGCGAAGGCCGTCAGGTTGCTCACTACCAGCACGTGGGCGCCGGGGGCCAGGATGATCTGCGGGAAGGTGAAGGCAACCGCCTTGTCGAGGCGGAAGCCGAGGAGGTCAATCGGGGCGGGCCCGATGTTCTTCACCTCGATGAACTCGAAGTCGTTATCCTGGTACTTGCTCGGCGCGGTGGGGTCCTTCGGGTGGTACATCACCTCGGTGATCCGCAGGGCGTCGGCGAGCGGGTCGAAGGGCCTCGAGACCTCGAACTCGACGGGCTCGGACCAATGGCTCCAACGGCCCGTGGCGTCCTGCATGCGCACGCGAATGCGATAGGTGTGGCCCGCCTCGACGGCGCCGGCGGGCACGGTGATGTCGCTGGCGTAGGCGGGCAGCACGCCGCTGGTCCAGACGGCCTCGATCTCGTAGCGGCGCGGGTCGTGGGGGTCGTAGCTGCGGTTGTCGGTGTCGGTGACTTCGCCCAGACGCCACTCCATGGCAGCAAAGGGTGCGGTGCCGTTGAACGTCGAGGCGCGGAAGCTGAGGGCGTTGGAGGGGAACTCGGGCGGCGCGAGCGAGGTGACGACGGGGGTCGCGGGAATCAGCGGATCGCTGAGAAGGTGTGTGTCTATCCAGCCGATGCGGGCGGCGATGTAGCTCTTGAGGAGCTGGACCATGCCCCCGAAGCCGCCGGTGGGCGACTCCTGGTAGAACTCGCCCTGCCCGGCCTTGGCGGGGTCCACATAGGGTGAGAGCATGATGGGATTGTAGTCCCACATGGCCCGGTCGACGCCGACGATGTCGGTGATGAAGCCTGCCGACTCGTCAATCACCTGGTAGGCCTGGTCGGTGTTGAGGAGCAGGTCGCGGACCTCGCGCAAGCGGTTCTGGTAGTCGAGGGCGAAGGTGGGCCAGGACAGCACGGAGGCGGCGAGGGGCTCGGCGCCGTTGCCGGGCATCGTATCGGCCCAGGCGAAACGCAGGTTGCCAGGGATGACCGACCACAGGCCGGTCGTGGGGTGGAGATAGTAGAGGTAGTTTGAACCGTCGCCCACGTCGTAGCTGCGGGTGGCCTCGAGGACGGCGCGGTAGCTGAGATACTCCTCGATGTCCAGGTTGGCGCGCCACCAGGCTTCGGAGGGGTTGGTGGCCGCGGTGGCGAGGAAGGCGTCGAGGTCGGAGCCGTCGGAGGCGGCGCGGTAGCCCTGGTTGGCGAGGACGCCTTCCCAGGCGTCCATGCGGTAGAGGTTGCCGTCGGGGAGGCCGTGCTCGTCGAGGAAGCGGCCGTCGGGTCGCTCGATGGCGAGGTAGAGGCCCCAGAAGTCGCCTTGGTATTGCGTGGCGCCGGCCTCGGCGGCCTCGTCAATCACGCGGAGCGAGGCCCAGTGGGTGCTGCTGGCGGGCACGCCCGCGAGTTGGAAGAGGCGGAAGGCGACCGCCTCGAACAGCCCGTGCTCACCGCGCAGGCCGGTGTCGGCGGGCAGGAGGGCGGCGGAGAGGTCCAGCTTGTCCCACGGCTCCCCGTAGTCGTTGCCGTAGTTATCCTGGGCCTCGAAGGCGTGGCCGCGACTGAAGTCGAACGTCCAGGCGTTCTTGCCTGCGGCGTAGCGCCAGGCGTCGCCGCCGGCCTGATAGCGGATGTGGTCGTAGACCACGCCGTTGTAGACCAGCGTGCCGAGCCAGGGATAGGCGTCGCCCGGGTAGCCATCGAGCCACTGCGCGGCTTCGGCATCGGCCCTCTTCGTGAGCAGGTGGTAGACGGGCACGCTGGCCATCGCCGCGCCGTCGTACGCGGTTGCGGCGGCGCGGGCGGGGTCGCTGCTGCCGGGCTCGATGGCGCCGTTCCAGCCGGGCACACCGCCATAGACGAAGTAGGCGAAGTTCGGCTGCGGGTCCTCGGGGTGCGGGGCCTGTGTGGAGGCGCCCACGGCGTCCTCGGCCGTCACGCGATAGCGCACGAGGCGGCGATGAGCCTGCAAGACGGCGGGCAGTTCGACCGAGTAGATGCCGTCGCCCGCCACCTCGTCCACCCCCAACCCGTCGTCGCGCATCGCGATGGAAGACCAGCTCGTCGCGTAGAGCGGGTCGGTGAGGCTGATGTAGCTCCCGGGGTCCACAAGCTGGTATTCGAGCACCACGCTCGCGATGCCATCGGCATCGGTGACGATGGCTGTGATGACGACGGGGGCGCCGGGCAAAGGCTCCTTCGGGCTGTGGCTCACCGCGTGAATGAAGGGCGCGAACGATGTTGCGTAGACTGAGTTGACGGCGCCGGGCGTGGGACCCGAGATGAGCGACGGCCGCCAGCTCGCGCCCAGGCGGTTGTCGAGTGCGGGATTGAGCAGTTCGATGGACGGCCCGGGCGCCTCGCCGACCACCGGCCAGGGGAAGCCCGCGCCGTAGTCCACTGCGTCCACCTTCTGGCCGATGGCGTTGCGCAGCACGATTCTCTCGCCGCCGTTGCTCAAGCGCCCGGTGAACGGCCCCAGGGGCGTGAACCCGAACCACGCCTCGAATGCGACGGGGTCCTGTGCCACGACCAGGTAGCCGCCCGCGGGCAGCACGGTGCCGGCGGGGAAGGTATAGGCGATGGCGTCCGAGAGGCGCCAGCCGCTGACATCGGTGTCCGTGGCCTCGCCGCTGTAGATTTCCACGAACTCCAGCAGGTCGGTCGCCACGTCGGGGGCGTAGTGGATTTCGTTGATCGCGATCTTGCCCGAGGCGAGGCCCGAGTCGGGCGCGCCGGGCGAGCCGTCCGCGAACAGGCTCGGGCGCCACGCTGCCGCAGTGTCCCACGCCGCGCGGGGCACCGAGGCGTCGCGGACCACTAGCGAGTGTCCCTGCCCATCCGTCGTCGGGTACCACCCGTCGCCGTAGCGGAAGGCCAGGATCGCGGCGTCGTAGGGGGCGGGGAGACGCAGCGTGAGGTCCTCGCCCGCATTGTCGAGATCGCCCGCAAACACGCCCGCAACCGGCACGCTCGTGTCGTAGCGCGACTGGAAGGCCTCGAGGTCGCTCACCACGACGATGAAGGCCCCGGGTGCCAGCTCGAGGCTTGGGAACACGAAGCTCACCCCGCCGCTCAGTCGCACGCCGGCCAGATTCAGGGCTGTGGCGCCTGTGTTCTGGAGCTCGATGAACTCGTGATCGGCGCCATCGGGCGGGTTGTACATCACTTCGGTGATGCGGAGGGAGGCCATCAGCCCTTCGATGTTGGCCGGGACAGGCGAACTGTTCGACAGGCCGGGTGTGGGAATGGCGAAGAAGGGGAAGGGCCAGGCCGCGCCGTCGGGATTGCGGCCCTGCGACACATCGGTCGTCTGCGCGAGGTGAAGGACCCTGTCAATCGCGTTGCCCGCGGCATCGAAGAGGCCGAGCCACTCGTAGTGCGGCGAGAGCTTGAAGCCCAGGTGGCTGGGGCCGGCCGCCTCGTTGTCGTCGGCGGTGAAGACGGCGAAGCCGCCGCCCGCCACGAAGCTCAACGGCGCGATCTCGTGTTTCGTGGGCTGCGGGCCGGGCTTGTCGGTGAGGAACAGGCCGCCCAGCGCCACGGGCAACGGGTCGGGGTTGTACAGCTCAATGAAGTCGTTCTGGAACAGCACGTCGCCATCCGCGAACCACTCGTTGAGCCGAAGCGTGGCGGTGTCGCCCGTTCGCTGCGGGACATTGGCCGCGCCGAACGTCGGTCGCGTGAGCGCCCAGGCGCCGTCGTGGCCCACGCGGCCGATCGAGAGGTCGGGCACCTGGAGGCCGAACTCCACCGAGTCGAGCAGCGCGCCGCCCTGGGCCGCGGGGGCGAAGAGGAACACACCCTCGCCCTGCGCGTCGAGCGAAAAGCCCAGGTGGATGCCCGACGTGGCTGCGCCGTCGGCATAGAGCACGAGGAAGTCGCCCGGCAGCAGCGTGGTGCCGGCGGCGAAGACGAACTTGGCCGGATTCGCAGGGTCGTCGCTCAGGCTCATCCCCGACAGGTCGGCGGGCAGGGCGCCGTCGTTGACCAGCTCGATGAGGTCGGGGAAGGTGCCCTCGTGCTCCACGGCCGAGCGGTTGCTGGCCAGCACCTCGTTGATGCGGACGCGCGAGAGGCCGGCGTTCACCGTCCACGTGAGCGAGGCTGTGGCATCAGCCTCGGCCTGCCAGATGCCTGCCGAGTTCTTGCCGATGACTTGCACCGTGTACGCGCCGTTGGCCAGGCCGCTGAGGGTGATGGATGTGGCCACGGGCGTCTCCGGCCCGTATCCGCCGCCGTTCACCTGGTAGCGGTAGTGCGTGATGCCCGGCCCGGCGACGTGGAGCGTGGCGCTGGCGAGCGGGGTGACGGCCGGCGGCTCGCCCGACACCGAGGCCCCGGCGGGCACGAGCGCGCCCATGTCCAGGCCGTTCGGGCCGGTGCCCAGCGCCGGCGAGCCGGGCAGCAGGGTGAGGCCCACAGCCGCCAGGCGTGGGTCCTCGTCCACATTGCCTACCCCGTAGGTGTGCCAGACCGCGGGCACGACGGAGCGATGAATGGTGAGGTCGGTCGCCGGGAGCACGTGGCCAAAGGCGACGGGCGAATCGGCGAAAATGACGCCCTCCACATAGGCGCCGCGCCCGGGGCTGGCCGTCTGGCCGGGCAGGTCGAAGGTGAGGGCGGCGTAGGCCGAGCCGACCACGGTGTTGTTCGCGAAGACGAGGAACGCATCGTCGAAGACGAAGGCGGCGTGGTCCACGTCGGAGAAGGTGTTGCGGACGGCTACGTAGCTGTGCGCGCCGCTCACGGCCAGGGCGCTGGCGTGGCCAGGGTAGGGGTTCCAGCCGTCCTTGTGGAAGCCCGCGAAGGAGTTGCCCTCGACGTGGGCGTCGCCGTCCAGATTGAGGGCGTGGGCGCCGCCGCCGAGGAACACGTTGTCGAGAATCGCCACGGGCGAGACGCCTGTGCCGCTGAGGTCAATAGCGTGGTTGGGGCCTTTGAGGAGGCCGAAGGTGTTGGCCTGGATGATCACGGGTCCAGGGGCGGAGCCGGCGAGCCAGATGTGCCCGCTCAGGCCGTCGGTGGCGGGCGGCTCGCCCTCGCCAAAGACGTCGGTGAACGTGCAGTGGCGGACGGTGAGCGCGGAGGCCACGGAGCGGATGCGGCGGCGGGTGGCGTGGTCGAATGTCACGTGGTCGAGGGACAGGCGCGAGTTGTCCAGGCCCACCATGCCATCGTCGGTCACCGCCCACTCGAGGATCGCGTGCGAGATGCGGTTGTCGGCCAGGGTGCTGCTGAACTGGATGCCGTTCCAGGGCCCGCCCCCGGGCACGCTGGTGAAGCGGATGGGCGCGGCGGCGGTGCCTTCGGCCACCAGGCGCCCCTCGATGGTGAGGCGCGCGCCGGCCTCGAAGAAGAGCGTGGTGCCTGGCTGAATCGTGAGGGTGACGCCAGGGTCCACAACCACGTTGCCGGCTACCGTGTAGGGGCCGGCAGCGGGGGTGAGCACGGTGTCGGCGGTGATGCGGCCGCCGGCGAGGGGCATGCCGGGGACGTCGCGCCAGATGTCAATCGTGCCGCTCGTGAGGCGGTTGCCGGTGCCGTTGGGGCCGTCGAAGGTCTCGACGAGGACGCGGTTGAGGCCGGGCTGGAGGGCGATGCTGGTGCCGCCCACGGGCACGGTGGCCTCCAGCTCGAGATCGAAGCTGAGGTCCGAACTGCTGGCGGAGCTCTGGTGGACCTCCACGGCCAGGGTGTTGAGGCCGCTCACGAGCAGGGCGGGGTTGATGGTGAACTGGAAAAACGTGGATTCGTCGGCGCCGCCCACGGTGATGGTGGCATAGGTGTTGAAGGCAGCGCCCACGGGCAGGCCGTCGCGCACCACCTCCTGGCCGTTGAGGTAGACAGCAGCCCCATCGTCGCGCACAAGCCGCACGGTGAGCCCGATGATCTGCGACGGGTTGGAGACGTTGAAGGTGGTGCGGAAGTACGTGGTCGGGTACTTATTGCTGGGGTTCGGCCCGTAGCTCACCACGGTGGCTTCGTCGCCGTCGCCGTAGCCGAGTTGGGCGGGCCCGGAGGCCCAGCCGCTGTCGTTGAAGCCCGGCTGATACCAGGCGGTGCCCTGGTTCGAGCCATTGTCGAGATAGCGCCAGACCGAGCCGCGCGGCAGGAGAATCTGCGCCTGAGTGCCGGTCGGCAGGCTGTCGGTCCACTGGCCGGTCCGGGGGTCCCATGAGCCCACGTTGCCGTTGACGAGCACCGAGCGGGTGTGGGCGGCGTCGGCGGTGCCGCTGAGGCTGGCCGTGGCCGCGGTGGTGCGCGGGTAGCCGTTGACGACGGGCAGCGGGCTGGTGATCGTGAACTCCCGCGGAATCTGCTCCAGCACGGCCGCCGTGCGGTCTACCACGAACTGCTTCATGGCGTCGGTGGCCGCCGGCGGGGCGAAGGCGCCGATCGTCTGGTCAATCAGAGGGTTCATCGCCTGGGGATTGAACACCGTGGCGATGAGGTCGAGGATGGCCGAGTAGTAGAGGGGCAGCACGTCGGGATGGGTGAGCAGGCGGTTCAGGCCGTCCACGCCGGTGAAGGCGAAGATGCTGTGGGCGATGTCGCCCGAGACCTGGCCCTGGCCGAGCACGGCGTCGAGGTCGTGCGGGACGAGGACGAATCGGGGGTCCGCCACGCCGCGGTAGAGGTAGTAGTTGTTGCCGATGCCGCGGTTGAGCCCGGGGCCGTAGTTCATCATCAGGGTGTCGAGAGCCAGGTAGCGCACCCACTGCTCGACGTTGATCACCTGGCTCACTTGGGCGAGGAAGGTGGCGTTCGGCGCGTTGTTCAGCACGTCGAGCATGTGAACGAGGTCGGACCAATCGTTGGCGTCCCGATTGGTGAGCTTGAAGTACGTGTCCTGATAGGCGGCAGCGGCGGCGCCCTCGTAGCGGAGGTCGGCCTCCTGCGCCAGGTCGTCGGTGCGGAAGGCGGCGTAGAGGTTGCCCAGGGGGTCGCCGGGGAAGTGGTTGAGGGCGAAGGCCGCGCCCAGGGCCTCGATGCTCACGTAGCTGCCGTACATGGGGCTGCCGGGCAGGGCGAGGTCGGCGCCGTTGACGAGCAGTTGCACCGCCTGCGCGTCGGGGGCGATCAGCCCCGCTGCCTGGTAGACGGCGTTGGCGAGCGACTGGGCGTGGGTGTAGCGGGAGTTGATGGTGACCGCGGCGGCATCCCGCCACAGGGTTCCGCTGGAGAAGACGACGAGGTAGTTGCTGGGCGGCCCTGTGCGCGTCTCGTGGCCGGTGTTGCCGACGCCCGCGAGATAGCGCACGCTCAGGCCCGTGCCGTCGAAGGCAATGAACGTGCCGTTCATCAGGGCGTTGCTGAGCTGCTGGCCGTCGCTGGCGGCGCCGATCTGGGCCAGCTCGGCCCGCTCGGCCTGGGTGAGGATCAGGCGGTAGATGGGCTGGGTGCCCGGCGCCCACGGGACGGCGGGGTCGAACGCGTCGTCCACCTGGTAGAGCAGGTTGGCGGCTTGGGCGCCTGAGGGCTGCACCGGCGCGGGCCACGTGCGGATGTGCCCCGTGGCGTCGGAGGCGGCGACGTAGAACTCCACGATCGTGCCGTTTGGTTGCGCGGGCAGGACGGCCCCGAAGACGCCATCGCCCGCCTTGCCATCGCCGTGGTCGCCGTCGTCGGCCATCGGCACCGAGGCGAAGCTGGGTTGCCCGTCCAGGCGGTACCACAGGGTCGCGCTCAGCCCTGTTTGCGCTTCGTCGAGGAGGCGGGCGGTGATGGTGACCGGGTCGGTGGACCGCGGGATGACAGGCAGGTGAGTGACGTCGAGGATGAGCGGCGCGGCGTCGGTGCTGGCCACCGAGTTGGGCGCTCCTGGCGTGCCCTGGGCCACGAGGCTGGCGGCCCAGTTCTGGCCGTAGCGGTCGGGCAGGGCGAGGCTGATGAGTTCGAGCGAACTGCCGCCGCCGTCGTGGGCGGCGGCCCACACCCAGCCCTGGTGGCCGTGGTCGAGGGGGCCGCTCGTGCGGGCCGCCCAGTCGCCGTCGTCGGCGTAGGTCACGCGGTCGAGGACCCTGCCGGCGGCGTCGAGCAGTTCGATCGTCTCCGAGGTGTCGCTCAGGCTTCCCTGCCATCCGGCCACGTAGTTCGTCACCGTGGGGTACTTGGCGGCGAAGGCGGCGACGTTGGCCGCCACCACCAGGTAGCCTCCCGCGGGGATGACCCGTTCGGGCAGGGCGAAGTCCACCGCGTTGGCCAGGCGCCAGCCGCGGGTGCTCACGGCTACGGAACTGGCGTTGTGGATCTCGATGTACTCCTGGCTATCGAGGCCCGACGAGGGGTGGTACATGATTTCGGTGATCTGGATGTCGGGCTGGCCGGCGACCACGAACGTGGCCTGGTTGAGGGCGCTCCAGGTGCCGCCGGCCAGGATGCGGGCCTGGACGTGCACGCTCTCGGCTAGGGCGACGGGCCCGGTGTAGAGCACGGCGCTGGGGGACACGCCGCCGCCCACGAGGCGGGGGTCGGACCCGTCGGTCGTGTAGTAGATGGCGCCGGCCGGGGCGGACATGGTGAGGGGGAACGCCGTCACCACGGTGCCACCGTGGAGATTGAACGACGGGGCCACCACGCTGGGGTAGAGCGGTGCGGAGGACCCATCGCGCAGCACGGTGGCGCGGAACTGGTTGAGGACAATGGCGGAACGGTAGGGCAGGTAGTTGTTGACGATGTTGTTGACGGCGTTCTGCCAGTTGGCCTTGGTGAGAGGTGTGGCCACCTTGGAGTCGCCCCAGCGGGCGGACTCGGCAATGATGGCCAACTCGATCTCGGCTGCGCGCGCAAGGAACCGTTGGGTGGCCTTCGCAGGCGTCAGCAGGCCGTCGTTGAAGAAGTACTGGTGGACCCGGTCAGCGAAGCGCAGGCGGTACTCCTCATTGTACATGAGCTGCTGATGGATCCACTGGGGGTTGCTCTTGTTGAAGGTGTCGCCGGCGGGCCAGGGGCCGTTGCGGTTCTCGTTGACGTTCAGGAGCGTGTGCTCGGCGTCGTGGGCGAAGAAGACGAAGCCGCGCTCGCCCGTTCGGTCGCGGATGCCGTACCAGTTGTTGGGGCTGGCGTTGCCGAGGAAGGCAGAGATCGGGGCATCCAGGTTGCCGCCGTAGAGGATCACAATCATGTAATCTATCAAGTTATCCACGTCCAGGAGAACGGGATAGGCGGGGTTGCGTGTCCCGTCGGGGTTGAGTCCCTGGGCGCGATAGTAGGCGGCGAGGGAGGAGAAGCCGGCCGCGGCCTGGTTCCAGAGGTCCTGCCAGGCGGCCAGGGCGCCATCGGTCGCGCCCACGACATAGCCGTCGTCCACCTTGATGGTGTCGTAGTCGTCGGCGTCGCCGCCCAGGTAGGATTCGCCGTAGCTGGCCTCGGAGCGCTCCTGGGTCTGGTAGAGGCCCCAGTACTGGCCGTTGATGTAGAGGTGGTAGAAGCGGCTGCGAGTATACGGTTGGCCCATCGCGCTCTGTGTGTCGCGCGAGAAGACCTCGGCGATGAAGTTGTTGTTGGGGTCGCCGCCGAAGCTCCACGAGTAGTTCTGGGCGGTGCGCAGGTCAATGCAGTCGAACTCGTCCACCCCCTCGTCGCCGAAGAGGGGGAACTGGAGCTTGGCGGCGCCATATTCCTCGCGGAAGAAGAGGCGGAAGGCATGCTTGGGATTGCCGCCGCTGCGGCTGTAGCCGCCGCGGATGCGCAGGCCGGCATTGATCTGGAAGCCGAGGCTGCCGTCGGGGTTGATGAGTTCGGCCGACACCGGCCGCTCCCAGGACGCGCCGTCCTGCCCCGCATTCACGTAAATGCCAGTGCTGGGGTTGAACAGGTTGGCCAGATCGGTGACGAGCGAGATGGTGGGGATGGCGGTGAGCGCGGCCTGGAGCTGGGGACCCCACGTGGGGCTGTTCACGATGTCGGGGTCCATGCCGTAGTCGAGGATCTGGCCGTTGATCGGCCCGGTGGGCCATCCGGCCGGCGGGGTGCCCGTGGGCGACTGCGTGAGGACGTCGGCGAGGAACAGGTAGGTGCGCGTGGCCACGGGCGCGGGGTCGTGGCCCGGTTTGAAGGCGGCGGCACGCAGCACGGTGGTGCCCGTGACGTTGATGGGGCCGGAGTACACGGTGCCCGTGGTGGCCGTGGGCGTGCTGCCATCGGTCGTGTAGCGAATCTGCGCGCCGGCCGTCGCCGTGCTGAGGGTGACGCTGAACGGTGTGTTGTAGAAACCGTGCTCGTGGCTGAACTGGATGTCGCCGACGCGCGCGTAGTAATTGGTCGAGTTCACGGCGCCGGGCGTGGGCACGGCGAAGTAGTGCTCGGTGAGGCCCAGGATGTCAATGTCCACCAGCTCGGCCGCGAGGAGGAACTTCTGGCTTGTCTTGCTGGCATTGAGGCCCTGGATGGCGAGCACATTCGGCCCGGCCTGGAGGAGGCCGAGGTAGCTTGAGATGTTGATCGTCTCGACCGCGAGGGCCTGCTCCCCCTCGTGGGTGCCGGTGGCCGTGGAGTTCCAGTGGAGGAAGGCCGGGGCATTGCGCCGCGCGACTTCGACGCCGTTGAGGTAGGCCACGAAGCCGTCGTCGTAGTTTACGCGCAGGGTCAGCGAGTCGTATTGGAGCGGGTCCGAGACCTCGAAGGGGAGCCGGACGTAGGCGGAGGCGTTGACGTTGTACATCGCGGTGCGCACGTCGGTGCCGATGAGGGCGGCGTAGCCCGAGCCCGAGGCGGAGCCCACGGCGTCGGATTCGACCACGAGGCCCCCGTTGGCCGTGTCGCCCACGAGGTCGAAGTTCGTGGCGTCCCAGGCGGTGCGGGCGCCGGGGGCGGCGAACAGCTCGAGGCCCGAGCCGCCGCCGCGCTCGTAGAAGACCAGTTCGAGGGCGTAGGTGCCCGCGGCAGCAAAGTTGAACGTGCCCAGGGTGTCGGCCGGGCCGCGGGGGTTGGCGTAGGAGATGGTGTCGCCGCCCGCGGGGGTGCTGGAGTTGACGACCTGCGTGGTCGTGGCGCCCACGATGGTGAGGCGGAAGCCGTCGTCGCTGTTCACGCCAAACGTCCACAGCCCCGCCGTGGGAATGGTGACCAGGGCCGTGGCGCGGACGACGAAGTCCTCGACATCCTGGTTGATGAAGGTGCCGGGGAAGGGGTAGTTGGTGGCCGAGTAGCGCCCGGTGCCGCCGGTGTTGAAGTAGTTGATGACGGGGGCGTTCTCGGAGGCGACCCAGGCCTGCTGCGCGGGGTTGGCGAGCACGGCTTCCGCGGTGGCCAGGTTCCCCACGCTGATGTTGGCCTTGTAGGTCCAGACGGCGAAGCCGGGCACGAACTTCACGTAGCCGACGCCGCCGGTGCCGTGCAGCCACGCGCTGTCGTCGAAGCCGGGGGCTGTCCACGAGAGGCCGAGGGCGTCGCTCGTGGGAATCCACACCGTGCACGCGGCATCGCTCGCCACCAGGGTGGTGACGCTCAGGTCCTGGCCGATGCCATACGACAGGTCGGTGAACTGCGGGGGGAAGGCGGGGGCGTACGCGCTTTCCACGGTGGTGCCGTCGGGGCGCACGAGGGCCAGATACTCGCCGTCGCCGCTGAGGCTGAAGTTTGTGTGCAACTGGCTGCCGGGCGTGGCGCGGTTCTTGCCCGAGGCGAAGACGATGAGATAGCCCTCGGGGCGGATCTCGACGTCGGGGAACTTCCACTTCGTGGGGTTCGCCGCACGGTCGGTCAGGTACCAACCGTTCAGGCTCACAGTCGTGGCGCCGGGGTTGTGGATTTCGATCCAGTCGGAGTAGTCGCCGTCCTCGTCGGCGAGGATGCTGTCGTTGAGGGCCATGAACTCGCTAATGTAAAGGGTGCCGGCCAGGAGGACGCGCGGCTCGAGGCCCTCAAGACGCAGCGGGGCGCGCCCGCGCGGCGCGGCCCGTCGACGACGGCGTGAGGCAGGGTGGTGGCGCGACTTGCGGCCCATGAGATGTACCCGTCAAGAGGGGGCGGTGCGGCGCGAGGCCGGCACGGGTCAGAGCGGCGGCACGGGCTCGTCGAGCGGCTCGGCCTGAAGAAGGGCCGTCGAGCGGCGCGGCGACGAGAATCTGACGAAGAGCGTCTCGCCCAGTTGCGGGGCGCCGGCCTCGTTCCAGGGGAGGTTGCCGGCCTGCGGCTGCATGCTGGGCGGCAGCTCGATGAGCACGCGTCGCCCCCAGCGCCGCTGGGCGCGGGCCGGCCCCGACAGACGCGACGGGATGCGCTCGACCTGCGCGCCAACCTCGATGACGCGGGCCGTGGCCACCTGGATGGGGATGGTCTTGCGACGGACCTCGACCTCCATGCCCGCCGCCGGCTCGATGGGCGCGCCCGGCTCGATGAAGCTCACGACGTACAGGGTCCGCGGATCAGCCACCATCAGCACGGGGTCGCCGGCCCGCACCGTCTCGCCCTCCCAGTGGTAGACGGCCGTGACGACCCCGTCAATGGGGGAGGCGAGCGCGAGCGCCTGGCGCCGGGCCTGGATTTCGCGGATGCGCTCCAGCTGGGCATCCACGGCGCGGCGCAACGGCGCCAGGGCCACCTCCAGGCTCTCCTGCCCCAGCACGGGCTCGCCCACCCGCTCGCGCGCCTGGGCGGCCTGCACCTGCTGGTCCACGACCGCGATGGCCTCGCGCGTGGCCTTGATCTTCTTCCGAGACGCCTCGAGCTGATACCGGGTGTCGTCCAGAATCTGGTCGCCGATGACCCCGCGCTGGTGCATCACCTCCTGCCGCCGCAGCAAGGCGGCGAGACGTTCGGCGTTGACCTGCTCGTTCTCGATCTCGATGAGGTGGTTGAGCTTGGCCAGCCGCATCTGCTCGGTGCGGACGCTGTAGGTGCGGTCGAGGGCCAGAAGGTCGAGCTTGCGTGCCTCGGCCTCCTGCCGCAGGCGCAACTCGGCGGCGGGCAGCTCAGCCTCGAGGCGCTTCAGCTCGGCCTGGGCCACCTCGAGTTCCGCGCGCACGGCCGCATCGTCCAGGCGCACCAGCACCTGCCCGGCCCTCACCTCCTCGGAGAGGCCCACGGCCACGCTCGCGAGGGTGCCGGTCTGCACGGGCGCCAGCGTGGCCTGGCGCAGGGCGTCAATCTGCGCCGGAGCATCCATCCGCGTGACGCGGCTGCTCCAGAGCATCGCCACCCCCGCCACGGCTCCCGCCCAGAGGGCCAGCGGGATCACGCGCAGGCGGAACAGGTTCAGATACCGCCGGATGGGTGTGCGGATGCGGCGTGGTTTTCTCATGGGCGGTGCCCTTCGTTGCCTCCTTGATGCGTCAGACCTCGCCCTCCTCGTCGCGCTGGATCATCGAGACGTGGGACACTCCCGCGGCCTCGGCCAGGTCGGCGGCCAGCTCGGCGGACCGCTGCGGGTCCCGCAGCAGAAGGCGATAGGAGAAGTCGGCGGCCCCGGCGGCATCGCTGACGCGTTGCGAGGCCAGGACGGCTCGGCGGCAGTGGCGCGAGAGCACGGGGCGCAGGGCGCCGAGAGCCTGGGCGCCGCCCAGGAGGCGGAAGCTCAGCAACACGTCGAAATGCTGCCGCGAGCCGAACGACGTCAGGTGCATCAGGAAGGTGATGGCGCAGATGGCCACCGTGCCCAGGACGGCGATCTCGAATGCCCCGGTGCCCGTGGCGAGGCCGATCACCAGGGTGAGGAGCAGGAAGGCCGTGTCGCGCGTGTCCTTGAGGATCGTGCGGAAGCGCACGATGGCCACGGCGCCCATGAGGCCGAAGGCGATGACGAGGCTGTTGGCCGCGGCCACCACGGCCATGGCCATGGCCAGAATCACAGGCAACAGCACGAGCGACTGCACAAAGGACCGCGCATAGGAGAGTCCCGTGTGGGTGTGCATATACGTCCACGCCGTCACATTGCCCAGCACGAACGCCAGCAGGAGGCCCAGCAGCAAGGTGGGCAGGCTCGCGGGGGCCGAGGCCTCGAGGGTCTCGCGCAGTTGGGCCACCCAGTCCACGGCGTCACGGCCTCCTTGCGATCAGGCCACGCCTACGCCCAGAGCCGCCAGCGCGTCCACCGAACGCACGTACTTCGGCGAGCGCACGCGCACGAGGTCCAGCTCGCGCACCATGTCCGACAGCCAGAGGGGGAACGTGTCGGTGAACTTGATTTCGAGAACGATGGGCTGGTTCGGCAACGCGATCCAGCCGGGATGATCGTCGGTCAGCAGCACCCTGTCGGTGCGCAGGCACGCCACGCAGCGGTCCATCGTCACGCGGAGCGGCCCCCCGCTGGGGTCCGTGTACGGCTCGCGCAGGTAGCGGAGCAGCACCGTGGGGCGCGCGTCGAGCTTCGCGCACAACTCGCAGAAGCGCTCGAGGCCCGCGCGGCCGGCCGAATCCGCCGCCACGAGGTCATCGGGGGAACCGCAGTAGGTGTTGAGGACGCGGCCCACGGCGCTCTTGCGCACCTCGGCCCGCTGCTTCACCACCACTTCGCCCTTGCGGGCCTTCACCTCCAGGAACGCCGGCGTGTCGGGGCGCTCGTCGTAGAACCGCACGCGCAACTTGAACCGGTCCTTGTGGCCGGCCACGCTGCTGTGGTAGAGGTGCAAGCCGTGCGAATCGAGATACAGGCTGTAGACCGGGTATTCGTTGCCCAGGGCGGGCACGATGTGGGAGTCGGGGACGAGGTAGCAGGAGGCGAAGGCGCGCACCTGCGCCGCCTGCACCTCGCTGATGAGGTACTTGTACTCGAACCGCTGGCTAGCGACCAGACTGCGACCGAGCAAGGCCCGCCTCCATTGCTTCGGGTCGCCTCCCAGCCCTCAGACGAAGCCGTTCCCCCTCATGTGCGGCGCGCGCAGAGGAGGGCAACCGGGCGAACGCATTCGCGCCCGGCAACCGACGGCATCGGTGTGGGAGGGTTCGGGGGCATCGAGCGCCAGGATGAGGCCAGGCCAGAGGCTCACGCTCACGGCTGGCACCCCCATGATGGACACGCAACAAACAACCCCGGCCGCCACTGCCGCAGCGTCCCGGGGGCTAAGCCTCTCGTGTGAGCGTAATGTTAGCAATGGGTTCCGCGCATGTCAAGCCTGGGTTTGCCGAAACCGCAGTTGGCCTCGAAAGCACGGGCTCGGCGGGCCTCCCTCCCGAAGGTTCCAACACCTTCGGGAGGGTACCAGGAAGGGCGAGCGCTGGGGGTTTTGCCCTCCCGAACGTACTGGAACGTTCGGGAGGGGGCTCTGATGCTCGCCCCTGCGCTTTTTCACAATTCTCGCCCCCACACCTCTTGACCCCTCTCGCCCCTACGCTCCGTCACCTTCTCTTTCTCGCCCCTACGCTCCGCGTGGGGGCGAAGTCCCGGACGCTCCCGCGTCCGACCTCAACCTCCCGCGGGTTGCGAACCCGCGGGAGGTTCCCGCTCCGGCGCACGCGGAAGAGAAGAGGCCGCGGAGCGGCCAGGAAGCCCGTCCCCACGCAGAGCGTAGGGACGAGAAATGAGGAGCGGAGCGTGGGGACGAGGGAGGCCGCAGCGGGGGCCTCCCTCCCGAAGGTTCCAATACCTGTACGTGTTTAGCCTTGTTGCGTGGCCGGTGAGACGCTGGAGGCGAGATAGGCGACGAAGTCCTTGGCCCGCTGGGCCACGTGGCGGTGAGGCTGGCGAGGACCTGCCAGGCGTCCCGGCCGGCCTCGGTCTTGTTGCCGCAGGAGAGTGTGCGGGCGATGACGGCCGGGCGCAAGGCGCGTTCGGCCCTGTTGTTGGTGGGTTCGGCGGCCGCCTCGTCCGGGCAGCCCAGGAGTTGGCCGCGTTGTTTGAGCAGGCGCTGGTGGATGGCACCGTCGCCCGGCTGGGCGGCGGGATGGGTCAGGAGGTCCTCGCACCGGGCGTGGAGCGCGGCCCGCCCGCTCGCGCAGGCGCCGGTTCTACCCCTCGAGGGTCTGCACGCGGGTCCCCAGCCGCTGAT
>Ga0116146_1001019_pt1 | contig 31023 bp, 27 predicted proteins | sample AD_JPNHG2_MetaG_FD_89748 | JGI IMG/M metagenome (GOLD analysis project Ga0116146, IMG submission 89748) | Active sludge microbial communities of municipal wastewater-treating anaerobic digesters from Japan - AD_JPNHG2_MetaG | ecosystem: Engineered > Bioreactor > Anaerobic > Digestate | place... | reverse complement strand
CTGCAAACGCGTGGTCCCCGCCAGGTCCGCACCCGTATAGGTACACCAGTTGCAGGCAATGCCCAGTATTTTCGGTTCAAACGACATGAAAGACTTCCTTTCTTTTATAAAAATTATGGCGTCAGAAAAAGCGCCGGAGACAAGGCGCACGAGCCTCGAGGAGTGAGGCCTACTTTTGCGTAGGCCGCAACGACGCGAGACGATGTGCAACGCTCTATCCGGCCTTTTAATGATGCCATAACTAGAACTCCATTAATCCTTCCATCTCCGCCAGCACCTGTTCATTGGTGAAGTGCCTTGCGATGATCGCGGAGGACGGACAGACGGACGCGCAAAGCCCGCAGCCCTTGCACAGCGCCTCGTTGATTTCGGATACGCCTTTTGGCTCGTTGAAAAACGGCGCGCCGTAGGGGCAGACCCGCACACAGTTCTGGCAGGCGCAGCAGGAGGCCGGATTGACCATCACCGTCGTGGCTTCCAACTCCATCTTGTCCTTTACGACAATGGTCAGCGCTTCCGCCGCCGCGCCGTTGGCCTGCGCCACAGTGTCCGGAATATCCTTCGGACTCTGGCACACGCCCGCGATGAAGACGCCTTCCGACATCGTGGACAGCGGCGCCAGTTTGGGATGGCGCTCCATGAAAAAGCCCTGCTTGTCCGTGCTCAGGTTAAACAGGCGCGCGACGTCTTTGGCGTTCGAGCGGGGAATCATGGCCGGCGACAGCACGACCATGTCTACGGGCAGTTTGATGAACTTGCCCGTGATGGTGTCTTCCGCTTCCACGATCAGGCGCCCCGGTTCGTCCGCGCTTTTCGCCACGCGGGCGACTTTGCCGCGGATGAATTTCACGTCCTCCTCGATGATGCGGTTGTAAAATTCCTCATAGCCCTTGCCGGCGGCGCGGATGTCGATGTAAAACTGGTAAACATCCGCGGTCGTCTTTTCCTTGAACAGATGAGCAAATTTCAGCGAATACATGCAGCACACGCGGCTGCAGTGCTCGTAGCTGTTCTTGTCTCGGCTTCCGATGCAGTGCAGAATGGCAATCGCCTGAGGCTCTTTCCCGTCGCGCATCGTCACTTTGCCGCCCGTCGGCCCGGCGGAGTTGAAGAGACGCTCCACCTCCAGGGCGTTGTATACGCCGGGGTATTTGCCGTAGCCGTACTGAATCAGATCCCGCGTGTCCATCAGATCGTAACCCGTGGCCACAATGACCGCACCGACCTTTACCGTACGGAAGGTGTCCTGCTGTTCGAAATCAATGGCCTTCTGCTCGCAGACTTTCTCGCACAGGCGGCACTTGCCCTTTTTGAAGAATGTGCAGGCTTCCCGGTCGATGACCGGCTTTTGCGGCACGGCCTGCGGGAAGGGAATAAAGATAGCCTTGCGCTTCACCAGACCTTCATCCCATTCAGACACGCTCTTGCCGGGGCATTTCTCCGTGCACGCGAGACACGCATTGCATTTGTCGTGATCGACATAGCGAGCCTTCTGGCGGATGGTGATGTCGAAATTACCGACGAAGCCCTTGACCTCGCTGACTTCGCAGGACGTCATGAGCTGAATGTTCTTGTGCTGAAGCACGCTGTCCATCTTGGGCGTGAGAATGCAGGCGGAGCAGTCCAGCGTGGGAAAGGTCTTGTCGAACTGCGCCATGTGGCCGCCGATGGTGGAATTCTTTTCGACGAGATAAACCTTTCTGCCCGTGTTGGCCAGTTCCAGCGACGCCTGGATTCCGGCGATGCCGCCGCCCAACACCATCACATCGGGGTTGACATCGATCACGCGGGAAGTGAGCGGCATGAGCAGCCTGGAGCGGCTCACCGCGCCGTTCAGCAGCGCCTTGGCCTTGGAGGTGCCTTCGTCCAGATCATGCGTCACCCAGGAGACCTGCTCGCGGATGTTGACGATCGTCACCAGATACTGGTTGAGGCCGGAAGCCGCAAGCACCTTGCGGAACGTCTGTTCGTGCATAAGCGGCGAGCAGGCCGTGACGATCACACGGTCCAGCCGATGTTCCTGAATGTCGTTCGCGATCATCTCCTGGCCGGGCGTGGAACACATGAATTTGTAGTCTTTTGCCACCACGACGTCCGGCAGAGTCGCCGCAAACTCGGCGAGTTCACTCACCCGCACCGTTTTGGCGATATTCAAACCGCAATGGCAAACAAAAACACCGATTCTGCTCATACCTTCTCCTAGCTTTCTTTCCTTGAGAAAACCGCCTGTGGGGGTGGTTTCCGTTTTGTCTTTTCCGACATGGGATTCGCGATCCCGCCCGCCCGGGAGTCCCGGGCCGCTTCAGGATTACAAGGCGCAGGCGTCTCCGACCGGTTCGTCGATATTGATTTCCAGGCTTTCAAGGAGGAGCTCCGTCACATCCCGGATCTGAATCTGCCCGTCGACATTGAGCGTCCGCGCGCTGTCTTCAAACATGGTGATGCAGTACGGGCAGGCCGTTGCCAGTACCGCGGCGCCGGTTCCCATGGCTTCCTCAATGCGCAGATCGCTCAGGCGTTCGCCTTTGGCTTTCTCCGTCCACAGTCCGCCGCCGCCGCCGCCGCAGCACATGCTTTCTTCGCTGTTGCGCTCCATCTCGACGAATTCAACGCCCGGAAGGGCCCTGAGAATGTCGCGGGGCGCGTCGTACACCTTGCTGTGCCGGCCCAGGTAGCACGGATCGTGATACGTGACTTTCAAGCCGCCGAAATCCTTTTTGGGAACGAGTTTTCCGTCCAGAATCCACCGGGCGATGAGTTCGCTCAAATGCGTGACGTCATAGTCCTCTCCGTAATCGTTGTTGAATGTCGCCAGACAGTGGGGAGAGACCGTAAGGATTCTGGACACATTATTGGATTTGAAATAATCGAGGTTCTTGTTTTTGAGCCGCTCGAAAAGCTCCGCGTCGCCTACCTTGCGCAGGCTCTCGCCGCAGCAGTTGACGTCGGGTGAAGGCATCCCCCAGCTTACATCGGCCAGTTTCAGGATTTCCGCCGCGGCCCTGGCCAGTCTCGTATTGCGGGGATCGTAGCAGAGCGTGCAGCAGGTCCAGAACAGGTAGTCCATGCCCGTCCTGTAAACAGGATATTTTCCCCTGGACCAGTCATTGCGCGCGGCCGGGTCGCCGGACCAGGGATTGCCGCGGGCGGAAAGCGATCCGACAAAGGCCCGCAGACTTTGGGGCAGCATGCCGCCGCCGCTGTATACGTTGCGAATGGCCGTTACGATGTCGATCAGTTCAACGCCCCGCGGACAGCGCTCCACGCAGAACCGGCACGTAGAACAGCCCCACATGAAATCCTCGATGCCGTCCAGGCCCAGCTGGCCGTATCGCACGAGCTTGCGGATATTAAAATGGGTGATCGGCGTCCAGGGGCAGGTCCCGGAGCAGGTGCCGCACTGGTAACATTTTTTCAGCGCCTCGCCGCCCGCTTCCATGATCGCCTGGGACATCTCCAGGTAAGGGGTAACCGTTTGTGACATGCAACATCTCCCGTCATTGATGGATCAATTTATGCCTCTGCTAGCATAGAAAAAAACAAACATCAATTTTTTTTGCTCTTGCCGTCCTTACCCGTGCGGGCAGGCCTTTCCCTTCAAAAAAAAGGGAACCCAGAGGCTCCCTTTTTAACCTTTTTGAAGAATTCGGGGCCGGCTAGTATTCCGGCGTCAGTTTGTCCAGCTCCGCCAAGGAGAAAACCGGACCGTCCTTGCAGACATATTTGCTCCCGACGTTGCACCGTCCGCATTTGCCGATGCCGCACTTCATTCTCATTTCCAGAGACGTAATGATGTTCTCCTTGGAAAAACCCAGTTCAAAGAAGACCGGCAGGGTGAAGCGAATCATCACGGGGGGGCCGCAGATCACCGCCACGGCGTTTTCCTTGCTGGGAGCGACTTCCTTGCAGACCGCGGGAACAAACCCCTCTCTGCCCTTCCAGGTCGCATCGCCCTTGTCCACCGTAACGTTCAGGTTCAGGTCGGTTCTTTTTCCCCATTCGGTCAATTCGTCCTTATAGAGCAGCAGGCCGGGATTCCGCGCGCCGTAAATCACGGTGATATTGCCGAATCGTTTGCGGTTCTCGCCGAAAATCATATAGTTGATCAATGAGCGAAGCGTCGTGAAAGCGAAACCGCCGCCGACGATCACGATATTCTTGCCCTCCAGAAATTCCAGGGGCCAGGAATTGCCCAGCGGCCCGCGGATGCCCATAATCGTTCCCTCCTCCATTTCATGGAGCGCCGAGGTCACGACACCGGCCTTCTGAACGGTGAATTCGACATACCCCTTTTGCGTCGGAGAAGAAGCGATGCCGATGGGCGATTCGCCTTTGCCGAAAATGGAAAGCTCCCCGAACTGACCGGGAATGTAGGCGTATTTCTGTTCGTCTTCCGGATTCACAAACCTGAAGCGGAACGTCTTGATGTCCTTGGTATCGACCTCGGTAATGATTTTATCCACCACAACGGGATAAGGAATATACGGGTTTTGCATTACGAACTCCCTGTTTATAATTTAGAAATATCTTCGACCACTTTACGGATATCAATATTTACGGGACAAGCCATGACGCACCGGCCGCAGCCGACGCAGGAAATCGCGTTGAACATGTCAATGTAATACTTGAACTTGTGCATGGTGCGCTGGCGCCATCTCTCCTTCTGCGACGGGCGCGGATTGTGTCCGGACGTTTCCTTCGTGAAGAGCGGAAACATGCAGGAATCCCAAGACCGGATGCGCACGCCGTCCGAGCCCTTGACCTCGTCGCTGATATCGAAGCAGTGGCAGGTGGGGCACATAAACGTACAGGTTCCGCAGGCCAGGCACTTGCGATGAATGGTGTCCCAGAAGGGATTGTCGAAATTCTTATCGAGAATCGGCTTGATTTCATGCGCCGGAATTTTGGACCGGATCGCTTCTTTGGCTTTGGCGGCCATTTCCGCTTTCTTGGCATCGGCGGCCGCATCGGCTTTGGCGTCGCCGAAATAGGAAGCGAGCTTCTCGCCCTTTTCGGTGATGAATTCCGCCAGATAGTCGCCGCCGAGGTCGGTCAGCAGAATGTCCGCGCCGTCGGCGGAAACCGGCTCTCCGTCCACGGACGTGCAGAAGCAGGTTGCGTAAGGCGGCTTCACGCAGGCCAGCGAAATCACCGTCGTGCTTTTCCGCTTGTCAATGTAGTAGCCGTCCTTGTATTTTTCCTGATCGAAAAGCTTATCCAGAAGGACAAAGCTGTGGGCGTCGCAGGGACGCACGCCGAACAAAACCGACTGCCCGGATTTTTTGACCTCCGACGAAAACTCCATGCCTTTCGGCGTGCGGGTGAATTTCATCAGGGTCTCCGTGTGAGGGAAGAAAACATTTTTCGGCGCGTTTTTGGAATTCAGATAGGCGAAAACCGGCTCGTCGCCCGCTCCGAGGGGTGCAAAAAGAACGTTGTCTTCTTTCTTTACCGGCGCCCAAACCATCGCATCTCCGGCCATTTTCTTGGCAATACCCGCCAGTGCATCTTTCTTGATCAAACGTTTTTCCATAATTATCCCTAATTTGTTTTTTTATCCGGCTTATCCGTTTCAAAGCATCGGGTTGGTTTTCGGACCGATCAGATCAAACGCAACTGACTCAGCAGCGGCGCCGGATCGGTCAGGTGCGAGTGAAAGGTTTCTTTCGAACCCGGCAGACCCATCGCCAGGGAAATCAATTCCGTGAAGTAGAACACCGGCATTTTCATGTTCGGACTGGGCCGCATTTCCAGGTTGGCCATGCACATCGGACACGCCGTGACCACGCAGTTGGCGCCCGCTTCTTTCGCCGCGCTCATCAGTTTGTCGCACATCGCCACCACGATGGGGGTTTTGCTGACCGAGAGCGAACCGCCGCAGCAATCCGTTTTATAAGACCAGTTTTTCACGTCCGCGCCGACGGCCCCCATGATCTTGTCGAGCATGAAAGGATTTTCGTAATTTTCAAACTGGCAGACCTCCGGCGGACGAAGCAGCAGGCATCCGTAATAGGACACCGGTTTCAGGCCCGTCAGGGGTTTTACGATTTTCGCCGCCAGCGCGTCAATGCCGATCTCGTTGTAGATGACGTCGATCGGGTTGCGGATGGCGATGCCGCCCTGATACCTGGCACCCAGCACGCCTTCGATGCGGGCCTTGAGGTCTTTATCGGACTTCAGGTGATGCTCCGCCATTTTAAAGCGGTTGAAGCAGGCGGCGCAGGGAACCATGACGTCCATTGCGTCCTTTTCCGCGGCGATGAGATTGCGCGCCGGCAGGGCAATGGACAAATCGAAATTCGTGTTGTGCGCGGCCGAGGCCCCGCAGCAGGACCAATCGTCAACTTCTTTGAGTTCGATGTTGAGGGCCCGACTGACGGCTTTCATCGACTGATCATATTCTTTTCCCATCCCATGCAGCGAGCAGCCCGGATAATATGAAACTTTCAAGAGAGTAGCCTCCTTCTATACTTGGTGCAGCGCGTCAGGGCCAGGCCGGATGCGCCATATTTCGTCATTTGCCTTTTGTCTTTTCAAAAATACTTTTTACCGACTTCATGTCCTTGGTTCTGGGCGGCAGGAGCGACAGTTTCCCTTTGAGGAACATCGTCGGGGCAATGTCCACGTCGCCGAACAAATCGCCGGATTTCAGTTTATAATGAACGGTCATCATCATTTCATGCACGCGGCCCCCGAACTTGATGCTGGACAGGAACGCCTCGTGGAATTTCAGAATATTGGCCTCTTTGGCGGCTACGCCGGATTCGATCGCCATCTGGCGCAGAACGTCCATCATCCGCGCGATGTCCACCTGGTTGGGGCAGCGGGTGATGCAGGTCTCGCACGACAGGCAAAGCCAGATCGTCGAGCTGGACAGCAGTTTGTCCTTCTGCCCGTTCTGGATCATCTTGATCACCTTGTTCGGGTTGTATTCCATGTAGGACGCGGCGGGACATCCGGCCGAGCATTTGCGGCAGTGGTAGCAGGCCTGCAGCGGAACGCCGTGTATTTTTTTGTTTACCTCTTCCAGAAAAGTTTCCATGTAAACTCCATCATCTCATTTCATTACGGGTTATAGACAAAATCTCCCTTATCGTGATGTTCATCGAATTTCCCCAGGGGCGGCATGTCTTCCATCCCGGACCCGGCCCGGTTGCCGAAAAATTCGAAGCAATCCTTGTCGAGTTTCTTAAGGAACTTGCGCAGATCCACGCCCATCGGGCAGACGGCCACGCAGGAACCGCAGTCCACGCAGCGGCCGACCATGTGGTACAGACGCATAAACTGAAACACCTGCGTATCGGTCGCGTCTTCGCCGATGCCCACCCACTGCGGCTGGCTCTGCTCCACGAAGCAGATCGGGCAGTAGCAGGAGGGACAGGCCTGGCGGCAGGCGTTGCAGCGCATGCACTTTTCCATTTCCTTGGTGAAATACGCCCAGCGCTCTTCCATCGATTTGGCTTCGAACGCGTTGACTTCGTCGTATTCCGCATCCGGGTTCATGAGCGGCGCGGGCGATCCGATCATCACGTCGGAAATAATCGGATTGTTGAAGCGGCAGGTCTTGCAGCAGTCCGCCAGAACGTCCTTGAGCGCAATGGTTTTGTCGCCGTCGGACGTTTTCATCCGGATTTGGCCGCCCTCGACGGCGCCTTCGATGATATCCGCGCCGTCAATCTTCCCTTTCAGTCCTTTGCCGTCCACGTAACCGTCGCAGGGAACGCCGAGGATGCAGACGTCGTCGCGTTCGTACTGTCTTTCCTGCAAATGAATGACCATGGAGCGCGTCGTGCAGCCGCGGGCAACCACACCGATGACTTTCTTCTTCCGGTCTTCCGGTTTCACTCGCTTCTGCGAATTTTTGTGCTGCGTGATCAGATCGTGCACAAACTTGGCCAGATTCTGTGAACAGAGATTGTTCCAGACCAGTTTGTCGGCCTCCTCCGGCTTCGTGATGAAACAAGGCGTCGCCGTCAACGGAAGCGTGCCTTTTTCATAGCCGACAATCACTTCGGCCTTCTTTTCCAAAAGCAGCCTTTTTGCTTCTTCCCGCAATTTTGTTTCGATGTTTTCCACAGTGATGATTTCCCCGTTTGTGTATTATTCTATGTAATCCGACTAGCCGATCGTCTTGACCATCTTTTTAGCCGGTCCCAGCGCCTGGATTTTCTCCGTAGCGCCCTTGATGACCTGCGCCCACCGGTCACCTTCCGATGCGGAAACCCAGGTAAAAATGGCCCGGTCGCCTTCCACACCGATGTAGTTCAGGAAACTTTTTAACGTCGCAAACTTGCGCCGTGCCACCAGATTTCCTGAAATATAGTGGCATTCTCCCGGGTGTCACCCCGAGACCAGAACGCCGTCCGCGCCGGCCTGCAATGCCTTCACGATATAGAAAGGATTGATTCTTCCGGTGCAGGGAACGCGGATGATTCTCACGTTGGTCGGGTACTGAATTCTGCTGATCCCCGCCAGATCGGCGCCCGCGTAAGTACACCAGTTGCAGACAATGGCAACGAATTTGGGTGTCCATTCTTTGTTTGCTGTGTTTTCAGCCATATATTCTCCTTCCAACGGCAATGCGGCCCGATCGGCCGTTCGCCTTAATTGATATTATAGATCTGCGCCAGCACTTCTTCGTTGTTGAACCCGTTGAGGTCCACCGCGTTCATGCGGCAGGAGGCCGTGCACACGCCGCAGCCCTTGCAGAGAACCGCGTTCACTTCCGCGCAGCCTTCGGCGGGGTTCACGCGAATCGCGCTGTAGGGGCAGTTGATTTCGCAAAGCCCGCAGGCCGAGCATCGTTCTTTATTCACATATGCGGTTTTGCCTTCCGCCTCGATGAAATCAAGGCTCAACACCAGGCAGGCGCGCGAAACGGCGGCGTTGGCCTGTGTGACGGTCTCATCGCTGAACTTGGGCGAGTGCGACATGCCGCACATGAACACGCCGTCGGTCGCGAAATCGACCGGACGCAGTTTGACATGCGCTTCCAGGAAGAAACCGTCCTGATTCGTGGGAATTTTCAGCATCTGGCCGATGGCCGCATTTTCCGGATTCGGCACAACGCCGATGCTCAGGGCCACCATATCCGCCGTCAAATTGACCGTTTCGTTGAGAATCGGGTCAAGCACTTTGACTTCCACTTGATCGCCTGCGGCCGACACTTCCGGCTTTCGATTTTCCTCATAGGAGATGAACTTGATGTTCGCCTCACGCGCCTTCTTGTAATAGTCTTCCTTGAAGGCAAAGGTGCGGATGTCGCGGTAGATGATCGTAATGTCGCGGGACGGATCGGCCGCTTTCAGTTCCAGCGCGTTCTTGATGGCTTCGGAGCAGCAGTAGCGGCTGCAATAGGGCCGTTCCTTGTCCCGGCTGCCCACGCACTGAATCATCACGATATTTTTCACAGAGGCCAGTTTCGGATCCTTTTCATAAATCATCGTCTCCAGCTCTCTTTGGGTTTTGACTTTGGCGTTTTCCCCGTAGAGGTACTCTTTGGGTTTGTTTTCATACGCGCCGGTGGCGACCAGCACCACGCCGTGTTCAAAGACTTTCTCGCCGTCTTTCGCCTTGACGGTGGTTTTGTAATTGCCGATAAAGCCTTCAATCTTTTCAATCTTGGCGCCGGTGACGACCGTGATTAAAGGATTCTTGTAAACTTTTTCCAGAAGCCCTTTCAGGTGCGCCTGGGCGTCCAGGCCTTCCAGCGTTTTGTACAGGTGATTGTAATTGCCGCCCAGACGGTCTTCTTTTTCAATCACCGTGGAAGCAAATCCCTGATCGGCCAGGGACAGCGCCGCCGTCATGCCGGCTAATCCCCCGCCGATAATCAATGCCTGATGGTTGACGGACAACTGACCGGGTTTGAGCGGTTTCAGATACTGGGCCTTGGCCACCGCCATGCGGAGCAGGTCTTTGGCCTTTTCGGTGGCCTTTTCCGGTTCGTGCATGTGCACCCAGGAGTTCTGGTCGCGAATATTGGCCATCTCGAACAGGTAACGGTTCAAACCGGCTTTTTCGCAGTTTTCCTGGAACAACCCTTCGTGCGTCCGAGGCGAGCAGGAAGCCACCACCACGCGGGTCAGATCCTTCTCCTTGATCACTTCCGCCATCTTCACGGCCGTGTCCTGCGAACAGGTAAAGAGGTTGTCCGCCGTGTAGACGACCGTCGGCAGCGTTGCCGCATAGTCGCGGACTTCGGGAACATTCACCACGCCGCCGATGTTGATGCCGCAGTGGCAGACAAACACGCCGGTGCGCACGCCCTGGCCGCGCATATCTTTTTCTTCCGGATTTTCCACCGGCGTAATCATGGTGCCGCGTTTGGAGGCGAGCAAGCCTTCCGCGCAGGCGGCGGCCGCCGAGGCTTCCATAACGGTTTCCGGAATGTCTTTCGGACCGCCGAAAGCGCCGCAGACAAACACGCCGGGACGCGACGTCTGAACGGGGTTGTCCAGGGCCGTCTTGCAGAAACCATGCTCTTCCAGCTCAATACCCAGGCTGGCGGAAAGCTTTTTGGCTTCCTTGGGCGGCATCAAACCGACCGACAAAACCACCATGTCGAATTCTTCTTCCGTGAAGGTGCCGTCGGGGTTGGTGTACTTAATGAGCAGGTTGTTCGTCTGCTGCAGTTCCTTGATGGAAGACGGCATGGAGCGGATGTAGCGGATACCGTATTCATCTTTGGCGCGATTGACAAAACGGTCGAAGTCTTTGCCGTGGGCGCGGATGTCCATGTAGAAAATGGTGGGCTCCAGGCCCTTGGCGTGCTCCTTGCCGATGATCGCTTCTTTGGTGGCGTACATGCAGCAGACCGACGAGCACCAGCTGTTGCCGCAGGAAACGTCGCGGGAGCCGACGCACTGGATGAAGGCGACCTTTTTGGGTTCCTTGCCGTCGGAAATTCTCTGGACGTGGCCGAAGAACGGGCCGGACGCGGACAGGATGCGCTCAAACTGCAGGGCGGTGACGACGTTCTTGTAAATGCCGTAGCCGTATTCGCCGCGCTTGCTGGCGTCGAAGATTTCAAAGCCGGCCGACGCGATCACGGCGCCGACTTCAATCGTCTCCTCCTCCATTTTCATGTCGTGGTCGATGGCTTTGGCGATGCAGGCCTCGACGCACTGATAACACTCAGAGCAGATGCCGCAGGCCAGGCAGCGATGCGCTTCCGCGATCGCCTGGGCCTCGGAGAAGCCGATGCCGACTTCCTGGAAGTTGGTGCGGCGCTCTTCCGGTTTCATGTGCGGATATTTTTCGCGGGGAACTTTGGGGACTTCGGAAACATCGGCCTTGTCGGCCAGGTCTTTGGTCCAGTCTTTTTCGCGGCCGGCCTTCATATCTTGGCCCTGCAGGTAGCGGTCGATCGATTTGGCCGCTTCCTTCCCGGAATAAACGGCTTTGACAACGGTCTGCGGACCGGTGGAAACGTCTCCGCCGGTGAAAACGCCCGGAACGTTGGTGGCGTAAGTCACGGCGTCATAATCAAGGTTGTTCCATTTATTGATGGAGACGCCGCTTTCCTTGGTGATGAAGGAGAGGTCCGCTTCCTGGCCGATGGCCGGGACAATGGCGTCGCATTCGACGATGAATTCGGAGCCTTTGATCTCGATGGGACGGCGGCGGCCGCTCTTGTCCGGCTCACCCAGTTCCATACGCGTGCATTCGATGCCCGTCACTTTTCCATCCTTGCCCACCACGCGCTTGGGGGCAACGAGGAATTTCATTTCAATTCCTTCTTCCAGCGCTTCTTCGATTTCCTCCGGAGAGGCCGGCATTTCGGCGCGGGTCCGGCGATACAGGATGAAGACGTTCTTGGAGCCGGTGCGCACCGCCGTGCGGACCGCGTCCATCGCGACGTTGCCGCCGCCGATGACCGCCACCCGGTCGCCCAGCGTGACCTTTTCGCCGAGGTTGATTTTCATCAGGTAATCCACCCCGTGCACCACGCCCTGCATGTCTTCACCGGGGATGTTGAGCTTGCTGCTCTTCATCGTGCCGCAGCCGATGAAGATCGCACTGTAGTCGCTTTTGAGCTTATCGAAGGAAATGTCTTTGCCGATTCTGGTGTTGAGGTGAATGTTGACGCCGAGATCCTGGATGACCTTGATTTCCGCGTTCAGGACGTTCTTGGGGAGGCGATATTCGGGAATGCCGACCGCCATCCAGCCGCCCGCCACGGGCAGGGCTTCAAAGACGTCCACATCGTAGCCTTCGACGGCCAGGTAGTAGGCGCAGGTGAGTCCCGAAGGACCGGCGCCGATGACCGCCACTTTCTTGCCCTTGCTTTCCTTTTTTTCCGGCAGGTAGCGCGTGTCGCCGTTAAGATCGAGATCCGCGACAAAGCGCTTCAGGTGCATGATGTCGATCGGTTCATCCACCTTGCCGCGCATACAGGCGGATTCGCAGGGGTGATTGCAGACGCGTCCGCAAACGATGGGGAAGGGGTTGTCCTGCTTGATGAGTTTGAGGGCTTCCTTGAATTTGCCTTCGGCGATCAGCGCCACATATCCCTGAACGCTGATGTGCGTCGGGCAGTTGGCTTTACAGGGTGAAGTGCCCAGCTTGTCGATCGCGAAACCGCTGGGAATGGCCTGCGGAAAGTGCCGATAGACGGCTTTTCTCTCGCTCAAATTGCCGTTGAATTCCGCTTTGACCGTGATGGGGCAGACCTTGGCGCAGTCGCCGCAGCCCGTGCACTTGTCCAGATTGATGTAGCGGGGGGCGGAGGTGAGTTTGACCTTGAATTTTCCAGGCTCGCCTTCCACGGATTCCACCGTGCGCCGCGTTTTGATCGTGACATTCGGATGACGTCCGACTTCAACCAGCTTCGGGGACAGAATGCAGGCGGAGCAGTCGTTCGTGGGAAAGGTTTTATCCAGCTGGGCCATGACGCCGCCTATGCTGATCCCGCTTTCCACAAGATAAACTTTCATTCCTGAATTGGCCAGATCGAGAGAAGCCTGAATGCCGGCGATACCCGAGCCGACCACCATTACCGCACCAACTTTTTCGTTATCTTTTACCACGTGTTCGCACCTCGTAATTTGTATAAGCAGCCCTGTAAAAATCCGTCCGACGCATTGTCGGATCAGCGTCCGTCGGCTAACACACTTTATTTACCGTGTCAAGCGCAGAAGATGGATTTATTTGGAATTTAGGCAGCAAGATCTCGTAAACATTGATATTTATATTTGACCATCGTTCATCATGCGACCATTTTTGTCCAAAACGGACCACAAAATCAAACATCCTGTTTTTCTTCGTTATTGCCGTTTTTAAGTGGCCGGAGGTTGCCCGGCATAGGAATGTCTCGAAAAAAAGCTCCGGAGGCTACCGATTTTCCAGACCGGACAAGTGCCTATCGATAAACTGCCAGAGTTCCTCCGTCCCCTTTCCGGTTTTCGCGGAGAAAAGAACGGCGTTTCCCGAAGCCCCCTTCCCCATCGTTTTTTCAATGAGCTTTTTCTGCTGCAGCGCCTTCTGATTGGACAACTTATCCGACTTCGTCAGAATCGCCGCGTAGGGAATGCGGTAATGCTCCAGCCAGTCGCGCAGGGAGAGGTCTTCCCTGCCGGGATCGCGTCGGATGTCCAGGATAAAGATCACCAACGCCAGATTCCGCCGCTCCCGCAGATAGGTTTCGATCATCTCTCCCCAGTTCTTCTTGACGGACTGAGGCACCTTGGCAAAGCCGTACCCGGGCAGATCCACAAAGAAGAGCCGGTTGTTCACGGCAAAGAAATTGATCAGCTGCGTCCGGCCGGGCGTGTTGCTGGTCTTGGCCAGACTCCTCCGTCCGACCAGCGCGTTGATCAGGGAAGATTTCCCGACATTGGATCGCCCGACAAAGGCAATTTCCGGCAGGATGCCCGGAGGATACTGATTCGGCCAGACGGCGCTTTTGACAAATTCGGCGCTGGTAATCTTCATAAACGTCAACAATCCTTTTTTCAATTCAGCGTGGATTTTCTCCTTGATCAATGTAGCGCGGGGCTTTAGCCTCGCCTAAACAGACGCCCTCACTCCGGACAACGTATTAAATATAAAGAAGAATTGATTGACAATCCGTTTGCTCCGTGCGATAGGCGCAACGGTGATACCAAAGGACCTCTCGAACCTGATCCATTAGTGTAAGATTTTGATAGGGACGAAACTTTGGTTTATCAATCTGATTCATATAAGCAAACGAAGCCCTAAAAAGTTTTAACCGGTCTGATCCTGCAAAATACTGTCATGAAGGTGGAGGGATTAACCCCTTTTTCCCATGGATGCCTTTTAATATCGCAATAAGTGGGAAAAGGCAATTCAATATGGAATAAGTGGAAAACCAATGGATTAGTTTTCCACGTTTTAAAATCACTATCGAAATAAGTGGAAAATGATTCCATCTATAGGGTTTAATATGATGAAATATTTTCCGTCTATTATTTCGATGCGCCATATAAAAATTGACGGCGAAAGGGAAAAAACCAATGGGCGCGCTTGAAAAAACCGAAAAACAGAATCCGTCACCATGTTCTGCACCGGACAGGCGTTTCGCTGTCGTTCCGCGTCCGCCGGCAAGAAATATGATCTGCGGCAATCAGGCCATGAGGTTTTCATGAATCTGGATGTCAAGAAAGACTGTGTGGGCGTGGAATGGAAAACCGTGTCCGAAACGTTGAAGCGTGTGGGAATGGCATTTCACGAACCCGAGTTGCACCGGAAAGCATTTGAAGCAAGCCACGCCAAAGTCTTCATCTATCACGCCGGGCAATTAATCGGTTTCGGCCGGGCGCTCTCCGATGATGCCTATCAGGCCGCCGTCTATGACTGCGCGATTGTCCCCGAATTCCAGGGAAAGGGAATCGGGAAGATTTTAATGAACAACCTGCTGTCCCAACTCTCCCATTGCAATGTTATTTTGTATGCAGCCCCGGGGAAAGAGGGATTCTATCAGGCGCATGGATTCCGAAAGCTGAAGACGGGCATGGCGCTCTTTCAAAAAAGCGATTTGATGAAAAAGCATGGAATTACGGAATAAAGGATGGCTTCCACTGTTCATACACCGCAAAGGTCTTGACGAAAGACGGACAAAGAGGAGTGACGAATGATTCAGGTTACACTGACCCCCGCGGGGGGAAAACGATTGATCGCCCGGGCGGTTGCCCGGCACACCGCGGTTAGGGCCGCGATGGAATCCGGGACGGTCGTCATCATCGCCGGAACGACAAACGGCTATGTGGCGGAGGAAATTCTGGCAGTTTGCGGCAATGCGGAGGGCTTTTCCCGAAGGCGCTTCTTCCGTGGGATTACGCTGCCGCCCTATCAGGAGACAACCGCGGCGGGCCGCTTGCCGGACGAAAGCGCTTTTCCGGGAGATGTGGTAATTGAAAAAGGAAAATGGCTCACCGGCAAGACCGTGTTTGATGTGGTGGATGGTTTGAAAGAAGGCGACGTGATTCTGAAGGGCGCCAACGCCGTGGACCTTGCGCAGAGACAGGCCGGGATACTGATCGGGCATCCGAAAGGCGGAACGATCGGGGCGGCGCTGCAAGCCGTTGTCGGAAGACGTGTGCGCCTCATCCTGCCCGTCGGGCTGGAGAAGCGCGTTTTCGGCGATTTAAACGAGATCGCAACGCGCCTGACTGAACCGGGCGCCCGCGGATACCGGCTGCTTCCCGTTCCGGGTGAAGTCATAACGGAAATCGAAGCGCTGGCGATCCTCACCGGCGTTCAAGCGCATCTGGTTGCCGCGGGCGGTGTTTGCGGCGCGGAGGGTTCCGTTTGGCTTGCCGTTTCCGGCACACCGGAGCAGGAAGAAGCTGCCGGGGACGCCGTGGCGCGGGCCGGCGAGGAACGCCCTTTCATGTTGTGACCGATCAACGCCATCCCTTAATCCCGTTCAAAGGTGATGCCGTATTTCTCCAGCTTGCGTTCGAACGTGGGGCGGGAAATGCCGAGCGTTTCGCAGATTTCTCCCTTGTTCTTATTGGTTTCCTTGATGATCTTTCGAATGTAGCGTTCTTCCACCTGATCCAGCGTTAAAAACTTGCCCGGCTCTTCCGGCGTGAACACCTCCGCGGTGATGTCTTTATCCGGAAGGGCCTCATCATCCTTGCCCAGTTCGGGGAAATCTCCGACGCCCAGCACTTGCCCTTTTGCGATGACGCACGCCCGGACGAGCAGGTTTTCCAGCTCGCGAACGTTTCCCGGCCAGGGGTAGATCATAAATTTTTCCATCATTTCACCGGAGACGCCGACGATTTTTTTATGCAGATCCAGGTTGATTTTGGAAAGCAGATAATCAATTAACGGCGGAATGTCCTGGCGCCGGTTGCGCAACGGCGGCAAATGGATGGAAACAATGTTCAAACGGTAAAACAGGTCGTCCCGGAATTTGCCCTCCTTGACCATTGCCCGCAGGTCTTTATTCGTGGCGGCCATGATGCGGGCATTGACCTTTACCCTGTCCTTGCCTCCGACCCTCTCGAATTCCATCTCCTGCAAAACGCGCAATAGCTTCGCCTGGAGATTCACCGACATCTCGCTGATTTCGTCGAGGAACACGGTGCCGAACCGGGCCAGCTCGAACTTACCCAGCTTGCGCGCGATGGCGCCGGTAAAAGACCCCTTTTCATGGCCGAACAGTTCCGATTCCAGAAGCGTCTCCACAATGGCGGAGCAGTTCACGGCGATAAACGGTTCGTCCGGTGAAGTGTTGTTGTGAATCACTTTGGCGATCAATTCCTTGCCGGTGCCGCTTTCTCCATGAATCAGCACCGTCGTTCGGCTCTGGGAAACGGTTCCGATCGTTTTGAAAATTTCCCGCATCTCGTTGCCCGTGCCGATAATGTCCCCCACCCGGAAACTGCGCGACGGCTCCATCAGAAGCCCGTCGATTTTCTTCTCCATCTCCAGAGACTTCAGCGCCTTCTTGATCGCCAGATCCAGCTCATCCACGTTGACCGGCTTGTGAATGTAGTCGAAGGCGCCGCCCTTCATGGCGTTGATCGTCGTTTCCATGTCGTGGAAAGCGGTGATCATGATCACCTTGACGTTTTCATTTTCTTCCTTGAGGTCCTCCAGGACGGCAAACCCGTCCACGTCCGGCAAACGGATGTCCAGAATGACCACGTCCGAAGGCTCCTGAACGTATTTGTTCAGGCCGTCGGTGCCGGTCAGCGCAGTCCGGACGCTGTAGCCCTCTTCGGTTAAATACAAATCCAGCGTTTCCGCAATGGATGCATCATCATCAATCACCAGAATACTCGCCATCGTCATAACCTTCGCTGTCTGCCCCGCGGCGCGTTTTCTTCCCGGGTTTCAGCCCCTTTGAAAACGATCCGTCATTTGTTGCAGGGTAACGTCACGCAAACCTTCGTGCCCCTGCCTTTCTCGCTGATAATCTCCAGCTTCCCCTGGTGCACTTCCACAATCTTCAGAACCTGCGACAGGCCGAGGCCCGTCCCGTATTTCTTCTTTGTAAAAAACGGATTATACAGATGAGGCATGTCCGCATCGTCGATGCCGCACCCGTCGTCTTCCACGACCACCAGCACGGATGGCGGCCGGGACCCGATGCTGCGGGCGTAAATGTGAATGTGGCCGCCCTCTTCCATCGCTTCCACCGCGTTGCGGATGATATTGACAAAAGCGTCCGTAATCATCGCCACATCCACATTGACCGGGGGAACGTCCTGCGTATCGAAGGTGACATCGATTTTCTTGTCCTGAATGATCTGTTCGGAGAGGGCCGCCGCCTGTTCCAGAACTTTCGCGAGATCGACCGATTCGATTTTGGGTTCCATCGGCTTGGCGAACACCAGAACGTTGTTCACCAGCTCTTCCAAGTGCTCGACTTCCTTTTGCGCGATTTTAAACCGCTTCAGATCGTTGCCTTCCGGCTTGATGCGTTTCTCCAGGATCTGGAGGCTCATCTTGATGGATGAAAGCGGATTGCGGATTTCATGGGCAATGCCGGCGGAAAGCTGCCCCAGCGCCGCGAGCTTCTGGCTGTCGTAAAGCTTCTTTTCCAGATTTTTGAATTCGGTAATGTCTCTCTGCACCAGGATGTAATGGTCGCTTCCAATGACCGGAGACGTCGTCAACATCAAATTGACTTTTCGGCCGTCCTTGGCCACCGTTTCAATTTCATAGGGGGTGTAGATTCCCCGTTTGGCGTCTTCCCACTTGGAAACGACGAAGTCGGCATTTTCCGGCGCGACAAAATCGAGAAAATGCCTTCCGCGAAACTCGCTTTTGGGTTTTTTGAGCCCCCAGCTGATAAAGTTGATGACGCCGTCCTTGTCCAGTTCATAAATTTTATCCGGCAGGCTTTTGACGATGGACTGCATGTAATTCAGCAGGCCTTCGATCTCTCTTCTCAGTTCAATGTTTTCCGCCAGCTCATTCTGCAGCGTCTCGGCGTATTCCTGCAGGCTGCGCGTCAGCTCCTGCTCTCGGGAGATGTCCTGAAGGGTTTCGATCGCTGCGATGATGTTCCCTTCCTCGTCGTAAATCGGCGCCGCGAGGAAATACATGTGCCGGCTGCGGCCGCCGAGGTTTTCGTAATAATCGTAAGCCTCATAGGCGCCCAGCACCTTTTCGGATTTCTTGACTTTTTTGGTGCTGTAATATTTTTCCAGCGCGTCAATATCGCTGTCGATGATCAAGTCGGCCACCATGGGCCTTTTGACGGGATAAAACGCCCGATAGTGTCCATCCGTCCCCAGCGTCTCTTCCGCCGACTGCCCGGTCAGTTCAACGCAGGCCCGGTTCCATAGAATCACCTGATGCTGTTTGTTGATCACGAAGCTGGGAATGGGGGACCCCTCGATGATGCCTTCGATCGTTTTCTTTTCCCGAAGCAGCTTTTCCTGCCAGGTTTCCCGCTCCTTCAGCCGCTCCTGTACCTCCCGCATCCGCAGGCGCCTTCCCTCGCGGAACGCGTAGAAAATGCCGGCGACCACCAGGATCAGCATCAGCAGAAACGCGCTGAACATCGTGTAAAGGAAGGTCGTGCGCACAGGCGCGACGACCTCGGCATAGGGAGCGCTCACCATGACGAACCAGTTGTTCCCGGCAACCTGAAACGGATAGTAGGCAATCACACTTCTCTGCAGGTCGTCGCCCTGCCGTAAAATCCTCGTATCGATGCGCCTGCCGCCTTCCGGCGAGAGGGTGATTCCGTTTCCCCGGTTGTCATGAACCAGATCGCCGGTGTTTCTGCCGATATAAGAAGAATAAGGATGCATGACGACCTGCCCCCGGTCATTGACCAGCCACAGATCCCCCAGACGGTTTTCCTGAATTTGCTTTTCTCCGGCATGGACCAGCGAGGCCAGGGAAAAGGACACCATCCACGCGCCGTCAAAAATGCCATGGTTGCGCCAGATGGGATACCCCCGGATCAAATACCAGTCCTGCTTTGAGACCGGAGAACCGCCGGAGCGAACATCGGACAGGGCCAGATTCAAATACTGCCTTTTGCGGCTTTTCAGGGTCCGGAAATGGGGGATCAGGTTGACGCGGGGCATCGCCTCCTGCGACAGGACGTGCCGCACGCGCTCCTGGGCGTCCACCACCAACACGGTGTCGATCGTTTTTCCCCAGACGGAATAAAGGATTTCGATTTCCCGGTGATCTTTCGGCGACAGAATTTTCCCGTTGGGATCAAAGTAGGAAAACAGGGCGACGTTTCTTTCGACCTGAGAAAGAATTTCCGTCATTCGGGCGGATGCGTTTTGAGCGGACGCCAGCTGCTGGCGGCTGAACAAATCCGCCATCTCCTTTTCCCGCGCGTTGTTCACGGTCAAAGCCAGCAGAAGAATCAGCAGGATCACAACGAGACTCGTCAACCAGATGCGCAGACTGAATGCTTGACGCAGAAATCGGTATGAGTTTCTCAGCAAGGCCACAGAATTTTAATTTTCCTTATGCTTTTCTTTTTGAGTCTGCCACAGGCCGTATAAAACATAAACCAGAACCGCCGCCGTGAGTGAGATCAGCAGTTTTGCCAGACCGCTTTCGATTTTTAAAAGATAAGAACAGACCAGCCAGATGATCGGGTATGTAACTACGGTTAGAAGCTCCTGCATAACGATCCTTTATCGTGAGAAATGATGACTTTTGGATGTCCCTCGATTCGGCAAATCCACGGCATCGTAACGACATTGGTCCAAAATTTCAACTGAAATATCAAAAGCGTTTTTCACGCGGATTTTCACACGGGAAACCGCATTGCGCTCCCGCCGTTTAATGTTTTATGGCAGTCCATTGAACAAAACATTAAACAAGTCTTTGAAACGATCGCTCCCCCACGGCCGGCGAAAAACCGAAATTCTCCCCCTTCTTGTTTTCACCCGTATGGGCGCAGGTCCCAAACGAACAGGAATTTCAATCAATTGAACCGCCTGACGAAATGCACTGCCGGCGCCGCTTTCGCGGCGAAAAAACAAAATGATCGGATTAAAACCATGGCACATCTCATGCATTAGCGTCGTGCCGATTGATGTTAATTCTTCTTTGCGCCGCTATGATTAATGTGTTATGCAGCGCAAAAAGAAACACAATAAACCATAGGTTATGAAAGGAGTCAGATAATGTCACACAAACATGGAAAATCAATTTTAACGGTCTTCACATCGGTAGCGGCTTTGCTGCTTTCCAGCCAATTTGCCTTTGCGGCGGATGCGATTCCGGTTGGCGGCGAATCCTACATTAAAGTGATCTTTGTGGTCGGCGCCATGATCGGCGCGGGTCTGGCCATCGGCCTGGGCGCCATCGGCGCGGGCGCGGGCATCGGCAACGCGGCAAACGGCGCCTGTCAGGCAGTGGGAAGAAACCCCGGCGTTCAGGGCAAAATCATGATGGTGATGCTCGTCGGCATGGCCATGGCCGAATCGATCGCCATTTACGCGCTGGTTATCGCCCTGATCTTGTTGTATGCCAACCCCTTCAAGCCTTTCTTTTTGGGTTAATGCTTTCGGGAAGTTAACTACAAAAATTAACCAAGGTTAGGGGGAAATTATAATGTCACAATCTAAAGATAAGAAGTCATTACCTGTTGCAGGCATATTCTTCCTGCTTATTGTAATCCCCTTATCACTGATGGCGTTTTTAATCGCTAACGGCATGTTTAAACTGGGGGTTACCATAAAAGAAAGGGCCGTTAACGTTCTGGATGTAAAGTCCCAGGAAGATATTAAAGCAAGGGCCATCAACACTGCAAATCAGGTTGCCAACTTACTCATGGAAAGCAAAAAAGATTTGCAGGTTTCAACCATTATTCCCTCGACAGAATCCGTCTACAAGCAGTTCATTGCTGAAAACAAAGCACCGCTCTGGGTCAAGAAAGACGGCAAGATCCAGCAGGTGCTGACACCGCGGTACAAGGAAATTGCCCTGATCGACAAAAACGGCAACGAAAAGATTAAAATTGTCGACGGTCAGGCGGTGCCGGCGGGAAAACTGGTTGACGTAAGCAAGCCGGCCAACACGACCTATAAAAATGAAGATTATTTTGCCAGGACCAAAAGTCTGAGCCGGGGCGAAGTGTATGTTTCTCCGGTCACCGGCTGGTATGTGAACAAAGCGGCCTTCGATAAGGGAGCACGGTTCAACGGCGTAGTCCGTTTTGCGACGCCGGTTTTCAATCAGGAAGGCTTTTCGGGGATTATCGTTCTGTCCCTGGACTATCGTCATCTGGGCCAGATCACGGACCAGCTGATTCCCACGCAGGCCGAACGGGTGTTTGAAACGGATGCGGCATCCGGCAATTACGCCTACATGTTCGATTACCGCGGCAACGCGATCGCGCACCCGAGCGACTACCATATCGTAGGCCTGAATCCCGACGGAACGCCGGTTCCTACCATCACGCAGCAAAACGTGAAAGAACTGACGGACAAAGGCGCCGATGCGCTGAATATCTTTCAGGCCGGTTTCCTGGATCCCAATCTAACGGCTCTGGCGAAAGAGGCGGCCGAAGGCAAGACGGGAGTCAAAACGTACAAATTGTTCGGGATGACCAAATTCGTCGCGTATGCGCCGATCAAATTTTTCGCATCCAACATTCCTGAGCCCGCCGGTTTCGGATGGGTCTGTCTGGGGGTGGAGGTCGAGAAGTACAATGAAGCGGCCATGAAAGTCTCTCAGAATATCGAGAAGGAATCCAAGGCCTGGACGGCCACCGTCATTCTGGTGCTCATCGTGGCCATGGTGATCCTGTTCTTCATCATGCTGATCCTGGTGCGCGGAATTTCCCGCTCCATTCAGTCGGAGGTTCCGGAAGGTTCGGAAGGCGATTTTTCGGGATTGCATGACGACGATGATGATGACAAATAAGTAACGTTCCATCAATAAAAAAGGCCGAATTTCGATTCGGCCTTTTTTATTGACTTTAGGCCGGACGGTTTTTTTCCGAAGACGGTTGAAAAAATCTGATTTACAGGGAGTTCCGGATGGAAGCTTTTTTAAAGTTTTTTCCCTTTCTGCATCTGGTGGTACTGGCGGCCGGGGGCATTCTCCTGTTGGTCGTAAAAAGAAAATACCCCAAAATCCGCAACTCCGAACTGATTGCGGTCTTCGTCCTCTTCTTGATCCTGGTCGCTCTCTTTACGGAAACGGGTCTCGATTGGATCAAACGGTTGATGAGTCTCCTTCAGGTCTAGCCGCGGGAAACCCTTTCGCCTTCTTCGTTAAGGGTTGCCGCAGGTCCGAACAAGCAGGCACGGAGAAAATCATAAGCCGAGTTCTGTTCCGCGGTCCGGTTGCCCTCGCCGCGGCGATGATCATTCATCTGGGACGGCAGTTGCCTGCCGCCTCTAGCGACACTACCCGAGAACATCAGGCGGGCCGCCCTCAAGCGTTCTCCTATTTGGTCTTGCTCCGGATGGGGTTTACCATGCCTTCTCCGTCACCGGAAAAGCGGTGAGCTCTTACCTCGCCTTTTCACCCTTACCCCGCCTTTCGGCGGGGCGGTATCTTTTCTGTGGCACTTTCCCTGGGGTCGCCCCCGGTCGCCGTTAGCGACCATCCTGCCCTGTGGAGCTCGGACTTTCCTCCGGCAGAGCTGCCCCTGCCCGCGATCATCCGATTTTCTCCGGCCTGGGGTATATCCTACAATTGATTTGGATTTTGTTCAAGATAACTTCTAAAAGGATATTGAGCGCCTTTATCCTTACCGGTTTAAACCTTCAGTCTTCAGTCTGCAGTCTGCTCATCGATCGCCAGATTGGCCAGCCGGTCGGCCCGGGCGTTGTGGCTGCGCGGAACATGACGGACGGTTGCGGATTCAAAGGCAGAGAGCAGTTTCCGGACGTCCTGCATCAATAGTTTCAGGTTCTTGTTTTTGACTTTGTAGGACCCGTTGATCTGGTTGGCCAAAAGCTCCGAATCCATATAAATTTCCAACTTTTTACAACCGCAGGCCAACGCCCCCTTCAGGCCCAGGATCAGCGCTTTGTATTCCGCGATATTATTGGTGCAGAGGCCGAAGTACTCCCTGCCCTCCCAGAGGACCCGGTCTTCGGCATCCGTAATCACCGCCCCGCCTCCACCCGGGCCGGGATTTCCCCGGCAGGCGCCGTCGCTGAACAATTTGATCGTCTGCTGTTTCATCGAAGGTTATTCGGAATTTTCCGGGGTTTTAAAATACATGATCCGGTTGCAGTTGGGGCAGCTCAGCATTTCATCGGAACGCTGCAATTCGTTGTAGAGCTGCGGCGGAATGTTCATGTGGCAACCACCGCAAACCGCCTTCCATACGGAAATCACCCCCAGCCCATTGTTGCGTTTTTTGACTTTTTCATACCTCGCCAGAAGATCCGCTGAAATTTTCTGCTGCAGTTCGGTGCGCTTTCGGGTCCAGCTTTCCACATCGGCGTCCACGGCATTCAAATCCTCCTCGACGGCTTTTTTATCCTGCTCGTACCGGAGAGTTTCTTGCTTCAGGGCCTCATCGTCCTCACGGACCTGGACGGAAAGCCGATCCATTTCCTCCAGAAGGGCGATCATCCGCGTTTCCGTCTCGCTGCCGGTTTTCTCCGCCGTTTCGATTTCCTTGAGCATCGCCTGATATTCTTTATTGTTTTTGACTTCCAGGAGCCTTTCTTTCATTTTGGCCATCCCGTCGCCGATCTTTTTGATGGCGGCTTCGTACTCCGCGCGTCTGGCCTTGAGTTCGTCGTGCTTTTGCCGGTTTCGCGAAAGATTTTCCCGGCGGGCCTGAAATTCATTTTCCATCGCAAGGATTTTTTCCGGCAGCCTGGTCTTTTTTGCGGCAAGCGCGACCAGCTGCGAATCGCACTCCTGCAACCCGATCAACAGCTGTAATTCTTCTTTCACTCCTGTTCTCCTTTTTTATTCCAACTTGAGGCATAAAAAAATGCACCTTTTGAGGGGTGCATTTTCAGATCGCCGGTTGATGGATCCGGTCCTGGGCGCCGCGATAGAACAACCGAAGGTTACTCGTCGCGGCTGTTGCTTCGACCGTTTTGTCGCAGCAACCCCTTGCTGGTGAAAGTCGCATCTTTCCGGCCATGGTCAATATTTTATCCATACAAAAAATTTGGTGGGCCCACCTGGAATCGAACCAGGGACCTACCGGTTATGAGCCGGTGGCTCTACCAATTGAGCTATAGGCCCGCCATTTTCAACATTCGCGCGGAGGGTAAACCGGCATCAAGGTGCGTTGCAATATACCCAATCCCGGCGCTTGTCAATACGATTTTGCCGATCGCTTGCGGGAAGAATGCTTTGCTTTCTTCAAGGATTCCTCTTCCACGATTTCCGGCTCTTCCACCTCGGATGCCACGGTTTCCTCCACCGCGACTTCCCCCGTGACCGCCGTGCCCATGCGATCGCTGATGCCGAAGCGCATCCGCAGAACTTTTTCTTCGCGCGGCGTCAGCGTGGACAAAATTTTGCGCGTCTGGTCCGCCAGATCCATGCTGATGGTGGCCTCGGAAGGAGACATGATCTTTTTGTCTTCGATAAAGTCCCCCAGATGGCTGTCTTCCTCCTCGCCGATCGGCGTTTCCAGGGAAATCGGCTCCTTGGCGATTTTCAGCACCTTGCGCACTTTTTCCAGCGGATATTCCATTTTGTTGGCAATTTCCTCCGGAGTCGGTTCGCGCCCCAGCTCCTGCACGAGGTAGCGAGACGTCCGGATCAGCTTGTTGATCGTTTCAATCATGTGAACCGGAATGCGGATGGTGCGGGCCTGGTCGGCGATGGCGCGCGTGATGGCCTGACGGATCCACCAGGTTGCATAGGTGGAAAATTTGTAGCCCCGCTGATATTCAAATTTATCAACGGCCTTCATGAGTCCGATGTTGCCTTCCTGAATCAGATCCAGAAACTGAAGACCTCGGTTGGTGTACTTCTTCGCGATGCTGACGACCAGCCGCAGGTTGGCTTCAACCAGTTTCCGCTTGGCGACCTCGGCCTTGGCTTCTCCGTCTTCAATGGAATAGACGACCGTTTTGAGTGTGGCCGTTGGAATTCCCACTTCCCGGGCAATGTGCTTCAGCCGTTTTTGCGCCTCCGTCACGGCCGTGTGGCTTCGATGCAGCCAATCAATGGACATCCTGGCTTCCTTGGCCGCCTGTCGCTCGTCCTGCTTGGATTTCCTCATCCGGGACCAGGCCTTTTCCATTTGCGTGATCGTCAGGCCGGATTCCTTCTTGAAATGATTGATCACGCGTTCGGAGCGTTCAATTTCATCCGCGTAGGATTTCAACCGAGCGATAAAACGTTGCATCTGTTTCTTGCTGAAGCGGATTTTCCGGCAAAGCGTGATGATATTTTTCGTGTTTTTCGCCAACTCCGCGGTTAAGGTTTCCCGCTGCTTGGGTTTCAGGGTCTTGGATTTGAGCTTTTCGCGCAGAACTTTGTTGCGGTCGTTGAAAAGCCGGATGCGGGCGATCAGCCGGAGCACTCTTTCTTTGTGGTCTTCCTCCTCCATGAAGCCTTCCTCATCCTCGATGTTGTCCACTACATTTTTAACGCGGATTTCACCGGATTCCAGCTTCTCGCCGATGTTGAGCACCTCGTCGATGGAAACGGACAGGCTGAAAATCGCCCACATGGTCTCCCGGGCGCCCTCTTCGATTTTTTTGGCGATCTCGACTTCGCCTTCACGGCTTAGGAGCGAAACCAGCCCCATTTCCCGCAAATACATTTTGACCGGGTCCCCGGTTTTTCCCGCGCCGGGAACCAGCGCCAGGGCTTCCTGAAATTTGGACGGCAGGGCGTCTTCGACGGGTTTTTTCACCACCAGTTTTTCTCCCTGCTCCATATCGATGATATCGATGTTTTTTTCTCCAAACAGCATAATGATATCATCGATTTGTTCCGAGGAATTCAGATCGGGCGGCAGCATGTCATTCACGTCGTCATAGGTTAAAAACCCCTTTTCTTCCCCCAAGGACAGCAGTTTTTTAAATTCATCGGACTGTATTTCTTTCGCCATTTGGATGCCCCCGAATGTTAAGTTCTGTTCAAGTATTGATTTTCTTCCTTCATGAGATTCTGCTTCTGAAAGGTCAGTTCCCGGATGAGATCCTGATCCCCGCCTTCCTGTGCCTGCCTCAGCTTGAGCTGAACCTGACGTTTTTGCTCCTTATACCATTTTTCACGGATTCTCCGCATGTTATCGAAAAAATTTCGCTCCACCGCGTCGTCCTCGGCCGAAGGCTCTTCCACGCTCATTTTGTAAAGGCGCTCGCGCAGCGGTTTGTCTTCATCCGAAGGCAGCAGGACATTGATATCCACATACCCCAGGAGTTTATAGGTCTCAAGGATCTTCTTTCCCAGTTCTTTTAACGCGGGCTCCAGACAATAATCCAGAATGTTTTCCTGCTCCACCAGGAGCGCCCGCTGCGGATACTCCAGCATCAGCCGGACCAGGTTCAACTCCAGGGGATTCAACGCCGCCCCGGAAGAGGTCTTTGGAATGGACGGCGCAGGCGCCGCTTTACGGCGGGCCTCCCGCTTCAACAGCGCCTGGTCGATGCCCGATTTTTCCGCGATGCGCCTGATAAAAAGATTCTTTTCGATCTCATTGTTGATTTTTCCAACAAATTCAATCGCTTCTTTTACCAGGTCGCGGTTTTCCTCAAACGTTTTGCCGTTTCCCAAAACGGTGTCAATATAATAATCGCTGATGGACGGCGCAAGGGCGATCAGCTCTTCCAGCCGGGCCGGACCGTGTTTTTTTACAAAATCGTCCGGGTCGCAGTTGTCGGGAAGAATCAGCGCCCGGGCGCGCATATCGGCCCCGAGAAAAAGCTCCAGCGACCGGTCCAACGCCTTGCGTCCGGCCGTATCCGGATCAAACAGGGCGACGACATCCTGCGTATAGCGCCGCAACAGCTCCAGATGATCGCGGGTCAGAGCCGTGCCCAGTGTGGCCACGACATTGCACACCCCCGCGTTCCACAGGGAGATCACGTCAAAATACCCTTCCACGATCAGGCAAAAGCCCTTCTTGCGGATTGCCTCCCTCGCCTTGTTCAGTCCGTATAAATTCTTCCCTTTGCTGTAAACCGGCGATTCCGGCGAATTGAGATACTTCGGTTCTCCTTCTTTGAGGATCCGGCCGCCAAACGCAACGATCTCCCCGGAAGCGTTTTCAATGGGAAACATCAACCGGCCCCGGAAGCGGTCATAGAAGCCTCCCTCTTTTCCGGCAATGACCAGGCCCGCCTGTTCGGCCATCTTCAGGGATAAACCGCCGCCTTCCATATCGTCTGCCAGGGAACGCCAGGCCTCCGGGGCGTATCCCAGCCGGAATTGCCGGATGATGTCTTCTCCAACGGCCCTTTTTTGCAGGTAGTCGCGGGCCGTCTTGCCCGCCGGCGAGGAAAGCTGACGGGCAAAAAACTGCGCCGCCCTCGCGTTCAGGCGGAGGATCTCATCGTGCAGCGAATCCTTTTCGCGGCCTTCCCGGCCGAAGGTTTTCACCGGCAGCAGGATGCCCGTTTTTTCCGCCAGATACTGAATGGCCTCGGGAAAGCTTTTATTGGCTATTTTCATCAGCAGCGTAATGACATTGCCGCCCTCCCCGCAACCGAAACAGTAGAAAATCTGTTTTTCGCGGCTGACGGTGAACGAAGGGGTCTTTTCCTGATGAAAGGGGCAAAGCCCCAGATAATTCCGGCCTGCCTTTTTCAGCGTCAGGTATTCGGAGGCAAGCTCAACAATGTCCACCCTGCTTTTAATCTCTTCAATCTTGCTGTCGTCAAAGCGCACGAAGGATTGCCTGCCTGTTTTGATGGTTTGAGTCCGTATCGGGAGTAACGCGTCTTACCGCGAGAGAAGCGCTTTTACCTTTTCACCGGCGGCTTTTCCGTCCGCCCGACCGGTAATTTGCGGCATCAGCACCTTCATCACCTTGCCCATGTCTTTGACGGACACGGCGCCCACCTCGGCAATCGCCTTCCGGATGATCCCTTCCACTTCTTCATCCGACATTTGCGTGGGCATGAACCCCTGCAGGACTTTCAGCTCCGCTTCTTCCTTCTCCACCAGATCCTGCCTGCCCCCCTTGGCAAACTGCTCGATGGAGTCTTTTCTCTGCTTGACCATCACGGACAGAACCTGCATCGTTTCCGTTTCATTGAGCGGCCGCATCAGATCGATTTCCTTGTTGTGGAGCGCCGTTTTCAGCATGCGCAGCGCGGAGAGCCGGATTTTGTCTTTGGCTTTCGCGGCCGCCACCATGTCTTCATTCAATTTGACCTGAACATCCATAAGTATTTTCCTCGTTTTATCCTAAGGGATCTTCCAGTTTTCTGCCTCCCAGCAGATGCATGTGCAGATGAAAAACCACCTGCCCTCCGTCGGCATTGCAGTTGACGGCCAGACGGAATCCGCTTTCGGCCACCTGTTTGATTCCGGCAACCTTTTTCGCCGCCTCGATCCATTTTCCCGTGACGTCCGCGTTCGCATCGTCCTTCATCAGTGTCGCAATGTGCTTTTTGGGGATGATAACGACGTGTACCGGCGCCATCGGATGGATATCGTCAAAAGCCAGAAACTCGCCGTCTTCGTAAACTTTTTTGCAGGGGATGTCCCCGCGGACGATTTTACAAAACACACAATCTTCCATAGGCGTTTCCTCCTGATGTTGTTATGAAGCCTTAAGCGTCTTCGCAATCGCGTCTTCCAGGGCGATGGCGCCCGTGTAAAGCGCGCGGCCGACAATCACGCCGTAAAACGAACAGTCCCTGACGGCAAGCAGGGCATCGATGTCGGCAAGCGTCGCCACGCCTCCCGACGCGATCACCGGAATGTCGACGGCCTTCGCCAGAGCCCGGGTCTGTTCCACATTGACGCCCGTCTCCATGCCGTCGCGTGCAATATCCGTATAGACAATGGCCTGGATCCCGTCACGGGCGTAGCGCCGCGCCAGTTCGACCGCTTTTTCGCCGGTCTTTTGCGTCCAGCCGCGAATCGCGACCTCCCCCCCCTGTGCGTCGATCCCCAGGATGATTTTCCCCCGATGGGTGCGGGCGGCCGTCCGGACAAACGCTTCATCCTGAATGGCTGACGTTCCCAAAATCACGCTGGACACTCCGTTTTCCAGGTAGTAGTCGACGGTTTCCATACTGCGGATTCCGCCGCCGACTTCAACCGGCACCGGGACCGATTGCGCGATTTCGACAATGATCGGCGCGTTCTTCGGCAATCCGGCGACAGAGCCGTCCAGATCCACGAGGTGAATTCTTTGGGCCCCTTTTTGAGCCCATTGCCTGGCCATGTCCGCGGGATTCTCCGCGTAAACCGTCACCCGGTTAAAATCGCCCTGCGCGAGCCTGACGCATTGTCCGTTTTTAATGTCGACCGCCGGAATAATCAGCACCTTGAGGAACTCCTTACGAAAAACACCGTCCGGAAAAGTTTCCGCGGGCATCCGCGACCCGGTCCGGTCAGGGTTCGAAGCCGGGAAAGGTTTTAAAAATATTGTCAACCCCCAGCTTCGTCAGCTGGCGCGCAGTCAGCCACTTCGCGCCGCCCCTGAAGAAGGAAGAGGCCTGAAAAACATCTTCCATCAGAGATTTCTGCGTTTTGTCGAAAGTTCCCCGCCAGATCGTTCGGCCGTCCCGGACGGAAATCAGATGAATTTCAAAGGCAACGGCCGCGGGGCGCTCCACGGAATAATCGTAGCCCACTCTTTCCCGGTAGCGATACACAAAACCCGCCATCAGGGCATCCGCGTTCAGCTCGCGTCCGGTTTCCAGAAACACCTGCAGCAAAGACTGCTTGAGGAGGTTCGTCGATACCCGCCGGTAAACACCCGCCACCCTTTCCGGGGGGACCATCACCACCGCCTTGTATTCCCTCAACTGATCGGTCGCCATCTCCTCAACGATTTTTTCCGCGCCCCTGGAGAGGGGGCCGCTCGAATTGACGCTGCCGCAAATCGGGCATTGAACGGTGGAAGACGCCTCTTCCGGCAGCACCGCCTGAAAAGGGATAACCGCGACGCGCGTTACGGTTTTTTCATCGGCCTTCGCCGATTCTTCCGCCTGCAGGAGGCAGGGGAAAAGAACGAGGATGGCCAGAAGCCGCAGGGCCCAGCCGATGCTTTTGATCCGAACCTGGTGTAGGGTCACGAGAGGCCTGATCTTTCTTTCAAAGCGTTCCCTTGGTGGACAGAACGCCTGAAATTTCCGGATTGATATTCACCGCCTGCCGCAGGGCCCGGGCAAAGGCCTTGAAGACGGATTCGATGATATGATGACTGTTGCTGCCGTATTCCAGGGTGATGTGCAGCGTAATTCCGCTGTGGTCCGTGAACGCCTTAAAAAACTCCTTGACCAGTGCGGGATCAAATCCGCCGATTTTCCGGCGTTCATACCGGACCTTGTAAATCAGATAGGGACGGCCGCAGATGTCCATGTCCACGCGGCACAGACTCTCATCCATCGGTACGGACGCAGACCCGTAGCGGTTAATGCCCGTCTTTTTGCCCAGCGCCTGCGCGAGCGCCTGTCCCAGGCAAATGCCCAGGTCTTCCACCAGGTGATG
>Ga0116146_1001018_pt1 | contig 31024 bp, 39 predicted proteins | sample AD_JPNHG2_MetaG_FD_89748 | JGI IMG/M metagenome (GOLD analysis project Ga0116146, IMG submission 89748) | Active sludge microbial communities of municipal wastewater-treating anaerobic digesters from Japan - AD_JPNHG2_MetaG | ecosystem: Engineered > Bioreactor > Anaerobic > Digestate | place... | reverse complement strand
TAAAAAAACCAAAATCATTTAAAAAATTATTAACATAATCTTTATTAATTTCAATACCTTCGTTTAATTCATTTTCGTTAATAAATTGTTTGAAGTTCTTAACTTTATCTATTAGTTCTCTCATTTCTCTCATTTCTTTATTCATAATATTTTAGTTTATATATAAATACTCAGAACTAAATTTTCCACCGCACATTTTTAAAAAGTTTTTATTCGTGTTCCAATTCATCATTTTACCTTAATAAACCGTACTGTGTATAACAATGTATATAAGAAAGTTTACTATCAAGTTCAGTGGTGTTTTTAAAGTTTTTACAAGCAAACCTTCTCATACACCCAAACGTTTATTATGACCTATGATGAAGCTAATGATTTAAATGGGATTATAGAAAACGACTTACAAGCTCAGTATTGGAATGGTTCTGAGTGGGTTTTACCAACAACTGGTATTGCAAATCCATTTAATGATAATGTAACCGTAATACCAAGTGTAAATCAAAATGCTCCATGGATTTTGGTTAATAAATTAAGCCCATTACCAATTACATTATTAGGACCCTTAACGATTGTTTGCACTGAAAATGGTAGAGAAGTTAATTGGACTACTGCTAGTGAAAATAATTCGTATCTTTTTATTCTTCAAAGTTCTGAGGATAAGATGTTTTGGGATAATGTTGATACGATTTCAGGGGCATACAATTCAAATGATTTAAAAAATTATTCTATAATTGATAATTCTGAGTACAATTCAAATCTCATTTATTATCAATTGTACCATATTGATTTTAATGGAGACTATCAAATATATGACATCTATTCATCTACGTGTAATACAAATACTGAAGTAATTGAAATATATCCTAATCCTTCCAATTATGGAGAACCGATAATGATTTATGGATATATATATGAAATAAAAATTTTTGATATTCTTGGAAGAAAAATAGACGCTAAAATCATAGATAATGAAATATCTGGATTATCTTCTGGTGTTTATATATTTTTAATAAATAATAGGTTTCAAGGAAAAATAATTGTAAAATAATTTGTTTTTTTGAAAAATTTTCTTTATCTTTGTATTAAAATAATATGAAGGTAATGGAATTAGCACTTTTAAAATTCATAAAGGCTAACGGTTTAGCCAAGGCTATCAAGGAATTTAACTTGGTTTGCAAAGTCTATGAAAACAAAATCTTGCTTAAATATGACCAGCTTGAATCACCTATGGGTTGTGCTGAAACTCAGGATGCCAGAGGTATTATTCTTGAAAAGGATACATTCAAGGTAATGTGTTTTACTTTCAGGAAGTTCTTCAACGCAGAAGAAGGTCATGCTGCTAAGATTGATTGGAATACTGCTCATATCTTACAGAAGGTTGACGGTACTTTAATCCAATTGTATTGGGACTGGCATAAGAACGAATGGTGCGCAGCTACTTCTGGTATGGCTGAAGCTGAAGGTGAAGTTAACAACAAAATGGGAACTACCTTTGCTCAGTTATTCTGGGATACAGTTGAAAAGGTAACTGGTAATGCTGAACGATTCAAGTCAGCACTTAACAAGGATGTATGCTATGCATTTGAGTTAACAACTCCATATAATATTATTGTTACCCCACATACCACATCATCAATAACTTTATTAATGATTAGAAATCTTGATACTTTTGAAGAATTAGATTATTCAACTGTTAAGGGTATTGGTGAACAGTATTTATATGTACCAGTTGTTAAGAGATTTAATTTAAACATCAATAATGTTGGTGCTTTGAAGAGAACTTTTGAAGGTATGCCCTTCTCAGAAGAAGGATACGTGGTTGTTGACAGCAACTTCAACAGGATTAAGGTTAAGAACCCAGCATACGTGGCTGTTCATCACTTGAAGTCAAAGACATCTAACTACAATATTATGAATGTGATTAAGTCAAATGAAATCGAAGAATTCTCTGTAACTTTCCCAGAAAAAAAGGAAGAAATATTAAGGCTTTACAATAATTACAATGCTTTGGTTGCTAAATTGGAAGAAATATGGGAAGAATTGAAGTTGAGACTTCCAAAGAACATCACACCACAGGAAAACAAAAAATATGCGGAAGCTGTTTTCGAAATTTGTGATAAGCATGGACTTAAACAGTTTTCAGGTTTGTATTTTTCATTGAAGGACAAGAAAGTTGAGTCAGTTAAGAGTTTTATGCTTGAGTATGATAACCGTAAACTCTACAAAATGTTGTAGAGCTTACTTAAACCAATATAAAATTAAAATACATGAATTTGAAGTTTTTAAGTTTGGTTAAAACAAGTATATAGAGTTTGTTAATAATGGTAAAAAGTATTTGCTGAACAAGGACTGTATTTAGATATAGTTTTGATTAAAAAATTGTGGTATGGTAATGAAAGTAGTTAAACCAGAAGAAGAAAAGGTGCTCGAAGTAGGGCATTTGGTTCTTGACACTTGGACAGAATCTGAACGCTATTGGGGAACAAGACCTGACGGAGCTTCACTCCATAAATCACTGGAAGATTATAATGCATTTGTTAAAGAATATTGGGGTAGTAGTTAAATGTGCTTATAAATGAAATGTTGAAAGAGATGGATTGACTAATTAAAATTTTATATAAATAATTTGCTTTTATTGATTATTTTCTGTATTTTTGTATTTTTAAATTACTATGTTTAAAATTGATGATAAAAATAGGACGATAAGTATATCTAGTGCAGAATTATTAAAGGAAAATCCAACTTTAATGTTTTTTGTAATAGAAAAAGCCGCAATTATTGATTATCGTTTGGATGGAATCACATGGGATGCTATTAATAAAAATTTAAAATTGATATCAGAGGTTCCAAAAGAAGATATTAAGAAGATAATTCATAATATTTCTGAAAATGGTGACCTCAGATATGCAGTTCTGCTTATGGTGAATAGTGGTATACATAAAAAATTACTTGAAATTTATTTTGGGGATGTGGAAAATAAGCATTTTAAGAACATTGAAATTGACAATATAGAAACCGTAGGCGATTATTATTATTACCTGTCCATGGGTAATATTGATGTATTTAATGCTTTATTTGGAAAAAATAAGATTATTGTATCATACATTGAGGCTCTTAACTATGTGTTTGAATCATGTGATAAAAATCATTGTTTACGATTTAATAATCCACTTACTATTACCTTATTAAAAGAAGCTAAAAAGGTTAGTCCTACCATAATAAATTCTGGATTTTTATACCTAGAAATAAAGCAAACAATTAAATATTTTAATGTATGATTAAACAAATATTTGATGAAATAGCCAATGAAAGTTCAACTAATAAAAAAATGAAAATCCTTGAGAAATACAAGGATAATGAACTATTAAAAAAAGTATTATATCTCGCAAATTCCAGTAAAGTTAAATACTACATCAAGCAATTACCAGAATATACGATTGATGTTCCGTCAATGGAATTAACTGATGCTTTAGTTGCTCTTGAAAAAATAAGTAAAAGAGAAGTAACTGGTGATGAGGCCAGAGAACATCTTAAAAAGATTCTTTCTAGTCTTTCTAGAGATGATGCTTATATTATTGAACGCATCATTGAAAAGGATTGTAAAATTAACATGGGTATTTCTAATATCAATAAGGTTATTCCGAAGTTGATTGAAGATACTCCGTATATGGGAGCCATTTCATTTAACCCGAAGAAAGTTAAGAAACTATTTGAAAATGGGAAGTTCGCATATAGCCAAACCAAAATGGATGGGCGTTATTGTAATGCAATAATTCAGAATCATATAGTTGAAATGGAATCTCGTCAAGGAGAACCAACAATTCTTACTTCATCATTCATAAATGAATTAACTAAACTTCCAAACTGTGTATTGAATGGTGAATTAACAATGGATGGTGTCCCGCGATATATTTCAAACGGAATGATTACTTCTCTTATTGATATTACAAAGAAACGTGATGAACGTGGCGAAAAACTAACCGCAAAGAAGATTGATGCTTTTGAAAAGGAAAACAATATATCATTTCAAGATGCAATGGATAGTATTCGATTTACTGTGTGGGATATTATTACTGTTGATGAATATAATTCCGCAAAATCAGTTGTTCCTTATAATAAAAGATTCGAAAAACTTAATCATTTAATTTGTGGAATGAAAATGGTTGATGTGGTTGAAACTCGTATAGTAAAAAACTACGAAGAAGCTCTAGAACATTTTCAAGAAATGCTTAACCGTGGAGAAGAAGGGACAATAGTTAAAGCTTATGATGGGGAATGGAAAGATGGTAAACAAGTATGGCAAATTAAAATGAAATTAGAAATGGATGTTGACCTCAAGATAACAGGATTTAATTACGGTACTGGTAAAAATGCTGATGTTATCTCATCATTAAATTGTGAAACAAGTGATGGATTACTCAAGACCAGACCAACTGGTATTAATGAGAAAATGATGGTTTATATAACTGAAAATCAGGATAAACTTTTGGGTGCAATAATAGAATGTAAATGTTCTGGTCTGTCTCGTGATTCTGATGGAAATTATTCTCTTATGCATCCAGTTTTTAAGACTATTAGGGATGATAAATTTACTTGTGATAGTCTCGAATCAGTTAAAGAGATTGAAGCAATGGTGAAGGGATTAAAATAGAAAAATAAACAAAATAATCGGATAATTGGTGAGTAAATAAAGACGTGAGGAACTTGAAGTTGAAGCAATTAAGAAATAATTAGGTTTTTAGTAGTTAAATATTAATAATAAATTAATTAAGAATATGGAAAAGAAAATTTATAAATTTCCCGAAATTGAACAATTTAGAAATGCAATTGAATCTGTTACTTATAAGATTAAATTCATTGGAAAAGATGAAAATGGTAAACCTTTATTTGATGATAGCAAAGAATTACCTACACTGAAATATCGAGGTTCTGTTAAATTACACGGAACAAATGCAGGTATTATATTTGTTTATGATGAAGAATCTGGTAAATATATTTCATATGCACAATCTAGAGAAAGATTAATAACGCCACAAAAAGATAATGCTGGCTTTGCTACATTTGTCTCAACAAATCCAGTTGAAAAACTTCTTGAATTACTTCCGCCATTAGAATTATATACTAATGAAGAAAATACAAAACCTATTATTAAAATTTATGGTGAATGGTGTGGAAAAGGAATTCAGGCAAACGTTGCTATCAGTCAACTAGAAAAGATGTATGTAATATTTGCTGTTAAAATTGGTGATGTATGGCTTCCTGATATTTATCTTAAGAATATTAAGTTGCCAAGTAACAAAATATATAATATTTTAGATTATCTGATTTATCACATTGACATCGATTTTAATAATCCAAAAATAGCTGCTAATAAAATAGCAAGATTAGTTGAAAGCGTTGAAAATGAGTGTCCTGTGGGAAAAGCTTTTGGTGTAAGTGGAACTGGCGAGGGTATTGTTTGGGTTTGCACTGAACAAGGTTGGACTGAATCTAGATTTTGGTTTAAAACTAAAGGTGAAAAACATAAAGATACTAAAACTAAAGAGAAGGTACCTATTGATGTAGAAAGGGTGAAAAAACAATCTGAATTGGTTGACATCTTATTGACAGAGCATAGGCTTTATAAAGGTATTGACCACCTTAAAGCGATAGGTATGGAAGTTTCTAGGAAGAATCTAGGAGAATATATTAAATGGGTTTATAATGATGTTATTAAGGAGGAGTTAGATACCATTGTTAAAAATGGGTTTGAACCAAAAGAAATAAGTAGTGGTATTTCAAAGAAAGCGAAGGATTGGTTTTTTAAATATGAAAATGAAAAATCTGGTTTATAAAATTTTTAATTGATAAAAATGGCTAAATTTAATGTTAAAATAACTGGACCGTCCATGGAAATATATCAATATTTACGGCAACATGGTTACGGAATAAAAGAGGCTAAACATATAGCAAAAGAACAACCTTCTAGTTTAAATTTTAAAACATTTGATGAATTTATAGAATGTGTTAAATGGTTTCATCATAGCCCATTTACTGTTGAAGCTAATTGTGATTTTGAATATGATGTAGATACATTATCAAAGGTTTATATACCCACTGAAGAAGAAATTAAACTTGCAGAAGAAATTAAAGATGAAACCCATTTAAATAACATTGAAATGATTAATGCTATTGTATATTGGCAGAAGTCAAAAGATGTACATCCATTAACATGTGGCAATGACAGTAATCATGGATTATTATTTCCTGGAATAGACGAAGAAACGAATACTGTTGTTTTATCTTGCCCTAATTGTAATTACGTCCAACGTTTTATACCAGAAATTGTATTTGAACATTATAAAAAAAATCTTAAAATAAAAGAAAATGGCACGAGTGAAAATAACACAGAAAATTCTGATTTTAAAAAAAGATGTTGAATTAATAAAAGATTTAACACTTTCGGCTGGAACCGAAATTGAAATTGTTTCCGATGTGGTATATATAAAAGGATATCCAGTTCCACCTGAAATGCAGAACATATTTTTAAATTGGATTTTAAAGAATATGAATGATAATTCTTTATTTAAAGAAGATTTTAGACGCTTTAAATAAAAAATAATTATTATATTTCCATTTTTATTGCTAATTACACAAGAAGGTTTGTTTATATAAACTTTAAAAATTAGATAACTTCTTATATATTATGCAAATTTATAACATAAATATTAATGCTACTTTGAATTTTTTTGTTTTATTCTATGAGTATAGATAAACATATTAAATTAAAAAAAAATCATGGTAATTAAGAGAAGTTTTAATAACCGACCAAAATATAATTGAAATTTTACGATTTAGGTAAAAAAATAAACTAAAAAGAATCTTAGAATAAAAATTAATAGGAATATTTTGTTTATATTAAAAAAAAGTTGTATTTTTGTAAAAATAAAAATCAAAAAAAAATGAAAATCTCTAAAGACCTTAAAAAAAGTTTTAACAATAAGTTAAAAAAAATTGCTAAAGCTAAAAAACAGCTTAAAAATGAATTTGTTGGGTTAGATAAAATAATTGATGAGGTTTTTGACTTATTAGAACCATGGTTTTTGTTTTCAGAATCACAAGTTAGACCAACAGTTATAAATTTATGGGGGATGACTGGTGTTGGAAAAACATCATTACTTACGAGAATATTTGAATTGTTAAATATTAAATCTGTTTATAAATTTGATATAGGTGACTTTTGTGGCAATACTTCAGAAGCTAAACTAAAACATAAGATTTCTGATAGTATCTTTAAAAGTGGGGATGATGATAAATTTGTACTAATATTTGATGAATTTCAACTTGGTCGTACCATTGGTGATGCTGGTGATGAAATTGACCGTGGTGCTTTACGTATTCTTTGGGATTTATTTGACACAGGTAAAATAGAAATCATAAACTCATCTTTTAATACATCTAAAATGTTTATACTAGTTAATAAACTAGAGGAATGTGTAAGTAATGGTGTTACTACGTCAGGTGGTATTGTATCTGGAAATAAAAAATTTTTTAGAAATAAATTCGATAATGATAAAACTATTAGCGAAGGATTAATTAATGGGGATGATTTTTTTTCTGAAGAAGAATTAATATTTGTACCAGATTATTATCACTGGGTCATTAAGGAAATTTGGGGTAATAGATTTATCGATGAAAAAGATGTTATAAGTTATCTTAAAACTTTAAACGAAAAAGAAACAATAGAATTTATCAATAAAACAATTGAAAAATCAGTTGTTCCTACAGTTTATGATTTTTCTAATTCAATAATTTTTAATATAGGAAATATTGATGAAGCTTATAAAATAGCAAATGATATTAATCCAGATTCTGATGCTGATTTTCTATATGATTATACTAGTAAAATTACTATCACAGATATTAAAGATGCACTCATGAGACGTTTTAGACCCGAACAAATTTCAAGACTTGGTAATAATCATATTATTTATCGTTCATTTACGTCAAAACAATATCAAGAAATCATTAAACTTCAAATAAGTAAATTTATTAAAGATATAAAAAATAGATTCGATTTAGATATTATTTTTGATGAAACAGTTTATGATATTATATATAAAGAAGGGGTATTTCCAACTCAAGGAACAAGACCAGTATTTTCTACGATTACAGCTTTAAATGAATCTTATATTGGTAAAATAATCTCTGATATAATAAAAAATGGTACTGAAGAAATTGTAAAAATAAAATGGTTATATAAAGACAAAGAATATTTAATTCAGTATTTTAATTCTAATGATAATAATTTTTTTTCAAAAAAATATCCAGTTAAATTAAAAACTGAAAATCTTAGAACAAGCACAAAAGACGATATACAAGCTCTTATTGCATTACATGAAGCAGGTCATGCAGTATGTGCTATGATGGCTATTGAAATTATTCCAAAATATGTAGTTAGTAAGAGTGCTGATGCAGATGTTGATGGGTTTTGTATGTTAGAATTACCAGCATACAAATCATCAAAACTAATGAAGGATAATATTATTTATACTCTTGGTGGATATGCTGCTGAAAAATTGATTTTTGGAGAAAATAATTTAACTAATGGTTCATATGGTGACCTTGAATCTTCTTCCAATTTGGCTTTATCATATGTTAAACTATATGGGATGCATGGAATACCAATGCATTTTGGTGCTGTTCATCCAACCAAAATAGTATATAATGCCGACCAAAATATAATTGATAGTGATAAAGTGGCTTGTGATATTGTTAAAGCAAGTCTAGAAAATGCAATTAGTATACTTAACGAGGAAAAAACTTTATTACTTGAAATTGCTAAATACTTATCTGAAAATAATCGTATTGATAGTGAGAAACTTAAAGAGTTTTATGATAAGTATTCTGTTAGAAAAGTAGAATTTAAAAATAAAGAAAATTATTATAATTTTAAGAAAATTCTTGGAAATTCAGAATAATTTTCGTATATTTGCATTAAAATTTAAACTATGAATAAGCATTTGATTATATTACGCGGAGTTCCTGGTTGTGGTAAGTCAACTTTAGCTGAATATATTTCAATTATTAATGATTCTGATTCTATAAAGAAATCTACTATTTGTTGTACTGATGATTTCTTTATAAAGGATGGTGTTTATAAATGGGAAGCTTCCAAACTTAAACTTGCTCATAAATGGTGTGAAGATAAGTGTAAAAAAGCTATGGAAGTTGGTGAAACCAGAATCATAATCGCTAATACTAATACTACTGAAAAGGAAATGCAACCATATTTTGACATGGCTAATAAATATGGATATATGGTTTTTTCTGTAATTGTTGAAAATAGGCATGGTGGGCTTAATAAACATAATGTTCCTAATAAAACATTAATGAATATGGTTAAAAGATTTAATATTAAACTTATATAACATTTAATATTACTAGTCATGGATAGAAAACATATTGAAAGAAAATATATTAATGAGTATATAACTAAACATTATAAATTAGACGTAGAAAATGTTAAAATTTTAAGTCTTTTAAGTGGAAAAGTGGTTTATGGTAATAATGTAATTCAAGACATTGTAGATGTATTTGGATTTAACAAAGATAGGGTTACACATTATGTTAAGAAATGGGTTACATCAAGTGGAATTGAATGGGATAAAGTAGCAATAAATGTTCACCCTTTATCAGAATCATTAGATGATGATATAATTCAATATGGAATTGATGTTAATGAAATACTAAGTGAATTGTTACAAAATGAATTTTATCAAGTGTTAGGAACAAATGCTATGAACTTTATTAAATATACCCAAAAGGACTGATTCTCACTAAAAGCCAGTGGCATTGAATATTTAAACTAATTAATTAAAACATTTAAAATGACAATAATATGGAAAAAAGTAAAAGTGAGTTAATTATTGCAGTAGATTTTGATGGAACAATTGTTAAACATGAATATCCTGAAATTGGTGAATCGGTACCATATGCTTTTGAAGTGTTAAAAGAATTAGTTAATAGAGGACATAAACTCATTCTTTTTACCATGAGAAGCAATAAACCTTATATTGAAAAAATAAAAATGATTGACCTTGTTACCAATAAAGAAATGTTTAAAATAGTGGAACGTAATACATTACAAGAAGCTATTGATTTTTGTTCTAAAAATGGTATCCATTTTTATGGTATCAACTCTAATCCAACTCAGAAGTTATGGACTAAAAGTCCGAAAGCATATGCTCATATTTATATTGACGATGCTGCTTTGGGTTGCCCATTAATTTATGATAAACATAGTAGACCATATGTTGATTGGCTAGCTGTTAAAGTTTTATTAATAAATCAGGGAAATAAGTAGATATGTGATTATTTATTAGATTTTTCTTTTTATTTTAAGTAAATTTTTATTTTTTTCTTGCATTTAAGTAAAAAAGTTGATATATTTGTATTATGAAAAATGAAGAATTATTTTTTGGTGGCTATCCAATAACTTTAGAATTAATTGGGGAAGAAGTTATAATACATTGTAAAAATGTTACTGGTACTTTATCACAGATTGAAGGATTTTTAAATGATAAAACTTGGAAACGTCATTATTTTGGTGATTGCAAAATTAGAAGATGGAGAAATAATGAAATAAAAATTGATTGTCTTAAAGATTCTGAAGAAAATTTTTTGAAATTATATAAACAAATTAAAAAATATAAATATGAGTAAAATAATAAATGAAGAAGCATTAAAAGAAAAAGATGTTCTTAAATGTGAAGAACTTTCGGTTGAAAAAGATGAATTATGTATAGTAGAAGAAAGTCCCATTAAAAGTTCTGTTAGGTCGAGACGTAAAACCATAAAAGAACATAAATTATTTAAACCTATGAGCGAATCTGAAAAGCTCGATAAATTTATGGCTATGGTTGAAGAAAATGGCTTTAATAAGGCAGTTAAATCTATGATGGAACATGTTAAAGCCGAAGAACAAATCATTGAGGTTAAATACGTTCTTAAATGTTTTTCTGATGAAGGCGCATTAGCTTTATTTCAAGCTGTTAAAAATGTTACTGGAATTTGTGATTTAACAAAAACGCAAGAGGCTAGTGGTGAAAAAGTTCCTGAATTAATCGACATAGAATTACCTGATGGTACTAATGTTAAAATTCCGTGGGGACGTGTAGCTCTACCCAATTTTGATGATGAAAGCTATCTTGAAATGGATTATAATTCATATAATATCGAATTAATTGTTACGGGTAGAATTAAAATGAAATTTGAAGACGAAGTGAAGTCCATTATTGATGAAGCAAATAGAATATTGGAAACTGAAAGCATCTATAAAGGTCATGCCATTAGTTTAGAATTTTATAATGATATTGCTAGAGAGCCTAAATTTATTGACCTTTCAAACATTGATGAAAATAAGATACTTATTTCATCAGTTGCTAGAGAAGGACTCACCCCAATTTTAGCTAGAATACAACATACTGAAAAATGTATTGATGAAGGTTTAGACCTTAAATATGGTGCCATAATGGAAGGTCAATATGGTACAGGTAAAACTTTACTTGCATTTATGATTGGAAAAATAGCTATTAGGCATGGTTGGACTTTTATATATCTTAAAGATTGTCGTTATATAGCAAAGACATTAAAAATAGCTGAAAATTATGCTAAAACAGATAGAGGGTGTATTGTCTTTGCTGAAGATATAAACCAAACTATTCGCGGAGAAAGAGATTCACATATGCAAGAAATTCTTAATATAATTGATGGTGGTGATACAAAACAAAAGCCAATAATTTCAATTTTTACAACTAATCACATTGAACTTATTGAGCCTACTTTTATTCGAGGAAAAAGAATTGGTGGGTTAATCTCTCTAGGTCCACTTGATGAAGAAACATCTATTGAGTTTATTGAAAAATTTGTTATTAATGAAAATGGCTATTCTCTTATGGAGAATGAAGAAGATATAAAAGAGGCTGCTAAATATTTAGTTGGTATCGTCCCAGCTTTTGCATCTGAAATCATTGACAAAGCAAAAGCTTTCATGATTAGTCGCGGTGGAAATAAAATTTCTCCATCCGACATTCGTGGTGCTGCTAATTCATATAAACGTCAAATGGAATTAGCTAATCTGAAAAAACATGATGTTAAGGATGGTCAATTAATAAAAGCATTAAATTATCTTCTTTATTGTGGAATAAGAGGAAAAAAACCTAATCAATTTGATATTAATGGTGAACCAATAGACCTTGAATCTTAATCATAAAAATGATAAAAAAAAAATGATAAGATAAAAATCTTATCATTTTTTTTGTTTTTTTAAAAAAACTTTATTATCTTTGTAATAAATTTTAGAAATGAAATGAATAATACGATTAAAAATAAAACATTTACTGTCTTTGAAGAACTTGTAGGGTTATCACCAGTTGAGATTCGGGATAGAATGGATAAACTTAAATATAATCCTGAAAGAATTGATTATCATCCTGAAGGTAATACCTATGAACACATTAAGATTGTTACCAATAGACTTATTACTACTGGTGATATTGACCTAATAATGGCTGGATTATTTCATGATTTATTTAAACTAGAAACGACAAAAATAAACCCAAAAACAGGTCATCCCTGTGCAATTGGTCATGAAAATGGTTCAGCTATGTTAGTTTTACATTATAAAGATTTTATTTCTGAAATGGGTGCTGATGTTGATACGGTATATGGAATTGTAAAAAATCATATGAGAATTAGACAATATAATAAAATGAGACCTAATAAAAAACAAGAATTAGATAAATTACCATATATAAAAAAATTAAAAGTTTTTGAAATAGCTGATTCAATGTTAATAGAATGGGATTTAAATAAAATAAAAAAAAAAATATTGATTTAAAAATTATTATTAATTATGGGTGGAAAAGCTTTAAAACATACTTATACTAGAAGATATGAACGTGCTGAATTTGAAGAAATAAAGAAAGAAATATATCCAAAATTGAATAAATACTTTAGTCAAGTTGCAGTGCCGTTGTATTACCGAAACAAAGAATCATTTAGTGATATTGATTTTGTTGTCGGAATTCAAGAAGATTTTAAATTTAATATAAAGGAAGTTATTCAAGAATTATTTCATCCAAATGAAATTTTTCATAATAATGATTGTTATTCCTTTAATTACAAAGAATTACAAGTTGATTTAATTACAGTTAATTCAATTAATTTTGAATCAAATTTAATTTATCTATCATACAACGGTTTGGGTAGTCTAATCGGGCGTTTGTCTAAAAAATTCGGGCTTAAATACGGGAAAGATGGATTGTGGTACGAGCATGAGTTTAAAGGTTTAAAAATTGCTAGTTTTCCAGTTTCAAAAGATTACCAGAAAATCTTTAGTTTTTTAGGACTTGATTTTAATAAATGGCGGCTTGGTTTTGATGAATTGGAAGATATCTTTAAATTTGTGGCTGAATCTTCATATTTTGATTGGAGAATATTCCAATTAAAAGAACTTAATTCTATGGATAGGAAACGTAATTTGAAAAGGAGTTTTTATATGGCTTTTATTGATTGGGTTGATAAGAATGCTAAACATCGTGAATATTCATTTAAAACTCCCGATTCTTATTTACCAAATATTATTAAAGCATTCCCTGAAGCTGATTTAATAATGAAAATTAGGAAGTCTGAATATGAATATTGTAAAAAATTATATGTTAATTCAAAATTTAATGGTAATATAATATCTAAAAAATTCAATCTTATTGGTAATGAATTAGGTAAAGCGATAATAAATTTCAAAAAATATATAGCTGAAAACGGATATGATTTCAATGATTGGATTATTAATAATGAAATGGATGAAATTTATTCTAAATTTGAAAATTCACTTAAAAAAAATTTTAATTAAAGAATGGGTTTGTTTCAATAAGAAGTGATATTGTTTTATCAATATTTTTACAATTTTCTTCAAACAAATTAATTTCTTCATCTTCTAATTCAAACCATTCACCTTCTTTCTTTTTTGAGAAAAATTTTCTATGTAACCATTTCTCTACCTTTATATAGTTATTTGTTTCATAAGATTTAACAATTTGTAGTTCTTCGTGACATGCGGTTTGTAATTCTTTAATTCTATCTTCTACTTTTCTTTTAGTTGAACCAATTTTATAATTTTTATAATCACTAGTGATTAAATATACAAAGCCCATGATATTAATTCAATTAGAAATTTTTAAGTTTATTTGCTTATATTTAAAATTTATTTTTTATAAAGAAAATGTAAAGTATTAATCATTATAAAAATCGTCTTTATTTATGTTTAATTCTTTTTTAAATTTCTTTATTTCTTTAGTAAAAAGTAATAAATCTTCATGACATTCAAGCATACATTGAAGTGGTTCATTAGAAATTCTTAAAACTTCATATTCATCATGAGAATCAGATAGTTTATTAAAATATTTTCCTTTAAAAAGAAATTTATTATCTTCACTATTTACTGATAAAATAACAGGAACAAAATGGTTAAGAAAATTAAATTTATTTAGAATATAATTTAAAATTTTAATTTTTTCTATATTATCAGATGATTTATATTTAACTATTAATTTTTTGAATTCTTGAACACCATCGGGTAATTTAAAACCACTAATACCAGATGAAAATATTAATGCGATTTCATATTTTTCCGTCCAACTTTGTATTATAGTATTTGCTTTATATACATATGGTACCATATTATTTTCATTAAATTTGTTTACCATTTTAAATATATATTGATACGGTATTCTAGTAGCTCTATAAACTTTTCCTTTTGTAACCAAAACTTCTGGATATTTTGAAACACATGAAGCTAAATTATTAATAGCATTAATAAATTCAGGTGTAATTGAAGCACCGTATTCATCAATTGTAAAATTTTTAATTAAAGTTAAATATTCATCTTCTTTTTCTGTATTTCTTTCATTACCTCCTAATTGGTCACCAAATAATTCATAACCAAATGATTTAATACAGAAATTAATATTACTTGAAGTCTCATTTTCTTTAATTAAATTTTTATATATGTTATAAATTTTTATCATATTTCATCTTAGTCTTGTTTATTATTATATATTTCTTTTTTAATTCTATCTTCAAATTTATGAATATAAAAACATAACTCTTTCATATTTTCAGGAACTAATGCTTTACAATTGATAGGTTTATTATCAATTCTTAAAATTTCATCTTCAGTTTTAAATGCTGATATTTTTTTAAAATATTTTGCTTTAAACATGAATTGTTCTGGTGTTGCTACGGTTATTAACACTACAGGTATTTTAAATTTAAAAATTTCAATATACATTAAATGATTTGCTAGTAGTTTATATTTTATTTCATCATCACCATTTAAAAATTTAGTTGTTTTAATTATATAAAGCAAATTTACCAAACTTTGATTTAAGTAGAGTCTATCAATACCAAATGCAAAATTTTCAATTGCTATATCTAAATTTTCAGTCCAACTCTGAATTAAACTGTTAGCTCTGTATGTATATGGTAATAAATCAAGTTTGTTTATTTTATTGTAATTTTCATATATATACGTAAAATTTATTTTTGTTCCTCTATAAACATTACCATCTGGTTTTAAAATTTCATGGTATTCATTCATACATTCTTTAAGCTCATATAATGCACTAATTAATTTATGGTCTATATAAGGTCCAAAATCATTTATTGTAAATTTTTTCAATAATTCATAATATAAATCTTCTTTTTCAGTATTTTTTTCATCACCTCCCAATTGGTCTGCAAATAATTTTTTACCGAACGATTTTGTACAAAAATCAGCTTTTTCAATAGCTTCTTCTTCACGAACAATATTTTCAAAAATTTTATATACTTTCATTATATTTTTTTATTTTTTTTATGACTAGCATTATAGAAGTTTCATATTCATCTGGTATTTTAAAATCTACAACCATCGGTCTATTATCAACTCTTAGTACTTCATCCTCACTATCATCAACATTTACACCTGCTTGTGATAAAGCATTGAAATATTTTCCTTTAAATAAGAATTGGTCTGGTGTTGCTTCATGCTTAATAATAATACCAACTTTAAATTTATCAAATAAATCAGGATGTTTTTCAAGTATTGATTTAATATCTTTATCATTAGCTTTATTTATTAAATTAATCATATCATAGGTATATCTATCAATCTGGCTAGCAGCAAATTCTTCTGCAACTTCTTCATTTTCAGACCAGCTTTGAATGGGTGTATTAGCTCTATATTCAATTTTATTCCATGTATTAGGTTTATATTTTATTCTTAATAAATTTTTAAGTGATATTTTTGTCCCTCTATAAACGATTCCTTGGGGATATAGAATTTCAGGATATGAAGACATACATAATTTTAAATTTTTTACTGCTTTAATAAATTCTTGAGTAATGGTTTTACCATAACTAATTAATGTAAAATTAAATATATTTTGTAGTACGTCACTTTCATAATTAGTATTAGGCTCTTTACCACCTAATTGATCTCCGAACAGTTCATATCCAAACATTTTAATACAATATTCAGCTTGCTTATTTCTTTCCTCTTCTTTAATTAGACCCTCAAATATTTGAAATATTTCCATAGATATATAAGTTTTTTAATAAATATTTGACAAAATCAATAAAAAAAGGTATTTTTGTATTAAAAATCAATAAATATTTTAATGAATATTAGAGTAACCTAATTAACGGAAAGGTATTATAGTATAAATTTTGTTAGGGGCTAAATCATTAACATAAATAAAGAGAAATATTTACAATTATTTAAATTCTTGAATAAAATTGTAACCTTAAAATAAAATCTATTATTAATATAATAAAAAAAAAAATTATTAAATACAAATTTCATATGGAAGATTTAAATTTAAATGGCTTGAAAATATTATTAAATGAAGCAATTTCTAAAGAAGAATACGAAAAGGCTAGTTATATTAAAACTTTAATTAAAAAACGAGAAAATGAAGACATATCCTATGAAATGGATAGAGATACACAAATTAACAATATAATTAATGAATTTAATTTTGAAAAGATAGCAACTGCAATGTGTGCTGTTAATTGGCTGTGGATTAAAAATATAGAAAAAAATCATATAATAGAAACAAATCCAAGTCCTGATGAATTAATAAAAAAAGCATATGATTTGTTAATAGAAGTTTATGATACAGCACCAGATTCTCTATCATATTGGGAAATTTCAAACGGTGGTTTTAAAGCAGCAAGACAAATGATTAATGGAAAAAAATGTCTATCATTGGAATTTGTTTTTGAAGAATGGATGATGGATTATGACATGGTGTCAGATTCTAACTATCATTAGGTGATATTTTGTCAGTTATTTTTATTTGGCTTAAAATTTGGAAAAATATAGCTAAAATAATAATAATAATAAAATTAAAAAAAAAGTGTTATGTTGTTAAAAGCAAAGACCCCATTTTCATACTTATTAGATTCATTTGATGAATTTTTTGCGGAAAGCTGGTTTCCGACTACATGTGTTAATATTAAAAATAAAACTATTCCAGCAACTAATATAAAAGAAACTGATGATGAATGGAAGGTAGAATTAGATGTACCAGGTGTAAAAAAAGAGAATTTTAATATTAAGGTTGAAGATAATCAATTACAAATTAAGTATGAAGAAAAGGATTTCGATGAAGATGAATTAAATAGTTACATTAAACGTGAATTTGCTTACACTGGATTTACAAAAACTTTTATACTCCCAGAATATGCTAATGTAAATAATATAACTGGTAAATATAAAGATGGTATATTGAGTTTAATAATACCTAAAAATAAGAAAAAACTAGAAGAAAAAGTAAAAAGAATTGAAATTGAATAAGAATAATCCCAAAGTATTTGGGATTATTTTTTTTTATAATTATTTGATTTTTAATTAAAACGTAAAAAAAATAAAAATTTTTTAAAAAAAAACTTGCTTTTTTAAAAAAAAGTTTGTATCTTTGTAAAAACTTTTAAAAAGAATACATATTTATAAATAAATAAAAACGAAAAACAGATGAAAAACCTTGTCAACATACTCGATTCATTATGTCTAGTGGCATTGGCTGATGATTTTGCATCATCAAGGTCGGGTATGACTGATATTGTAGATTGGTAATTCATTTTTAAATACCAAAATATCAAAAGAACCCGACCCTAAAAAGTCGGGTTCTTTTTTTATGTTCTTTTATTAATAAGATGTTGGGATGCCAGAGTGGTTGAATGGGGCGGTCTGCAAAACCGCTAGCGAAAGCTCACGTGGGTTCGAATCCCACTCCCAACTCGCAAATAACACTTAAAGTTATGAAGCACACGTTACTTGAAATCGTAAAAAACAACAAGGCTCTTTACTCTCACTGCCAAGGAAGCAAATTAATCTACGACATTTCCGTAGATAACATAAAATACAGCTTTCCTGTGGATGTGAGCGACAAGAGCGAAGTTGGCGATGCTATCTTCAACAAAGAAGAAAAAGCCATGTTCTTGATGCGATGGATAAGAAAAGCCATCGAGAATGAAGAAATAAGATGGCAATACATCGTAGATAAAGGTGATTCTCTATAATCACCATTTGGGAGCTTAGCTCAGTTGATTCAGAATCTACTTACAAGTAGACGACCACTGTTTCGAATCCTATTGTTCCCACAAAAGCGTGTAGAAATACACACGTTCTTTGACATATTGGCACCCATGGGGGTATGGCGAAATTGGTAGACGCATTTATGATAAATATCATTTAGTGGCGAACTTTGCTAACTTTTTAGATATTTATTATGAAAGTATTTTATGAAAGAAAAATTTGATTTGATAATAGAGCTATATTCTAATGGGTTAAATAAATCTCAAATTAGTAAAATTACAGGTATTCCTAGAACAACCGTAAGAGATTGGATAAATAAATCTCCGCAAAAATTTGTTGATAAAATATTTAACCCATTAGAATTTTTAACTAATGAGAAAATTAGCAATTATTCTTATATCTTAGGATTATATTTAGGCGATGGTTTTATAAATAAATGTAAACGAACATATAGATTAAGAATTTCATTAGATAAAAAATATAACTCAGTAAATGAAATGGTTAAAAATTGTTTATCATCCATATTTAACAATAAAATTAATGTAGTTAAACGTGGAAATTGTGTTGATATTTCTTTATATAACAATAATTTACCATATTTTTTCCCACAACATGGTAAAGGAAAAAAATATTTAAGAAAAATTATTTTAACTGAATGGCAAAATCAAATTTTATCACCAATTAATTTAATCAAAGGATTAATACATTCTGATGGTTGTTATTACAATGAAAAGATTAAAAATTATACTTATGGCAGATTTGTTTTTACTAATAAATCAAAAGATATTATTCAGATATTTTGTAATGCTTTAGATATTTTAAATTTAGAATATGACGTTCAGAAGATTGATGGAATTTATAGGGTGAGAATATCAAAAAAAAGTTCGGTGGTTAAATTAAAGGAAATGATTGGAACAAAAGAAAATCCCATTTAATGGTCTCATGAGCAAACTGGTAAAGCTTGTAGGCTCAAACCCTACGGAAAACATTAGAAACGTTCTCGGTTCGAGTCCGAGTGAGACTACTATCTTTCATAAAATCCAGTGGTAGCAATACCCTATCGGTTCGACTCCGATTACCCCCACCAAATGGGGACATAGTTTAATTGGTCAAAATGCTTGGCTTACATCCAAGAGACGTTATCCGCAAAGTCTAGGTTCGAGTCCTAGTGTCCCTACAAATGAGAAAGGTGGTACTTTTGAAAAGTCAGAGTAGTTCCACAACTGCGGTAGTGACGGAATTGGTAAACGTGCAGCGGTCAGAACGCTGTGGCAATCAAGCCGTGAGAGTTCGAGTTTCTCTTATCGCACATTTGGCCGAATGGTGGAATTGGTGAACTCGCTACGCTTAGAAGGTAGGGCAACGTAAGATACAGTCTCGGTTCGAGTACGAGTGTGGCTACTAGACACAATAAAGATTTATCGCAAGTGTTTACCTTTTTATATTTTTTATTATATTTATATAAAAATATAAAAAGATGAAAATAAATGAAGAAAAAATAGTAGAAGTTGTTAATGATTCAAAATCAATGACAGAAGCTGCGAAAAGATTAGGTATTAATTATAAAACATTAAGAATATATGCAAAAAAAATGGATATATTTAAACCTAACCAATCAGGGGCTGGTATTAATAAACCTAAAATTAAACTAGAAGATATTTTAGCTAACAAAGTTAAATTTAGTACTCAACAATTAAAAAAGAGATTATTAGATGAAAATTTAATCGAATATAAATGTAATAAATGTGGTAATAAAGGATTTTGGTTTGATAATATTTTAGTTTTAGAATTGCATCATATTAATGGGAATGATAATGATAATCGTTTAGAAAATTTGGAAATGTTATGCCCTAATTGTCATAGTCAAACACATGGATTTAGGGTTAAAAATAAAAAAGTAAAAAATGGCCTCGTGTTGTAATTGGTAGCCGAGCAGGTTTAAGAAGCTGGTATCCGAAAGGATGTATGGGTTCGAGTCCCATTTTGGTCACAAACGGTTAACTGAAATAATTTACAATTATTATGAGCAAATTGTCATTCATTAACTGATAATAATTCTGGTAAAAATGTTGGACATTATAGATAACGGCCTCATGAGCAAACTGGTAAAGCTTACGGGCTTAGACCCCGTGGAAAACATTAGAAACGTTCTCGGTTCGAGTCCGAGTGAGGCCACCTAGATTATTTTTAATTAAATCGAGGTTACAAAAATAGGATAAATTTTCTACAAAAAAATGGGAGTGTAGCTCAGTAGGTAATAGACTCATAGAGTCGGTAGAGCAATGGTTTGAAAAGCCATGTGTCGTTGGTTCGAGTCCAACCACTACCACACATTGCGGTGTAGAGAAGTTGGTATCTCACCAGTCTCATAAGCTGGTCATCCTCAAAAGGGATGCGTGGGTTCGAGTCCCATCGCCGCTACTAATAGTAATTACAAACAAAGATAAGAATTTTAGAAGACTGAAACTAATCAAGTTCTTTTAACCCGAATGGGTTATTTTTGGGGGTGGTGGTGAAATTGGTAGACACGCAGGACTTAAAGAGTTTTTACTCTAAATGTTTTTGATAGACACTTAGTTTTTTTCTGAATGTCTAATATATTTAGAGGGAAAAACAGGTAATTTGAGCCTTATCATGGAAACGTGATATTGCAAACACTTTCAAATTCGGTGAAACCTGTTAAATGGTAATACCGAGCGAAGCCCGAAAGGGAACGTGTAGAGACTTGACGGAAGTGGCCTAAGTCAGAAATGATATGGTTGAGGTAAAGTCCAGACCACAAACAGAAATGGCAACGAAAGTTGTAGTTGGTAAGAAAATCCTGTGGGCTGAAAAGTCCGTGTGGGTTCGACTCCCACCCACCCTACAGTGTACCTTTAATATGCGGTTCCTTGTCTTAGTGGTTCAAGGGTTACGGAACAAATGGGCTTGTAGTTCAGACTGCTAGAACGTTTACATGGGTTCGATTCCCATCATGTCCACGAGTAAAAGACATGAAAGTATAGTAGGTACAAGTGAATGTGGAGTTAGACCCTCCTTACGAATCAATTCATAGTTGGCTCGTGTTGTACAATATATTGTCTGTGTTTTACTAATTGGTGTGGTAGCAAAGGTGGTCTATTCTCACCAGTACCACAAATTATTCGGCTGGCGTAGTGTAATGGCTAGCACACCACCCTGTCACGGTGGGGGTTAGGGTTCGAATCCCTCGTCAGCCGCAAAATTGGTAAAAAAAGTTGTGAAATATTTGGTAATTTAATTTTTTTTCATTATATTTGCATAAAAATTAAACTATGTTACTATTATTTTTATTTATAGGGTTATTTTTAATTAGAATATTTGAACTTTATTTTTTTCTTAAAAGGGTAAGTAGATTATGTTATGAATATGATTGGAAGTTTGTTAGTTATAATGAAGAATATATTTCAGAAATTCTAAAAAAAGATTATTATTTAAAAAGTGAATGGTCAGCATATAATTTTATGTTTCTTAATGGACCTAGTCCATTGAAAATGTTTTTTTCTTTTAAACTTCTCACAATTGAAAATATTTATAAAAAAGATGTAATAGAAAGAATTAAAAAATATGCGAATTTTTGAAATTTATACTAAAGATATTATTCTAAGAGATTTTTGGAATAAATTAGAAGAAAGTTTAGAAATAAATGAAGGCGAAACTGGTTTAACGAACTATCTTTCTCTAGCTAATGAAATTATATTTAAAAAATTTGGGATTAATCCATCAGATAAAGTTTATTTTATTGCAGGTTCTGCAAGATTGTATTTATATCCAGAACTTAGAGAAGCTTTTGGTTTAACAAGTCAAATAGGGGATTTAGATATTGTTATTCCTTATAAAAAATTTTGGATACAAGCAGGATTAGAAGAAGAATGGAATAATGGAGGAATTTATAGACCAACTAATGATGCTTCAATTGAAGCTTTCAATGTTTGGGACCCAGCTAGAGCTGGTGGGGCATATGCTGACTATAAAGTTAGACCAACCAATGATATCCTACGTGATGCAAATATGATTAATGGATATTATTTTATGAGCTTAGCTGATATTATAGATTATAAAATGGCATTAAATAGAGATAAAGAACAGGAAGTTGTAAATTTAATTAAACAATATCAAGGAAAAAATACCATGGGAAGGTCTGAGTTTTTAAATAAAATGATTAAATTAATTGGTATTAATAATACAAAAAATTTTTTAGGAATAGTTGGTAAATAGTTAAATTTAAATAATTTAAATAATTTAAATTTTTAAACTTTTTGATAATGTTTTATTTAAAAAAAGATGGCTTGTGTGGTGTAATTGGCTAGCACATTTGCCTGTCACGCAAAAGGTATTGGGGTTCGAATCCCCCGCGAGCCGCTAAAGTAATTATTTTTTTTGGGGGTGTTAGCTCAGTTGGCAGAGCGTCTGTCCTGCAAGCAGAAGGCCATGGGTTCGAATCCCTTACACTCCACAATAAATAAAGGATGTTTTCAGCAAATAAAATTGGTTAATAAACAAAATTGACTTTCTTTTAAGGTTCAAAGTCTTCACGATGTAAAACTATCACATCCTGTTTCTTAACAAATATAAAAAAATATAAAAAAAATTTGCTTAATTAAAAAAAATTAAGTATATTTGTATTATGAAGTTTATTTTGCAAAAAATTGCTAATTACATTATAAGAAAAATGGAGAAATCTTCGAAAGAAAAAATAGCATTTTGGTATAATGTAGGAATACTTCTTGATTCAATTGCAACATCATTTGGCGTTGAATTGGAATAGTTCTGTGAATTATTATTACAATACTTGTCTGCACGGTGAGGTAGCTTAGTTGGTAAAGCAGTAAGATACCTTGCAAAAGGTTAGAAAACTTATGTGTTGATAGTTCGAATCTATCTCTCACCACAAGAAATCCAACCGTATTGGATGAGCTGCCTTAAGGCAGTGACCTTGGAATTGGTCGCCTGTTGCTATTATAAAGCACAGGGTTCAATGTCATCCATTTAAGCGGCAATGGTACCAGTTGGGGTTTTTCCACCCACGGAAACAACTGGTTTTTTATGGTCGAGTAGCTCAGTTTTAGGTAGAGCATCGGACTGAAAATCCGAGTGTCGCTGGTTCGAATCCCGCCTCGACCACATATTTTAAATATTTAAAAAATGTGAGTAATGAGGAATTGTATTAAAGATTTAATAAAGTTGAATTAGAATTTTACTAAGAAAAAGAAATGCTGATAAATTCCTTAATTATAATAACAATGCCTTTTGTAATTGCATTGATGATATTAATGTTTATTGGAATACCATTTGTTTTTTTATTACAGGAAAGTGGACTTACCCGCTTGGCAAAAAAGAATATAATTTTAAATTGGTTTAGGTCATTACGACTTATTTAAAAAAAAATAGTTTATATTCCACCTAATTTTTTGACTAATCTATATATGTGTTCTGGTGGCTCGGAATAATATGAATCGGTGTTAGCTTCTTTAGCACCTCTAATCCATGGTACGATTTCACTAATATCATCCCAATTATATTTTGTATCGTGAATTAATTTTTCTTGCCATTTATTCTGAGTTGCTTCATAACCTAATTTATAAATATCATATATAAATTTTGCAACTTCGGGGTGTTTCTTGCTAATATTATCAATTATATCTGGGTCATATCGTAGAGTTGTGCTTTCATCGAACCAATCATAAATTGAAATTAAAATATTTTTTAATTTATCATAATTTGATGTGTCTAATTTTTCAAGAACAATGATATAATAACCATTATAATTATCTTTTTTAAGAGTATTAACAGAAAAGATTTTTGCTACGTGTTTTAAATTTTTTCCAAGAAGTTTTTTTGAATTAATAGCTTCGGTTTTATCTGATGTAATTTTTAATATTTTTCCACTTGTTGTATCAAAAGCATATCCATTAGCACCCATTCCCAAAAATTTCACATCCCCAAGGTTTAATTTTTTAGCTATTTTTTCTGCTAATTCAGTAAATTCATTAATTCTACTTGAACTTGTATATTCATTTAGGTTAATCTCTTCTGGCTCAACATCGAATTCTTCAAAAAAATTTCCATATCCTACATCAAATAAAGCTAAATTTCCATTTTTAAGACCCCAATTATGTTCTTGCATTACATCGTTTTGCGGCTTGGCGTAGTGGCGGATTTTTAGCACAAAATTTAAATCGAAGAACTGCACTTGAACCTACCACAAAACTGTCATACGAAGCACTGAACCCGCCATTACGCCAAACCGCTGTTATATGCCGTTTTTCTTTTGTCATTATTTACCGCTTTTTCTTCTGTTGTCGTCCCTGCATAACATTTGGCAATTGTCCGCAGTTGTCTTACCGCCTAAATGCCACGGTGTAATGTGGTCGCCTTCCATTTCTTCAATTTCGTAATGTTCTGTGCAAACAGGGCAAATTCCTTTTTGTCTTTCGTATGCTTCACGTTTTTGTTTGTCGCTGAATGCACGAATGTTTAAATACTTTTCTTTTCTTGTTAGAACGTAGTAGTAAATACCTTTTTTATTTTCTACATCTTCGTCCAACATTAAAGTTGTTATTTCATCTTCAAGTTTTTTTGGGTCAAACTTTTTGTCTTTGTAGTCATTGTATAGAAAGCCCCACTTAATGCCTTTCATTTCTTTGCGATACTTTGGAAAAGTCGCTTTTACCCAATTTATAACAGCTTGAAAGTAAAGCCAAAGTTCGTTTGCGTTGGGTTCGTGTTGGTTCTTTGACATATATTCTTTGATACTGCCTTTTGAAATCCAATCAATTGCAGTTTCAAGATATTCCTGTCTGTTTGCTGAACCTGTTAAATATTCATCACCAATTTTAGGTCTGCTATTTTTTGAAAAGTAGCGTTTTGCGTCTGAAACCCACGAACCTGAATAAACTGCGTTTCTTAATTCTTGTGGTGTTAAAACTTTACCTGCAATGTTGATTGTCTCAAACCAATCCAATTTTTCGCTGTCTGTGCCTGAGCAATAATAAACCATCAAAGTGTAGTTCAATATTTGGTCTTGTTTGTCTTTTGGTAAATTATGAAAAGCTAAACCATTTATTGAAAAATCCCCGTTCACATATTGACAAATTGAAATAGTCCTTTGCTGTCCGTCAATAACTTCAAAGTTGCCGTCTTCACGAACCGCCCAATACATTACGTTTAATGGAAAGTCTTTTTGCAATGTGTTTATAACTGCATTTCTTTCTTTTTCGTCATAGACAAATTCTCTTTGGTAGGGTGGACGAATATCTAATTTACCACCAAAGCCAACAACTCCATTTTCTTCGTTGTCTTGGTAGCCATTAGTTAAGTCACGGACTGAAATTTCTTTTAATTCTATTTTCATTTTTGCACTTTCTTGTTTTTAATAAAAATTCTTGCGTATGTATTTTTCGCATTAATTAATGGTCTTGCATCTCTATCTCCTAAAAACGGAATACCAACAATTTCAGAGTTATAACCAGCAGAAGCCGACAAACCTAATATTTCAAATTGGTCTGGATTATACTTGTCAAGAAATGTAATGGGAACGCCCATAACGCCATCAAAATCCATTGGAATATCTTTTGTTTTATCAACATTGATTGCATCATAGTTGTCGTATGTCGGATATTCTTCTGGATTGTAATTTTTATAAAGTATCAAATCTTCGTGTCGTTTTGAAATGTCAAGATTTGTAAACCAGTGAACTCCAGAAACTCGTATCATACCTTCTTTATGGTCGCCCGCTGTTGCGTAATCTTCGTAATGTTTGTTTATGAAGTGAGCCGCACCGCCTTTAAAACCATAGCCTAACCACAATTTATTTTCTTTGATAAGTTTAAAAATATCACGATATGATATAGCGTTTTGGTGTCCTACAATCACGAATTTTTTGTCGTATTCTATTAGTTGAGCAACGTATTCACGGAAAAGTGAAAAAGGTGGATTTGTTACAACAATGTCAGCTTGTTTTAAAAGTTCAATACATTCTTTACTTCTAAAATCTCCGTCACCTTTAAGTTTCTTTACTCCAATTTCGTTTGGGTCTGGAACTTTATTGTCGTTCTTATCGCCTTCATAAACCAAATAAATTGCCTGTTCAGATTTGTTCTCGCTGAACAAGTCCATATCTTGATTTTTATAGCAAGTCGCAATTAGTTTTTTTAGTCCAAGTTTCTCAAAGTTGTAGGAGAAGAAGTGAAAAAAGTTACTCACTCTTGGGTCGTCACAGTTACAATAAACTACTTTGTTCTTGAAATGACTTTTGTAGTATCTCAATTCTCTTTCAATGTCGCCAAGTTGAGTATAAAACTCGTCTTTCTTGCTGTCTTTAGCTTTATGTAAATTCTTATTTTTTGCTTTCTCTGTCATTTTGTTGTCCGATTTTTTCACGGTTTCAAAGTTAATATTTTGTTCTTCTGTCTGTCCGTTTCGTTACCTTTACGCTGTCGTCCTAAAATGGCATATAACACCTGTATTTATGTTATATGGTCTTAAATCATCATATATTGCTAATATTTGTAAAAATAACTATTTTGCATCACCTTTAAGTGAATTAATAATAAATTCAATTTCTTTAGTTTTTTGACCAGTTACTTGATATTCATCTAAATAATCTAATATATCACCAATAATTGCAACGTTATTAGTTGATTCTTTAATGATTTCCTGATATATACCGAAAAATTTAAGTGACATAATCTTTATTTTAAAATAAATATTTATCTTTTGTGTAAAATTTTGGTATAGTAAATAATAGCCGTGACTATGGTATTTATTAATAAACCATTTTTAAAAAAATAAATGGCTATAATATGGGAAGACGAAAATATAGACGAGTTAAAAAAAGAAATTCTTATGAATATGTTCCAGATATAAATGGTAAATGGATTAAATACAAAAATAAATTTATTTTAGAAAGAAACATTCCTGAAGAAGATTTATTGAAAAAAGAGTTTCGTGATTTGGTTAAAAACAAACCATTTATCAAAAAAAGATTAAAGAACATCAAGGATATTAAGAAAAAAATCTATTACGCCAAAGTCTGGATATTAACCGAAGAAAATGACTTAACTGTATTAAAGAATTATGATAAGCGTGGTTTTAAAAGCTATCATCTTGACCATATATTTCCTATTTCTGAAGGTTATAAACATGAAATTCCTCCAGAAGTTATTGCTAATATTAATAATTTGAGATTTATAACTAGAAAAGCTAATCTTAATAAAGGTAATAGTTTAACTAAAAAAGCTATAACTATAATAAAAAAGCTATTAAAATAGTTGCTATTTTTAAATAATTATAGTATCTTTGTAATTACTAAAATTAGATTTATGTACGAAAAAAATAATTGGGTAGAAATATTTGATTTATATTTTGGTAAAAAATCAAATCAATTTAATGAAGATAATAACATTCCTGATGATATAAAGGATGTTATTAATAAATTTAATGAATTACTAGCTAATGAAATGCAGTCAACTGAAAATGTGGATAATATCTTAGAAGAAGAATTCGGACAACCAAATGAAATAATTGAATATACTGAAGGAAATATTCAATATACAAAAAAAATATGGAATCACGAAAAAGGTAAAATCGTAAAAATCATGGCTAAAGTAGCTAACGGTATAAACTACGATGATTTATCATTGGAAGAAAAATTGAAAATAGCTATTCAAAATGAAGACTATGAAAAAGCTGTGTTATTGAGAGATGAAATAGAAAAAAGAAATTATAATATAACAAATGAATTATTAACTGAAAAAAAAATTGATGTTAAAAATACTGAAAATGAAAAAGTTAAAAGAAAAAGAAGAAAAAAAGAATAAAAATTTTTAAAAAAAACTTGTTTTTTTAAAAAAAAATTCGTATCTTTGTAAAAACTTTTGAAAATAAGATATATTTATTAATAGGAAAAAAAAATAAAAACCATGAGAAATTTTGTAACGACATACCCTAAATATAAACAACCAGAGGGCGGAAAATTTGCTGGATTGGGTGTGCTGCGTTCTTGTTAAGAAAATGAAATTTGAAAACAAGTATAAAAAAATGAATGAAGCACCCAATCACAAAAAAATGATTGGGTTTTTTATTTGAAAAAAAGTTCTTTGACATATTGGGAAATTAAGAATAAATTCTGAAAGGTGCTTGAAACCTTGAGGGAAAGTATGCGTGAAATTGTGTGGGTGTTCATTGGGTAACAAACGCAAAGGCTTAAAAAACATTGGACCGAGGGAGGTGCTCGGACAGGCTTAATGAGAGGAAATGCATGAGTATCGTATATAAGTACTGATAGTTAGTATGGTTCTGAGTAAGCGGAGAAGTATTACATGTATAGCTCAAGCGGTAGAGCGCGGCTTAGCATTTGCGTTTAGGGTGCCGAGGTTATGGGTTCGAGCCCCATTATATGTAACAAAGTACTTCTCTGATATCGAGCATTTGGGGAGTTGGCTACCCCGCCACATTTGGGATGTGGAGAACTCGCAGGTTCGAGTCCTGCATGCTCGACTTGAAAGTTTCGACCACACTTCTTATTAAGGTACCGAAAAAAAGTGTAGTGACTAAGGGAGAGACCTTATTTTAATCGAGTAGTAGGTCCGTAAATGGAAGCGGTCCCGCCTTGGAAGCGGGTTCTATATGACTTGTGAGTTCGAGTCTCACCTATTCGACAAAGTAGAGATGGGACTAAAAGTGTCCGAAAGGCAATGACAAAACCCATATAAGGATAAAGGTTACGTTCAGCAAATTAAAAACTCTTTTTGGATAAGAAAAAAAAGTTAACCTGTTCCTTTTTAAAACATTTAAAATCTGGCCGTGGTACCTGGCAATTGGTGTAAAAGATTTAGTTCCCATAACCAAACAAAATGAAGGTACAAAATTCGAGAAACTGGTGTGTTCTTATATTGCATGTGATATAAGATAAAAGAGTTCGATTCTCTAACTCTCGACAAAGGATTGTTTCAGCAAACAAACTAAACGACCAAACTTTTAATTTGAATACGTGAAAATGCAATCCTGTTTTTACTGCTCTATAGTGTAATGGCTAGCACGACAGAATTTGACTCTGCCTCTTGATATAATGGTGATTATATGGGGATTTGACCCCCAAAATTACGGTTCGATTCCGTAAGAGGCATCAAAAAGTTTTGAATACCCCATAACTTTTCAAATCCAAATGATATTTATAATAAAAAGAATATCATGGAAGTCAAAAAATGTGGGGGTTGTGGCGAAATTAAGCCATTATCAGAATTTAATAAAAAAAAAGATTCCTATCAATCTAAATGTAAAGAATGTAATAAAGCTTATTTGAGAGAACATTACAAAAAAAATAAGAATTATTATAATAATAAACAAAAAACATATAAACAAAATGTTAGAGATTGGTATAATGAATATAAAGAAACATTAAAATGTGAAAAATGTGGTGAGAGTGACGCAATCTGTCTAGATTTTCATCATGAAAATGAAAAAGAGTTTACTATAGCCCAAGCTGTTAGCTCTAATGTTTCAATTGAAAGAATAAAAGAAGAAATTAAAAAATGTATTGTACTATGCGCTAATTGTCATAGAAAAATACATTTTTATGGGAAATTATAATGTTTTATAAGGTTCGAGTCCTTATAGGGCAACAAGGATAAAGAATTAGTTCAGCAAAATATAGCATTGTAAATCTATAGGTTATGCGGTTCAAATCCCTTTGCCCCCACAAGAAAGATAATTGGGGGTATAGCTCAATGGTAGAGCGGTAGAGCGTAAAAAGTTAATTCTGTTCCTTATGCCTCCTAAGCATTTAGTGGATGATGTCAAATCTTGTAAATTTTGGAAGGCGGTTCGATTCCGTCACGAGGCTCCAAATAGTTACGGTTCTATTGAATAAACCTATCAAAAACCGAATCGGGGACGTTTCCTGTCGGGGGTCTGTAAAACCCTTGAGTATAAAAGAGATGGGTGGTTACTCGGAACAGTTCGATTCTGTGCGGCCCCACAAAAATAATTTGAACTAAGTGTGATTTTTTAACACAGTCATGATATTTATAATAAAAGAATATTATGAAAAAATGTGAAAATTGTGAAAAAGAACATGATGGAACATATGGCTCTGGTAGATTTTGTTCATCAATATGTGCGAGAAGTTTTTCAACAAAAGAAAAACGAATTGAAATTAATGAAGCTGTTAGTAAAAAATTAACAAAAGATAAATACAATGGTCTAACTAAGCAACAGTTTATACAAAGAGAAAATGTTGAAAAGCATGCTTCATATCAAAGAGAAACTGATATAACGGACGAGTATATGGTGTCGGCTGACGATAGGAAGCTGCACTATATACATTGTTACCTACTGGTGCGATTTTTAACAGATAAACTCAAATCGAAGAACTGAACCTTTTTC